>WNGF01002043.1_pt1 | contig 31542 bp, 37 predicted proteins | sample 5400641 | NCBI WGS metagenome assembly WNGF01 (sample SAMN13153371, study PRJNA577476) | soil metagenome | isolation source: 80 cm soil or saprolite under grassland replicate 2 | place: USA:California | collected 2016-06-15 | reverse complement strand
CTCAGGCCGACGACCGCGTCGACGCTCCGGTAGCCGACGCCCGCGGTGACCGCTCCGGCGGCAACGACCGCTGCGGCCTTGAGCGCGAGGTCGGCTCCGAAGGCCGCGCCGCCGGCCGCGGCGGCTCCTCCGCCCACGGCGAGCGGCGAGGCGAGCGAGCCGGGCAGGGGAGCGGTCGTGAGCACGCCGAGGGCTCTGCGGTGGAGGCGAAGGCCGCGGCGAGCACGGAAGGTGAGCGCCTCGACCGCGCCGACGGAGAGTCCGAGCACCGCCGCGATCTCCCCGTAGCTGCGGCCCTCGAGCTCGCGCATGACGAGCGCCGCGCGCTGGTTGAACGAGAGCCGGGCGAGCGCCTGGAGTAGCTCGTCGAGGCTCGGACGCTCGTGCTCGGGCCCCGGCGCGGCCGGCTCGGGTGACTCCTCGAGCGCGACCTCGCGCGGCCGGGCGGAGGCTTGGCGCCAGCGCATCCGGCACGCGTTGTGGGCGATCGCGATCAGCCAGTTGTGCGGCCGGCGGGGGCGCTCGCCGCCCTGGAAGGCGCGGTACGCGTTGAGGAACGTCGTCTGCGTGACGTCCTCGGCGTCGGTGGGGTTAGACAGCAGCGCGAGTGCGTACCGGTAGACCTCGGGCGCGTACTTGCGGTAGAGCTGCTCGAAGGCTTCGGCTTCGGGTTGCTCGGACCGCTTACGCCCGAGCGGCGCAAGACGCCGCAGAGACTTCCTCCGCGCGCGCGGCCGCACCGCGCGGGATGCCTCCATGGCTCTGGAACGGCCAGTGTGACGATTCGGATACGGAGGTGTGACGACTCTCTGCGGCCATGTCCGTTCCAGCCGTGTCGGGGGACAGTCCGCGGACGTGGCCGGAACGGCCGCGTCCTACGTCGTCGCGGCCGCGCGCTTCTTGTTCGGCAGGTGGATCGCCCGGCCGAGCGCGACGAGCCCGGCCTCCTTGATCGCCTCGCTCAGCGTTGGATGGGCGGCCATCCCGTCCGCGACCGTCTCGACCGTCGCCTCCGCGTCCAGCGCGATCACCCCGGCTTCGATCAGGTCGGTCACGTGCGGGCCGACCATGACGAGACCGAGCAGCTCGCCGTAGCGTGTCTCGTGGATCGACTTGACCCAGCCGACGGTCTCGTTCTGCATCACGGCGCGGGCGTTGGCAACCCAGGGGAACACGCCGGTGGCGACGTCGTCGCCGTACTGCTCGCGTGCCTCCGCCTCGGTCAGGCCGACGCCCGCGATCTCGGGATCCGTGTAGATCGGGCGCGGGACGCCGCGGTTGTCGACGACCGCATCGTGTCCGAGCGCGTTCTCGGCGGCGACCTCGCCCTCGCGGAAGGCGGTATGCGCAAGCTGCCAGTAGCCGGCACAGTCGCCGACCGCGTAGATGTGCTCCTGGATGGTGCGGCGCCGCTCGTCGGCGGCGATCCCGTTGCGCGTGTCGAACTCGACGCCGATCTGCTCGAGGCCGAGGTTCTCCACCGTTGGGCCGCGGCCAGTGGCGACGAGCATCAGGTCGGCGTCCGTGGTCTGGCTGTCGCCGAAGTGCACGGTGAGGCCGCCGTCGCCGGTCTCGACCCCGGTGCAGGTCGTTTCGAGATGCGTCGCGACGCCGCGTCTCTGGAACTGCTTGGTGAGCTCCTTCGCGGCGTCGGCGTCCTCCTGCGGGATCAGCTGCGGGAGCATCTCGATGATCGTCACCTCGGAGCCGAAGCGCTGGAAGATCGAGGCGAACTCGCAGCCGATGATCCCGCCGCCGAGGACGACGAGGCGCCTGGGAAGCTCGGTCTGGGCCAGGAGACCCGTCGAGTCGACGCAGCGATCGGAGTCGAGCCCGTCGATCGGCGGAAGAACTGGGTAGGAGCCGGTGGCGATGATCGCGTGCTTGAACGTGACGTCCTCTGCGCCGTCGACGGCGATCGTGTGCGCGTCCTTGAAGCGGCCGGAACCCTTGACCCACTCGACCCCGTTCGCCCTGAAGAGGCTGGCGACGCCCTGGGTCATCTGCTTGACGACGCCGTCCTTCCACCGGTTGGCGGTGGCGAAGTCGAGTCTGGGGGCACCTGTCTGGACGCCGAGCTTGGGAAAGGTCTCCTCGGCCTCCTTGAGGGCGAAGGCGGTTTGCACCCAGGCCTTCGTCGGGATGCAGCCGACGCGCAGGCAGGTGCCGCCGAGCTCGGGCTCGCGCTCGATGCAGACGGCGTTGGCGCCGAGCTGGGCGGCCCGGATCGCCGCGGTGTAGCCGCCCGGGCCGCCGCCGAGGACGGCAACGTCACAGTCCATCTTCCGCTCCTGGCTTGAGGTCGCTTCGGGGATTCGAGGCGATCCTAGCGACGGGTCGCGTTCCTCCGCGTAGGCCTGGATGTTGCAGCTCCGGCACAGATCCGTTTCACACTCGTATGAATTTCCCGGTTAGGCTCGACCGTGGGTGGTGGTTCGGGGTGGCCCCAGGGCGCGCCGGCCACTGGGGGAGGCGCGAGAGTGCGGCTACCCCGGAGCTCGCTACGAGCGGCGGAGGTCGGCGCGCATCGTGTAGGCGCCGTCGTCCTCGCGAAAGCGCTCGAATCCGTGCCGCTCGTAGAGGCCGACCGCCGGGCTGTCCTTTTCGACGCTGAGGCTGATCGCCTCGTGCCCGTCTTCCCGCGCGCGCTCGAGCAGCGCGTCCAGGAGCTCGGAGCCGAGGCCCGTGCCGCGCCTGCTCGGGACGATCGCGATCGACAGCTCCGGCGTCTGCTCGTCAACGAAGCCGTACCCGGGATTGTCCTCCCGGAAGAGTCGGTACCAGGCCGCGCCGACCGGCTGGAAGTCCTGGATCGCGACCAGCGCCGTGTCGCCCGGCCGGCCCCAGCGCTCGACATAGCGCTGGAGTGGCGGCTCGCCGGACTCGGGCAGGGTCGAAACGCGCCAGTAGTACGCGTGCCGGAGCATGTCGCGCAGGAACGGCACGTCCTGGGGGCCGGCCTGGCGGATCACGAGACCTCCTCGGTGAGCTGGATCCGGTTTCCGTCCGGATCGAAGACGTCGAGCAGTCGCATCGCCCCGTGGAGCTCGAGCACCGTCCCGACCTCCACCTGCTCCCGCTCGAGCCGCTCGCGCTCGGCCTTCACGTCCTCGACGTCGATCGTCGCCACGCCGCCCTCGTCGCCGGAATCCGGCTCGCCCTCGGTCAGCGCGACCTCGGTGTCGCCGAGATCGAGTGTCGCCCAGCGGGCCTCGTCGTCGACGAAGGTCTCCGTGAAACCGAGCTTGCCGATGTAGAAGGCCAGGGCGGCGTCGAGGTCGCGGACGTGGTACCAGATCCTCACGGCTCAGGCTTCTAGAGCATCAGGCCGGGTTCTTCCAGGAACGACTTCACCGACCGGAGGAAGTCCGAGGCGGTCGCGCCGTCGAGGGCGCGATGGTCGCAGGTGAGCGTCATCGTCATCAGCGGCCGGACGACCACGTCATCGTCCTGCGCCGCCGGCCGCTCCTCGACGGCGCCCACCGCGAGGATCGCGGCCTGCGGCGGGTTCAGAACGGCGACGAACTGCTCGACGCCGTACATGCCGAGATTGGAGACGGTGAAGGTGCCGCCTTCGAGATCGTCCTGCTTGAGCTTCCCGCCGCGGGCGCGGCCGACCACGTCGGCGCGGGCGGCGGCGAGCTGGGCGATCGTCAGGTGCTCGCAGCCGCGGATCACGGGGACGACGAGGCCGTCGGGGATCGCCACCGCGAGGCCGATGTCCGCGCTCGGGTGGCGCTCGATCGAGTCGCCGGCGAAGCGCGCGTTGACGGCCCGGTGGCGCATCAACGCGGCGGCGCAGGCCTTCGTGAGGACGTCGGTGAGGGTCGGCTTCGTGCCCTCCTCTTCGGCGAGCTCGACGAGGCGCCGGTGCAGCTCTCGGGAGCGGGTCATGTCGGCCGACATCGCGATCTGGAACGCCGGCGCCTGCCACGCCTCGGTCAGCCGTCGCGCAATCGTGCGGCGGACCGAGGAGAGTTGCTCGACCTCGACCTCGCCCGGGGCCGCGGTGGGTGCCGCGACGGGCGCCGGCTGAGCGCCGGCGCGCTCGACGTCTTCGGCGACGATGCGGCCCTCGGGCCCGGTGCCGGAAAGCGCCGCGAGGTCGATCCCGCGCTCGCGCGCGATCCGGCGGGCGAGCGGGGAGGCCTTGACGCGGCCGCCGTCGCGCTGGGCGACCGGGGCCTTGATCTCTTTCTCCTGCTCGCTTTGGTCGGCGGCGCCTTCGCGGCCAAGCTCGCGCTCCGGCTCGCGCTGCGGGCCCGGCGAACCCTCCTCTTCCTCGCGCTCCTCGACCTCGCGAGCCGCGCCGGAACCGTCGACCTCGAGTACATCCTCGCCCTCCTCGCCGATGACGGCGATCGTCTGCCCTACCGGCACCTCCCCCTCCGAGACGGCGATCTTGAGCAGGACGCCCGAGGCCTCGGCCTCCACCTCCTGGGTCACCTTGTCTGTGTCGAGCTCGTAGAGCGGCTCGCCCTTCTCGACCCGGTCGCCCTCGGACTTGAGCCACTTGACGATCGTGCCGGCCTCCATCCCCTGGCCGAGCCGCGGCAGCTTGACCTCGTTAGCCATGTCCCCTCCGGACCGGTCCGAGGGACTGTCCCTCGGACATGGCGGAAACAGACAGGTCAGGCGCCGTCACGGCCCACCGTCCGGTGGATCGCGTCCAGCACGTCGGCCGCGTGCGGGACGACGTACTCCTCCATCACGGGCGCGAACGGGATCGGCGCGAACTTCGCCCCCACCCGCTCGACCGGCGCGTCGAGCCAGTCGAACGCCTTCTCCTGCACGACCGCCGCGATCTCGGCGCCGAACCCCATCCGCGCCACAGCCTCATGCGCGACCACGCAGCGGTTCGACTTCTTCACCGACGCGACGAGCCCGTCCTCGTCTAGCGGCTGGAGCGTGCGCGGGTCGAACACCTCGACCGAGACTCCCTCGCGCTCGGCCTCCTTGGCAGCCGCGAGCGCCTCGTGCACGAGCCGGCCCGTGGCGACCACCGTCACGTCCTCGCCTTCGCGGTGGATCCGCGCCTGCCCGAGCGGGATCGGCTCGAGCTCGTCTGCTACCTCCTCCTTGATTCCGTAGAGCGTGCGATGCTCGAAGAACATCACCGGGTTGTCGTCGTAGATCGCCGACCAGAGCAGGCCGCGTACGTCCGCCGGCGTCGCGGCGAAGACGACCTTCAGCCCCGGCACGTGCACGAACCAGCTCTCGACCTGCTGCGCATGCTGCGCCCCGGGCGACCAGCCGGCACCACCCTGCGTCCGGATCGTGAGCGGCACCTTCACCTGCCCGCCCGACATCGAGCGGTGCTTGGCTGCCTGATTGACGATCTGCTCCATCGCCAGGGTCGTGAAGTCCTCGTACATCACCTCGACCACGGGCCGCATCCCCTGCATCGCCGCGCCGATCCCCGCGCCAACGATCGCCATCTCGGAGATCGGGGTGTTCCGCACCCGGTCCGAGCCGAACTCCTCGAGCATCCCGGCGGTGACGCCCATCGATCCGCCCATCTCGGCGATGTCCTCGCCCATGATGAAGACGTCCTCGTCGTCCCGCATCGCGCTCGAGAGGGCGTCGCGGACGGCCTCGCGGTAGCTCAGCTCAGGCATAGACGTACCTCGATGCACCCCGGAGCCAGACTGAAGTTTGGCACCGGCGTCTAGACGTAGCTGCGCTACGCGTAGACATTCCTTAGAGCATCCTCCGGTCTAGGGTCGGTCCCCGCTTTCGCGTACTCCACGGCCGCATCGACCAGCTCGTGCGCCTCGCGGTCGAGCTCCTCGAAGTCGCTGTCGGAGATGCCGGTCTTCTCGCGCAGCTTCTTGATCGGATCCTGTGTCTCGCGCGTCTCGCGCAGCTCCTCCTTGTCCCGGTAGACCTGCGGATCGCCCACGTAATGGCCGACCAGCCGGTAGGTGTTGGCGAGGAGGAACACCGGCCCCTTGCCGTCGCGCGCATGCTTCAGCGCGCGTGTTGCGGCGCGATGGACGGCCTCGACATCCTGCCCGTCGACCGTGATCGTGTGCATCCCGTAGGCGACGGCACGCTTGCTCAGATCCTCGATCGGGAGCTGCTGGTGCGCGGGCGTCGACTCCGCCCAGCCGTTGTTCTCGCAGACGAAGACGGCCGGAACCTGCCAGAGCTGAGCGAGATTCAGCGCCTCGTGGAAGGTGCCGATGTTGGTCGCCCCGTCGCCGAAGAATCCGACCGCAACCCGCGACTCGCCGCGCAGCTTGAAGGCGAGTGCCGCGCCGGCGATGGCGGGGAGCCCGCCGCCGACGACCGCGTTCGCGCCGAGGTTCCCGCGCTCGACGTCGTAGAGGTGCATTGAGCCTCCGTAGCCGTGCGAGCAGCCTTCGAGCTTTCCGTACAGCTCGGCCATGATCGCGTTCGGATGCGTCCCGCGTGCGAGCGTGTGGCCGTGCGCGCGGTGGGTCGAGGCGAAGACGTCGCCGTCGTCCATCGCCTGGCACACGCCAACCGCGACGGCCTCCTGGCCGATCGCCACATGCAGGAAACCCGGCAGCTCGCCGGCGCGAAAGCGCTCCTCGACCTTCTCCTCGAACCGCCGGATCAGGAGCATCTCGCGCAGGAAGTCGCGCAGGCGCTCCTCGCTCAGCGTGCCTCTCCGCTCAACCTTCGCCACGAGCCTGAGTTTATGCTCAGCATTGTGGGACTCGTCGACCAGTGGCGGGCGGTTCAAAGCAGCCTGCCCGAAGGCTGGAGCGATGCCCGCCTGCGGCTCACCGTCGCCGACGCGGGCGACTGCGACCGGGCCGGGGTGCTGCTCGGTCCGGCGAATCCGGGCCGGCACGGAAAGGTCGTCTCCTTCTTTGCCGCGCGACGGGGCGCCGGGCCGTCGCCGGAGCTCGTGCGACGACTCCTTGCGCGGCTCGATGCGGAGAGGATCGACGGCAACCTCGAGCTCGTTGGCAGCAGCGACGCGGCTCCGGCCGCTCGGGCAGAGACGCAGAGATTCGTGCCCGCCTGGGACGCGGAGCTGGTGGCGCTGCCGGACGACTGGAGCGACCTCTACGCCGAAGTGGAGCTCGCCTCGAGCGACTACCTCGAGCGGGCGGCACTGCTGCTCGCGCCGCTGAATCCCTCCCGCTACGGCGGCAAGCCCGGGTTCCGGTTCCGGGTCGCGCGCTCGTTCGGCTACGGCGGTTCGCCCGAGATGGCACGGCGCTGCCTGGCGCGGCTCGACGAGGAGGGGATCCGCGGGCGCGTGCGGGTGCTGCACGCCCTTTCGGACACGCGGCCGGTGCAGACGCAGGGGCCGGTCTGGTACATCGGCGGACGGAGCGTATGAAACCCGCGCAGAGAACGAAACCCGCGCAGACTTCGCGGCCTGCAGCCGCTCCGCTGCACGCTGGAGTTCGAGACGTCTAAACCATTTCAGCCCGCTGAGCCTGTTTCTTGGCTTTTGATCGAGCGGGGCTGGAGGGTAGAGGCGGCCCACGGGATCGAGGTCGGGAAGGTCGAGGAGACGGTCGGCGACTCGACGCATGACATCTTCAGCGGCCTCACGGTGGCGACCGGGCTCCTGGGCCGGCCGCGTTACGTGCCCGCCGAGAAGGTGGCCGAGATCACGGAGGGCCGCGTCCGCCTGTCGATCGGCGCCGACGAGTTCGAGCGGCTCGGGGAGAACCACGAGCCGCCGCCGAGCGAGCGGATCCTGCCGGAGTAGCGGCTGGTCCCTTGATTAAGGCGCGCCCGGCCTCCTCCCCACCGCGAGGCTAGTCGGGAAAAGCGCGCGTGTCTGTGGCGGCTCTGTGCCGAAAGTGTGACCGAGCCCGTCCGCCGTTCAGTCGTCCGGTGGGCCCGCCCGCGCTCACTCGATCGCCGAGCTCAGCTCCTTCGCAACCGCGCGGGCGTCCTTCGGGCCGCGCGTGATCACGAGGCACGTGTCGTCACCGGCGAGCGTGCCGACGATCTTCGGATGCTCTGTCCGGTCGAGGGCGCGCGCGATCGCGGGCGCCGAGCCGAGCTCGGACTGGACGACGACGATGCTCTGCGCCGCCGTCGCGCGGATGCCGAACTGGCCGAGCACGCCCACGAGTGTCTCGCGGGGATCCGCGCCCCTCGTCCGTCCGGGCAGGACGTACCGGGGCCGGCCGAGCGGATCGCTTGTCTTCTCGAGCCGCAGCTCGCGGATGTCCCGCGAGATCGTGGCCTGGGTGACGTGGCAGCCGGCGCGCGCCAACGCGGACGCCAGCTCGTGCTGACTGCCGATTCGCCGCCGCGAGACGACGCTCGCGATCAACCGCTGCCGCTCCGCCTTCCCGAGCGGGCGCGCCCCAGGGTCCATCGAGTTACAGTAGCTCCCAGGTTTGGCCGAGTCACCGTCAGGCAAGCAAACGGGCGTGCTGCGGAAGCTGCTCTGGACCGGCCTCTACGGGGGCCTCGCGGCGGGCGCGACGATGGCTGCGCGTAGGACGGCATCGAAGATCTGGCATATCGCGACCGGCGAGGCGCCGCCCCAGAAGCGATGACGAAGGCCGACCTCCTCGTCGAGCGAGGCGCCCAGCGTCTCCAGGAGCTCGCCAGGCGCGCGGCCAACCGCGGCGACGGTATCGGCGAGTGGCTCGCCGAGGAGCTGACCGAGGACGCCGCGTTCCTGCGCAAGCTGAAGCCGACCCTGATCGCCGCACGTGCGCGCGGCGAGGCGCCGACCGACCAAGAGCCCGGGACGCAGCCCGCAGCCCCGAGCGCACCGCAGCTCGGCTCGCGCCCGAAGAAGAGCAAGAAGCGCGCTGGAGGCCCGTCGCCGCTCGTCGTCGTCGGCGCCGCGCTCGTCGCCGGGATCGTGATCGCGAAGGTGATCGACTGGAGAAGCCATGCACACCCGAGAGGCTGAGCACGAGACCCATCCCGGCCTCGGGCCGGCGGCGAAGAACGTCGCCGAGCACGCGAGCGCGCTCGTCCGGCTCGAGCTCGAGCTCGCGCAGCTCGAGCTCGAGCGCAAGGTCGCCGCGCTCGCCAAGGGGATCGGCCTCGGCCTCGCGGCAGCAGCCTTCCTCCTCTTCGCCCTGGGCTTCGGGATCGGCGCGGCCGCGGCCGGGATCGCCACGGCGACGTCCGCCTGGGTGGCGCTCCTGATCGTGACCGGCGGGCTGGTGCTGCTGGCGCTCGTGCTCGGGCTGCTCGCTCTCAGGGCGATCAAGAAGGGAACGCCGCCGGTGCCGGAGCAGGCGCTGCGCGAGGCGAAGCGGACGACGGAGGCGCTGAGGAGCGATGGAAACCCGTAACGGCCGTACCGCGGAGCAGGTCCGCGAGGACATCGAGAACGAGCGCGAGCGCTTGGCGAGCGCCGTCGGCGACCTGCGCGCGGGGATCGACAGGGTGACCGACATCGGAGCGAAGCTCGAGGGGAAGCTCCCCGTCGCGGCCGCCGCCGCTCTGGGCGCAGGGTTCCTCCTGGCAGGCGGAATCGGGGCGACCATGCGCCTGCTGATGCGGCGCGGCCGCGAGGGGAGAACGAAGGCGCGGTTCGGCCCGTTCTCCTTGGTCGACCGCGACTAGCGCACATCGCGACCGCGACTAGCGCACGATCGGCGGGGGCGGCGGGGGCGGGATCTTCCCCGTCACTGTGAATGTTCGGCGTAGCAGCTTGGGGTGGGCGTCGGAGCGGACCGTGTACTCCTGGCCGGCCCGGAAGGCCACCGTCCAGGTCCGGGAGCCGCGGAACTTGATCCCGGTCCGCCTGTTCACCCCGGCTCCGAGCAGATGGAAGTTGTCCTTCTTGGTCAGGTCGCGGACGCCGATCTCGTAGCTTCCAGCGGGGACGGATTTGACGAGCGCTCCCGCAGCGTTCTTGAGCGAGATCGTCCGGCCGGGCCCGACGCGCCCGGTCAGCTTCGGCGGAGCGATGCCGACGCGGAAGCTCCCCTTCATCGTCCCCGGATGGGCGTCACAGTTGAAGGCGTAGGTGCCGTTCACGAGCGTGACGTCCCAGGTGACCGTGCCCGTGCCCGGGACCGTGGTCATGCGGTCGACGCCGCCCGGGCCTCGCAGGTGGAAGCTGTGGTCCGGCGAGAGATCGCGCACCTCGATCGAGTACGGGCCCGGTGAGACGCGCGTCACTCCAACCCCGGCCGAGTTCTTGACGTTGATCGTGAAGCCCGGCCCCACCGTGGCGTGCAGCGTCGTGGCCGTGCGGGCGGCGCCGCCGGATCCTGGCAGCAGCACGGCGGCGGCGAGGGCGAGCGGAAGCAGAAGCGATGGTCGAAGCTTGCGCACGAGACGATCCTCCTCTGCGATCGGCGTGGTCACGGTAGGCCATACGGCGCGAGCAGCGCTCTCGGTTTCCACCGGGGCGGGAGCATAGACTCCGCTCCGTGCTGCGTCGGAACGAGAAGGTGGAGTGGATCCGACACGTGCCGCTCTTCGCGCAGTGCTCGAAGCGGGAGCTGGCCCAGATCGCCGGGATCGCCGACGAGATCGACCTGCGCGAGGGCAAGGTGCTGATCCGGGAGGGCGAGCGCGGGCGGGAGTTCTTCGTGCTGCTCGAGGGGAGCGCCGAGGTGACGAAGGACGGCCGGCGCATCAACACGCTCGGGCCCGGCGACTTCTTCGGCGAGATCGCGCTCGTCTCGCGCACGCCCCGCACGGCGACCGTGACCGCCACGGCGCCAGTGCACACGCTCGTGATCACCGACCGGTCCTTCCGGCGCCTGCTGGAGGAGCAGCCTCAGATCCAGCTGAAGGTGCTCGAGGCGCTGGCAGAGCGGCTCGCGCCCGCCTCTCTCTAGGTGTCCTGCCTATGGACGTTCTGAACGCGGCTGATCGGGGGTCGGCCTCCGAGTGAGCTGTGTGGTCTGCCTCGGTTGTAGTGGTCGAGCCAGTATGGCAAGGCGCGGCGGCGGTGCTCGGAGCTGGCGTAGACGAGTCCGTAGGCCCATTCGCGCTCGAGTGTCTGGATGAAGCGCTCGACCTTGCCGTTAGTGCCTGCGCGGCCGGATTGTGAGATGCCGGATCCCGCGGCGGGCGAGGAGCTGGCGGAGCGAGCGGTTCTTGACGTAGCTCCAGGCGTTGTCGCTCATCAGCCGCCGCGGCTCGATTCCTTGCTCGGCGAAGGCGGCAAGCGCGCGCTCGACGAAGCCGGTCACCGTCTGCGCCTTCGCATCGGCGAGCACCTCGGCGTAGGCGAAGCGGGAGTGGTCGTCGACGATCGCGTGCCCGACGTCGTAGCCGAGCCGGCGCCGCTTCTTCTCCGCCGAGCTCGTGCGGTCCCCGGTCGCCGCGTGCCCCGGCTCGGCGAAGCGGGCGAGCGTCGTCCAATCGACGTGCAGCAGATCGCCGGGGCAGGGCCACTCGTAGCGGCGGGCCGGCCCGCGCGGCTTCGGCTGCGGCCGCGAGCAGCCGCCGCGGCGGAGCGTCTTCCAGACCGTCGCGTGCGCGTAGCCGAGCCGGGCAGCGATCGGCCGTGGGCCGTGGCCGCTGCGGAGCCGCTCGGCGCAGATCCGCGCCTGCTCGCCTGCCGGCAGCATCCGCGGCGAGTGGTGCGGCCGGCTCGACCGATCAAATAGGCACGAAAGCGTCCGCCGCTCCTCCGGACTCGCCGATCGCCACCGCCGCCACCAAGTACAAGCGGTCGCCGGCGAGACGCCAGAGCATCTCGCCGCCTCACGCGCCGAGCAGCCCTGCTTGATCGTCTTGACCAGCGCGTAGCGGCCAGCCAATCCGAGCTTCGCGTTACGGTGAAAGCGCATCCGAGCCCTCCTTCGAGCCGTGGTCTTTGGCGAGACCCCCACAGCCTCGAAGGAGGGCCGGACGTATCTCTCAGCCGTTCAGAACGTGTGTAGGTCCGTCATCTAGGCCCTCAACTCGGCGCGGAAGCGATCGGCGAGCGCCTTCACGATCCGCTCGCGGAGCGCCGCAGCGTCCTCGTCCGTGAGCGTCCGCTCGGGCGACTGGTAGACGACCGCGAACGCGATCGACTTGCGGCCCGGGCCGACCTGCTCCCCACGGTAGACGTCGAACGGCCGCATCTCCCGCAACTCGGGGCCCGCGGCCTCACGGGCGGCCTCGACGAGCTCGCCCGCCGGGACCTCCTCGGCGACCGCGAACGCCAGGTCCTGGCGCAGCGCCGGATAGGTGATCACGTCCTCAAAGACCAGCCGCTCCGGAACGTGCGCGAACAGCATTGGCAGATCGAGCTCGAAGACGCCCCAGCTCCCCTCGAGCCGCTCGGGATGGAGCTCTCCGACCCAGCCGCCTTCGAGCCGAGCTGTCTTGCCCGGGTGGAGGAACGACTCCTGCGTACGCTCGAAGCGGGGCTCGATCTTCAGCGCCGAGAGGAGCGTCTCGAGCATCCCCTTGGCCGGCGGCAGGCCGCCTTCGACGATCGCGCCGACGTGCCAGCGCTCATCCGGACGGGGGTCGGCGGGCGGCAGGTAGACGCGGGCGAGCTCGAATAGCCGGATCCCCTCGTTGCCGGCGTCGAGGTTGCGCCGCGCCGTGGCGATGAGGCCGTCGAGCAGGGTCGTCCGCAGCACCGCCTGGTCGGCCGTCAGAGGCGTCGGCAGCCGGATCGCGCCCGAGTTGGGATCGTCGACCACCAGGCTGGACGTGTAGATCTCGGAGCAGCCGCAACCGACGAGCACCTCCTCCACGAGCCGCCGCAGCCGCTGCTCCCGGGTCAGGCGCCCCGCCACCTCGCGGCGCAGCGGGAGCGTGTACGGAATCTCGTGCAGGTGGAACCGGGCGACCTCCTCGACAAGGTCGGCCTTCCGGGAGACGTCCCGGGCGCGCCAGGTGGGAACGATGACCTTCCAGTCGGCGGCGACATCGAAGCCGAGGCTCTCCAGGATCTGCCGCTGCTCGAGGGGATCGACTGCGAGCCCGATCAGCTCGTCCGCGCGCTGCGGGCGGTAGGCGACGACCGGCCGCTCGGGAAGCTCGCCTGCGACCTCGGTCTCGCCGGTCAAGCGCCCGCCGGAGAGCTCGGCGATCAGCTCGGTGGCGAGATGCGCTGCCGGCTCCGCGAGATAGGGGTCGACGCCCTTCTCCCAGCGGTTCGAGCCGTCGGTGCGCAGGCCGAGCCGCTCGGAGCTCTTCAGGATCCCGATCGGCTCGAAGTTCGCCGCCTCGAGCAGGACGCTGGTGGTCGATTCGTCAACCTCGCTGTCCTCCGAGCCCATGATCCCCGCCAGCGCGACGGGCTTCGACGCGTCGGCGATGACGAGGTCGCTCGGCTCGAGCCGCCGCTCCTCGCCGTCGAGGGTGCGAATCGTCTCGCCGGTGGCCGCGCGGCGGACGACGATCCGCTCGCCTGCGAGCTTGGTCAGGTCGAAGGCGTGCAGGGGGTTGCCGAGCGCCTGCATCACGTAGTTGGTCACGTCGACGACGTTCGAGATCGGGCGCATGCCGCTGGCGACGAGCCGCGCCTTCAACCAGGGCGGCGAGCGCTGGATCTCGACCTCGCGGAAGAGCCGCCCGATGTAACGCGGGCAACCATCGAGATCCTCGACCATGACCTCGACCTGTTCCTCTTGGCCAGGTCCCGGGGTCTGACCCCCGGACACGTCCAGAGGGGCCAGGTCGGCGCGGTACAGAGCCGCCACCTCGCGTGCGACGCCGTAGACGGAGAGCAGGTCGGGCCGGTTCGGCGTCGTCTCGACCTCGAGCACGTCCTCGCCGAGCGGGAAGACGTCGCCGAGCGGGGTGCCCGGCTCGGGCCCACCCTCGAGAACGAGGATGCCGATGTGATCGTGGTCGAGCTCGAGCTCGCGCTCGGAGAGGATCATTCCACGCGAGACCTCGCCGCGAAGCTTCGCCTCTTCGAGCCTCGTTCCACCGGGCAAGACGGCCCCGGGCAGCGCCACGGCGACCGTGGCGCCGGCACCGAAGTTCCAGGCGCCGCAGACGATCTGGCGCGGCTCCCCCTCCCCCACGTCCACGCGGCAGAGCTGGAGCCGGTCGGCGTTCGGATGCTTGCCCGCCTCGAGCACGAGCCCGACCCGGTAGAGCCCAAGGTTTCCGTCCTCGTCTGGGACACCACGGCGGATGATGCGCTCGACCTCGCAGGTCGCCGTCCCGAGCTTCTCGGCCAGCTCCTCGACGGGCGCGTCCACGGCCACGTAGTCGCGCAGCCAGTTGAGCGGAACGCGCATCAGAATTGCCTGAGGAAGTGGAGGTCGTTCTCCCAGAACATGCGGATGTCCGGGACGCCGTGGCGGAGCATCGCAATCCGCTCGAGGCCGATCCCGAAGGCGAAGCCGGAGACCTCCTCGGGGTCGTAGCCGACGTTGCGGAGCACGTTCGGATCGACCAAGCCGGAGCCGAGGAGCTCGATCCAACCGGTGAACTTGCAGGTGCGACAGCCGGCCCCGTCGCAGAGGAAGCAGGAGACGGCCATCCCCAACGAGGGCTCGGTGAACGGGAAGAAGTCGGTCGAAAACCGGACCTCGCGCTCCTCGCCGAAGAGCGCGCGAGCGAGATGGAGCAGCGTCCCCTTCAGGTCGGCGACGGTGATCCCACGGTCGACCGCGAGTCCCTCGACCTGGTGGAAGATCGGGAAGTGGGTCGGGTCAGCCGTGTCCCGCCGGTAGACGCGGCCGAGCGAGACCATGTAGACGGGCGGCTCGCGCGACTCCATCACGCGGATCTGCGAGGCCGAGGTCTCGGTGCGGAGGACGATGTCGCCGTTCAGGAAGAGCGTGTGCAGCGGCGAGCGGGTGACGTGCCCGGGCGGCATGTTGAGTGCGTCGAAGAGATGCTGGGTGTCCTCGACCTCGTCGCCGTCGACGACCTCGTAGCCGAGCCCGAGGAAGACGTCCTCGACCTCGCGCCGGATCTGCGTCAGCAGGTGGTAGTGCCCACGCGGGATCGGCTCGCCGGGGAGGGTGACGTCGACCGACTCCTCTGCGAGGACGTGCTCGAGCTCCGCGGCGCGCAGGGCCCGCTCGCGCTCCATGAAGGCGGCTTCCAGCCGCCCGCGGAGCGCGTTCAACCCCATCCCGGACTCGCGGTCGCGGACCTGCCGTAGCGCCTGTTTCAACTCGCTCTTGCGGCCGAGGTAGCGGACGCGTGCCTCCTCGAGCTCGGTTGGACTCCCCGCGCCCGCGATCGCGCTCTGCGCCTCGGTTTCAAGGCTCTCGACGTCCATTCGGGCGACTGTAGCATCGGCCTCCGTGAGCGCTTACGACTCGATCGCGGAGATCTACGATCCATGGAGCCGGAGCGTGACCGAGGACGTGGGCTTCTACGTCGCCGAGGCAAAGCGCGCCGGCGGACCGGTGGTCGAGCTTGCGGTCGGCACCGGGCGGATCGCCGTCCCGACCGCCGCCGAGGGAATCGAGGTGATCGGCATCGACTCCTCGCCCGGGATGCTCGAGGTCTGCCGCCGCGCGGCCGAGCTGGCGGGGGTGACTGGGCTGCTCGACCTGCGGCTCGGCGACCTGGCCGATCCGCCGGTTGAGGAACGAGTCCGCCTCGTCACCTGCCCGTTTCGCTCCTACCTCCACCTGCTGGACGACGGCGCGCGGCTGCGGGCGCTGGGCGCGGCGCGGGAGCTGCTCGTCCCGGGCGGCCGGCTGGTGTTCGACGTCTTCGCGCCGGGGGCGGACGACATCGCCGACACGCATGGGCGCTGGCTCGAGCGTGAGCCGGGCATCTTCGAGCGGGCGGACTGGGATTCGCGGAAGCGAACGCTGACGCTCTCGGTGCGCGGCGATTCCGGCGCGACGACCTTCACGCTCGCCTGGCTCTCGCCGGACGAGTGGCGCCGGCTGCTCGAGCGGGCCGGCTTCCAGGTGCTCGGCTGCTTCGGCTGGTTCGACAGGCGCCCCTACGCCGGCGGCGAGGACACCGTCTGGATCGCCCGGCGGCCGAAGTGACCATTTTCGGCCATGTCCCGGGGTCAGACCCAGGGACATGGCGCATTTGGACCCGTCCGGGGACTGTCCCCGGCCGTGGCCTGAAGGGACACGGCCGGGAGCGGAAGTTGCAGAATCGTCACAGGTTCCCGGCGGGATCACCCGCGGCGGGACGCGAAGGAACCAGGCCGAACGGGCTAGAGCAGCTCGATCTCGTCGCCCACGGCGACCTCGCCCGATTCGACCACGCGGGCGAGCATGCCGCGCTTGCCGTCGAGCTCGGCACGCAGGCCGTCGCGCAGCTCGTCCATCCGGTGGCACGGGTCGCAGACCATCGTGATCTCGAACACGGCGCCGCCCGCCCGGATCCGCTGGCCGATCGGCCACCCCTGCACGTCCGCGCCCTCGACGGTCAGGTTCTCGCGGATCGCGCCCGGCTCGACGCCGACCGAGTCGAGATGATCATGTGAGACGAGGAGCACCTCGCGCTTCGGCGGGTTGCCGTGAGCGCAGCCCTCGAGCCCCTGCCCCACGATCGCGCGGCGACGTTCGTGCCCCTCCGAGCGCCCGCTCTTGCGCCCCGGAGACGTCCAGATCCCGCCGACTCGAGCCATCGCGGCCAGTCTAGCCAGCGGCCCCGCTGCCCCGGCCGCCGGCGAGCGAGCGCCTGCGTTCGTACAGCGCCAGCGCGGCGGCGAGCGCGACGTTGAGCGACTCCGCCCCCGGCTCGAGCCCGATCGAGCCGCGGCGCTCGCACGAAGCCGCCACGGGCTCCGGCAGGCCCTCACGCTCGGCTCCGAGAACGAACGTGACGGGACCGCTCAGATCGAGGTCGTGAAGCGGCTCCCCGCCGTGCGCGACGAGCGCGATCCGCCGCCCGGGCGCCTCCTCGAAACGACCGAGCGGAACGCGGAAGACCGCGCCCATCGACGCCCGCAGCGCCTTCGGCCCGGTCGGGTCGGCGCAGCCTGCCGAAAGCGCGACGAACGCCGGACCGAGCCCGTCCGCGGCGCGGAGGATCGCGCCGAGATTGCCCGGATCGCCCACGTGCCAGAGCGCCAGGCCCGTCTCCGGAGCGGTGCCCGCCCCCAGCCGCGGCAGATCCTCCCGCCGGAAGACCGCGAGCTGCCGCGGCGGGTGCGCCAGCGTCGAGACCGACGCGAGCAGCTCCGAAGCCACGTTCTCCCCCGCGACGAGCAGGTCGACCGGCTCCAGCCCGGCACCGAGCCCGGCCTCGACCAGGTCCTCGCCCTCGCAGACGAAGAGCCCGAGCTTCTCGCGCTGCCGCCGCGATGCGAGCTTGCGCACCAGCTTCAGCCGCGGATTCGCCGCGGAGGTGATCACCGGGTCGGAGCGGCTCAGGTCTTCTCGAGCGCCGCTTTCGCCTGCTCGGCGATCTTCCCGAAGGCGTCCGGGTCGCTAACCGCGAGGTCCGCGAGCACCTTCCGGTCGAGCGGGATCTCGGCCTTGCGCAGCCCGGCGACGAACTGGTTGTACGAGAGCCCCTCGCGGCGCGCAGCGGCATTGATGCGCAGGATCCAGAGCCGGCGGAAGGTGCGCTTCCTCGCCTTCCGGTCGCGGTAGGCGTAGACGAGCGACTTGTCGAGCTGCTCCTTGGCGCGCTTGTAGCTCGAGTGCTTGAGACCCCAGTAGCCGCGGGCCTCGTGGAGCACCTTGCGGCGCTTCTTGCGGGCGTGGACGGAACGTTTGACGCGGGCCATGACCGCTTACCTCCCGAGGAGCTTCTTGACCTCGCGCACGTCGGCGCCGTGCACCGCGGCCTGCTTGCGGAAGCCGCGCTTGCGCTTAGCCGACTTCTTCTCGAGCAGGTGGCTCTTCATCGCCCGCCGGCGCAGCACCTTGCCCGTTCCGGTCAGTTTGAACCGCTTCTTCGTCGCGCTGTGTGTCTTCTGCTTTGGCATCGTCACTCGTGACTCCTGCGTTCTTCGTCGGCCCCAGCACCATCACCATGTTCCGGCCGTCGAGCAGGGGCGGGGACTCTACCTGCCCGATCTCCTTCACGTCCTCGGCGAGCCGCATCAGCAGGTTGCGCCCACGCTCCGGGTGGGTCGTCTCGCGCCCGCGGAACATGATCGTCACCTTGACCTTGGCGCGCTGGTTGAGGAAGCGCTCGACGTGCCCCTTCTTGGTGTTGTAGTCGTGGATCCCGATCTTGGGCCTGAACTTGATCTCCTTGACGTTGATCGAGACCTGGTGCTTGCGGGCGAGCTTGGCCTTCTGCTCCTGCTCGTAGCGGTACTTGCCGTAGTCCATCACCCGCGCGACCGGCGGATCGGCCTGGGCGGCGACCTCGACCAGGTCGAGGTTCTTACCCCATGCGTACTCGCGTGCCTCGTTCGTGTCCTTGACCCCGATCTGCGTGCCGTCCTCGTCAACCAGCCTGACTCTCGGCGCGCGGATCATCTCGTTGATTCGGGCTTGCGGGACCGGCGCCCGATCCGGCTCGACCGTTCGCCGTGGTCTCAAATGCCCTTCACCAAGCTCTCACTCCTCCTTCTCAAACGACAAGACCGCTGACAAGCAGCGGCCCAGAACTCCTCGTCCACCGACTCGGTTGAACCTCCGCAGAAGCGCTCGGCTCGGGAGGTGAGGGCTGGACCCTGCTTGCGACAGAGTCAAAGAGTAGCAAGGTGAGCCCGGAATTCCGCGAGGCTCTTCGTGGACTGCTCCCCGCCTCGTTCCCGCACGGCGAGCGACTCCTCCGACTCGCGATCGCCGTAGACGACAGCGAACGGGATCTTCTCGACCTCGGCGTCGCGAATCCGCTTGCCGACCGTCTCATCGCGCTCGTCGACCTCGACCCGAAAGCCGCCGAGCTTCTCCGCGAGCCCCTGCGCGGCGGCGCGATGCTCCTCGCCGACCGGGAGGATCCGGACCTGCACCGGCGCCAGCCAGAACGGGAAGGCGCCGCCGTAGTGCTCGATCAGGATCCCGATGAACCGCTCGAGCGAGCCGAGCAGCGCGCGGTGGATCACGTACGGCGTGTGCTCCGCGTTGTCCGCGCCCATGTAGCCGAGCCCGAAGCGCTGCGGCATCTGCGAGTCGAGCTGGATCGTCCCCATCTGCCAGGAGCGGCCGAGGACGTCGGTCATGTGCAGGTCGATCTTCGGCCCGTAGAAGGCGCCGTCGCCCTCGTTGACGGCGTAGTCGATCTCCCGCCGCTCGAGCGCGGCGCGGAGCGCGCCTTCCGTAAAGTCCCATTCCGCGTCGGTGCCGAGCTTGGGCTCGGGCCGCGTCGAGAGCTCGAACCGCGCCTCCATCCCGAACAGGTCGTAGAGGTAGGAGGCGTAGTCGAGGCAGGCGAAGATCTCCTCCTCGATCTGCTCGGGGGAGCAGAAGATGTGGGCGTCGTCCTGGGTGATGTGCCGGACCCGCAGGAGGCCGTGCAGCGTCCCGGTCCGCTCGTCGCGGTGGAGCGTCGAGGCCTCGGCGTAGCGGAACGGGAGGTCGCGGTAGGAACGGAGCTGCGAGCCGAACAGGAGCATGTGGCCGGGGCAGTTCATCGGCTTCAGCGCGAGCCGCCGCTCGCTTTCCTCGTGCGGCTGCACCCAGAAGATGTTCTCCTCGTAGTTCTGGAGGTGGCCGGAGGTCTCGTACGTCTGCTCGTCGTAGAGCAGCGGGGTCTTCACCTCGACGTAGCCGCGCTTCGCGTTCTCGCTCCTGCGCAGGTCCTCGAGCGCATTCCAGATCACCATCCCCTTCGGGTGCCAGAACGGCATCCCGGGCGCATGCTCGGAGAGGTGGAAGAGGTCGAGCTGCGGGCCGAGGCGGCGGTGGTCGCGGCGCTTCGCCTCCTCCAGGCGCCGAAGGTAGGCGTCGAGATCCTCCTGGCTGTAGAAGGCCGTGCCGTAGATCCGCGTCAGCTGCGGGTTGTGCTCGTCGCCGCGCCAGTAGGCGCCGGCGAGGCCCGTCAGCTTGACGGCCTTGATCGGCTTCGAGTTCTGGAGATGCGGACCGCGGCAGAGGTCGGTGAAGTCGCCCTGGGTGTAGAAGGAGATCGGCCCCTCGGCCGTGTCGACGAGCTCGACCTTGTAGTCCTCGCCCTGCTCGGCGAAGTAGCTCTTGGCCCGCTCGGCGCTGACCTCCTCGCGCTCCCAGGAGCGGCCTTCCTCGAGCTCGCGCCTGATCTCCGCTTCGATCCGCTCGAGCGCGTCCTCGCCGATCGGCTCCGGGAACTCGAAGTCGTAGTAGAAACCGTTCTCGATCGGCGGGCCGATCGCGATCTTCGTGCCGGGGTAGAGGCGGCGGACGGCCTCGGCGAGCAGGTGCGCGGCCGAGTGGCGCAGGACGTAGAGCGCGTCGGGGTCGCTCGTGTCGCGGGTGGTGAGGATCTGGATCCGCTCGCCCTCCTCGAGCGGCAAGCGCAGGTCCTGCACGCGGCCGTTCGAGCGGACCAGCACCGCTTGCTCGGCGAGCTTCGGCCCGATCGCGGCGGCGGCGTCGAGGCCGGTCGCTCCGTCGGGAAGTTCGAGTTCCGACGAGTCGGGAAGCACCACTTTCATGGTGGAGCAGGATACTTCGCACCCTCGCGACGACGACCGCAATGACGAGCTCGAAGAGCGGCCTGCCCCCGACGCTGAAGAGGGCGAGCCGCGCCCGGAGGACGACCCGGGAGCGGACTAGTCGTCGCCTTCGACGGCGGCCTTCAGCTCTGCGGGGCACTTCAGCCAGTAGCTCTCGCGCAGCCACTCGAGCGCGGCCTCGAGCGACTCCTCGTCCGTGACCGCCGCCGTGATCCAGCCGTAGCGGCCGACGTAGCTCGCCGTCCGCACGTAGGGCAGCAGGTGGGCGATGTCGCGCTCCTCGGCGGTCAGCTTGACGGTCACGTGCACGACCCCGTCCTCGACCAGCGCCCAGCCGAAGACCTTGTTCGCGCCGACCTTGAAGACCGGGAAGTCCCCCCAGGGCCGGTCCTCGTAAGCCTCGGGAAAGGAGAGGGCGAGCTCTCGAATCCGCTTCTCGATCGCAGCCGGGCGCACAGGTTCATTTTCGCCGTTTCGGACTGCGGTGGGCCGGGAAGCCGAATATGACTCCAAAACGACAAAAAGGGGGCTCTCGAAGATGGGGAAGAGCATTCTCGAAGCGATGAGCTCGAACCCGTGCGCGATCGAGGCCGACAGGTCGGTCGCGTACGCGGCGAAGATGCTGAAGCAGGAAGACGTCGGGCTCGCCCCGATCGTCGAGAACGGCCGCCTCGTGGGCATGTTGACCGACCGCGACATCGTCACTCGCGTCGTCGCCGAGGGGAAGGATCCCGACTCGGTGAGCGTGCGGGACGTGGCGTCGAGCAACCTCGTCACCGTCGATCCGCAGCAGGATCTCGACGAGGCGCTGAACCTGATGGCCCGCCACCAGGTTCGCCGCTTGGCCGTGGTCGAGGAGGGCGGGCGCCTGGTCGGCGTCGTCGCACAGGCCGACGTGGCCACGGAGGCCAAGCCGAAGAAGACCGGCGAGATGGTCGAGGAGATCTCGAAGGACTGAGGAGGCCGCAATGCCCGGCAAGAGAGCAAGCGTCAAGAACGAGAAGCAGTACGAGAAGCTGAAGGAAAAGGGGATGTCGAAGCAGCGCGCGGCGCGGATCGCGAACTCGCCGGGCGCCTCGAGCCGCGGCGGGAAGAAGTCGGGCTCGAGCTCTCGGAGCAACTCGCGCCAGGGCGGCACCACCGCCCAGAAGAAGGCCGCAGGCCGCACGGGCGGCAAGGCGGCGGCGCGCAAGAGCTGACGTCGCGCGGCGTACACTCCGCCCCATGAGGCCCGAGACGCTCACGTGCCGGGTCGGGGCGGGGCTGTCCGCCGCCACGAGCGCGGCCGATGCGGCAGGGGAGGCCGCCCGCGAGGCGCACGCGGTACTCGGTAGCGCCGCGACGGATCTCGCGTTCCTCTTCCTCTCGGCCGACCACCTGGACCAGGCGGAGCAGGCTCTCGACGCGGCCGAGCAGGAGCTCGAAGCCGCACACCTGCTCGGCTGCGTCGCCTCCGGCGTCGTCGGCCGCGAGCGCGAGCTCGAGGACGGCCCGGGTGCCGCAGTCTGGGCGGCGGCGCTTCCGACTGCCCGGACCGAGACCTTTCACACGTTCGCGCTCGGCACCGACGAGGGTGTCGCGATCGGGGGCTTCCCCGAGCTCGACGGCGCCGACCTGGTCACGCTCCTGATCGATCCCTTCACATTCCCGGCCGCCGGCTTTCTCGCCCGCCTGAACGAGGAGGAGCCGGCCGGCGCGCCGATCGTCGGCGGCCTCGCCGCGGGCGCGGGCGAGCCGGAGATGCAGGCGCTCTTCCTCGACGGGCGCGTGCTGACCGAAGGCGCGGTCGGCGCGGTCCTGAGGGACGTGCCCGTGCGTACGGTCGTCTCGCAGGGGTGCGCCCCGATCGGCCGCGACTCGGTGATCACCGCGGCCGAGGGGAATGTGGTCTTCGAGCTGGCCGGCCGGCCCGCTGTCGAGCGCCTCCGGGCCGACCTCGGCGCGCTGACGGCCGAGCAGCAGCAATCGGCCGCGAGCGGCGGCGTCCTCGCCGGCCTCGTGATCGACGAGAACCGCTCGGAGTACGAGCGCGGCGACTACCTGATGCGCGGCCTGATCGGCGCCGACGAGGAGACGGGCGCGCTGGCGATCGGCGAGCAGGTCCGGGTCGGGCAGACGCTGCGGTTCCACGTCAGGGACGCGCGCTCGGCAGACGAGGATCTACGCTCCGGGCTCGCCGACGCGCTCGAGGGCGAGCGGGCCGCGGGGGCGCTGCTCTTCACCTGCAACGGTCGCGGCATGAACATGTTCCCCGAGCCCGACCACGACGCCCGCGCCGTCGGCGAGGCGCTCGGCGCCGACTCCCTGGCAGGCTTCTTCTGCGCCGGCGAGATCGGCCCCGTCGGCGGCCGCCCGTTCCTCCACGGCTTCACGGCGACTCTCGCCGTCTTCACCTAGTAACAGACTGTTACTAGCGGGGTTCGGTCGCCAGCCGCAGGCCTAGTGCGACGAGAACAGCGCCTGTCACGGCTTCGATCGTCCGGCGGATTCTGGGCCGGCGCAGGAAATCGTCCGCCTTGGCGACGGCGAGCGCGTAGCCGGTCAGCCAGACCAGCGTCATCGTGCAGAAGACGAGTCCGAGCGCCAAGAGTGCGGAGAAGGACTCTCCCGGCGCGAACTGCGGCAGCAGGCTCGTGAAGAAGACGGCCATCTTCGGATTACCGAGGTTGCTCAGGAGGCCCTGGAAGAGCGGCGAGCGGGGCGAGCCCCGCCGCGTGAGGGCGGGGACGCTGCTCTCGTCCCGCCGGAACGCCGAGCGCAGCGCACAGGCGCCGAGGTAGAGCAGGTACACCGCGCCGACCAGCCTGAGGGCGAGGAATGCCGGCTCCGAGGCGCGCAGCAGCGCCGCCACGCCCAGGCTCGCCGCCAGCGCCCACACGGCCTGGCCGAGAGCGACGCCGGCCGCCGTCTGCACGCCGCCCCGGCGCCCGCCGACCAGCGAGTTGCGGATCGTGAGCGCCGTGTCCTGCCCCGGCGTCACGATCACGAGCGCCGAGACCCCGAGGAAGGCCCCGGCCTGCGCGAGCATGGCCTACGCCGTCTCGGCCAGCGCGGGCGTGCAGCTCGCCCGCCCCATCTTTTCGAGGTAGCGCTGGTGGTAGTTCTCGGCGCGGTAGAACGTCTGCGCCGGCTCGATCACGGTGACGACCGGCCGCCGGTAGCGGCCCGATGTGTCGAGCTCGGCCTTCGAACGCTCCGCGACCGCGCGCTGCTCCTCGTCGTGGAAGAAGATCACCGAGCGGTATTGGTCGCCGACGTCCCACCCCTGCCGGTTCAACTGGGTCGGGTCGTGCTTGCCCCAGAAGACCTCGAGCAGCTCCTCGTAGGAGACCTGCTCCGGGTCGTAGGTAACCTCGACCACCTCGGCATGGCCCGTCGTGTGCGAGCAGACCTCCTCGTAGGTCGGGTTCTCGAGCGTGCCGCCCTCGTAGCCGACCGCGGTGGCAGTGACGCCGTCTATCTGCCGGAACGCGGCCTCGACGCCCCAGAAGCAGCCGGCCCCGAACGTTGCCTTCTCCACTATTCCTCCTCCAGTTTGAGTGCGGCCGAGTTGATGCAGTAACGCTGTCCGGTCGGCGCGGGGCCGTCCGGGAAGACGTGGCCGAGATGGCCGCCGCAGCTTGCGCACAGCACCTCCGTGCGGATCATCCCGTGGCTCACATCCCTCTCCTCGTCGATCGCCTCGTCTCCGGCGGGCGCGTAGAACGCCGGCCAGCCGCAGCCCGAGTCGTACTTCGTCTCCGAGGCGAAGAGCTCGGCTCCGCAACCGGCGCACCGGTACGTGCCCTCTTCGAACACGTGGTCGTACTCGCCGCTGAACGGCCGCTCGGTGCCCCCGTCGCGCAGCACGCGGTACTGCTCGGGGGTCAGCTCGGCTCGCCACTGGGCGTCGGTCTTTTGAATCTTCGGCATCGGTCTCCTCTTTCTCTGCTGAACAGTCTGCCGAACGAGCCCTGTGTTACGCCGCAAGCAGCGATTTTCAGTCGTGAACGGCCCGGTAGCCGAGCGCCCCGCCGAAGCCGATCAGGCCAAGGCCGGCGCAGGCGTCGATGCCGCGCAGGAGCGGCGGGCCGACCCAGCGGCGCCCGACCGAGACGGCGCTGCTCAGGATCGTGAACCAGGCGAGGCTGCCGAGGCCGATCCCGACGAGCAGTGCCGTGGCGGCGACGCCGGAGCGAACCTCCGACGCCGCCCCGGCCGCCGCGAAGCCGCCCGTCCAGAGCGCGATCGTGAGCGGGTTCGAGGCGGTCGCGCCGAGAGAGGTCAGGAACGCGCGCCGCGGCGTGCGCACCTCCTCCTCGAACTCGCCGCCTGCCCGGACGCGGAAGGCCGACCAGAGCGTGCGGCTGCCGAGCCCGATCAGGACCGCGGCGCCGAGAACGCCGACGACGACGCGCACGAAGCCGACCTGGAGAATCGGCGCGACGCCGGCCGCGGCGATTCCCGCGTAGAGCACGTCGATCGTGGCGATGCCGGCCCCGATCGCCAGGCCGACTGCGAGCGTCCCGCGCAGGGTCGAGCGGACGAGGAAGAGCGACATCGGCCCCGGCTGCGCCCCGACCGTGAAGCCGAGCCCGAGCCCGGCGAGAAACGCGAGCCCTACGACTCCCCCTCCCAGTAGTCGACGCCGCTCGAGCGCCGGGTGAGCAGGTGGTCGCGCATGTCGCCCGGCCAGACCCCCAGCTTGTCGCTGTCCGGATAGATCGCCACCGCGGGCTCGAACCTGGTCGAGACCATCAGCACGCGGGCGACCTCGTCGCCGCGGTTCGTGACCTTGTGCGCGCCCTCGGGCCCGACCGGGAAGCAGACGACGTCGCCGCGCCCGAGCTCCTCCTCTCCCTCCGGGTGACGCAGGATCACCGGCCCTTCGAGCACGATCAGCCATTCCTCGTTGCCGTACTCGTAGTGGTACGGGCAGACGCTCTGGCCGAGCGGGAGCTCATAGACCGACCCGCCGAGCATCGACGCCCCCACCTGGGCGCCGAAGCGGTTCATCCCGGCGTGGTAGCCCTCCGGGTCGTCCTTCTCGTACTCGACGGGCGCGGCGACGACGTTGAAGACCTTCACGGGCCGATTATCGCGTCGGTGCTCCCCGCCTGCGGCGGGTCCACCGTGACGCTACAGGCCCGCTGCTCGGTGGGCCTGGAAGATCTCGCGCAATCGCCCTTCGCGGGCGGCGAAGGCCGACACGACCGTCGGATCGAACTGACGGCCGTTCTGCCCCAGGATGTCGTCGACTGCCTCTTCCCATCTCAGGGCGCGACGGTAGGGCCGGTCGCTCGTCATCGCGTCGAGCGCGTCCGCGAGCGCGAAGATGCGGGCCCCGGCCGGGATCTGCTCCTCGGCGAGTCGATCGGGATAGCCGGAGCCGTCCCACCGCTCGTGGTGCGAGCGAACGACCTTGATTCCCTGGCCCTCGAGGAGAGGAACATCGGACAGGATCGCGACGCCGATCGACGTGTGCTGCTGAACGAGGCGAAGCTCGTCCTTCGTCAGCGGCTCGGGCTTGTTGAGGATGCGATCGGGCATCCCGATCTTTCCGATGTCGTGCAGAAGGAAGCCGTACTCGAGCCCGGGGTCGTCGAGCAGGCTGCGGTCGACCTCCTGCGTGAGCTCGAGCGCATAGCGTTGGACGCGAAGCGCGTGGTCGCCCGTCACCGGGTCCCTCGCCTCGAGCGCATCGGTGAGCGCGATCACCGTCTGGCGATAGGCGTGCTGTAGAAGGCGTCGCTGCGTCCGCTCCACCTCGACCAGGCGAGCGAGGTCACGGGCGTAGACGATCAGCTGCTCGCCTCCGCCTCCCGCCTCGGCGCGCTCGATCAGGAGGCCTTCCTCGACGCTGGTCAGCCGATCGATCAGGCCGACCAGCTCGAGTGGGCTGAAGGGCTTGCGCAGAATCGCGTCCGCGCCGGCCGCCTTCGCTTGTTCCCTGCTCGCGTCCTCGCCCGTGAGCAGGATGACGACCGGAGAGCTGTAGACGGGCTTGCGCTTCAGCTCGGCGCAGAAGGCAAGGCCGTCGAGGCCGGGAAGGCCGACGTCGAGGAGGACGAGGGTCGGGCGCCAGAAGCGGGCGATATCGGCGGCCTGCTCAGCCGAGGCCGCCTCCTGTACTTCGAACTCGTCGGTGGTGAGCGTCGTCCGGAGCAGAAGGCGCAGGAGGGGGTCGTCGTCGACGAGGAGGATCCGCAGCCGCCCACCGGCAATGCGGGGGGCTTCCTGGCCCGCCCGGTCCAACTCGCCGATTTCAAGCGGCTCCGCCGGAACGACCTCCTCGGGCTGCTCGATGCGCACGGCGCCGATCACGCGTGCAAGGACGAGAGATAACGCAACCGATGCGAGCAGCCAGGCAAAAAGCCCCAACAGAAGCCACTCGAGCCACCCCGGCACCTCTAGGGTCCCCCTCTGATTGCTGCGACCTCCGACTGAGCTTCACCGGTGGCGGACCGCAGGAGACGCCGTTCCGGGGAGAATTATTGCCGCCGACAGTGTGGCAGAAGGCGTAGCTCCAAGGCCCTTTCGGAGCCGAAAATCCCTCGTTCGAGGGACGCCGGGCGAGCGAACGCGCTGCGCGAAGCTGGTGCCGCCGCAAACGAGCGGACGCCGCTCGGCGTGGAGCGGCTACACCGCGGAGTCGAGGATCTCGGCGTGCTCGCGCTCCGGCGGGATGCCGTAGGCAAAGAGGACGAGATCCTCGTCGCCGTGGTTTGCCGTCTGGAGCGGTGTGCCCGGCTCGACGTGGATGAGCCCGCCGGTGGGCACGTCCTGACGCTCCGGCGGCTCGCCGAGGTACATCGACAGCGTCCCCGCGAGGACGACGAATGTCTCCTCCTGGAGCGGGTGCTTGTGGCGGCGCCCCGTGGCGCCGGGCTCGTAGCGCCAGAGGTTCGCGCGGGTGTGGGCGAAGCCGGCCAGGCGCCAGACGCGGCAAAGCGTCCGCAAGAACTCCAGTGACGCGGCTGCACCGCACTCTGCGCGCTTCACTCTGCTTCCCGATCCAATCCTCGAGCCACTCCGCAAAGTGGGCCGGAGAAACCTCCAGGAACAAGATCGACTCCGTCGCTGGTCGATAGACGCCGCCGAGGAGCGAGAAGGCGGGAAGAAGCGCCGGCTCGGTGTCTAGCTCAAGCGAAGCGCTGACGACGGCCTCCCGCGCAAGGAAACGTGAGGCGATGGAGAACGAAGGGCGCGTAGCTGAAGGCGATGTGAAGCTCGCCCACCGCGATCGAGTCGGCGTCGTCTTCGGAAAACTCGAACGAGGCGCCCGCGAGGTCCTCGACTCGCTCAGCCGGAAGCCGGAGCCCTTCGAACTGCAGCGACGTCGTGACCGACTCTCCAGCAGCCGATGCCCAGGAGGCAGCTCGAACGGTCGAAGCGGAACGATCGCCGTGTACTCGTCGCGGGCGTTCGGCCGAAAGCCCCGCCCGCTCATCAGAAGCCTGAGAGCCACCCAGACTTCGGGCACCAGCAGGTGGTCTCAAAACTCGACTCGACTCGCCTCGTTCACAGCCAGATCTCCGCGTCGACGGGCTGCTTCGGTGTCGATGCGAGCAACTCGTCGAGAGCAGTGATAAGAGCTCCGGGATCGGTGCGCGGCCAGCGCTTGTCGGTCGTGAGGACGAGACCGAAATGACTCTCGCCCGCCACGACTAGCGCCTCAATCAGCGGTCGGGAGTCGCGGACGTTCTCTCGGTCACGACGGCTCGCCCATCGGATCGCGCGTGGTCGAGCACCTGCTCGTCCGATGCTCCGGACCCAGGAGACTCGTGAACCGAGACTACGTCGTGCCCGCGAGCTCGTAGCTCGCGGGCGATGAACCTCGGATACATCTCGTCCAGCAGAAGCTTCAAAAGGCGGCCTGCCGTGCGCGTGCGACGCGCTCAGCCGCCTCTGCAGCCTCCTCGTTCCGTCGGATCCATTCATCGATGTCCGCCCGATGCGCCCCGTAGTAGCGCAACGCTGTCTCGATCGCGCTCACCGGTTGGTCGAGCCAATCCGCAGTTCGCTGCACATCGTCGAAGCTGCGGTGGACGGCAACGACCTCCCAGACGTCGGGCCCGCCCACGAGACCAGGGCGACGCCCTGCCGGTCCCGAGCGGAAGACGACGCCGGGATGATCGTCCATCGCGATCCCCTCGGCGACGTAACGCTGGATGAGCGTCGAGCGGGAATGCCCCTCGTCCCGCGCGCGCCGATCGAGGCGCTTAAGGGTGTCACTCGGGTAGCGGGTCGAGACCGGAGCCTGCGTCTTTCTCTCCATGCCCTGATTGTAGTACATGCGTGTACAGCCGTAGTGGCCACATTGCGAACACGCTGCTCCGGGGGCAAACGGTGTCGGCAAACGGTGTCGGACACCGATGGCTGTCAAGTGAGACTCGTGCCAATTCTGGAACATCTCCCGTCGCGCGGGCTCTGCCCCTGATACCGGCGTTGCCGGCGTCGGCTCAGGCAGGCACGTCGCTAGAGGAGAAATCGATCGAAGTCGTCATGCCTCCGCGTAGCGGAGGCGGACTTCGATCGATGATGGGCGGTACTGGGCTCGAACCAGTGACCCCCAGCTTGTCGAACTCGTCCAGGGTGTCTGCGCCGAAAACGCTTCTTCCCCGGATTTCCGGTCTGAGCAGGGATTTTTCGCCGCTCTGGGGGTTGTCGGTCTGCGGCGAAATGCGTCGTTCTGCGCACCTGGTGTGGGAGGTATGTGGGATGGCGATGTTGCTCGTTTCGCAAACGGACAACGCTCGCCGCACCTTGGGTGCATATGCGTCTCCGCCTGTCTGGCTCTCGTGGAGGCGGCGGGATGCTGAGCGTGGCGAAGCTGACGCTCGGCCAAGAAGCCTACTACGAGCGGCAGGTTGCGGGTGGGCTGGACGACTACTACGCGGGTCGGGGCGAGTCGCCGGGAATCTGGGCCGGCACCGGTTCGGCCGCGCTCGGACTGGTGGGCGTCGTCGAGGACGGCGACCTGGGGACGCTGCTGCGCGGCGTCAACCCGGCGGATGAGAAGCGGCTTCGCGCGCCGGTGCGGGCGCGCACGATCACCCACCGCAGGCTCAATGTCGAGACGGGCGAGTGGCGGGAGGAGCCGCAGCAGCTCAACCCGGTGTCGGGCTACGACCTGGTGTTCTCGTGCCCGAAGAGCGTGAGTCTCCTACACGCGCTCACTGACGAGGAGAGCGTCCGCCGCGAGATCAGCGAGGCGCACGAGAAAGCCTGGCAGTCCGCGCTCGCGTATTTCGAGCGGGAGGCGTGCATCGTCCGCCGCGGCAAGGGCGGCACGATTCGCGAGCACGGCGAGGGGTTCGTCGCGGCGGCGTTCCGCCACCGCACGTCACGCGCTCAGGACCCGCATCTCCACACGCACGTCGTGGTCGCCAACATGACGCGCACCGCCGCCGGCGAGTGGCGGGCGCTCGACGGGGAGGCGATCCTCAAGACCTACCGGCTCGCCGCCGGCTACCTATACGAGGCCCACCTCCGCCACGAACTCACCCGCCGGCTCGGCCTCGAGTGGACCGAACCAGCGAAGGGGATGGGCGAGCTCGTCGATGTGCCCGACGAAGCGATCCGGGCGTTCTCGACCCGGCGCCAGTCGCTGCTGGAGCACATGGAGGCGCTTGGTACGGAGGGGTTCGCCGCTTCCCGGGTGGCGGCGCTCGCGACTCGGGAGGCAAAGGAGCAGGTCGACCTGCCGCGGCTGCGCGAGGAGTGGAAGGCGCGCGCAGCCGAGCACGGTCTCGGCAGCCGCGAACTCGACGCGCTCGTCCACGAGCAACCCATCGGGTGGGACCGGGTTGAGCTCGAACAGCTCGCGGCCGGCGTGCTCGGCCGCGACGGCCTCACCGAGAAGCAGACGACCTTCACCATGCCCGAGCTGGTGCGGGCGGTCGCCGGCGCGCTGCCCGCGGGCGGGAGCGTGAATGAGGTGCTCGAACTCGCGGAGGAGCTGTCGCGCTTCCCCGGCGTCGAGCTCGTCGAAGCGCAGGAGGCACCGGGACGGCCCGCGCGGTTCACGACCCGCGAGCTGCTCGCGGTCGAGCGGGAGGCGGTCGAGCTGGCGCTCGCCGGCCGCAACGTTCCTGTACCGGCGCTGGAGCGGCGACCGCTGGCGGAGGCGTTGATGCTGACCGGCCACGACCTGAGCGGCGAGCAGCGGATGCTCGTCCATGAGACGGTCTGTCGCTCTGATCGTGTGGTGTGCGTCGTCGGGGTCGCCGGCTCGGGGAAGACGCTGGCCTTGCGCGCGTTCGCCGACGCCTACCGCGATATCGGCATCGAGGTGTTGGGGGCGGCGCCGAGCGGTCGCGCCGCCGACGAGCTCGAGACCGCGACCGGCATCCGAAGCCGCACCCTGCACCGGCTCCTCGTCGACGCCGACCGCGACGTTGGACTCCAGCACCGCTGCGTGCTGGTGGTCGACGAGGCGGGGATGGCGGAAACACGTGTGCTCGCGCCGCTCCTGCAGGCGGTCAACCAAGCGGAGGGGAAGGTTGTATTGGTCGGCGATCCGGCCCAGCTGCCGGCCGTCGGCGCCGGCGGCCTCTACCAGGCGCTCTGCGACCGCCTCAAGGTGGTCGAGCTCTCCGGTAACCGCCGCCAGCGCGACCCGCTGGAACGCGAGGCACTCGCCCGGATGCGTGACGGTAATCCGGAGCTGTACCTGGCCCTCGCCGCCCAGCGCGGCCGGCACGGCCTCGACGACAACCCGACCGCGGCGAAGGAGCGGCTACTCGGCGACTGGTGGCGGGAAGCATCCCGCAGCCCCAGCCGCAACGTGATGCTCGCCTACCACCGTTCCGACGTCGACGACCTGACCCAGGCCGCGCACGCGCTCATGCTCCAACAGCACGGGCTCGGCCGAGAAGCCGTCACCCTGGGCGGGCGCGAGTACCGGGTCGGCGAGCAAGTCCTCTGCCGCCGCAACGACACTCGGCTCGGCCTGCGCAACGGCATGCGCGGCACCATCCTCGACCTCGACGACGACGGCTTCGTCGTCCGCGACCAGAGCGGCGTCAGCCGGCACGTCGCCTTCTCCTACGCCGCCGAGCACCTCGACTACGGCTACGCGCTCACCGGCCACGCCGCCCAAGGCCTCACCGCCGACCGCACCTTCGTTTATCTCCCCGACCAGGGCGCCCTCAAGGAGTGGGGCTATGTCGCCTGCAGCCGCGCCC
>WNGF01001737.1_pt1 | contig 31573 bp, 24 predicted proteins | sample 5400641 | NCBI WGS metagenome assembly WNGF01 (sample SAMN13153371, study PRJNA577476) | soil metagenome | isolation source: 80 cm soil or saprolite under grassland replicate 2 | place: USA:California | collected 2016-06-15 | reverse complement strand
ACGAGATCGTGGCGGCACTCGCAGGCGCGAGCAACCGATTGATCAACGTCGAGGATCTCACCGAGGAGGAGGTGCGGATCCTGCACCAGCACTATGAGAGACTCGTCGCGATCGCCAAGCGCGACGGAGATCTGAGACGCTCTCACTCCGTGGAGGAGGCCGACACTCGCCATAGCGTGAAGGAGCGGCGAGCGCAAGAGCGAAGGGCATCCCTGAACGCCGTAAGCCCTGCATCATCCCCGCCAGACCCTGGAGCGCCTGCCCGCACGCAGTGACGTGTGACTTTACCGATAGCTTTGCCGAGTGCTGGTAGCATAAACTCGCCGCGCTCGCAATACCTTGAAAGCGCGCGGGCGGGTCCACGTCCATGCCGGTCCCGACCGGGGGTACGGGGAGCGGGTGCGCGCCTATTACCTGGAGACATGGTTCGACTACCGCGGCCTGTGGATGAATCCGGACAATCGCTCGATCCATTTTGGCTACTGGGACGAAGACACCATGAGTCACGCCGAAGCGATGCACATGAACCGGGCTACCGTCCGGAGCCTGGGCATCCGGCCCGGTGATCGGGTCCTCGACGCCGGCTGCGGGGCGCGGGCAGCGCCATCTGGTTGGCCAAGGAGCTGGGAGCCCACGTGGTGGGAATCAACCTGGTGAGGGATCACGTCGGCGCGCGCGGCGTTACGCCGAGGGGCACGGGCGCGGACCGCGTGCGGTTCGAGGAGATGGACTTTCTCGAGACTACGTTCCGTCCAAACTGCGCCTGCGCCATCAAGAAGGGGTCGAGGTGGTCGACGTAGAGCCGGGTCCGCGTCACCAGCTCGACCAGCGCCTCCTGCTGCGGGGTCACGACGTCCTCGCCACCGAGCACGGCGATCAGCTCGGCGCGCCACTCCAACAGCCCGCGAGCGGCCACCGATCGGCGATCGAGCGACGCCAAGCACTCGACCATGACCCGCCGTCGGAGGGGGTGCAGGCCGTGTCTGAAATACGGGCGCATCCGGATTTGGAGTGGGTACACGTCTGACACGACGCTGGTTGACTTCGGGTCAGAAGGATCTCGATCCTGTCGCTGGGCGTCCGGCGGGCTACTGCACCTCGGCCGCGGAGAGTCCGTCGACCTTCGAGGATGGAAGTCACCTTTGCTAGATAAATCAGAGCATTTCACCTCAGAACCGCCACTCGGCACGAAGCTCGCCACCCCGGGTTTGACTCACGGACGATCTTCCCTGAGAACGGTGGTCCGGCCGAGGGGACCCCACCAAATCACCCACGGAATACCCGGAAGCGCCGGAATAGGAACGGAGGCATCGTCAGGTACTCCTCGTAGGTCTCGGAGAGTCTGCGGAGAGGTCGCTGTAAGTTCCCGCTTCCGTATTGCTTCTGACTGACCGTTGGGTGAGCAACCCACCGACGCACGCGGCGGCGATTCCGGGATGCGGGGGCCGCTCAGGGCGGGGGACGACACCCGCTCAGGGCCCTGGCGCTGGGGCCAACTCCGGGTCCGACCGGGCGTCACACAGGGACAACGTGCGATGACGGCGACGGCGTCCAACGCCGCAACTGAGTCACGATGACGACGACTGACCATCGCCGACGCCGATCCCCGCCCTCGCGGCGTGGGGCAGTCCGTCCCCCTCCGGACCGCGCCCACTCCCGCGCTCGAGCCCGGCGGCGACTCCGGGATGTGCGGGGCCCGATCCCGGGGGGCGGGGCGTGGCTCCTTAGGCTTTGCGACCGCCCAGACGCTTTCGCCCGAACACGCTCGCCGCGAGGAGACCGCTGCCGAGCAGCACGAGGGTCGCGGGCTCCGGGGTCGGCGCCGGACGCGTGCCGCGCTCGCCGTGCCCCTCAAGAAACGTGGGGCCGGGCATCTCGGACCCGAAGAACGTCCAGCTGGAACAGAGCCCTACGCTCGCCCCGTTCAGCAGGAACAGATTACCGCGATCATCGAGGCCAGAGCCGACTCCGAAGAAGCCGCCGCAGCTTGTGACGATCTCGCCTTGGGGCACTGGGGCCTGGAGGAATCCAAGGGAGACGGTGGCATCCAACAAGCGGATCGGCACGTCGCGTCCAGGGCCTCCGATGTGCCCCAACGCGAATCCATCCACGAGTTCCGTGGGGAGGAACGCGCAGTCGGGGAAGCAAATAGTCCTCCCTTCGCCAGAAATTTCGGTGCCGGGGCCGAGGAGGGAAAACCCGACAACGCCTATGGCGTCCACGGTGACCTGCACGAAGGTGATATCGAACGTCGGAATGCTCGTCGCCGAGACCGGGCCGGCCCCGACGAGACACCACAGCGCTGAGCAAAGCAGCATCTGTTTCATTGCGTTCTCCCTTCTGTCGCTCATCGATCGAGCGCCCGCTACCGTGGGGATTCTCCGGCGACGTGGAACGAATTGAAGACGCTCGTGAGCGTCTCGTTTTCCCCAGTTGCCTTGGGGTCCGCAGGAGTGACCATCACGAAGGTCACCATGTAGTCCTTCCCGAACGGAATGATGTGCTGCCCCGAGACCACAATGACCCCCTTGCCGGTGATGACGTTGGCCGTTGCGATGTAGAACTTGATGCCCACGTCCGATACGAGCGGCCGCCGCTCACTCACGATAATGCTGGACGCGCCGAGGGTGCGCGAGAGCTTCTTGTACATCTGTTCGACGCTGAAATCGATCATCGCGTTGACCATCGCCTCACGGTTGGGGTTGCCCTCGAACTGCTCACGCGTGAGACTCTTCCCGAGGTTCCCGGCGATGGCCATCACCTGGCTGCGCTTCGTCGTGCTCTGGACGACAACTCGGACTTCGCCTCCCTCGCCCGGTGGGGGTGTCGGCTGGATCTTCCAGTCCGAAGGATACTGGAACGCGTAGCTGTACTGGTTGTCCGTATACTCGATGATCCTCGTTGTTGCCGCGCTCTGGCTGGGTTGGCGATTCACCACGAAGACGAAGTGGGGCCACGCGACCGCCTTCACTGTCGGGACGATCTCCCCAAGGAGGACCCAGTTCAAGAAGCCGTGGTCCCTCGCATACTGCCAGTTGTAGTAGGGGGTCAGGAGGAAGGCCACAACAAAGTAGATGCCCACCACGTAGGCTCCCGCCGTCTTCACGATCTGTCCGAACTTGCTCATGCCGCGTCCTCCTCGGGTGCGCCTGCCGAATGTACTGGGCCGCTCCCCAGGTCAGGTGGGCTTGCTGCCGAAGTCCTTGCGGCTGAAATCAACATCAAGGCCGAACACCGGCCGGGCAGTCCCCCTCCCCATGATCACCGAGGTGTGACACGGCTGCCTGATGCACGCGCCTCATTTTGGGCGGTCCCGACGCATCGGGTAGATGATCTCGAACGCCTCGGCCACGCCGGTCTTCCGGGTGACCCACCCGCTCGGACCGCAAGCCTCCAAGGTCTCCCACAAGGGGCTTGACGCCGGGCATCGGCGAGGCGTGGGTTCCGGAGGCATCGGAGGAGGGGGAAGCCACAACCGCACGGCCGTGCCCGTGACACCCAGGAGAGGAAGGCCGTTTGACGGCCCGGCCGCCTCCGTCGCACGCTCGGGCGAGGAACCGGCTCGACGATCTGCTCCTTCTTCGAGGAGCGCCGGAGCGCAACGGGATGCGGACCCAAGAGCAGGAAGGGGCACGGTGAGCGAAACGGACGAACGCGATCTGATGGGCCCTCTTCTGGGGATCGCGTCCGAGATCATCTCCCGAGGTCACGCCACCGTCGAGGCGGCGGAAATGTGGCTCCGCTCGGAGCCGGAAAACCTACAAACCCTGACGCTCGGTGATCAGATTGTCACGGCCCTTGCGCTCAAGATGTTGGCGACGTTCGAGTCGCTCGTCGAAGACGCGAAACGACGCCGAGGTGAGGCGATGCATCATCTCAAGACCCTCTGCGAAGCGTTCATCTACCTCTACGAGGCAGCGGCAAGCGAGGAGCGAGCCAAGCTCGTCCTCGCCTACGCCCTAACGCAACGGTCGAACTTCTGGTGCAAGAACCCTGGGCCGTCGAGCCCAGAGATGATAGCAGGGTTAGAGGCAGAGATAGCCGATCTGGGTCAGGGCCGGCGACTGCCTGACCGCGTGGCCACGGTGGCCAAGCAACACGCAAATCTCCCTGGCTGGTACAATCGCGTTTACCGCCTCGCTTGCGAGCCCGCGCACATCTCGGACCTCGACGACTTCTTCCCTGATGAGCAGGGCGGGCTGCCGCATGGCGTGATCCCTGCCGGGGCTTGGCGCGCGCATGTCGCGCTCCGCCATGCGCTGCGATTGATGTTTGGGCTTGGGCGTTTCTTGAACGAGACCAACCGGATTGGTCTTGTCATAGACCAGGCCGACCTCGAAGCACGGTTCGAAGAGACTTCGGGACAGGCCGCGCATCCGGAGGATGGGGCTTGAGAGCATGACGCCGGGGGCCGAACCCTCCACGCGCCGTCCAGCCCGGTTGGTGATCCGGTGGACGAATCCGAGCACGAAGAGGACTATCACGGACGCGGCCCGCAGCAAGTTCCGCGTCAGGTCGCGGTAGCGATCCAGTTTACCGGCCATTCTCTCGGGGGAGAACCACATGGCGGCCAACACACCCGACGACCTCTACTTCTGGGGCTGGGAGACGCTGGCGGACAGCCCGCTCTTCACTGTGCACATGGATGCCAAGAGTTCCCGGGTCACCGTGCATCTGAACAGAGCGATGGGCCCGGACTATCGCGCTTGGCTCACGTTCAAATACTCGGACTGGAGCGATTTTGGAAGCATAAGCTAGCCCCCCACGGCAAAGATACGGGTTAAGTCACAGCGGCGGCGGCCAAAGTTCGCTCTTGACACTGGCGCATCGACTTTAGTATCACTTAACACGAGTTTCATGGATCGGTAATTCTCCCTGACTTTCAAGACGAGGGGGCACGCCGGTGAAGACGCTCCTGACGCTCACGGTGAACGGCGAGGAACGCCAGGTCTTCGTGCCCGTCCACAAGGCCCTTCTCGAGGTCCTGCGCGAGGACCTGGAGCTGACCGGCACGAAGCACGGCTGCGAGCTGGGCGAGTGCGGCACCTGCACGGTCCTGGTGGACGGCGAGCCCGTGCTCTCCTGCCTGGTCCTGCCCATCGAGTGCCAGGGGCGGCAGATCAAGACGGTGGAGGGCATGGCCCACGGCAGCCAGCTCCACCCGCTCCAGCAGGCCTTCGCCGAGCTGGGCGCCGCCCAGTGCGGCTACTGCACGCCGGGCATCCTGCTCACGGCCGAGGCGCTGCTTGCCCAGAACCCGGTGCCCACGCGCGATGAGGTCCGTCACGCCCTGGCCGGCAACCTGTGCCGCTGCACCGGCTACACCAAGATCCTCGACGCAGTCGAGCTGGCGGCGTTGCGAATGAATAGCCGCGCGGGCCGAGACGGGGCCGAGGAGCCGAAGGCGACCAGCCCGGGGAGGCGAGCGTGAAATGGCTCGAAAAGTCGTGCGAGCCGAGGGGTGGCCGAGCTGCCGCAGGCACGAGCGCCCCGAGGCGAGCGTGAGATGGTGCGGAAAGTCGTGCGAGCCGAGGGGTGGCCGAGCTGCCGCAGGCACGAGCGCCCCGAGGCGAGCGTGAAATGGCTCGAAAAGAGGTGAGCGCATCATGAAGAAGGAGCGCTTCTCCGTCATCGGGCAGTCACTGCCCAAGATCGACGCCTGGGCCAAGGTGGCCGGCGAGACCAAGTACGCCGATGACCTGATCCTGCCCCGCATGGCCCACGGCAAGCTGCTGAGGAGCCCCCATCCCCATGCCCTCATCAAGCGCATCGACACCACCCGCGCCAAGTCCCTCCCCGGCGTGTACGCGGTCATCACCGGCCACGACCTGCCGCGGGTGAAGTTCGGCATCCTGCCCGTCTCCCAGGACGAGGAGGCGCTCTGCGTGGACAAGGTCAGGATGGTCGGCGATGCGGTCGCCGCCGTGGCCGCCGTCGACGAGGAAACGGCCGAGCGGGCGACGGAGCTGATCGAGGTGGAGTACGAGCCGCTCCGGCCCCTCATGTCGATCGAAGATTCGCTCGCCCATCCCGAGGTGCGGATCCACGAGTACGGCGACGGCCCCAATGTCCACAAGGCGGTGTCCCTGCAGTTCGGCGACGTCGACGCGGCGTTCAGCAAGGCCGATCTCGTCCGCGAGGACGTCTTCTACTTCGAGGGCAATACCCATCTGCCCATGGAGCAGCACTCGGCCGTGGCGCACTGGGGCGCCGACGGCAAGCTCACGCTCTGGTCCTCCACCCAGACGCCTCACTACGTGCACCGGCTCCTGGCGAAGATCCTCGATTTGCCCCAGGCACATATCCGCGTCATCGCCGCGCCGGTGGGGGGCGGCTTCGGCGGCAAGCTCGATCCCTTCGCCCACGAGATCGCCGCGTGCAAGCTGTCCCAGCTCACGGGCCGGCCGGTGAAGATCACGCTCACGCGCGAGGAAGTCTTCTACGTCCACCGCGGCCGGCATCCGGTGCTGATGTGGGTCAAGACCGGGTTCACAAGGGACGGCGCGATCACCGGCATGCACTTCCGCTCCTGGCTGGACGGCGGGGCCTACGGCTCTTACGGCGTGGCCTCGACCTTCTACACCGGAGTGCTCCAGACCGTGACCTACAAGATCCCCACCTACAGGTTCGAAGGCGCCCGCATCTTCACCAATAAGCCGCCCTGCGGGCCCAAGCGCGGTCACGGCACGCCCCAGCCGCGTTTCGCCGTGGAGTGCCAGATCGACAAGGCGGCCCTACAGCTCGGCCTGGATCCGGCGGAGATGCGGCGGCGGAATCTGGTGGAGCCCTTCACCAAGACCGCGAACCATCTCACGGTCACGACCATCGGGCTCGGCGAGTGCATCGACCGCGTGGTCGAGGCCTCGAGCTGGCGACAGAAGTTCGGGCGTCTGCCCGCCGGCAAGGGGATCGGCATCGCCTGTTCCGCCTATCTCACCGGGGCGGGACTGGCGATCTACTGGAACGACATGCCCCACTCGGGCGTGGTCGTGCGCGCCGACCGCAGCGGCCTGGTGGCCGTGCTGTGCGGCGCCACGGACATCGGCCAGGGGTCGGACTCGATCCTCGCCTACCTCGTCGCCGAGGTGCTGGGGATAGAGCCCAAGGACATCCGCGTCCATCCGGCCGACACCGATCTCACGCCGGTCGATCTCGGCTCCTACTCTTCCCGGGTGACCCTGATGGCCGGCAATGCCGCCATCCAGGCGGCGGAGCGCCTGCGCGAGAAGATCTTCACGGCGGTGGCCAAGAAGCTCGAAGTCGAGCCCGCCACGCTCGTCGCCCGGGACCGGCGAGTCTTCGTCGACGGGGACCCGGATCGCGGCGTCTCCTTCGCTCAGGCGGTGGTGCTCGCCGAGAGCCAATTCGGTGTCCTGGCCCTCCCCGGCTCCTACGCGCCGCCGCGGCGCGCGGGGAAGTACAAAGGCGGAGGCGTCGGGCCATCGCCGTGCTATTCCTACTCCGCCTGCGTGGTCGAGGTGGACGTGGACGCGGAGACGGGTGAGGTCAAGCCGACCGAGATCTGGATCGCCCACGACGTCGGCCGCGCGCTGAACCCGCTGCTGGTGGAGGGACAGGTGGAGGGCTCGGTGTACATGGGGCTGGGCGAGGTGCTCATGGAAGAGCAGGTCTTCCGCAAGGGCGTCCACAAGATCCCGTCCCTCCTCGAGTACAAGAGCCCGACCACGCTCGAGACGCCCGAGATCCACACCATCCTCGTCGAGAGCGACGACCCCGAGGGACCCTTCGGCGCCAAGGAGGCGGGCCAGGGTCCGCTGCTGCCCCTGATTCCGGCCGTGGCCAATGCCGTGTACGACGCGGTGGGCGTCAGGATCGACGAGGTCCCGATCTCGCCGGACAAGGTGGTGAAGGCGCTCGAGCTCAAGCGGCAGGGCAAGACGCCGCGCGTGGGGCCCGAGCGGTTGCCGCTCTTCACCTTCCCGGAACCACGGGTCATCGAGTCAGCGTTCGGCGAGCCGGCCGCCGCCATCGCCGAGAGGCCGTTCGCATCATGATGCGCCTGCCGCCCTTCACCTATCTGGCGCCGGTCTCGGCCGCCGACGCGGTCAAGCTGATGGCTGACCACGGCCACGATGCCATGCTGGTGGCCGGCGGCACCGATCTCTACCCCAACATGAAGCGCCGGCAGTTCGAGCCCAAGGTGCTGGTAGGCCTCCGCGGGATCAAGGCGCTGGTCGGTGTCCGCGGCACCGCCGAGGCCGGACTCACCATCGGCTCGGGGACGACGCTCACCGCGACCTCGCAGCACGGGGAGATCGCGCGCCGCTATCCGGCGCTGGCCACGGCGGCGGGGCTGGTGTCCACCCCTCAGCTCAGGAACATGGGCACCATCGGCGGGAATGTCTGTGTGGACACCCGCTGCAACTACTACAACCAGTCCTATCAGTGGCGGAAGGCAGTCAACTTCTGCATGAAAAAGGACGGCGACGTGTGCCTGGTGGCGCCGGGGAGCCCGCGCTGCTGGGCGGTGTCCTCCTCCGATACGGCTCCGGTGCTGTGGAGCCTGGGGGCGACGGGGACGCTGCTGGGGCCCGCGGGCGAGCGGGTCATCCCCGTCTCGGCGCTCTATCGGGACGACGGGATCGAGTATCTCGCGAAGCGGCCGGAGGAGATCCTCACCGAGATCAGGCTCCCGCCCGCGGACGGGCTCCGCTGCGCCTACCTCAAGCTCCGCCGGCGCGGCTCCTTCGACTTCCCGGTGCTCGGCGTGGCGGTGGCTCTCAGCATGGACGGCCAGGTCGTGAGGCAGGCGCGCATCGTGCTCGGTGCCGTCGCCTCGTTGCCGCGCGAGGCGGCCGAGGCGGCCCGGCTGCTCGCCGGTCAGCGGCTGAGCGCTGAGCTCATCGAGGAGGTCGCGGCCCGCGCGGCGAGGCCGTCCAAGCCGCTCGACAACACCGACTTGACCCATGCCTACCGGAAGAAGATGACGCGGGTCTTCGTGAGCCGTGCGTTGAGGCGGCTGGCGGGACTCCCCGGGGATGGAGGCGCGCGGACATGACCAGTCTCGGCCTCCGGATCAAGGCGCTCCGGACGGAGCGCCAGCTCCAGCAGCGCCAGCTCGCCGAGAAGGCCGGGCTGACGCCCAGCATGCTGTCCCAGATCGAGTCGGGGCGCCTCACACCGTCACTCCATACGCTCGGGAAGCTGGCGGGCGCCTTCGGAGTCCCCATCGGCTCGCTGTTCGAGGCCGCGCCCAATGGCCGGCTTCACGTGAGCCGCAAGACCGACTATCCGGTGGTGTCCTTCGACGGCACCTCGGAGAAATGGCATGTGCTGGGGGCGGGGCTCTTTCAGGGCAAGATCCGGGCGGTGATGTCCTCGCTCGGCCCCCGGGGCAAAGGCGTCAAGACCGACAAGGTGATCCTGGGTCCCGGGCAGATGAAGCTCTTCTATGTGATCGAGGGCAAGGTGGCACTCTCCTACAACGGCGAGACCCACCTGCTGGAGGCCGGGGACAGCGCCTATCTCGACGGCGGCACCCCGCATGGCTGGGAGAACGTGGGCGCCAGGGCCGCCAAGGCGCTCTGGGTGATCCTGGGCTAGGAAACTCGGAGGGGGGCTTCGCCCCCCTTCCGAAGCCTCCCCCCAAGGAATCGTTGCGCCGGCGAAGCCGGCGCTCGAAGGGTGTGTAGGCCGACACGGTCGTCGGTGCCAAGGCCGCCAAGGCGCTCTGATCAGCGACTGAGAGCGGTGAGAGGACGGGCGAATGACTGACAGCGCGCGCGTGATGGTCGACTTCCGGACCGAGCCCTCGAAGTACAAGCACTGGAAGCTCAGCATCGACGGACGGGTCGCCACGCTGGCGATGGACGTCAAGGAGGACGGTGGGCTCCGCCCGGGTTACGAGCTGAAGCTCAACTCCTACGACCTGGGCGTCGACATCGAACTGTACGACGCCGTCCAGCGGCTGCGCTTCGAGCACCCCGAGGTGGGCGCGGTGGTGGTGACCTCGGCCAAGGAGCGCGTCTTCTGCGCCGGCGCCAATATTCGCATGCTGAGCCAATCCTCGCACGGGTGGAAGGTGAACTTCTGCAAGTTTACCAACGAGACCCGCAACGCCCTCGAGGAGGCGACGGCGGAGTCGCGCCAGGTCTATCTCTGCGTCGTCAACGGCCCCTGCGCCGGCGGCGGCTACGAGCTGGCGCTGGCCACGGACTGGATCATCATGGCCGACGACGGCTCCACGACCGTGGCATTGCCCGAGGTGCCGCTGCTCGCCGTCCTGCCGGGGACGGGCGGGCTCACGCGCCTCGTCGACAAGCGCCATGTCCGCCGCGACCGCGCCGACTTCTTCTGCACGCTCGAGGAAGGGATCAGGGGCCGGCGCGCCGTCGAGTGGCGGCTCGTCGACGAGGTGGTGCCGCGCTCCAAGCTCGACGAGGTGACGAAGCGACGCGCGGCCGAGCTGGCGGCGCGGACCGACCGGCCGGCGGCCGCGCCGGGCGTTGTCCTCGCGCCGCTCGCACGGATCATCGAGGGTGACCGTATCGGCTACAGCCACGTCGCCTGCGAGATCGACCGCCGGCGCGGCGTGGCCGAGATCACCGTGAGCGCGCCCGGCTCCCGGCCGCCGGCCGACGCGAGCGGGGTCCACGAGCTGGGCGCCGCGTTCTGGCCGCTCTGCCTGGCCCGCGAGCTGGATGACCTGATCCTCCACCTGCGGACGAACGAGGAGGAGATCGGTCTCTGGGTCCTGAAGACGGCCGGCAGCTCGGAGATGGTCGACGCGTATGACCGGGTGCTGCTGGACCACGAGGCCGACTGGCTGGTGCGCGAGGTGCGCCTGTATCTCAAGCGCGTCTTCAAGCGTCTCGACGTCTCGTCGCGGTCGATCTTCGCGCTGATCGAGCCGGGCTCGTGCTTCACCGGCACGCTCCTCGAGCCGGCCCTGGCCGCGGACCGCTCCTACATGCTGGACGGCACCCGCCCAGGCGACACGAGGCAGCCGGCCACCGTGCGCCTCACCGGGATGAACTTCGGCGCCTATCCCATGGTCAACGGCCTGACGCGTCTCGGGAGCCGGTTCCTCGGCGAAGCGGGTCGCATCGATGACCTGAAGCGCCGCATCGGCCTCGACATGGATGCGGCGGCGGCCGGGGACGCGGGCCTCGTCACCTTCACGCCCGACGACATCGACTGGGACGACGAGGTGCGCATCGGCACCGAGGAGCGCGTGGCCTTCTCGCCCGACGCGCTCACGGGCATGGAAGCCTCGCTCCGGTTCGGCGGGCCGGAGACCCTCGAGACCAAGATCTTCGCGCGGCTGTCGGCGTGGCAGAACTGGATCTTCCAGCGCCCGAATGCGGTGGGTCCCAAGGGCGCGCTCCGGGTGTACGGCACGGGCGAGCGTAGCGAGTTCGACCGGAGGAGAGTGTGATGGCCGGCATCGACTACATCGAGCGGATCCCGAACAACGTCAACCTGTCGGAGAACCGGCGGCTCCAGCGGGCGCTCGAGGAATGGCAGCCCAGGTTCCTCGAATGGTGGAAGGACATGGGGCCCAACGGCTTCCAGGCGAAGGAGGTGTACCTGCGCACCGCCGTCAGCGTCGACGCTCAGGGCTGGGCCAAGTTCGGGCACGTCAAGATGCCGGAGTACCGCTGGGGCATCTTCCTGGCGGAGCCCGAGCCGGGACGCCCCATCAACTTCGGCGACCACAAGGGCAATCCGGCCTGGCAGGAAGTGCCCGGTGAGTACCGCGGCACGCTGCGCCGGCTCATCGTCACCCAGGGCGACACGGAGCCGGCGTCGGTGGAGCAGCAGCGCCACCTGGGCCGGACCTGCCCTTCCCTCTACGACCTGCGCAACATCTTCCAGGTCAACGTGGAGGAGGGCCGTCACCTGTGGGCGATGGTATATCTGCTCGATGCCTACTTCGGGCGCGATGGACGCGAGGAGTCCGAGGCCCTGCTCCAGCGCCGCTCGGGCGACCGCGACAAGCCGCGCATCCTCGGCGCGTTCAACGAGCGGACGCCGGACTGGCTGTCCTTCTACATGTTCTGCTTCTTCACCGACCGCGACGGCAAGTACCAGCTCGCGAGCCTGGCCGAGAGCGGCTTCGACCCGCTCTCGCGTACCTGCCGGTTCATGCTGACCGAGGAGGCGCACCACATGTTCGTCGGCGAGACCGGCGTGGGCCGCATGGTGCAGCGGGCGTGCGAGATCATGCGTGAGCACAAGAGCGACGACGTGCGCAGGTACGGCGGCATCGACCTGCCGACGATCCAGAAGTACATCAACTTCCACTGCTCGGTGTCGCTCGACCTGTTCGGGTCCGAGGTATCCACCAACGCGGCGAACTTCTACACCATGGGGCTCAAGGGCCGCTTCGAGGAAACCAAGAAGGGTGACGACCACCGGCTCAAGGACGCGACGTACGCGGTCGCCGAGCTCGACGGCGACCGGATCGTCGTCCGGGAGGAGCCGGCCCTCGTTTCGCTGAACGAGCGGCTCCGCGACGATTATGTCGCCGACTGCCAACGCGGCGTGAACCGCTGGAACGAGACCATCAAGAGCCACGGCGTAGACTTCGAGCTCGAGCTGCCGCACCGGGGGTTCCATCGCGCCATCGGCGGGTTCGCCGAGGTGAAGGTGTCACCCGACGGTCGCGTCATCAGCGAGGCCGAGTGGGACGCCCGCCACCACGACTGGCTGCCGACGGAGGAGGACCGGGCGTTCGTCCAGAGCCTCATGCAGTCGGTGACCGAGCCCGGCAAGTTCGCCAACTGGATCGCGCCCCCGGCGCGTGGGATCAACGGCCAGCCGCTCGACTTCGAATACGTACGCCTGGCCTGATCGGCGGCCAAGGAGCGGCAATGGGTGCGAACGAAGAGGCGTTGAAGATCATCCAGGGTCTACCGGCTCAGTTCAACGCTGCGCGCTTCTTCGTCGACCGGCATGTCGAGGAAGGGCGCGGCGGCAAGGTCGCCTTCCACTACGAAGACAGCTCGCTCACCTACGCCGGACTCCAGGAGCTGGTGAACCGGACGGGCAATGCGCTGCTGGATCAGGGCATCGAGCGCGAGCAGCGGGTGCTCTGCCTGCTTCTCGACTCGCCCGAGTTCCTGGCCGCCTTCTGGGGCGCTATCAAGATCGGCGCCATCCCCATTCCGGTCAACACCATGATGCGGGGCCAGGACTATCTGTACTTCCTCGATGACAGCCGCGCCCCGGTCGCGATCATCTCCGAGCCGCTCCTGGCCGAGGCTGGTCCCGTGCTCCCGCAGGCCAGATACCTGAAGCACGTCGTGGTGGCGGGCAAGCCTTCGGGAAAGCAGATCGGCTTCGACGCCTGGGTCGCGCGCGCGTCCTCCAAGCTCGACGCGGTGGACACGTCCAAGGATGACACGGCGTTCTGGCTCTACTCCTCCGGCTCCACCGGCCGGCCGAAGGGCGCGGTGCACCTCCAGCACGACATGGTGTACTGCGCGGATACCTATGCCCTGCAGGTGCTGGGGATGACGGAGCACGACCGCACGGTCTCGGCGGCCAAGCTCTTCTTCGCCTACGGTCTCGGCAACAACATGTACTTCCCCATGCGCGTGGGCGCCCAGGGCGTCCTCTACCCGCACCGGCCGCTCCCGGAGGCCATGTTCGAGCTGATCCACCGGCACAGGCCCACGCTCTTCTTCGGCGTGCCCACGCTCTACGCGGCCATGCTCCAGGTCAAGGGGGCCGAGAAGCGCTACGATCTCTCGTCGCTGCGCCTGTGCATCTCCGCGGGGGAGGCGCTGCCCGAGGAGCTGTACCGGCGGTGGGGGGACCGGTTCGGCGTGGAGGTGCTGGACGGCATCGGGACTACCGAGATCCTGCACATCTTCCTGTCGAATCGCCCGGGCAACATCCGGCCCGGCTCGACCGGGCTGCCCGTGCCGGGCTACGAGGCCATCCTGGTGGACGATGAGGGGCATCCCGTGCCGCAGGGAGAGATCGGCAACCTCCGGGTCAAGGGCGACTCCATCATGGCCTATTACTGGAACCAGCACGAGAAGAGCAAGGACACGCTCTTCGGCCACTGGATCCAGACCGGCGACAAGTACTACCAGGATGCAGACGGCTACTTCTGGTACTGTGGTCGCGCCGACGACATGCTCAAGGTGGGCGGGATCTGGGTGTCGCCCGCCGAGGTCGAGAACACCCTTGTGGGACACCCGGCCGTGCTCGAGGCCGCGGTGGTGGGCCGGGAGGACACGGACAAGCTCGTGAAGCCCAAGGCGTTCATCGTGCTCAAGGAGGGGCATTCCGCCTCGCTAGAGCTCGAGGCCGACCTGAAGGGTTTCGTGAAGGACAAGATCGCGCCGTACAAGTATCCACGGTGGATCGAGTTCGTCTCCGAGCTGCCGAAGACCGCGACCGGGAAGATCCAGCGCTTCAAGCTCCGGACATGACGGCGTTCTACGATCGGGGTCTGGAGACTCTGGACCCCGAGGCGCTCCGGGCACATCAGTGGGCTCGCCTCAAGAGCCTGGCGCGCGCCGTCTATCCCGCGAACCCGTTCATCACGCGCAAGTGGCGGAGCGCGGGCGTGGGGTCGCCCGACGACCTCCAGAGCTGGGACGACTTCCTCCGGTTGCCGCTGACGGTGAAAGCCGAGCTGGTCGGCGACCAGGCGGCTCATCCCCCCTTCGGCGACAACCTCACGTTTCCCCTCGCGCGCTACGTGCGCGTGCATCAGACCTCGGGCACCAGTGGCGCGCCGCTCCGCTGGCTGGACACGCAGGAGTCGTGGGATTGGTGGGCGCGGTGCTGGGGCTTCGTCCTGCGGGGGGCGGGGCTCGGTCCCGAGGACCGCGTGTTCTTCCCGTTCTCCTTCGGCCTCTTCGTCGGCTTCTGGACCGGCTTCGAAGGCGCGCGCGCCCTCGGATGTCTCGCCATCCCCGGGGGCGGCCAGGACTCCGTGCAGCGCCTGGCCGCCATCGAGGCCCTGGGCGCCACCGCGATCTGCTGCACGCCTTCCTATGCGCTGCACCTGGCCGAGGTAGCCCGCGGCCGGGGAGTGGATCTGCGCAAGGGCAGCGTCCGCGCCACCGTCCATGCGGGCGAGCCGGGAGCCGGCATTCCCTCGGTGCGCGCCTGCATCGAGGAGGCCTGGGGCGCCAAGGCCTACGACCATGCGGGGATGACCGAGATGGGCGCCTATGGCTACGAGTGCGCGGCCCAGGCCGGGCCTCACGTCAACGAGTCCGAGTTCATCGCCGAGGTTCTCGATCCAGCCACCGGCGCGCCGGCCCGCCAGGGCGAGCTGGTGCTCTCCAACCTGGGCCGGGCCGGGTCGCCATTGCTGCGCTATCGCACCGGAGACCGGGTGCGAGTGGCGTCCGGTCCCTGCGAGTGCGAGCGCACGTTCACGAGGCTCCCGGGCGGCATCCTGGGTCGCGTGGACGATATGCTGATCATCCGGGGCGTCAACGTGTTCCCCTCGGCAATCGAGGGCATCGTCCGGCGCTTCCGCGCCGTGGGCGAGTTCACGATCGAGGTGTATCGGCGCGCCCAGATGGACGAGGTGCGCTTGCTCCTCGAGGTCCATGACGGCGCCGCCCATGTGGTGAGCTCCGTGCGAGAGGCGGTGCGCGTGGAGCTGGGGATCCGCGTGGAGGTGGTCACGGTACCGGTCCGGAGCCTTCCGCGCTACGAGCTGAAGGCGAGGCGTCTCGTCCGGCGAACGGGCGGGGAGTAGCGCCGTCTCCCTGCCGGAGTGCTTGCGCCCAAATCCCGGCGCTCCTCGAGAGGGCGCTTCACCGTCCTCAACCCTGTGCCGTCCTGCTCCTTGACCACATGAGTCCTTCAGACTACGCTCGGAGTGCTTGTTTGACTCTCACTACCCGGTTTGGCGGGAGGGCTCGGTAATGAAGTGCCCCCGGGGTGTCAGCAGGAGACCCTCGAGGGAGCTCGCTTCTGCGAGGAGTGTGGGGCTCGGGTCGAACTCGTCTGCCCGAGTTGTGGCCAGCCCGTCGGAATGGGGGAAAGCTCTGTCGCCCGTGATACAGCAGAACCCATTAACATTCAGGGAGGGGGGCTGATCGTGCAGAGCGAAATTCTCCAGCGGTATGCGCAGCTCAGCCTTCGGCTTGGCGTCGGCGTCGTCTTCCTGGTGTTCGGCCTGGACAAGTTCAGGAGCGAGGAGGCGCAACTTGCCTCCTGGGCGGACTGGGTGCCGGGATGGGTCTCGGTGCTCATCGGCGGACGGGTCAAAGAATTCATCTCCCTGCTCGGCGTCTTCGAGGTCTTCGTGGGATTGAGCTTCCTGACTGGCTACGTCCTCTTCTGGGCCGCCCTCTCGTCCCTGTTCCTCCTGGGAACGGTTCTGCTCTCCACATCGGGGCTGTTCTTCGGCAAGGTCGAGCCGTCTACGATCCGGGACATCGGCCTCCTGGGCGGGACCCTCTCCCTCATGCTGTCCACGGCACCAACAAGACGCTAACCGAGGAGGGCTGCCCTTGACGCGGGCCTTGCAGGCACGGCAAGGTACAATGCCGTGTATGGCTGAGCCCACCACGGACGCCGCCTTGCCCAGCGGGAGCAGCGATCCGCCGGCCCGCGGCATGCCCAGCCCGTACGACGACAATGGAGTCGACCTTTCACTGATCCGGGCCAACATGAAGTTGACTCCAGAGCAGCGGGCTCGTCGTGCCGAGCGGGCGCGGAAGTCGGCGCTGCGCGTCCAGCAGGTTGGTCGAGCCCTCCGACGCAAGCCCACTTGAGCGCTTCTGCATCCTGCTGGCCGACGCCCGCGTTGAGTTCATGGTGATCGGCGGGCAGGCGGAGGCGTTGATGGGCAGCCCTCGCGTGACCTACGCCTCGAAGAGGCCGGCAGCGTGGCGCTCCTCGAGCGGCTCCAGCGTGCGGTAGCGACCGTGGAGGGTGGGGGGCGTCAAGTCCATGCTCAGCGGTCGCGGAGCCGCGCGGCGTGGAGCACGGCGATCACCGTCATGGAGTCCTTGATCTCGCCGCGCTCGACCATCCGCAGCACCTCGCTGAATGGGAAGGCCCGCCGCTCGATGAACTCCGTGCGATCGGGAGGGCACGAGGCGGGGCGCAGTCCCTCGGCCAGGTAGAGATGGGCGACCTCGCGGAGGATACTCTTGGAGGTGTGGAAGTCGCAGAGCTTGACCAGACGCAGGGCCTCGTGGCCGGCCTCCTCGGCTAGCTCGCGCTGGGCGGCCTGCTCCAACGTCTCCCCGGCATGGTGGCCGCCGGTCGGCATCTCCCAGTAGAAATCCTGGGCGACGTAGCGGTACTGGCCGACCAGGAGGACCGTTTCCGGGTCCAGGAACGGGAGCACGCCGACGGCTTCCGAGCACTCGACGACGCCGTAGACGGTTGTCCGTCCGTCCGGAAGTAGGGCGATATCCTCGCGCAGCTTTATCCATCGGTTCTCATAAATGGGACGGCTGGACGCGGTCTTCCACGGCACGTGCGGCCAGGGCGTCGGGCTCTCGGCGGAGGTCATGGGGACCGTTCCTTTGTACCACGGCCCACGCGCCCCGGGTACCCGGGTACGGGCTTCGTTGTGCCGTTGCGCTAGGGCAGCTATAATCAAGTCGGTTTTCCAGCGCCGGCCGAAGGGGACCTTGATGCCACTACCACCGCCTGTCGAAGCCCTGTGGAATGAGCTTCAGTCGGTTCGGGCCGAGATCCTGAAAGAGGTCGAGGGGTTGTCCCAAGCGCAGGCCGACTGGCGTCCGAGCGACCAGGACTGGTCGGTGGGGGAGATCATCCATCACCTGACTCTGGCCGAGGTCGCGACGGGCAAGCTCACCTCGAAGCTGCTCAAGGAGGCCGGCGCCACGGTAGCGCCCTTTCCGCCCGACGTCACCGGGTTCGCGCCGCTGCCGCCCTGGCCTCCGGGCCCCGGCGAGGCGCCGCCGGTCGTGCGTCCCGAGCATGGGCATCGGCTGGACGATCTCACCAGCACGGTGAAGGCGACGCGCGAGCGGAGCCGCCAGTCCTTCGAGCGGCTGGCGACGGCCGACCCGCGCTCGCTCAAGTGGCGCCACTTCAGGCTGGGCGAGCTCGATCTCGCTCAGTGGTGGATGCTCCAGGCGCGGCACGACGCGGAGCATCTCCAGCAGCTCCGCGCGGTCAAGGCTGCGGCCGGCTTCCCCGGCGCATGAGCGGGCACTTCTTCTCGAAGCCATGAAGGTCATTCTCCGCAACCCTCGCCGGGAGATCGACGTGAGCGGCAAGCGCCGCGTGAAGGAGTTGCTGCTCGAGCTGGACATCCTGGCCGGCACGGTGCTCGTGATCCGGGGCGATGAGCTCTTGACGGGCGACACCGTCGTGGGCGGCGACGACGTTCTCGAGGTGCGGCCCGTCATGTCCGGAGGCGGCGCATGAAGTGCCGGAAGTGCGGGGGCTCCGCCGCGCTCGAGCTGCGGCGCCACAACGCCGCCTTCTGCTCGCCGCACTTCATCGAGTTCTTCAGGAAGCAGGTCGCCGAGGCGATCCACAAGCACCGCATGTTCACGCCCGACGAGCCGGTCCTGGTGGCCGTGTCGGGAGGAAAGGACTCGCTAGGCCTCTGGGACGTGCTGATCGAGGAAGGGTATCGGACGGCCGGCCTCTATCTGGACCTGGGCATCTTCGACTACTCGCAAGAGTCGAAGGCCAAGTGTGAGGCCTTCGCCGCCGCGCGCGGCCAGAAGCTTTACATCGAGCGCGTGGCCGGGGCCGTGGGCGCGCCCATCCCCGAAGTCCAGCGGGTGACGCGCCGTCCGACCTGCTCGGCCTGTGGGCTCTCGAAGCGTTACCTCCTGAACCGAGCGGCGCTCGAACACGGCTACGCGGTGGTGGCCACCGGCCACAACCTGGATGACGAGGCAGCGACGCTGTTCAACTCGGTCCTGCACTGGCAGACCGAGGCCCTCCCGCGCCAGTCGCCGGCGCTGCCGTCGACCCATCCCAAGCTCGCGAGGCGGGTGAAGCCGCTCTACCGGCTCTCGGAGCTCGAGACGGCCGCCTACGCCTTCCTCCGGAGGATCGATTACATAGTCGAGGAGTGCCCGTTCGCCAAGGGGGCGACCTCGCTCGCCCACAAGGAGGTGCTGAACCGCCTGGAGGAGGTCTCGCCGGGGGCCAAGCACAACTTCCTCTTCGGCTTCCTCGACAAGGCGCGCGTGGCCTTCGAACGGTTGGAGGCTGTTCCGCTCAGGGAGTGCAGCGCCTGCGGGCAGGTCACGACCGGAGAGATCTGCGCCTTTTGCAAGCTCGCCGATCAGGTGAAGCGCCGCACCAGGCCGTCGAGCGCCGCACCTGGCATGGTAGAATGAACCATCGTTCAGTGACTTGAGGCATCGACCAGGGAGAGTGCCATGGCGAACGCGGTGATCGTTGGGGCGGCGCGGACCGCCGTCGGAAGGAAGAACGGCAAGCTGGCCGGTGTCAGGCCCGACGACCTCCTGGCCGACACCCTCAGGGCCCTGGTCGAGCGGGTCAACATCGATCCGGGCGAGGTCGAGGACGTGGTGGTCGGTTGCGTGGATCAGGTGGGCGAGCAGGGCATGAACATCGCCCGCAACGCGGCGCTGATCGCGGGCTTCCCGCTCGACGTGTGCGGGACCACGCTCGATCGGATGTGCGGCTCCGGCCAGCAGGCGGCTAACTTCGCCGCGATGGGCGTGATGGCCGGGCAGTACGAGTGCGTGATCGCGGGCGGCGTGGAGCACATGACGCGCGTGCCCATGGGATCCAACGGGATCGGCCCCGGCGACGGCCCGCTCTCGCCGCGGCTCCAGGCTCTCTACAGCATCATCCCGCAGGGGCTCTCGGCGGAGATGATCGCCGAGCAGTGGGGGCTCAAGCGCGAGGAGCTGGACGAGTTCTCCGCCCAGAGCCACGAGAAGGCCGGTCGCGCGATCGCCGAGGGGCGCTTCACGCGGGAGGTCGTGCCGATGACGCTGCCGGACGGCTCGGTGTTCGCCACTGACGAGGGCGTGCGCGTGCCGGTGAACCGCGAGAAGATGGCCTCGCTGGCGCCGTCCTTCAAGCCAGACGGTGTCATCACGGCGGCCAACTCGTCCCAGATCTCCGACGGGGCGGCGGCGCTCCTGATCCTGTCCGAAGCGCGCGCGAAGGCCCTCGGGCTCACCCCGCGCGCCCGCTTCGTCGCCACCGCGCTGGCGGGGGTCGATCCCACCATCATGCTGACCGGGCCGATCCCCGCCACTCAGCGCGTGCTGAAGAAGGCCGGGCTCAAGCTCGATCAGATCGATCTCTTCGAGATCAACGAGGCCTTCGCCTCCGTGGTGCTGGCGTGGGAGCGGGAGCTTCACCCCGGCATGGAGCGGGTGAATGTCAACGGTGGGGCCATCGCGCTCGGCCATCCCCTCGGCTGCTCGGGCGCCAAGCTCATGACCACGCTGCTCCACGAGCTCGAGCGCTCGAAGAAGCGCTTCGGGCTTCAGACGATGTGCATCGGCTTCGGCCAGGGGATCGCGACCATCATCGAGCGGATCTAGGAAACTCGGAGGGGGGCTTCGCCCCCCTTCCGAAGCCTTCCCCCAGGAATCGTTGCGCCGGCAAAGCCGGCGCTCGAGCCTGGATCACCTCGCACGAGCTTTTCCTCCGACACGCCCGTAGCGTCGGGCTATCGGAATCCGCGGACGCGGCCACCCCCGAAGAGGGTGGCCGCTTGCGTTTCAGGAGGACGGGGCGCCGTGCTGCGTGCCCGCGCGCTCCCGGCGCGCAGACTCGGCGAGGACGTTCTGCACTGCGGTGCGGAGCTCGGCGGGTCGCACCGGCTTGAAGAGGAGAGAGGAGACGCCCAGCCCGCGGCAGCGCGCCTGATCCTGCTCCTGCAGGCCCCAGCCCGTGATGAACACGAGCGAAACGGAGGGATCGCGTGCGCGGAGGCGCTCGGCCAGCTCCCAGCCGTTCATGCCGACCATCCCGACATTGGTCATCACCAGGTCGAAGCCACCCGGGACGAAGACCCGCAGGGCCTCCAAGCCGCCGCCCACCGGGACGACATGGTGGCCGGCTTCGCGCAGCATCTCGCCGAGGATGGTCATCACCTGCGGGTCGTTGTCGACGAGGAGGATGCGTCCCTTGCGGGTTTCGCCGGATTCCGCGCTGGCCAGCGGCTCGGCGTCGGAGGGCGTCCCCACCGGGAGCACGACGGTGAAGCTAGTCCCGCCGCCCGGGCGGCTCTCGACGCGCATATCGCCGCCGTGACGTTGCACGATGGAGTATGACACCGGCAGCCCGAGCCCCGTGCCTTCATCGCCCTTGGTCGTGAAGAAGGGGTCAAAGATCCGCTTCCGGATCTCTTCGGTCATGCCGATGCCCGTGTCGGTCACCGTGAAGACCACATGCCGATCACCCTGGCGCCGGGTGCGGATGTCCAGCGTCCCGCCGCGGGGCATGGCGTCGATGGCGTTCAGGATCAGGTTGGTCACCACCTCGTTCAGCTCGGCCGGCCGGCCCATCACCACCGGCACCGACCCCAGGTCCAGCTCCAGCATCAGCGGGACACCGGCCTTGAGCTTCTTCTCCTCCCAGCGGGGGCGCGTGATGGCCAGGGCGTCGCGGATGACCTGATCGAGGTCCAGTCCGACAAAGGGCTCCTCCGGCCGGAGCCGCGCGAACTTCTGAATGCGCCGCACCGTCTCGGCGCCGCCCGTCGCCGCCTTCTCGATGACGTCCAGCCCGCGCCGCACCACGTCCACGTTAGTCGGGTTCTTCCCCATGAGCTGCGCGTAGCCCAGGATGGCCTGGAGCAGGTTGTTGAAGTCGTGCGCGATGCCGCCCGCCATCTGCCCCAGCGCCGTGAGTTTCTCGGACTGGTGCATCTGGGCCTCCAGCTCCCTCTGGCTGGTGGTGTCGCGGACGATGGCGAGCATGCCCTCGAGGTTGCCGTCCCGTCCGGTGAGCGAAGAGAGCGTCACGGCCAGATTGAGCGCGCGGCCGTCCTGCCGCTTGGTCGTCACCTCGAAGGCGGTCATGGGCTCTCCGCGCGACAGCGCGGCGCGCGCTGCGGCGTAGGGCTCCGCGGGCAAGAGGGTCGTCAGGGGACGCCCGAGGGCCTGTTCCCGCGCCCAGCCGAAGATGCGCTCGGCGGCGGGGTTCCACCCCTGGATCTGCCCCTCGTGGTTGACCGAGATGATCGCGTCGCCGGCCGAGCGGATGACCTGCTCGAGGGACTGCTTCGTCTCCGCCACCTCTCCGTAGAGGCGCGAGTTGCGGATCGCCACGGCGAGGTACTCGGAGAACATCTCGAGCAGCTCGCGTTCGCGCGGGTCGATCGGGCGCGAGCCGGCGCGGTTGGCCGCGATCAGGTAGCCGAGCGTGGCCCTGTCATCGCGGATTGGACAGACGATCGAGGTTCTCGCGCCCGCGTCGTCGGGCGGCGTCGGACCCAGGTGAACACCCACCTCGTCGTAGCCCAGCGCCTCGCGGAGCTGCGCCGTGATGGCGGCGGTGAGCCGGGACAGGTCCAGTTGGCCGAGGATGCCGCGGGAGATCTCGCGGAGGATGGAGAGCTGGGTCACCCGCAGCGACTGCTCCGCCTGCTCGCGCCGCGCCTCCTCCTCCAGTTCACGCGTCTTCGTGGCCAGCGAGCGCATGTCCTCGACGAGCGTGGTGAGCTGGCTCCGCGTGCCCAGCTCGGTCTGCCGCCGCGCCAGCGCCCGCCGGGCCGTCTCCTCCAGGTCATGGCGGCTGAACGGCTTGATCAGATACTCGAAGGCCCCGTGGGTCAACGCGTTCTTCACCGTCTCGAGCGACGCGAAGGCCGTGATCATCACGACCTCGATGCTCGGATCGGCTCGCTTGATTCGCCGGAGCAGCTCGATGCCGTCCATCTGCGGCATCTTGATGTCCATGAAGACCAGATCGGGGTGAAAGCCGCCCAGCGTCCTGAGCGCCGCTTCCCCGCTGTCGGCGGTGGCGATCTCGTACTTGGGCTTGAGGATCATGCGCAGGGACTCCCGCGGTCCCAGCTCGTCGTCCACCACGAGAACCCGCGGCCGCTCGCTCATGCCTGGGCCGCCTGCAGGGCGCCCGTGAAGCTCACCTCGCCCCGCCCCTGTTTGGCCTCGAGCCGGCCGCCCTGGGCCTCGATGATACGCTGGCTCGCGCACGGTCCCAGGTCGATCAGGCTCTCCTGCACGACCTGGATCGGATCAAAAATCTTTCTGAGCTCCTCCGGGCGGATCTCGGCGGTCCGGGAGGCGACGGTGAGCCGCACCCGGTCCTCGCCGGTGAGCCGCGAGATCGACACCGCGATCTTGGCCTCCGTGCCCGGCGTCTTCCGAAGGAGGTACCAGACCAGATAGGCGATGGCCTTCTTGAGCATGCTGCGATCCCCCATAACCATAAATGACGGTCCCTCGTGGGACAGGGTTGCGGTGACATGCTTCTGCGTCGACTCGTCCGCGAAGCTGAGCAGGCGCGCCTCGCCGTTGGCCGATGGCAGCGCCTGAGCGCCCATCTCGGCCAGGCACTCCTCCGCCATCGCCCGCAGGTCCGAGAGGTCGCGCTTATAGTCGCCTTCGCTCACCAGCGTGGCGAGCTTGTCGAAGATCTGGATCAGGCGCCGGACGTCCCGCCCGACGACGGAGGAGAACTGATGGCGGAAACCCGGGTCATCGTAGCGCTCGTCGATCAGCTCCACGAACGCGTTGACGGAGACGAGCGGGTTCTTGATCTCGTCGGCGATGCGCGCCACGACGCGCGTGAGGAGCTTGAGCTGCTCGGCCGCGCGCTTCTCCTGGGCCAGCTGGCGCTGGGCGGTGAGATCTTCGAACACGAGGACGGCGCCGAGCGGCTCGGTGCCGTCGCCCATCACCGGGTAGGTTGAGACCTCGAGGGGCAGGTTCCGGAGCGCGAGCTGGACCTCGGCGCGATTCACCGAGCGGCCGCGCGTCAGCGTCTCGAACAGCAGATCGCCCAGCGGCGAAGGGAGCACGCGCAGATCCTTGTTCAGCGCGTCGCGGGCGGACGTGCCGAGGATCTCTTCCGCGCGCCGGTTCATGATCACGATGGTCTCGTCCGGGCCGATGGTGATGACGCCGTTCGACATGCGCGCGAGGATACGTTCGTTGAACTCCTTCTGGTACTGGAGCAGGTGATGGACCCGGATGTCGCGGATGGCCGTGGCGAGGTGCGTTCCCAGGCTGAAGAGGATCTCCGTCTCGCCACGGCTGTAGGCTCCGCCGGTGATGCGCTGCCCGAGCGTCAGGACGGCCACCAACTCGCCGTGGGAGATGAGCGGGATGGCAACCACCGCCTGCAGCACCGCCATCTCCCGCGCGATCTCCCGCGCCGCCGGATCCGCGGCGCGTCCGTGGGCCTCGTCGATCTGGATCAGGCGTCCCTGGGCGGCCAGCCATAAGGGCAGACCGCTGTCGGCAGCGAGGGTCAGCGCCTCGACGACGTGGGGCACCAGACCCCGGAAGGCGCCCACCCGGTACTGGCGCCCGTGCTGGTCCGCAAGCAGAATCGCGCTCCGGCTCGGCCGTACCATCTCGGCTACCGCGTCCAGGAACAGGTCGAGCACGCGCGGCAGGTCGAACCCGGCGGCCAGCGCCTTGGCGAACTCCTTGGCCACCTGGGTGAGGGCGTGAGAGGAGGGCTCCAGTCCCAGGATCGACCCTTCGGCGCCGTTTCCGGATGCCCCACCGTGGGATGAGCGGAACGCGGCCACTTCCTCCAGCAAGCGGAGCTTCTCCTCGGCGTGTCGCAGGACGTCCTGCAGGTGGCGCGACGTGAAGGGCTGGAGCAACACGAAGTCCGCCGCCTCCGCGGCGCTCTCGTCCTCCTCGGACTCCTCACCGGGAGGGAGCACGCAGATCACCACGGAACTCGGGCAGACGTGCCGGACCCGCCCGATGAAGCTCGGCACGTCGCGCAGCGGCGCCACGGCTTCCTTCACGATCGCCTCGACCCGGGTGACCCGCAGCGTTTTCAGCGCCTCCTCGTCGGAGGAGGCGAAGAACACGGATCGGTCGCCGAGGGCACGGACGATCCGCGAACGGAATGCCTCATTGGCCGAGACCAGCAGCACCGTTCTCACGACCTTACCCGGGCCGCTCCAACGGGCACCGGGAACTCGACCGTGAACGTGGTTCCCGGCCGGCCTACGTTGTTCCGCGCGCTGAGCCGGGCGTGGTGGGCGTCGGTGATGCTCCTGCAGATCGCCAGCCCGAGGCCTATCCCGTGCGCCTTGGTGGTGACGAAGGGGTTGAAGATCGTCGCGAGCAGCTCCTCGGGGATCCCGCACCCGGTGTCCGAGATCTCGACAAGGAGAGTGGTGCCGCCCCCCTCGGACAGGTCCGCGACCCTCACCGTTAGTTCGCCGCCGGCTTCCATGGCCTCGACGGCATTTAAGCACAAGTTCAGAAAAAGTTGCTCCAACTGAGATGCGTTGCCGAGGATGGGTCGGGGGGGGCCGTTGGCCACCCGGCGGAGCTGGATCTGGCATTCCGCGAGCCGGGGGCCTAGCGTCTCCAGTGTGTCCTGGAGGGGCCCCAAGATGTCCACCGGCTCCATCGGCTGGGACGACGCCGACGAGAGCGTGCGGAAGCGGATGAGGAGGTCGTCGATCCGCCGGATCTCCCGGTCGGCAACACGCGAGAACGTCTCCCGGAACTCCTCGTCGTGGAACCGAACTGGCAGGAGCTGGGTGAAGGTCTTGATCGCCACGAGGGGATTGCGGATCTCGTGGACCATCCCCGAGGCGATCGCCTCTAGCGACGCCAGCCGCTCGGCGCGCCGCTTCTCCTGCTCCAGCTCCTTCAGACGCGAGAGGTCGGCCAGGACCGCTACCGCTCCGGCAATCGCGCCCGGAGGTCTCAGCAGGGGCGATGTCGAGCACACCAGCGGGACCAGTTGGCCCGCCGCATCGGGCAGAGCGAATTCCTCCTGGGAGCGTGATTGACCGTCCTGCACGGTCATGGTGATGAGCCGGGCCAGCGCCGCCGGCAGGTGATCCACGGGTTGCCCTCGCGCGGTCTGAGCGGGCACGCCCGTGAGCTGCTCCGCCGCCCGGTTAAAAATCGCGATCTTGCCCTTGGGGCCCACGGCGATGACGCCGCTCTCGATGGTGCTCAGGATCTTCTGAAGCTCCTCGTTCACTTGCACGACCCGCTGGTGGGTCTGCGCGTTGCGGATCGCCACAGCCGATTGGTTGGCCAGCGTCGCCAGCAGATCTGCGTCGTTGCTGAAGTACGGGTCTCCCGAGCGCTTGGCGCCGATGCAGAGCAGGCCGATCACCTGCTCCGCCTCCACCAACGGGACGACAACCTCGGCCCGCAGGCGGCAGAACTCGGCGCGCAGCTCGCTCGCGTCGGGCGCTGTCGGTCCGTCCACGATCTCGTCGAGGAAGATCATCTCTCGGTCCCGGACGACCCTGGCCAGGAGCGCCGACGAAGGCGCGAGAGTGTCGGGAAACTCACCGTCTCCCAGGTGCATCGCCAGAGGGAAGCAGGTCTCGTCCTCTTCCAGGAGGTAGATCGAGACGTTCTCGGACTTCATGGTCTTGCCGATCACGTTGGCGATGTAGCTCAGCAAGGCCGGAAGCTCGATCGTCCCTCGCAGCGCGCGGCTGGCCTCCCGGATGGTACGCTGGTAGTCGTACGGCTCCCGGTACAGATAAACGTCGAATGCTCGCTGGATCTGCGCCTTGAGCGGGCTGAAGAAGACCGCGACGGCGAGCGCCAGGACGATCTCACGAATTGGAGTGCGATGCTCGTCTTGGAGTATGAAATTCGACGCGACGAGCAACGTGATCAACACGAAGCCCGCTGCAGTAAAAGCGGCGATATACACTATACTTCGCTTGATCACAATACGAATGTCCATCAGCCGGTGACGAATGATAGCGTGACCAACCAATGCGATGAAGACGAGCGAGAAAAATGGCCCGTACCTCCCTGGCGTCGATGTTCCAAGGAACAGGGGAACAATGACGTTTGTTGCGGTACCTAGACCAGTGGGAATGGCAAAAGCGAAGACAAGGTGGCGGATCTGAAGCCGCATCAATCCTACCGAGATGCGATATTTCGATATGAGCAGGCGAACCGACCAGGTGAAGCATAAAATCACATAAGCGGCGAACAAAGGATGGAGAGGCCCATATACTGCTCTTGCACCATAGGGCTCAGGTGCTCCAGAAACCGCGATCCACGGGGAGAATGACAGCCCGCAGAGCGCCAGACCAATCGAAGAAAATACCCGGTTTCTTAGTTGAACGTGATCAACTGGGCCGACCGGAAGACGCTCGATAAAGGCGAGGACACCGAGAGGGATTAGGCAACCCGATGCGAAAGCGAGACGGAGTGCCCACGCATGGCCAGCGTTGCCATAATGGACCAGGGCAATAGCGATAGTCCAGAGACTGGTAGTCCCTGACATGAACGCAAAGGCACGGTTCTGGCCGGCATGTGGTCCCCGGAGATAGACATAGATTCCTATCCACAAGTTGAGGACCGCGATGCACCCAAGTAGCAGAACGGTGAAGTTTATCTGCATCGTTCCGAGATGTCTGGCTAGTCGGTCAAGTCGGCCTTATGAGTCCCCCAGCCATGGGAGCCTTTTCTTCGGCGTTAAAGGGCATGTCGAGGTTCGCAGGGAACTCAACAATGATGTTAGTCCCTGACCTGTCCGTTCGCTGCTCCGCCCGTATGGTCCCGCGGTGCGCATCAGCGATGCCTCGGCAGATCGCAAGTCCGAGGCCGGTGCCCCGTGGTTTGGTAGTGAAAAACGGATCGAAGATATTGGTTCTCACGGACTCCGGTATTCCGGACCCTGTGTCTGATACTTCCGAGACTACCCAGTGCTCTCCCCGTAGCTCTTTGGTGGATACCTGGATGGCTAGCTCTCCTCCCGGCACCATGGCGTCGATAGCGTTCAGGAAGAGATTGAGGAAGAGTTGCTTGAGCTGCGCCTCGTCGACCGCGACGAGAGCTGCTGAGTCCTGAAACTCGCAGCGAACAGCTGTGCGCGTTCGCTCGAGTTGCGCTCGCAGCAGCGCGAGCGTATCTGCGATTGGCTCTCGTATATCGACGGTGCCGACCTGCTGAGGGGTAGTGGCCGCGATTCCGCGCAGCCGTCCGACGAGGTCATCTATTCGCGCGACCTCCCTGATGACTACCTTCGCGAAGTCCTCTCGAAAGTCGCTGTCCGCAAAGCGCTCCGGGAGTAGCTCTGCAAATGTTCTTATGGCAACAAGGGGGTTCTTGATCTCGTGCGCGACGCCCGACGCTAGCGCACCGAAGGAGGCAAGCCTTGCTGCGCGCCTCTTTTCAAGCTCGAGATCCTTTATGCGCGTCAAATCGCTGAAGACGATCAGAGCGCCGTGAGTCGAACCCTGCTTGTGCTTCAAAATCGCGGTTGAATATATAAGAGGGACTTTCGTCGCGCCTGGCCCCCGTATGGATGTCTCGAACTGGGAACGGGTCGCTTTGGCTTCAAGAGTATCGTGCAAGGGTGAAGCCAAGGCGTTCGGAAGGCATTGATACGACTCGCCGCGGACATCTGCGGCGTGGAAGCCTGTCAATCGCTCCGCAGCGGGATTGAAGAGGGCGATATGCCCTGCAGCGTTGACAGCTATCACGCCGCTGTCCATGGTTGAGAGGATGTTGTCTACGTACTCGTTGACAAGGACGACCTCGCGATAGAGTTGGGCATTCTTCATGGCGACTGCCGCTTGACTGACTAGGGTTTCGAGAAGATCGATGTCTTCAGCGAAGTAGGGATCTCCGGACCGCTTCGGCCCGACAACTAGAATGCCTACGATTGTCTGGTCGGCCGCCAGCGTAAAGGCGACGTCGCCTGCGAGATCTCGAAGCGTTTGGGCTGCCGCCGTCAGGCGCTGGTCGTTGGAATTGCGAGCCTCTTCCCGTACGAGGGTCTTCCGTTCGGACTGAAGGAACCTTACTAGGGGTGATGTCTGTGGGATCAGTAAATTCGAAGGCACTTGATGCCATTGTTGTCCTCTCGTGGATGTTCTCGGCGTGAAGGTCTTAGAGGAGGGATCTTGTAAGTAGACAGTGACGGCTTCCACCTTGAACGCGTTCTCGATGACGTTAGCAAGGTAGTCGAGGAGGGGATCGAGATCTAGCGTTGTGCTTAGCCGGCGACTAGCGTCCCTGACGGTGCGTTGGTAATCGTAGGCCTCTCGATAGACATATCTGTTGAGGGAACGTTGGATCCAGCTCTTGAGAGGCTGGAAAAAAATAGCCAGGGCTAGTGCTACTACGAGCGCCTCAAACAGAGGGACGCGGTCTTTGTCATATCCGGCGAGTTGCCTAAGCAACTCCGCAGCCAGTAAGAAGAGCGATCCAGAGATGAGAATAGCGAAGACATAAACTAGACCCCTCCGGATGGCAACTCTAACATCCATTAGCCGATAGCGGATGATCGCGTGAGCAGAGAAAGAGAAGAAGAGGAGCGAGAAATAAGGACCGAGCCCACTATATCGGGAAGTGTGCCAAATGACCGGAATCAAGAGATTGGTGGTCATTGCTCCGGCACCAGTGAGAGAGATACCTAGGAGAAGGTATCGGAGCTGCAGCCGTTCGAGTCCCGACGCAGATCTGATTGTTCTCCATAGGGCGTAAAGTCCAGAAGCGAAGCAAAGCAGGAAGTAGACACTGAAGAATCGGTGAACAGGCCCATAGACGAAGTTGGCACGCGGGAAGCTTGGCGTTGCGCTGGCAACGATGAGGTGCGAGAACGAGGCGAGGATGAAGATGAGGCACAGAAGTCTTAGCACATTGATGCGAACTAGGCGGCTCGTTCCTTGTGGGGCCGAGACGGCATCAACCATCCATACCAACGAGAACGGGATACCGCTAGCGAAAGCGAAACCTGTCCGGCCGAGTGCTACGGTGAGCTGGGGATCTTTGGCTGCTAAAGCCAGTGAGATGGTTAGGATCCATCCGGCTGTGGTGAGAGCCATGATGCCGAAGCGCCGGTTGATGGCAGCTCGCGGATTATGAAGCATGACAAAAACTCCAAGAGTCACCACAGCGATACAAAGGGCGATCGCGCCGAGGAGCTGGGAATCTGGAACTACGGAATACGTAATGCTATTGGTGGACACGCCCTATGACCAGTGCCGCCACACTGCCGCCAAAACTGTGGTTGTTGATCAGCACATGTCTTATACGAGCAACGCGGGAGCTGTTTGGCACATAATCGAGATCACACTGAGGATCCGGGACCTCCTGGTTAATAGTGGGGGGAGCCAATTGATGCTCGATAGAGAGGCATGCAGCTGCGGTCTGTAGGATGCCCGCAACGGAGATTGGCTGGCCGACCATAGACTTGATGGACGTGACGGGAATGTGGTGCGCGTGATCGCCAAGTGCATGTTTGAACGCCTGTGTATCGCAGATATCGAAATCTGGGATTGAGCTCCCGTGGGCGTTGATGTGGTCGATGTCTTGTGAAGAGAGGTGTGCTGCCCTGACCGCCTCCTCGATGGCTCCCGCCATGACCCTGCCAGAGCGATCTCCCTTTCGCATGCCGATGGCTTCGCTTGCAGACCTGTGTCCTAGAACCTCTGCATAGATCTTCGCGCCACGGTCGAGAGCGAACTCCAGATCTTCCAGGATGAGTGTTCCTCCCCCCTCTCCTAGGACCAGGCCATCTCTCAGGAGGTCGTAGGGCCGTGAAGCCTTCTTCGGTTCGTCGTTTCTCTTCGTGAGCGCACCGAGCGTACAAAACGAGTCGAAGATCGCAGGGAATATAGGTGCGTCGCACGCTCCCGCGAGTACGACCTTTGCCGTCCCGCCGGAGATCTGACTATACGCGGCACAAATGGTATCGATGCCAGTACAGCAGTTGGAGGAGACGGAGAGTGCTGGGCCTTCTATTCCGAATTCGATGGCGATATAACTCGATGAAGCGTGGGGCGGGTACTCAAGGGCTGTCCATGGCTTTATTACCCCTACACCTTCCTTGAGGAAGTCTTCGACGCCGGCGACCGCAACCTCCAGTCCAGCGACGGATGTCCCATAGCATATTGCTGTTTTCCGCGAGAGAGACGGCTTAATCTGAAGGTTCGCGTCCTCCAGGGCCAGACGAGTCGCGGCCAGCGCGAACTGGGAGAAGCGTCCCATCATCTTTGCCCTACGGCTGCTAATGAACTCGGCTGGGTTGAAATCCTTGACTTCAGCCGCGACGTGGCACGAATAGGGCGAAGGGTCGAAGGCCGTGATGTAGTCCACGCCGGATTTGCCGGCAATCAGGTTTTGCCAGAAGGCATCTTTGCCGATACCGATGGGAGAGACTATTCCAAGCCCCGTGATGACTACCCGGCGGGAGTGTTTCATGTCCCAGCGCGCTCCTAATAATAAGATAAGGCGGAGCTTTTAGATTAGCAGAAAATCACGCGTCAAATCCAAATTCCTAGGTTCTCGGTAGTGGGTCAATTTGAATCAACCTGATCGAGCAGGCCGACGACCCCGGCCTCCATCACCGGCGTCGCTCGGTTGGTCTGGCGGATGCGGAGGAATTTGTAGTGCTAGCAATGCAAGGCGGCCGCGCCTCTGCCGGATCCCAACTATACATGATCGGAAAATGGCTGGTCAGTCGCCCGATGTCATTC
>WNGF01001736.1_pt1 | contig 31582 bp, 23 predicted proteins | sample 5400641 | NCBI WGS metagenome assembly WNGF01 (sample SAMN13153371, study PRJNA577476) | soil metagenome | isolation source: 80 cm soil or saprolite under grassland replicate 2 | place: USA:California | collected 2016-06-15 | reverse complement strand
CTGCATGCACACTTGCATGACGAGCGGGCCCCGGCAAGCTCGCTCTTGGGTTGCTGGAGCGAAAAAACGAAGGACGGCGAGATTGCCGTCCTTTCCGTTGCTTCGATTTTCCCTGAGGCCAGGCCGCAGTTGCAGTGCGAGGAGTTACGCGTACTCCGGGCCGCCGGCCGCGCGGCCTCGCTTGTCGCCATCGACAAGCTTTTCACTTCTCGGCGGACGCCGGCTGCCGGCTCGCACGGCTCGCACGTCGAGCTCCAACTCGGCGATGGTGCGGCTCAGCGTGTTGCGGTGCATGCCCAGCTGCTTGGCCGCCTTGCATTGATTGCCGTTGTTCTGCTGCAGGACCGTAAGGATGAAGCGCTTCCGAAATTCGCGCACCGCTTCCGAATATAAAATCCCGCTCTGATACATTTGCGTCACAAGAGATTCAAGCTGGTCTTTCACGCCGGGCCTCTCTTTCCACCATAAAATGGTCCCGTCAAAATGAATACTGCTGCGTTCACCTGCCAAACTGCTGGGGGCCCTGTTATCGTTCGCGCCGCCGCATGCCTCGCATTCGGCGGGCGCTGCTCTATAGAATCTCGCCCTTCCGCTTGGCGCCTGGGCCGGGACTGCTGTGCTCCCGGTCCAATATCTTCAGCCCATCGCGGAACTTCTGCTTCAATTCAACCGGGCCGGCCTGGATCGCTCCGCGTCCGGCCACCAAAAAGTATTGCGCAAAAGCCGACTCCGCCAGCGTGCGCGACGAAGGAAGAAAGCTCGCCATCGCCATCACCAGCACCACCACAATCAGCCCGCCGCGCAACAACCCGAAGATTGCGCCAAGCAGGCGGTCGAACCATCGCAAACCCGCCGTCGTTGCCGCCCATCGAGCGATTCGCCCGGCGACACCGGCAAAGATCACCACTCCGATGAAGATGATCAAAAAGCCGGCGCCGCTGGCGATCATCTCCGTCTTCACGTAGGGCATCAGATAGCGCGCCGCAACCGGATACTCCCACGCCGCCAGTAGGTAGCCGAAGACGACCCCTATCAGCGAAAACAACTCAAATACAAAACCCTGTGCCGCCGCGTGCAGCGCCGAGAACAGGAGGATTCCCAGGATCAACCAGTCCAGGCCGTTCATCGTTTAGTCAACCGGCAACTCCCGGCCCGTTAAACGGTGATAGGCCTCGATGTACTTTGCGCTGGTGTTCGCCTGCACCGCTTCCGGCAGCGCGGGAGCCGGCGGCCTCTTGTCCCATCGGATCTCTTCCAGGTAATCGCGCACGTACTGCTTGTCGTAGCTCATCTGCGCCCTGCCGGGTTCGTAACTGTCGGCCGGCCAGAAGCGCGAGGAGTCGGGCGTCAGCACCTCATCGGCCAACACTACGCCCTTGGCCGTCCGGCCGAACTCAAATTTGGTATCCGCGATGATGATTCCCCTGGTGAGCGCGTAATCGGCGGCCTTCTTATAAACACTCAGGCTAAGCCGGCGCAGCGTCTCGCTGTCTGCGGCGCCTACGTGCTTCACCATCTCATCAAATGAGATGTTCTCATCGTGTCCGCTGGCTGCCTTGGTCGACGGCGTGAAGATCGGCTCAGGCAACTCATCGCTCTCGCGCAGGCCCCTGGGCAGCGCAATGCCGCAAACCGCGCCCGTCTTCTGATATTCCTTCCAGCCGGAACCGGAGAGATAGCCGCGCACCACGCACTCGACCGGGTACATGTCGGCGCGCGTCACCAGCATCGATCGGCCGCGCAACTCTGCGGCATACTTCTGGAGCTCCGCGGGATACTGCGACACGTCGGCGGTCACCAGATGGCTGGGCACAACGTCTTTCAGAAACTCAAACCAGAAGAGCGAGAGCTGCGTGAGCACGCGCCCCTTCTGCGGAATGCCGGAGGCCAGGACGTAATCGAAGGCCGAGATCCGGTCCGTGGCCACAAAGAGCAGACGATCATTGCCGGCGCGGTAGACGTCGCGCACCTTTCCGCTGGCGTGCAGGGGCAGCTCAGGGAACTCGGTCCGGAGAAGAATCGGGTCGCTCGATTTCGTGGTCACGGTAAGTTTGAAAGACCAAGGATACTAGAGGGCCGCTGAAGTTTGTCAACGGTACTTCAATCATGAAGCTTCGCGTGAAAATCAAAAAGTTTCGGAAGCGATTGACAAGCAGGGCGAAAATGCGCCTACCCGCATAAACACTGGGGCGCGCGAAGGCACATTCGATGTCCGTATGCGGAGTGTAGCGGGCCGCGCGCCGTGGTTCCGCCAATCATAACTCCGGCTGCTTGGGCAAGGATGCGGAGAAAATAATTTTGGCCGATTCCCAAAGCTGTCGTGCGAACATCGCAAGCGCGCCAGGCGGACAATGGGGCGAGCATCGGGGCCCCAGCGCTCCCGTACTTCGCGTGCTGGGGTGAGAATGCCGCGACCATGCTGCCGCGCGATGCCCACATCTGCCGCATGCAGCAAATGTGGGCTGCTGAACGCTAAGCGGACACCAGTTGCTGCTGTTCGGGTTCGTGTTCGGCGCCGAATCGCACGCTGACAATGCGCGAGACGCCCGGCTCCTGCATGGTGACGCCATAGAGCACCGGCGCCATGCCCATCGTCTTCTTATGGTGCGTGATGATGATGAACTGCGTCTCCATGCTCATCTCGCGCATCAGCTCGCCGAAACGGGTGACGTTGGCGTCATCGAGCGGCGCGTCCACTTCATCGAGAATGCAGAAGGGCGCGGGCGCGAACTGGAAGATGCCGACCAGCAACGCGAGCGCCGTCATCGCCTTTTCGCCGCCTGAAAGCAGCAGCACGTTCTGCAGCTTTTTGCCCGGAGGCGAGGCCACGATGTCGATGCCGCTCTCGGCCGAGTTCTCCTCGTCGGTCAGCTTCATCCACGCCTCGCCGCCGCCAAAGAGCTTCTTGAAGGTGCGCGTGAAGTTGGCATTGATCACCGCGAAGGCCTCGTTGAACTTGCCGCGCGAGATCTCCTCGATCTCCTTGATCGTGTTCTGCGTGTTTTCGATCGAGTCGATCAGGTCCTTGCGCTGCGTCTCCAGGAAATCGTGCCGCTGCGCGGTCTCGGCGTACTCCTCCAGGGCCATCATGTTCACCGGACCCATCGCCTCCAGGCGCACGCGCATCTCCCGATGGCCGGCCTCAGTGGCTGCCAGCTCTTCGCCCGACTGACGAACGATGGACTCGTTGGCAACCAGCGCTTCGCGGCCCACGCCCAGTTCCTGCAGGCAGGTCTCCTCCAGGTGGCCGGCATCGCTCGCGGCCTTGGCGGCCTGAGCGCTCAACTCTCCGCGGCGATCGCGAACAGCGTCCAGCACTTCGCGCGCGGCCTTCAGCTCCAACTCGATCTCCGCCAGGCGGGCGCGCACCTGCCCGCTCTCTGCGGCCAACTGCTGCTCGCGGGCCTCGTTCTGTTCGCGCTCGTTCTGCCACTCCACCAGTCGCGAGGCCAGTAGCTCGTTTTCCTGCTGGCGCTGTGTGCGCTCGGCGGCGGCTCCCTCGAGCTGCGCGCGGAGTGACGCCAGCCGCTGCGTCACCTCTACGGCCATCGATTCAATCCGCTGCAGCAATGCGGCGGCGGCGCGGCGGCGCTCCTCCAGTGCGGCCACTCGGGCCATCGCCTCACCGGCAGCGTGCGCCGCGGTGTCGCGCACCAGCCGGAGCTCGGCCACGTGCTCTTGGGTGGCGTTCATCTGCTGCTCCAACTGCCGCCGCTGCTCTTCGTGCTGCTCCAATTCCTGCCGGCGCTCGGCGATGAACGCCTCGCGGTTCTGGCGCTCTCCCTCCAGGCGCAGCGACTCGCTCTCATATCCGGCGATCCGCGCGCGCACCCGCTCCATCTCCTGTTCGAGCTGGCGCAGGCTGTGTCCGCTGGTCATCATCCTGCGCTCGGAGTCGCGCCGTTCGGCCTCCAGATTTTCCAGCAGCGACGCCAGTGATCGGATCTCGCCGGACAGCCGCGATGCGTCGCTCTCCTGCGAGATGTGCCGCGAGGCCAGCTCGTCGAGCTGGCGCTGCACCTCGCGCAGGTCGCGCTTCATCTCCAGTGGTCCTTCTTCCAGCTTCTTGCCGCCGGTGACGGTGAGGTTGTGGAAGCACTCGCCGGTGAGTGAAAGATAGAACGCCTCGGGATTCTCCAGCGCAAGCGCGCGTCCGGTCTCGGCATCGGGCACGATGTAGCCATTGCCCAGCTTGGGCAGAATCACCTCGAGCGAGCTGCCGAAGTTCTCCGGCACGCGCAGGCAGTCCTTCAGCGGAATGACTCGTCCTTCGCGAAGATGCTCGCGCATGGTCTCGTTGAGGACGAAGCTGGGCTCGCTCTGGCTGAAGCTGGCCTGCGAGTCGTCGGGATGGACCAGGAACGTCGCGCGCCCCTCGACGTCGCTGCGCAGCAGGTTGAGTCCTGCGTTGGCCGCCTCCCACGACTTCACTACGAGGAAGTTCAACTCGTCGCGCAGGAACTCGTCGACCACCCCTTCGTACTTCTCTTCCACGTCGATGAAGTCGGCCAGCACACCGATAGGCGCATGCTCGCCGCTCAACTGCCCGGAGCGCAGCAGCCTGCGCACCGACTCGGTGGAGAAGCCGTGCTCCTTGATCACCGCCTCAAGCGAGGCGCACTTGCCCTGCAGTTTGGCAGACTCCGAGCGCATCAGGTCGAGCTGCTGCTTGGCTTCGGACTCCGCGGCGCGTTTCTCCGCAAGTTGCGCGCGCGTCTCCGCCAGCCGCGATTCAATCGAGTTCGACTGCTCGGTTGCCGACTCGAACTCCAGACCGAGCTGGCCGCGCTGCCCGCCGAACGACTCCACCTGCTGGCGCGCCGAGCTCAACTCCGATTGCAGCCGCTCGCTCTCGCGCTGCAAGGCAGCGATGCGCTCTTCGGCCTGCATGATGCGGTTACCGATGGCCGACGCTGCGCCGACTGCATCGAACATCTGGCGGCGCTGCTGCTCCTGCTGCCGCTCCACGTCCATCAGCCGCTGCGCGGCCTGCTGCGCGTCGGACTGGCGCTGATCGCGCTCCTGCTGCGCGCAGGCGACATCCGACGCGGCAGACTCGAGAAGTTGCTGATTTGCCGTGAGCTCATCCTGCAGCCGCTGCAGCTGCGCCGTTGATCCGGCGGCCTCGGCCTCGGCTGAGGCCGCACGTGCCGCGAGCTCGGCGCAGCGCTCTTCGTTGTTGCGGCTGCGCGCCGTGGCGCGGTCCATCTCCAGATGAATTTGGCTCAGCCGCTCGCGCGTCTGCCGGGCTTCGCCGTCGAGAGCGTAGCCCCGCTGCGTGCTTGCCGCATCTTCGGCCTCCATCGCCTGCACGGCTTCGCTGCGAGTTTGCAGCTCTTCGCCCAGCTGCGCCAGCTCGGCCTCAAGCTGCCGCGCGCGCTCGTCGAGCTCGGTGAAGCGGCTGGCCAGAACAATGCGCAACTGCCCGCGCATCTCGTCGCGCAGCTTGGCATAGCGCTCGGCCTTGGCCGCCTGCCGCTTCAGCGAATTCATCTGGCGCGTGACTTCGTCGAAGATGTCATTGATGCGCGCCAGGTTTTGCCGTGCATCGGCTAGCCGCGCCTCGGCGAGCCGCTTGCGGGTTTTGAACTTCGTAATTCCGGCGGCCTCTTCGATGATGTTGCGGCGGTCGGTGGGCTTGGAGCTGAGGATCTGCCCGATGCGTCCCTGTTCGATCAGCGCATAGGATTCAGGCCCGAGGCCGGTGCCCATGAAGATGTCCTGAATGTCGCGCAGGCGGCAGAGCTTGCCGTTGAGCAGGTATTCGCTTTCGCCGCTGCGGAACAGGCGACGCGTGATAGCGATCTCGCCCTTCTTGAATGTCGTTTTGAATTTGCGCCGGCGGATCTTCAGCACAACCTGCGAGCTGGGGTGCCCCAGGTCCCGCGCCCCGCTGTTGGGCGCTGACCTGGGATCAGCCCTGTCGCCTGACGCAGGCGGCTCATCGGGCGCCTCGATGGCAGTTGCGGAGCTTGCGGCGGAGAGCTCGTTTTCACCCACGGCCGCGACTTGGGCCCCCAGCACGCCTGCTGTTGGCGTGCTGGGCTGGACGACTTCCATTTCGTCGACCTGGCCTGGACGGACCTCTTCGGTGTACTCCTCGACCTCGCGCATCTGCTGTGTGCGCAGCGCGAACTCGTCCCAGTCCTCGCCCGGCATTTCGTTCTGGATCTCGATGATCGGCGAGTCGACCGTGCCCTCGTACACCTGGGGATCGATCAGGTGCAGCGTGACCTCGGCCATCCCGGTGGGCTTGCGCTCGCGCGTGCCGGCGAAGATCACGTCCATCATCTGCGAGCCGCGCAGGCTCTTGGCGCTCTGCTCACCCAGCACCCAACTGATGGCGTCGGAGATGTTCGATTTGCCGCAGCCGTTCGGCCCAACGATGGCGGCGATGCCCTCGCCGTGAAACTTCAGCTCAGTGCGGTCGCAGAAGGACTTGAAGCCCAGTATCTGAAGCTTTTTCAGTTTCAGCATCGGTGTACTCCTTGCCCGCATCCCGAGCTTCGCAGGCTATGTTCCACCCGAGCAAACCAAAAGCGGCTTGCTGGGGATCCCGAATGTTGCCGCATTGAACGGCGCTGCTGGCTGGGCTTGCCTGCGGGGCCGGCTTCGGCTGGATGGCCCCTGATTGAAACCTACTTCAAGTTATGGTCACTGTATCGAGCAGTGAAAGGCGGAGTCAAGAAATAAAACACTATTTGTGGTGGCCGCCAGTGCAAAACCACAATAGGATGCCGCTCCTGTGCAGCAGCGGGCGCAGGACTCGCAGCAGTGCACAAACAGCAGTGCAGATCAGTGCTGCTGAACTGCCCCACTCAACGAAAAGAACGTTGAATGGGGCACCTAGACCAGAGCTGCTGCTAGTCTACTTCGCGCCGAGGATGGAAAGGAAGCGCACGATCGACTCGATGCCGCGATGGAAATTGGGAATGTGAAACTTCTCGTTGGGCGCATGGATGTTATCGTCCGGAAGGCCGAGGCCCATCATCACCGTGGGGATTTTCAGGTCTTCCTGGAACTGGCCGACGATGGGTACCGAGCCGCCGGAGCGGATGAAGACCGTCTCCTTGCCGAAGACCTCGCGCAGCGCCTGCGTGGCGGCGCGGATGTAGTCGTTGTCCGTACTGACCACGACTGCCTTGCCCTTGGAGTGCAGGTTGAAATTGAGCTGAATGCCGCGAGGAACCAGCGACATCACGTAGCTCGTAAATTTTGCCAGAATGTCGTCCGGGTGCTGGTCGGGCACCAGGCGCATGGAGACCTTCGCCGAGGCCTTGGCTGGGATCACCGTCTTTGCGCCGGCCCCGGTGAAGCCGCCGGGCATGCCGTGCACCTCGAGCGTAGGCCGAGCCCAGGTGCGGTAGAGCACGGGATAGCCGGGCTCGCCGGTCAGCACGGTCGAGCCAACTTCGGTTTGGCGATAGTGCTCTTCGTCGAAGGGCAGCCGCTGCCAGGCTTCGAGCTCGGCGGGGGTGGGCGCGCTGACGCGATCGTAGAAGCCGGGGATGAGGACGCGTCCGTCGGCGTCCTTCAGCTTGCTGATGATCTCGCAGAGCGCAAAGAGCGGATTGGGCGCGGCTCCGCCATACATGCCGGAGTGCAGGTCGATCGAGGGGCCGCGCGCTTCGATCTCGGTGTAGACCAAACCGCGCAGGCCAACGCACAGCGTGGGCAGATCGGGCGCGAAGAGCTCGGTGTCGCAGACCAGGGCAACGTCTGAATTGAGGCGTCCGCCAAGGTTCCCGCCGGACTTGAGCCGCGCGCTGTCTTCGCGCACGAACTTCTCAATCTGCGCGCCGCCCACCTCTTCCTCGCCTTCGTACAGCACGCGCACGTTGACCGGCAATTTGCCGTCGCCTTTCAGCAGCGATTCCAGCGCCTTCACCTGCATCCAGAGCTGGCCCTTGTCGTCCACCGCCCCGCGCGCGTAGAGGTTGTGATTGCGCTCGGCGGGCTCGAAGGGCGGCGTGGTCCACTCGTCGAGCGGCTCGGCGGGCTGCACATCGTAGTGCGCATAGATCAGGACTGTCGGCTTAGGTCCTGCATGCAGCCAGTCGCCATAGATCAGCGGATGGCCGGCGGTAGGGATGATTTCGACGTGCTCGAGGCCGATGCGCCGCAGCTCCGAGGCCACGAAGGCGGCGGCGCGCTCGATGTCCGGCTTGTGCTCCGGCAGCGTGCTGACGCTGGGAATACGCAGCAGCTCCTTGAGCTCTTCCAGAAAGCGCTGCTGGTTCTGCTTGGCGAATGCGATTGCGGGGGAAGCCATGTCGAAGGTCCTTTCCGGCGACTGGGTCACTTGCTCATCTTGCCCGCAATCATCAGCCCGGCTCCGCCGAGAATCAGCGCGGCGCTGATGAGCGGAGAGACCGTTTCGTTATGCTTTGTTTCAACCCCGAACTTCACGCCGCCCGCGGAGAAGCCTTCGCGCTCGGTGTGCGGAATGGGAACGACCAGAGAGAGCACGCCGAGCGCGGCGAACAAGAGACCGATCCAGAAGAGAACTTTCATGGGGCGGAAGCTCCTTAGGCAGAGATCAAAGCAGTTGATTGTAAGCGATTATGTTCGTTGGGTCATCTGAGAGGCTGTGACTAAATCAGCCTCTCAGGATGACCCCTCAAAAATAAACAAAAGCAATCTAGAAGCGCTGCGGCGAGAAGCGTTCGAGCGGGAGCGGCGATCTGCCCTCGAGGATGAGCGCGCACATCGCGTCTGCTGTCACCGGCGCCAGAAGAATGCCGTCGCGATAGTGGCCCACGGCGGCGAAGTAGCCGGGCAGCGCGGTCTCGCCCAAGAGCGGGAGGTTGTCCGGCGTGCCGGGACGAAGGCCGGTCCAGGCCTCGGCGATCTGGGCTTCGGCAAATTGCGGAAGCAGCCGCGCGGCAGCCTCATGCAGGCGTTTGATGCGATAGCTGTTCAGAGTCTTGTCGAAGCCGGCCGGCTCCACCGTGCTGCCCACAACATAGAGTCCATTGCTGCGCGGAATGATGTAGCACCACCGCGAGCGCAGGACGTGCCGCAGCACGCGCTTTTCCTCGCGCGCACCGGCATCCATGGCCAGTTCCCCGGCAAAGGCGAGCGCGAGCATGTGTCCCTTCACCGGTTGCGTGGGCAGGCGCGGGCCGCCAATTTGCTGGCCCCAGGCTCCGGCGCAGTTCACCACCCGCGACGCAGCATAGCAAGCGCGCTCGGTGACAACTCCTTCGGCGCGGCCGCGATCGGCAAGGATCTTTACGGCGGCTTCGCCTCTGCGGATCTCCACCTGGCTGGAGCGCTTGCCCAGTGCAACAAGCAGGGCAGTCACCAGATCGCGCGGATCGACGCAGCGCTCCTGCATGAGGTACGCCGGCTCGGGAGGAAGGTTGAGGCAGGGCTCGAGCGCCAGCGCCTCAGCCGCGCTGATGGCGCGAATGCCCTCATTCTCCGCGATGGGATGCTGCTCGAAGGCGATCACCCCGTCGTCGCGCAAATCGATTGCGCGCCCGGCTTCGGCTGTGAGCTCGGCGACGAATGACGGGTAGAGCGCGGCGCTGCGGTGGGCCAGCTCACGCAGATCGGCGGGGAGCACCGGATCGAGATCGGCGATCATACCGCCGCCGGCGTGCGAGGCCTCCTGCCCGGGCTCGCGCCGGTCAAGGAGCAGCAGGCGCGCTCCAGCGCGGGCCAGGCGCCACGCCAGCGACAGGCCGATCAGGCCGCCGCCAATCACAATCACATCGTGGGTCTTTTGCACTGCAACATTGTAATAGGGGCGAGCAACTGCCCCACAGAACGAAAACCCGGAACGAAAACAACGTTGAGTGGAGACCGGGCGCAGCGCGAGCAGAAGCAAAAGCCCCAGGCGCGTGGCCTGGGGCAGGGAGGTACCTAGAGAACCCTTACTACGGGTGGACAGCGATCTTGCGCGAACGGATCCCAGGGAGGATGCCGCCGATCAGCAGCGCAAAGCCGATGATCGAGACCAGAAGCAACGGGCTGCTCCTGACCGGCACGATCGGATCGCCGTCGTCGCGCAGCTCCGGCGGAACCGGCGGCGGAGCGGGCGCGCCTTGAACCTGCTGCGGCGGCACAGCCGCGGTGCGAGGAGGCACCGTGGTGGCGTGCACCCTGAAGTGCACCATGGCAACTCCGCCCTGCAGCGGCTGGTTCTGCTCATCCATCAGGATGACGCGCGCGGTGTGCATGCCGGGTTCAAGGCCGGCAAAGGTGGACTCGGCGCCCTCTGCCGCGCCGGAATTATCGAGCTGCACCACAAGGTTGGAATTGCCGCTCATTGCACTCGGCATGAGCTCAAGCTGAACATCGATATTCTTCGATGTCTGGTCCGCCTGGACGGTCGATAGCGCCAAAGCAGGCGAGCCCGGGATTAAGCCAATCGCGGCGATAAGGGCGAAAATTTTTAACGTCAATTTCAAACTCGTACTCCAACTATGAAATCCGGTATGTATGCCGTGCGTCATATGCAGCACCTCGATCCACAAATTGGTGCATTTCCGAGCTGGCTCCAAGCCAGCCACAGCAGAGCAAAATTCCTACTCTGGCCCTGAAAAAGCCCGTTGCTCATCTCACAATCGAGTGACTTTACAGCTCTGCCGCGCATATGAGAGCACGTCATGAACCAAAACCTCCGCTCTGGCCAGAAACTCTCAAATTTCGTCTGTCCCGATATGAGGGGAGTAGGAACCCAGATTGACAGTGCCTTCGAGCGCTGGAACAATCGGGGAGCAATTCTCAAAAATTGTAGCAGCTCTGAATATAGGAGACCACCCATGCCTGAGACCCAAACCACGCCCGAAGTGGCGGCGCAGCGAAGCAGCAAGGCCCTCCTTGCGGCCGGCGCGGCGATCCTCGTTTTATTCGCCGTGGGGCTGTACCTGATCGTGAACCTGCGTGATCGCGTGAAGACCCTGGAAGCAACCGTGGAGCGCCAGAGCAGGGAAACCAAAGTTATTGAAAAGAAGCTGTTTACAGCCGGCCAGAACGTCGAGGCAGGGATGCAGCAGTTGGACTCCAGGGTGGGTTCGACCGAGGAGGCCCTGTCCAAGCGCACCGCCGAGCTGAAGGAGCGCTCGGCCAAGCTGGCTGCCGCGCAGCAGGCCACGAAGCAGCAGGTCGAGCAGATGAACTCGGAGGTAAGCGGCGTCAAGACGGAGCTGGGAGGCGCACGGAGCGATATCGCGAGCGCCCGCAATGACTTGGCCGCCACCAACGCCAAGCTGGAATCGGCCATCGGCGACCTGAACATACACAGCGGACTGATCGCGAAGAATCACGACGAATTGGAAGTCCTGAAACACAAGGGCGACCGCAACTACTACGAGTTCACCTTGCGCAAGAAGGAGCGCAAACCCGTGTCCACCATCAGCTTGGAGCTGAGGAAGGCGGACCCGAAGAGGTCGCGCTTCACCCTGAACGTCTACGCCGACGACCGCCTCTACGAGAAGAAAGATCGTTCGCTGGGCGAGCCCCTGCAGTTCTACACCGGGCGCGAGCGCCAGCTCTACGAGATCGTGATCTTCAACGGGACGAAGGATGCGGTCTCCGGCTATCTGTCTACACCGAAATAGTTTGTCTCAGTTGTTTCCTTTCAAGGGCCCGGAGAAGCCGGGCCCTTGCCACATTGAAGCGCTGAATTGGGGGAGAGCTGATGGGGACGACATGGGCTACGGCACTACATATCGTGGCGCGCACAGGTGTGGTCTATCTGCTGGTTTTGCTGGGAGTTCGCTTGACCGGCAAGCGCGAGGTGGGACAGATGACTCCTTTCGATCTGGTCCTACTGCTGCTTTTAAGCAACTCGGTGCAGAACGCGATGACCGGGCCGGACACCTCGCTGGCAGGCGGGGCGGTCGCGGCCACGGTGCTGCTGACTCTCAATTACTTTGTGGCCGAGGTGAGCGGCGTAAATCGCCGGTTCCGCAGGATGGTCCAGGGCTCGCCGACGCTGCTGATCCATGACGGGCAACTGGTGACCGAGCACCTGAGACGGGAGCACCTGACCGTGGACGAGGTGATGCGGGCGCTGCGCGAGCACGGCATCTGCAGCATCGAGGAGATCGCCCTGGGGGTACTTGAGGTGGACGGCTCGCTTAGTTTTTTGAAACGCGACGAGCTGCCGGCGCACATCCGGGCCCGCCATCGGAGCCGTTTTTTGAAAAGAAACTGAGAGTTGCTGACTAAAAACTACACACCTGAGTAAGAAGGAACCAGTGCAGGATTGCCCGGTAATTTGCCAGAGGGTGGAGCGCTCCGAATGGCTTAATCCGGCTCCGGCGTGGGCAGCAGGTTGCGCACAATCGCCACCAGCAGGGAGCCGGAGAAGGGCTTCTGAAGATAGGCGAGGTGGTTGTGCGGCAGGTCCTCCAGCACGCTGCCCGGCTCTCTCTGACCTGAGATGAGGACGACGGGGATCCCAGGGGCGAACTGGCGAAGCCGCCGCGTCAGTTCCACCCCTCCAAGTCCGGCGATCGCGATCCCGCTGATGACAAGGTCATATGGCCGCCGGGAGAAGGACGCCAGCGCCTCCCAGCCGCCGTCGACTGTATCGACGGAGAAGCCGGCCAGGCAGAGGAGCTCGGAGATCGGCGACTCGTCCGAGGGCGCCTCATCGACCACAAGAATGCGCAGACGTTGCCCGTCGGCAGCCGTGGCAGACCAGGTGGCCTCAGCCGGGCGCTCGCCCTCGACATTCGCTGCAATGGGTAGGTGGAGGATGCGGAAGGCGGAGCCGCGGCCGGGTGCCGAGTCGCATTCGATCCGTCCGTTGCTCTGGTGGATGATGCCATGCACGGTGGCCAGTCCCAGGCCCGCGGTCTGGGCGGTCTTCTTCGTGGAGAAGAACGGCTCGAAGACGCGCCGGCGGGTGGCCTCGTCCATTCCGACGCCGCTGTCGGAGACGGTGAGCAGCAGGCTGCCCGAGGTCTCCTGTGTCGAACGCCCGGATTCGTCTCGGCCCGGCAAGCCAAGATTGCCGGGAATCCATTCGTCGGGTTCCAGGCCGGTCGAGATGCGCAGCACGCCGCCATCCGGCATGGCGACGCGGGCATTGTCGGCCAGATGCGTCAACACCAGGGTGAGCTGTTCGGGATCGACGTAGGCGGGCGGCAGAGACCCTTCCAGCCGCAGGTCCATCGAGATATTGAGGCCGAGGGAGCGGCTCAGCGACGGCAGGGCCTCCTGGATGCACTCGTTGAGGTTGACCACGCGCGGCTGCAGCATCTGGCGGCGGCTGAAGGCGAGCAGCCGCTGGGTGATGTCGGCCGCGCGGTTGGCCTGCTGCATGATGCCGAAGAGTTTGGTGCGGACGGGCAGCGGCAGCGCGCCGCGCAGGGCGAGCTCGCACGAGAGGCCGATGGACTGGGTGATGTTGTTGAAGTCGTGTGCGATGCCGCCGGCGAAGCGTCCGATGGCCTCCATCTCTTCCGCGGCATTCCCGGGCGCGCCGAGCCGCTCTTCGAGCTCCTGCGCGCGGGTGCGGTCTTGATAGGTCTTGAGGCGGGCCTCGCACCAGTTTGTGGCGTTCACGACGGACAAAATCGCCAGACGCCTGCGCCCGCGGAATAGATGGACGATCGAGAGCTCGACGGCAAAGGGCTCTCCCCTCTTGGTCACATGCGTCCACAGAGAGCGCGAGGGCGCATCATGATCGAGCAGCAGCGCGGAGCTAAGGGCGGGGCCGTCCGGACGCAGGTTGCGAATGGTCATGGAGTGGAACTCCTGGCCGCTGTAGCCATAGCGCGCTCGCGCCTTGTCATTGGCGGCGAGAATGCGCAGCGAGTCGACGTCGTAGAGGAACATCGCCGCCGGACTGGCGTGCAGGACAGCGCTGCACAGCTCGGAATGGAGTTTCCTGGCCTTGACCATTTCTCGACCCTAAGAAGGCAACCTCTGTTTTTGGGGCGCCCTCTGCTTCAGCCCCAACAAACCAACTGCGGGTTTGTTGGGGACCCGCTTCAGCCCCAACAAACCAACTGCCGGTTTGTTGGGGACCCGCTTGCACCCTGACAGACCAACTTCACCTTCGCCACTCTTTCTAATGGCCTCGTGCCAATGGATGTAGCCAGCCAAGGCTAAGGAGACGCCAACCAGATACAGAAGAGCGTGGTACATGGAATGCAGGTGCGTTATGGTCTCAGGATTCATCGCCTTATTCCTCCGCTTCTTCCGTAGCCCCTTCTGCCAACTCAACAAGCCAAGGACAGCTTTGCATGGTCACCCTGGTTAGCCTGACGGAGCTTTAGGACATGGACTGAAGCGCGAGTCGGGACATGAACTCACGCGTAAGTGCGCCGATCCGGATTCGGGAAGGGAACCAAAATACCCGCTTCAAAGCGGGAGAGCGCGATGGATTACGAGCGGGAGAGAGTGGCGCGGACTTCTTCGAGCAGGCTCGGGAGTTGGGCGGCCTCGCCGGCGGAATCGCCAAAGCGGGCGCGCTCGTAGGCTGCCGTGAAGCGCAGGACAGCATTGCGCAGATCGGGATCGGGAATTCCGGCGGCAAATTCGGAGGGAGTCTGGGCAGGAGAGCGGGAGTAGCCCCGCCGTTCCAGACGGCCGGTCATCCGCAAATACAGGATCGCCGCCGCCGATCGCGGAGAGAGCTGTGGCGATGCGGCCCGCCAGCGCTCATAGGCATGCATGGCGCCCAGTCCCATGCCGATCACAAACAGCAGGCCGAGCCAGGCGCTCATGCGGCGCAGCAGGCGTTGGGGATTGTGCGTGGTCGCGCGATGGAAGCGCCGCGCCTCCTCCAGCATTGCGTGGTACTGGCGCTGGAGCCACTGGCGGAGCTCGGCTGCGCGGTTGCGGCCCTGCCGGGCGGCGGAGACCGAGAGCGTCTGCTGATGTCCCGCATCGTAGTTGACAACCCACTCGCGCCAGAATTCGCGGCTGGCGTCGAGGTAGAGCTGCCAGCGGCTCCACAGTGTGGCCGCGGCTGCGCGGTCGGCCGCCGGAGTTGGGTCAAAGGTCGTCCATCCGGCGCCGGGAATGAAGGCCTCGACCCAGGAGTGGGCGTCGCGCGCGCGCACGATGTAGGAGGCGTTGAGCTGGTTAAACTGCGCTCCGCGAAAGCCGTTGACGATGCGCGAAGGAATGCCCGCCGAGCGCAGCAGCAGCGCCATTGAGGAGGCGAAGTATTCGCAGTGGCCGCGGCGGCGGTTGAAGAGAAAGTCGGCCACGGGGTCGTCGGGGGAACGCGAGGGAAGCTGCAGCGTATACGCGTAGCGGCTGGAGAGGTAGTGCTCGATGGCCAGCGCGCGAAGATAGGGCGTCGGCTCGGGACCGGTGAGCCGGCGCGCGAGCTCGGGGATACGCGGGTCGAGCTGATCGGGGAGCTGCAGATAGCGCTCGGCGAAGTCGGCCGGATAGGAACCCGGTTCCATCGATTTAGCCGAGCTTGGTGCCCCATTTCGGCCCTCTTTTGGCAGAAGTGGGGCAGTGAAATCCATTCGTTCTGAATTGCCTGTTCCAAGCTGGGCGAGCGCCGTAGGCAAGGGGACGGAGACGTCGGAGATCCCTTCGTAAAGCGTGACGGTGTGGTCGGGATCGAGGTTGTGGAAGGTGAGATCGTTGTCCAGGCCGATCTGGCGGAACGGACCATCGAGCGCCTGGGCGGCGGGAATGGTGAAGATGACGTTGGTATTGAGCGGCTCCATCAGCACGTGATACTTGAGCCGCACGAGCTGCGGACCGTGCGCCAGCCGAAGCTCCTCGTGATGCTGCAACTGCGGCGCATGCGCGGTGAGCTGGAAGACGCGGCCAATGGACTGGGACAGAACCTCGGATTCGCGTGCGGGATTCGTCCATCGTCTGCCGTCGAAATGGGTGAGCACGGCGCCGCGCAGGCGGATCTCGCGGTCGCCCGTTGTGTCGCCGTCGATGTGGATGTGGGCGACGACCTCCGACGATTGCTGGATGCGGCCGATGATGCCCAATTCGACGTTGTCGGAATATCCCACTGAGAGGACGTCGCTCGGGGTGTGGCGGGAGATGTAGCCTCCACGGATGCGCGGCATCGCAAAGAACAGGACCGTGCCCGCGGCGGCGATGGCAATGACCATCGTTGCCGTGGTGCCCGCCAGCGAGCCGGCAAGCCGATGCAGCGGAGAGACGGCCCGACGGCGTTTGCGAAGGCCGGGTATCGCCAGCGCCCCGGAATTTGAGGCCGCCAGCGCCGAGCGGCGCAGCTCCATCGTCATGAACCAAAAGACCGCCAGCACCAGAAAGAGCGTGAAGGCCGCGAGAAAGTCGGAATCGATCGTGAGGATGGCCGCCGACAAGACCATCAGAAACGCCAGCAGCGCGAGATAGACGTAGTCGCGGTCCCGCTCTACATTGAAGAGCTTGACGCAGATGCCGAACAGGATGAGGTGGACCGCGGGGCCCACGAAATCGCGCCCGGAGAAGAAAAAGAAATCGAGGAGAAAGATCAGCGGATAGAGCGCGGCCAGCCAGGTGGCGAGGCGGCGCGGGATGGCGAATGGCCGGTCGCGCAGCAGAAGGACAGCACGCAACAACAGGACAGCGGCGACGCAGACGAGGCTGACGAAGTCCAGCTTGCCCGTTGCGGCCAGAGTACCGAATCCGGTGACGATCAGCAGCAGCAGAGAGAGCTGAAACAGGTGCTCGATCTCCGGTGGAGCACTGGGCGCAGGGCTGGCGTGGAGAGCGGGATCGATGGGAGCAACATCGATAGGAGCAACATTGGAGCGGGTTGGGCACACCGCGGGCATCGGCTCCAGAAGTATAAGGGCTCAGGGCCCGAGATGAACGATGGCGAGAGGCGTGGTACCATCGAGTTTGGTCGGACATCGGTCTTACGCGATGAGGCCCCGCCAACCCCGCCAGGTCCGGAAGGAAGCAACGGTAACGGGACGCCTTGTGCGCAGTAAGCTTCCGGTGTCCGGCTTTAACTTTTTGCGCGCCAAGTCTACTGCTGCAAGCCGCTCCTCGCTGATTCCATTTTGAACTCCGCTAAAAAATGGGAATCGTCCCCTTAACTCAGGCAGCTTTCACCCGTGTGCAGAGCTGGATCTCGCTGATGCTTGTCTGAGCGATTTTCATGCAGACAGGCAGGGGGAGGGCAGGCCGGCGATGGCGCGAAACGCGTTGATATCAGAGGGCACACCGCAGGGGACAGCCGGGGCGAACGCAGGGGAGAGCGGTCCCGCAGAGACGTATGTCCGGCAGAAATCCGCGCTGTTGACGGGCGCTGGATCGAGAGATACTCAAGATTTCAGAGATCCTCAATTCAAAGATACTCAATTCAATCTACGATCGGGAGGTGTAGCAGGCGGCATACGTTTCCTCTCTGCTGCTTGCCGGTTGTTTCCCCTCGCTGTCCTACTCCTCTTTTCCAAAGGCTGGCCCTGGTCGATATCAGAGCAGGACGAGAATCACTCGATTCGCCACGAATTTCGTTGAAAGTCACAGTACTGCATAAAGAGGACGAAGCACGAGAGCGGCTCCGGAGAGGAATTCGTCCGTCATGGCACCGCGCTTTCGGGTATGCGGGTGGCGCTGCCCCTTGCACTTTTGTTTTGGGGCCTGATAGCAGCCCTCGTCTGGGCTTGCCGCGCATAGGCGAGAAAACCCGAGCAAAATCAACGGAAAAGGCGCGGTTCTCACTCAGTGCCCGGATTTGACTGCGGACGATGGCTGCCCACCTCTGCCCGGAGAATGGCAGAATTTGGCACCCCCTTCACTGTGCATCTGCCTGCCGTCAACGGAGATACGGCGGTTTGGCCGCGGAAATAGTCGGGATCCCCGGCAAGCCCACCTTAGGCTTGCCGGGGGCCCAAGCGTGAGTTGTTTACATTCCTGCCGGGGTGGGCGACAATTGAATATCGCTAATACCGCAATTAACTGACGCCACCACCGGAGACTCGGAAGTTGAATACTAAGATTCGGGCCAAGATTACGGCCCTTGGCTCATTTGTGCCCCCGCGGGTGCTCTCCAACAGCGACCTGGAGAAGATGGTCTCCACCACAAACGAGTGGATCCTGGAGCGCACTGGCATTCGCGAGCGCCATCTTGTCGATCCCGGCATGGCGGCCAGCGACCTGGCTGTCGGCGCGGCGCGCAATCTTGCCGAGCGCCACAATGTGGACCTTAGCACCGTCGAGGCGATCATCGTGGGCACGGTGACTCCCGACATGATGTATCCCGCGACCGCCTGCCTGGTACAGAAGAAGCTCGATATTCCGCAGGCGTGGGGCTTTGACCTGAGCGCCGGATGTTCGGGCTTTGTCTACGCGCTGACCGCGGGCGCCAAGCTTGTAGAGAGCGGCGCGCACAAGAAAGTTCTGGTGATCGGCGCGGACGTGAACTCGTCGATGATCGACTACACCGACCGCACCACCTGCATCCTATTCGGCGACGGCGCCGGAGCGGTGCTGCTGGAACCCTGCCAGAACGGCGAACCTTACGGCTTCATCGACTTTGTTCATCAGGTTGAGGGCTACGGCGGCGAGTATCTTTACATGCCCGGAGGCGGCAGCCTGCATCCCTCCTCGCATGAGACTGTCGACCAGAAGATGCATTATGTTCATCAGGATGGGCAGCAGGTCTTCAAGTATGCAGTGAAGAAGATGGCGGAGATGACCGAGCGCGTGCTGCAGCGCAACGGCATGACAGGAGAAGACGTGGACTGCTTCATCTCCCATCAGGCCAACATGCGGATCATCACGGCCACGGCCGACCGCCTGAAGATGCCGCGCGAGAAGGTGATCATCAACATCGAAGAGTACGGCAACACCACGGCGGGAACGATTCCGCTGGCGATGATGACCGCCGTCGAGAGCGGCCGGCTGAAAAAAGGAAACACGCTGCTGATCGCATCCGTCGGCGCCGGCTTCACGGCCGGAGCTTCCGTGCTGAAGTGGGCTTTCTAGGAATCCTTAAATTTTTTATGAGCAACGCTCGCCGCCGGCGGGCGTTTTTGCTTGTGCGCAAATCTTCGCTGCCTAGCGGTAGCGAAGGGCGAAAGCATAGGCGAGGTTGAGCGGCAGCGTCCAGGCTAGCTGCACCGGTGAACGAGAGAGACGCCGGTAGATGCTGCGCCACGAGTAGAACCGCGCGTTTGCATAACGAAAACCCTTGAGCAGCGCCTCTGGGCTTAAGTTTCGAGGCTGAAAAACCACCTCGGTCCGGCCGTTGTACTTGCTCCAGTCATGCGTGAGTATCCTGCCCTCCTGGGCCAGCCGCTCGTGCAGACGTGTCCCTGGAAACGGAGTCAGGATGTTGAAGGTCGCGTTCTGCACCCCTGAGTTCTCCAGGAAATCCAGCGTCGCCTCAAACACTGTCTCAGTGTCGTGGTCAAAGCCGAAGACGATTCCAGCCTGTACGGCGATCCCATGCGAATGGATCCGCTGGATTGCCTGGGCATACTGCTCCACTCGATTGAATGCCTTCGAAACTTCATTCACGCTCGCCTGCGAGACGGACTCGAAGCCAATGAAAAGCTGTTTGCACCCACTGCGCGCGGCCAGCTCCAGGAAGCCGTCGTCCTCGGCCGCACGGATGCTCGCCTGGCTGCTCCACCACTTGCGGTGTGGAGCGAGGGCCCGGAACAGCGACTTGGCGTACCCGAGATCACCGGCGATGTCTTCATCCCATAGGATGATCACCTTCCCGCGAAACAAGGCGTACTCCCGTGCGACATCCTCCACCGGCCGCTTGCGCACACGGTTCGGATACATCACCGCGATCGTGCAGAAGTCACATCGATGAACGCACCCACGGGTTGCAAACAGAGCGCCGGCGGTGTGGTCTCGCCGGTGAAACAGATCATGCCGCGACAGCGGTGCTTCATCGAGAACAGGCCACTCGTCGCAGCAATAGCGCTTGGAATAGCTGCCGGTCTCAAATTCGGCGAGAAATCGCGGCCAATTGCTTTCGGCTTCTCCGATGAAGATCACATCCGCATGCTGGGCTGCTTCCTCCGGCAAAAGCGTTACGTGCGGCCCGCCTAAGACCACCGTGATTCCACGTTGCCTGAAGCGGGCTGCAACCGAATAGGCGTGCGGCGCGCTGGGCGTGTGAAAGGTGATCGCGACCAGTTCCGCGTGCTGGTTGAAATCGATGGGCGAGACCGCTTCATCCACATGGAGCACTGTCCAGTGGGGAGGCACAAACGCGGCCAGATACGGCATAGTGACCTGCTGGAAATTCAGCACGCGGGAGCGCCGCACCCGTTGGATCTCCGGAGAAGAAGCAGTGATCAGCAGGAGCGTTTTGCGGGCAGCAGACATGCTGCTTTCCAGAATAGAGCGGTTCGGACGGGAGCGGCCTTTTTTTCGGGGCCCCAGCGCGCCCGTCGTTCACCCCGATCTGCCAAAGGCTCGCAGATCGGGGCCCTCCTAGTTGGCGTGCGGGGGGTTGCAGGGCTGACCGGTTTTTCGGAAAATCTTTGCGCGGCGACGGAGATAAAATCGGCACGGCGGGTTATAGCTCTGAAGGTTCGCTGTGCGGAGTTGGCGATGAGGAATTGGCTCTGGTTGTGGTTGGCTTGCCTGGTTGGAGCACTGCCGTCGATTGTGACAGCACAGGACTGGGCACACGATGCGCCGCCCGAAGCGGCGGCTCCGGTCGCCCCGCCTCCGGCTGCGGCAGATCAGACCGCAGAAGGGGAGTGGGTTCCGGAGGGAATTGCGGTGCTGGGGCGAGGCGCCAGTTCGCGAGTGGAGTTCAGGCTGGACCACTCGATGTTGGCGCTGGCGTCGAAGATGGACAGCAACAACTCGGAGTTTCGGCGGGCCATTGCCGGGCTGAATGGGATTTCCTTTCGCACGTTTCGCTTTCCTCAAGACGGCTTTCCCGATCCGGCGGCGATGGAATCGATCGGGCGGCAGTATCAGGACGCGGGATGGATGCACGTGATGAGCAAGCACGCCGATCCCGAACGCGGCACCGACCTGTGGATTCGGGTGGAGGCATTGGCCGTCCGTGAGGTCGCGGTGCTGCTGGTGCGGCCGCGGCAGGTGGAATTTATTGCGGCCTCAGGCGTGATGTCGCCGCTGGAGTTGTTGCACCTGAGCGGGCACTTCGGCATTCCGAAGATGGACCAGCCGATTTCGCCGCCACAGCAGGACTCTCGTTAGCGGCCCCGGGCGCTAGCGCGGCGGCCCGGGTTGCGCTTTGCTCATCAACCAACCGACCAGTTCCTGCAATGGGCCGGAGAGCGCCGACTGGCCGGCCTCCACCGTGTGCGTTCTTCCGTCCTGCTCAACTGTAATTCGGTAGGTGAAGCTGTCCGGCATGGGCGTTGATTGCAGCTTCTCCGGCAGTTCGAAGAAGCGGGCAGAGTCCACCAGTTGCTCGGCTTCGCGTGCCTCGGCATCTGGAAGCGCAGAGACGTCGATCGACGCGCTGCGCCTGGAAATGGGTCCCTGCCCGCCGGTTCTGAGGAATTCGATCTTCATACCTCGTAATCTTCATCCCCCGTTGCGATATTCCCCGTAGCTATGTCCGGCAGCGGACGCTAGGCAGCCACTGCAGCTCGTATCGTCCCCCGGCTAACGCCGACGGTGTCCCAGGCCCGTGCCACAGCGGTCTGTTCGGCGCTGCCGTTGCCGTAGAGCGTGCCGGCAGTCTCATAGGTGGCCCTCGCCGCATCGCTAAAGTCGGCGTTGTGATGCAGCTTGTCCGTCAGTGCGCAGTACCAGATCCTTCCGGCCTTCTCCCAGGCGAAGCCGCCGATCGCGGCAGCCGTCAGGTAGAACGCGCGGTTCGGGATGCTGGAGTTGATGTGCACGCCGCCGTTGTCTTCCAGTGTGTTCACGTAGTTCTGCATGTCGGACGGCTGCGGGTCCTTGCCGATCACCGGGTCGTCGTAGGCGGTGCCGGGGGCCTTCATCGACCGCAGCGCGGTGCCGTTGACGCCGGGCGCCAGAAGTCCTTCGCCGATCAGCCAGTTGGCCTGGTCCGCGGTCTGTCCCAGCTTGTATTGCTTGATCAGCGATCCGAAGACGTCGGACATCGATTCGTTGAGCGCGCCGGATTGGTCCTGGTACTCCAGCTTCGCGGTGAACTGGGTGACCCCGTGCGTCAGTTCATGGCCGATCACGTCGAGGCAGCAAGTGAAGTCGTTGAAGATCTGGCCATCGCCGTCGCCGAAGACCATCTGGCGGCCATCCCAGAATGCGTTGTCATAGTTCTGGTCGAAATGCACGCTGGCATTCAGGCGCATGCCTCTGCCGTCGATGGAGTTCCGCTGGTAAGTGCTCATGTAGAAGTCATAGGTGTCGCCCAGGCCATCGTAGGCGCGGTTGACGGAATCATCGCTGGAGGGGTTTTCACTCTCGCCGCGAACCAGTGTGCCGGGCAGGTTGGTCCCGTGGTCACAGGTGTAGATCGCGCGCCGTTTGGTTCCGGTGGACAGTTCGAGCTGCGGAAGAAACGCGAAGGCAGTTCTCCTTCCGCGCATCTGTGCAGACAATTCCAGGGTTCTCGCCGCCCAGGCTCTGTGCTCTTCGGTTCTGGCACGCTGTGCAATTTGTTTGAGAATATGGGGCGGGATAACGCAGAGAAGCGGAACGTGCTCGCACATATCGATCTCCTTGCTGCCGGCTTCCACCCCAGCAAGCCTGTGGGATTCCACCCCAGCACCTCAACAGCAGGCGCGCTGGGGACCTCGGACTTACCGTGGACCCGGCTGCGGCAATAAGGCTTCCATCGCAAGGAAGGAAGCTGAATGGTGAGTCAGACGAGTTCGACTTTCCCTAGGACTCTGAGGCAAGGGAAGCGAAGCTACATCGCAACGATGGAGTTTGATTTGTACAGACCTGTCTCCGTACAGACGCCTGAGATGGTGCTTGGGTCGAAGCAGATGCCCAGCGCTCAATTTATTTCCAGAGCACAATGTAACTAATTTGGTGCGCGCCTGTCGGGTCTTCTTCGAAGTGGGCTGCTACAGGATTGCTGAAAGTAATTTGGCGTTTTTGAGCGAAGGCGAGAGAGACGAATTCTAGAGAGATGGCTTTAGGGGATCGGCAATCGTCTAAAGCCAATGGGCCGAGCGGCTTCAGTACTCGTACATCACCTTTTCCAGGAAGCTCGAGGGACGGGCGATAAAGACGATGTGAGCGGGCTCCGCTTGGATGGGGGGAGAATTCTTTGGGAGGCTCCCGCGGCCCACCACCAGACCTTCGCGCAAAACCGTCTCGGGCTCCGCCTTGACGCGGCAGGAGCACTTCAATCCTTTTCCGTCGAAATCGATTTTCACGTCGAGCGACTCTGGTCTGATGTCGTGGACCAGAAAGCGCATCTCTCCGTCCGAGTCGGTCCTTTGGATTTGTATGTCGTTGGGCTTTCCCGCGGACTTCGCGTAGCGGAGCTGCACGGTCACGAGCTGATTGGCTACTCCCGCACCGTTGCCTCCATTCAGAACCTTGATCACGACCAATTCGCCAAAGCATGATGGCGCGAGCCACAGCACCGTCGCCAGTGCCAGGCACTTCGTCGCGCGCAGCAGTACGGATGACTTCGCCATGGTCGTCTCCACGGGCCCCCAGCGCGCCCGCTGTTGGGGCTGGGGCGTAGAATGTTGGAGTCAGCTACTCCTAATCTTAGCCCCGCTCTTTTGTTGTGGGAACAAGTTTTTTGGCCGTTGCAGCACCTTGGCGAGCAGTTCGATCCCTATGCACCGGTTCCAGGGGCAATATCGGGATCGCATAGGAGAGATCCGCGGCGAAGGCTATAATGAAAGCCACTGCCGGTGTGCGCAGCACACGCAGAGAAGTAGGGGGTGCCGTCTTGGGAGCTGAGCTCACTTCTGTTCTGACCGACTACAAAGTTGCCGATCTTTCGCTCGCCGACTGGGGGCGCAAGGAGATCACCATCGCCGAGTCCGAGATGCCCGGGCTGATGTCGATCCGCGGGAAATACGCCGCGGAGAAGCCGCTCCGGGGCGTGCGCATCACGGGTTCGCTGCATATGACCATCCAGACGGCGGTGCTGATCGAGACCCTGGTGGAGCTCGGGGCCAGCGTGCGCTGGGCGAGCTGCAACATCTTCTCCACCCAGGACCATGCGGCGGCGGCCATTGCCGCGACGGGGATCCCGGTCTTTGCCTGGAAGGGCGAGACGCTGGAGGAGTACTGGGACTGCACCTATCGCGCCATCACCCACGCTGACGGCAAGGGTCCGCAGCTCGTAGTGGACGACGGCGGCGACGTGACCCTGCTCATCCATAAAGGCCATGAGCTGGAGGAAGGCTCGGACTGGGTCAACTCGCCTTCTGACTCGCACGAAGAGAAGGTCATCAAGGACCTGCTGAAGAAGATCTACGCGGAGAACCCGCGGCGCTGGCATGAGCTGGTAAAAGACTGGCGTGGAGTGAGCGAGGAGACGACGACGGGCGTGCATCGGCTCTATCGCATGATGCAGGAAGGCAAGCTGCTGGTGCCGGCGATCAACGTCAACGACTCGGTGACCAAGTCGAAGTTCGACAACCTTTATGGCTGCCGAGAGTCGCTGGCCGACGGCATCAAGCGCGCCACCGACGTGATGATGGCCGGCAAGGTGGCGGTGATCTGCGGCTTCGGCGACGTGGGCAAGGGCTCGGCGCAGTCTCTGCGCGGCATGGGCGCACGCGTGATCGTCACCGAGATCGATCCGATCAACGCGCTGCAGGCGGCGATGGCGGGCTATCAGGTGACCACCGTCGAGGAGACGCTGGGCACGGGCGACATCTACGTCACCTGCACGGGCAACGTGGACATTCTTCGCCTGGAGCACATGGAGCGCATGAAGGACCAGGCGATCGTCTGCAATATCGGCCACTTCGACAATGAGATCGAGGTCGACAAGCTGAACCGGGCGCCGGGCGTGGTGAAGACCAACATCAAGCCGCAGGTGGACATGTACACCTTCCCCGATGGGCACTCGATCTTCCTGCTCGCCGAAGGACGCCTGGTGAACCTGGGCTGCGCCACGGGACACCCGAGCTTTGTCATGTCGAACAGCTTCTCCAACCAGACGCTGGCCCAGATCGATCTGTGGAAGAACCGCGACAACTACACGAAGCAGGTCTACACGCTGCCCAAGCAGCTGGATGAAGAGGTGGCGCGGCTGCACCTGGAGAAGATCGGAGTGAAGCTGACGACACTGACGAAGAAGCAGGCCGACTACATCGGCGTGCCGGTGGCGGGGCCGTACAAGCCGGACATGTACAGGTACTAAAGGCGAGGTTTCAAAGTTTCAATGTGTCATTCCGAGCTTGAGCCGTCATCGCGGCGTCTGAGCCGGGAGGCGAAATCCTGAACGAAGCGAAGGAGCAGCGAGGAATCCCTGCGCGGCGTAAATATGGAACGTGGCCCAAGGCTTTTCAGCGACCAATGTTCACGCACGCTGCACCCTAGTGTTCCTGCAAATGGAAGACGGAAGACAATCATCGATCACGGACACACTGTGCGCCTGGATTTCAGGGCAGAGAAACCGTAATACCCGGCGGGTGGTGGTAGGGTGTTGAAAAGCCTATGTGCGGCATGTGAGATTTGAAGGGCGCTGGGATTCCTCGCTTCGCTCGGAATGACAGCTCAAGATCGAAATGGATTTAGCGTTCTGGAAATCGCGGCGGGTCTTCCTCACGGGGCATACCGGTTTCAAAGGAAGCTGGCTGGCGCTGTGGCTCGAGGCGCTGGGGGCAGAGGTCTGCGGCTACTCGCTGGAGCCTCCCACCGAGCCGAACCATTATTCACTGCTCGGCCTGGAGGGCAGGATCCGCTCGGTGCGCGGCGACATTCGCGAGCTCGAATCGCTGGAAGCCGCAATGGTGGCCTTTGCGCCCGAGGTGGTGTTGCACATGGCGGCGCAGCCGCTGGTGCGGCTCAGCTACCAGCAGCCGGTGGAGACCTATGCGGTCAACGTGCTGGGCACGGTGAATCTACTGGATGCGGTGCGGCGCGCGCACACCGTGCGCTCGGTGGTGGTGGTCACCAGCGACAAGTGCTATGAGAACCGCGAGTGGCAGCAGGCCTATCAGGAGCACGAGGCAATGGGTGGCCACGATCCTTACAGCAGCAGCAAGGGCTGTGCCGAGCTGGTGACCTCGGCCTACCGGCGCTCATTCTTCCATCCCGATAGCTGGCCGGGACACCAGGTCGGCATCGCTTCCGCGAGGGCGGGAAACGTGATCGGCGGCGGCGACTGGGCGCCCGACCGCCTTGTGCCCGACATTGTGCGCGCCTGGGCCGCTGGTGAGGCCGCGCTGATCCGAAATCCCGAGGCGGTGAGGCCGTGGCAGCACGTGCTCGAGCCGCTCTCCGGATATTTGCTGCTGGCCCAGCGGCTCTATTCCGACGGGCCGCAGTTTGCCGAGAGCTGGAACTTCGGGCCTGCAGATGGCGATGCGCGTCCGGTGCGCTACGTGGTCGAAAAGATGGCGCGGATTTGGAATGAGAACGGTGGTGGAGCTTTGGAATCGAAGCCCGCTCGCTGGGAGTACGACAAGGCCGAGCATGTTCATGAGGCGCACCTGCTGCGGCTGAACTCGGCCAAAGCCGTGGCCCGGCTGGGCTGGTCCCGGCGCTGGGGCCTGGATGAGACGCTGGCGCACACCGCGGAGTGGTATAAGGGTTTTTACGGCGGCAGGGACGTCCGCGAGCGCAGCCTGAGGCAGATCGAAGCCTACATGCAGCCCGCGCAGCTCTCCCCGGCGCCGATTCCGCCCCAGCACGCCAACAGCGGGCGCGCTGGGGACCCCTTTGGGAGTGCATGACGACCGACGAGCTGCGGCAGCAGATCCTTCAACTCGTGACCGAGTACACCAAACAGCGCCACGCCAAGCGCGAGTTTGTGCCGGGGGAGACGACCATCCCTCCCTCGGGCAAGGTCTTCGGCGCCGAAGAAGTGTGCAACGCGGTGGACGCGGCGCTGGACTTCTGGCTCACCACGGGCCGCTTCAACGCGAGCTTCGAGCGCAAGCTGGCGGACTTCCTCGATGTGCGCTGGGCGGTGACCACCAATTCGGGCTCCTCGGCCAACCTGCTGGCGCTCGCCTCGCTGACCTCGCCCAAGCTGGAGAATCGCGCGCTGAAGCCCGGCGATGAGGTCATCACCGTTGCGGCGGGCTTCCCGACCACGGTGAATCCCGCGTTGCAATACGGGCTGGTGCCGGTCTTCGTCGATGTGGACATTCCCACCTACAACATTCAGCCCGACAAGATCGAGGCGGCAATCAGCGAGCGGACCGCTGCCATCATGGTGGCGCACACGCTGGGCAATCCCTTCGATCTCGGCGAGGTGATGCGCATCGCGAAGAAGTACGACCTGTGGGTGATCGAAGACTGCTGCGACGCGCTGGGCTCCAAGTACAACGGGCTGCTGGTGGGCACCTTCGGCGACCTGGGCACGGTGAGCTTCTATCCGGCGCACCAGATCACCATGGGCGAGGGCGGTGCGGTATTCTCCAACGACAATCAGCTCAAGGTGCTGGTGGAGTCCTTCCGCGACTGGGGACGCGACTGCTGGTGCGATCCCGGCAATGACAACACCTGCGGCAAGCGCTTCCAGTGGCAGCTGGGCGGGCTGCCCTTCGGCTACGACCACAAGTATGTCTATTCGCACATCGGGTACAACCTGAAGATCACCGACTTCCAGGCCGCCGTGGGACTGGCGCAGATGCAGCGGCTGCCGGAGTTTGTAGCCATGCGGCGGGCGAACTTCGATTATCTCTACGAGCGGCTGAAGCCCTACGAGGAATTTTTGATCCTGCCCGAAGCGACACCGGACTCCGAGCCTGCATGGTTCGGCTTCCCGATCACGGTGCGGCCGGGGGCGCCGCTGACACGGCTCGAACTGCTGACCTACTATGACGAGAACAAGATCGGAAGCCGGCTGGTCTTCAGCGGAAACCTGACTCGCCAGCCGGCATACAAAGACGTGCGCTACCGCATCTCGGGCTCGCTCGAGAACACCGACATCGTGATGAACCAGTCGTTCTGGCTGGGAATCTATCCGGGGATCACGCACGAGATGATGGACTTTGTCGCCGAACGCACCGGGGCGATGGTGAAGCGGGCACTGACGCGCGCTGCCAGGGCACGGTAGCAAGGATCAAGTTTCAAGGTTTCAGAGTTTCAAGGTTTCAAAGTTAAAGGCAAGAGCAAAACAGAAGCAGAAGTAAAAGCAACTGCAACTACCCCACTCGGCAAGGAAGCTTGAGTGGGCCACCGCACAAACAATGGGCCACCTGTAAATCGCTCTTCACCCAATGCTCATGGAAGAAAAGCCTTGGAATTTCTGACGACGGGTTCTTCGCGCCGGCTCGCCTGGGCCGCGGTCATTGCAATCTGTCTCGCCATCTATCTTGGCTCGGCATTCACGCCCGCGCTGCAGGACGACGTGGACACCTCGCATGCCGTCGCCGCGCGCGAGATGTTGACCCGCGGCGACTTCGTCGCCATGCACATCAATGGCGTGCGCTACCTGGAAAAAGCCCCGCTGATGTACTGGATGGTGGCGGGCTGCTTCCGCGTGCTGGGAATGCGCGAGATCGCCGTGCGGCTGCCGACCGTGGTCGCGATGCTCGGGCTGGTGCTGCTGGGTATGATGTGGGGGAGTCGCGCCTTCTCGCCCCAGCAAGCCAACAGCGGGCTTGCCGGGGACCCCTTCGGCGAGCGCGCCGGGCTCTATACCGGAATGTTCACTGCAACCGGCGCCGGCTACTTCCTGTTCACGCGCGTCATGATCCCCGAGGCGATCCTGAGCCTGCTCATTGCCGCCTCGTTCTATTGCCTGCTGTGCGCGCTGGACAAACAAAACGCAGTGCGCGAGTGGTATGCGATCTACGTGCTGCTGGCGCTGGCGGTGCTCACCAAGGGGCTGCTGGCGCTGGTTGTGTTTGGCCTGACACTGCCGGTGTATCTGGCGATCAGCGGCGAGTGGCGGCGCTGGCGCGAGTTCCGGCTGGGCAGCGGACTGCTGCTCTTCTTCGCCGTAGCCGCGCCGTGGCACATTCTGGCCGGACTGCGCAATCCCGGCACGGCAGAGCATCACGGCTTCTTCTGGTTTTACTTCGTCAACGAGCACTTCCTGCGCTTCCTGGGCAAGCGCGTCCCCAAGGACTACAACAGGCTTCCTGGATCGCTCTACTGGTCGTTGCACCTGGTGTGGCTCTTCCCATGGAGCTTGTATCTTCCGCTTGCGGTGAGGCGGCTGTGGGCGGAGATGCGCAACAGGCGCAGGGCGCGTGTCGATGTGGGTGTCGCATCCAGCAATCCCACCTTAGCCGCAACAGCGGTGGCGAAGGTGGGGCACCCTCGTCTCGACTTCGCCTCGCGCACGCGCCTCATCTGCTTGATCTGGGCGTCGGTGACGCTGTTGTTCTTCGCCTTCTCCACCAACCAGGAGTACTACACGTTCCCCGCATACCTCGCGTTTTTCCTGCTGCTCGGAGCTGCGGTTGTGGGAGAAGAAATCGAAGGCGAGCAGGCGCACATGCGCAAGTCCTGGCTGCTGGCAACCTCGGCGCTGAGCGTGATGGTCCGGCTGGTCTTTGCTGTGGCGCTGATCGGTGGGCTATGGTCGTCGCGCCATCTCGCGTATGTGCCGGACATTGGCGCGGTGCTGGCCAGGACGAACCTCGACACCAACACGCTGTCGATGGGGCATATCCTCAACCTCACCGGGCAATCCTTCGCTGCGCTGCGGCTTCCGGCCATCCTTGCGGTGATCGCGCTGCTCTTCGGCTCGCTGGCGGAGATTGTACTGCGCGCGCGCGGCAAGCACTTCGCCTCCACTTGGGCGCTGGCGCTGACGATGACGCTGTTTCTGGTCGCCGCCCACATTGCGCTGGTGCGATTCGATCCCTTCCTCAGCTCGCACATGCTGGCCCAGCGGATCGAAGAGCAGTTGCGGCCCGAGGACCGGGTCCTGATCTACGGCGACCAGGCCTTTGGCTCATCGCTTGTCTTTTACCTGCCGCACCAAGTGGAGCTGGTCAACGGGCGCACGACCTCGATGTGGTTCGGCTCGACGTGGCCCGATGCGCCGAAGATTTTCCTGGACGATAATGATCTGCTGCGGTTGTGGAGTTCGTCGACGCGGGTCTTCCTTTTTGCGCCGGACTTCCAGCAGAAGAACGTGGAGGAGCTTCTGGGCGACAAAGCGCTCGTCTATGCCTCCAGCTCAGGCAAGATCGTTTACACCAACCGAATCTGAAGTCGTCGCACATTCGCGGCATCGCGTAGTAATGGGTGCGGGGTGCTAGCCGGGTTGGGCCTGGCGGGCGCGCGCCACGTTTACGATCCGGCCGCCGGGAGTGAAGTGGTAGAGGTCGCCGCGCCAGTGGAAGCTGCTCCCACCGAAGTAACTGCACATCCAGGTGACGAAGCCGAGCAGGTCGCGAAGCGGATAAAGCCAGCAAAGGCGCAGCGCCTCGGGATCGCCGATGACCCCGTACCCAATCGCCACGGACTGGAGGATGCGGTTGAGCAGGGAAGCGGCGAGCAGCGCAATGCCCAATCGCGGATGGCCAAGCGCGAGGCCAGCTGCCAGACCCAGCAGCCCAAACGGCACGGCAAAGGTGAGGCCGCTGCCGAAATGGCCCTTGGGGCGTGAGTAGCGCGTGCTCTGCATCCAGCGCGTCTGGGTGGCGAAGGTCTTGCGGAAGGACTGCGTGCAGAGGACGTGGCCGACGCGGTAGTGCGACAGGACGACGCGGAAGCCCGCAAGATAAACGCGGTTGCCAAGGACGAAATCGTCCGAGTAGTACTCGGCGGTGCTGGCGATGCCGCCGATCTTTTCCAGCGCATCGCGCCGCACGGCCATCACCGGGCCCAGAGCAAACTGCATGCCCTCCAGCATGTCGGCCGTCATAACTCCGGAAGACATCTCCACGGACATGCCCAGGGCCTCCAGCCGCGACCAGAAATCGGGCGCGGGCACACCCTGGTACATGCAGGTCACGAGCCCGTTCCGCGGGTCGAACAGCGGCGGAATGACGTTGCGGAGAAAGTCGGGGCGGACGAGTACGTCGCTGTCGCTGATGACGAGGTAATCGCTCGCGCAGCCGGCTATCATCTTGTCCAGCGACCAGACTTTGGCGCTCGGCCAGCGCGGCTCGCCGGAGAGCACGATGCGCGCCGGGACCTGGGGATAGCGTGCCCGCAGGCGCTCGACGATGGCCAGCGCCGGATCGGCAGCAGTGCGGCAGCCAAAAACGAGTTCAAAATCCGGGTAGTCCTGGTTGAAGAAGCTGGCGAGGTTCTCCTCAAGCTTTGGCTCTGCGCCGTGGAGCGGCTTGAAGATCGTAACCCTGGGAAGCACCGCGCGACTTGCCTGCAGGGCGAGTTGAGACTGCGCGCGCCCCAGGCGCAGATGGCGCAGGGCCGCGACCAGAGCAAGGCCGAGAAAGACCGTCGATGATGCGGTGCCGAGCAGCGCCAAAATCAGCACGATCCGCCAGAAGTACGCCGAGTAGGCGATGAGCGCGAACAGGGCACAGAGATGTGCTGGATTCAGCATGGATAGGCCGCCTCGCCCCAGCACGCCAAAAACGGGCGCGCCGGGGATCCCGGATCGGAAAAGAAAATATTTATGTGTGCTCTGCCAGTATAACGGTGGGCCAACTTTCCT
>WNGF01002485.1_pt1 | contig 31599 bp, 34 predicted proteins | sample 5400641 | NCBI WGS metagenome assembly WNGF01 (sample SAMN13153371, study PRJNA577476) | soil metagenome | isolation source: 80 cm soil or saprolite under grassland replicate 2 | place: USA:California | collected 2016-06-15 | reverse complement strand
CATTCCGAGCGACCGCTACGTACCTGAGCCCGCGCGTGCCGAGCGCGAGGTAGGCTCGGCGGCGAATCAGGGACGGGCACTGGACATGGCCCGGCGCACGATCACGGTGGTACGTGATAGCGGGGGTCTGCCACTGGCGCGTGACCTTGGCGATCGATTGGTGGTCTTGAGTCCGCTGGGCAGTCGGCGGACGATGATGGAGACGTGGACCTTTGGCCAGAGCGCGCTTGGTCGCGAGATTCAGCAGCGGGCGCCAGATGCGGTGGAGGTTCCCATCGAGTTTCCTGTCGGGAACAGCGCGCGAGCGGAGGTCGGGCACGTGCTTATGAATGCCGAGGTCATCGTCGCCGGCACGTTGAACGCCATGGTCGATCCCGACCAGGTCGAATTCCTGGAATGGGTCAGGCGCGAGCAGCCGAACGCCAGGTTGGTCGTGGTCGGCATGCGCACGCCATACGAGGTGCTCGTCATGCCGTGGCTGGAAACGTATCTGTGCGCGTATTCGTCAGTGGAGCCGAGTATGGTCGCCACGGCCGAGGTGCTGTTCGGCGAGCAACCGGCGCGTGGGCGGCTGCCAGTCAAGCTGAGCTCAGAGTAGCGCCAGGGCGACGCCGAGCAGGCCGGCGACCATACTGACCAGCCAGAAGCGCTGGGCGACCTGCATCTGGCTCCAGCCCAGCAGCTCGAAGTGGCGGTGCAGTGGCGCCCGCAGCAGCAGGCGCTTGCCGCCCGTCGCCTTGAAGTAGCCGATCTGGGCAATGACCGAGCCGGTGACGGCCACAAAGACGATGCCGATCAGGGGTAAAAGCAGTACCTGGCCGAGCATCAAGGCGACCACGGCCAGCGTGGCGCCGAGCGCCAGCGCGCCAGTGTCGCCCATGATGACCTGCGCGGGATAGGCGTTGAACCACAAGAACGCGAGCAACGCGCCGGCCACGGTGAAGCAGAAGGTGACCAGATACACCTGGTTCTGCAGGTAGGCGATCGTGCCGTACGCGGCAAAGGCAACCGCGGCAGTGTGGCCGGCCAGGCCGTCGAGCCCATCGGTCAGGTTAACCGCGTGCGCGCTGCCGACGATGGCTAGCCAGGCCAGGGGCAGCATGAGCCACGCCAGATGGATTGGCTGCTTGATGCCAGGCAGGAACAGGGTGTCAATGTCGAGACCGGCCGGGTGGACCAGGGCCACGGCGCTCAATGCGGCAATCAGTCCGAGCAATGTGAACTTGCGCCTGGCGCTCAGGCCAGTCGTTCTGGCTCCGACCAGCGATAGGCGATCGTCGTAGGCGCCGAGCACCGCAGTGACGACGAGTGTGCCGAGTGGCAGCAGGACCGAGCGGCCGGCGTCGTGCTGCCAGGTCAGCGCCAGGCTGGACACGATCGCGACAATCGGCACGATGAACAGCCAGCCGCCCATCGTCGGCGTGCCGGTCTTGATCATGTGGCTGGCCGGCTCGTAGGGGCTGACCTGTTTGCCGATGCCGGCCTTGCGCAGGTACAGGAGGCCGGGATAGCCGAGGGCTAATGTGACAAGAAAGGCAGCCGCCGCCGAGGCGAGTGCGAAGTGCACTGTTCGTCCAGCTTAGCTGGTGTTCAGCTTGCGGCGGAGACGATCGACTACCACGGCCAGGATGCCCACGACACGGCTATCGTGCGCAGCGTGGTCGATCTGGCCAAGACGCTGAACCTGAGCGTGACGGGCGAAGGTATCGAGACCGCGGCGCAGCAATCGCACCTGGCTGAGCTGGGCTGCGACCAGGGCCAGGGCTTCTTGTTCGCGCGGCCGGCACCAGCGCTCGCGCTGGACGAGGTACTGCGCGAAGGCGCCGATCGCCGCGCGGCCTGATTTGTAAATTCCGTCTCTTAAATTCGTCGCTAAAGAGAAGCAGACTGCTGGAAGCGAGGCCGGCGGCCTGGTACGCGGCCTCACCTATAGTCCCGAGCAGATGACTCCTCATCTGCCCAGATTGATCGGCACGCGCTACGTTGTGCCGCTGCGTGAAGGCGGCTCGGTGCCAGCGGTCGTCGAGACCGACCTCGACGGCAGCTACGTCGTCAAATTTCGCGGCGCTGGCCAGGGCCCAAAAGCGCTCGTCGCCGAAGCGCTGCTGGCCGGGGTCGGCGGCGTGCTCGACTTGCCGATTCCGCGACCCGCGATCGTCGATCTGGCCGAGGGCTTCGGGCGCAGCGAGCCGGATCCCGAGATCCAGGACATCTTGCGCGGCAGCGTTGGGGCGAACTTCGGACTGAGCTATCTGGCCGGCGCGCTTGCCTTCGATCCTGCCGTCGACGGCCCGACGCTCGACCCTGAGCTCGCCGCGAACATCGTCTGGTTCGACGCCTATCTAACCAACGTCGACCGCACGCCACGCAACACGAACCTGCTGATGTGGCGGGGCCAGGTGTGGCTGATCGATCACGGCGCTGCGCTGTACGTGCACCACCGCTGGGCCGGCTGGCAGGAGCGCATGCACACGCCATTCGCGCAGATCTCGGAGCACGTGCTGTTGCCGTTTTCGGGCGACCTCGAGGCGGCGGATGCGCGCTTGCGGCCGCGACTCGACGATGCCACCATCGATCACATCGTGGCCACGCTGCCAGATGATTGGCTCGATCCCGAGCGTGATCTGGGCGACGGCGCGGCGATCCGAGCTGCGTACGTGACCTACCTGCGCGAGCGACTGCGCGGCCCACGGCGATGGCTCGCCGAAGCCGTGGCCGCCCGCCAGCGCGGTCCCGAACCGCTGCGGCTGCGTGAAACTCATCGTGTGGTATAGCTACGCGACGGTGCGCGTGGTGCCGCGCGTCGAGCGTGGCGAGTTCCTGAACGTCGGCGTCATCCTGTTCGCACGTGAGCAGGATTTTCTCCGCGCACATATCGAGGTTGACCGGGAGCGATTGCACGCCCTCGCGCCTGACCTCAACATCACGCTGCTCGAACCTCACCTGCGCGCGTTCGAAGCAATCTGCGCGGGCGATCCGAGTGGCGGGCCCGTGGCGGCGCTGCCACCACCTGAGCGGTTCCACTGGCTGGTCGCGCCACGCAGCACGATCATCCAGATCTCGCCGGTGCACGTTGGCCGCTGTGATGACCCAGCACAGGCGCTCGACGAGCTACTCGAAGAGTTGGTCCGTCCAGCGCTCGCGCTGGATCAGGAGGGCGCGTAGCGTTCGACCAGGGCGAGCAGGCCGTCGACGTCGAACGGCTTGGCCAGACAGGTGCGCACGCCGAGCGCGCGGAGCTGATCGGCGGTGCGCGGCAGATCATGCGACGCCGAGGTGACCACAATGGGCACCTCACCACACCACTCTTTGCGACGACACTCCTCGACGAACGTCCAGCCATCCATGACGGGCATCATCAGGTCCAGGACGATCAGATCCGGGCGTGCCTGGCGCAGTGATTCGAGCGCCTCGACGCCGTTGGTGGCCTCCCGCACCTGATATCCGTCGTCGCGGAGGACTTCGCTGACGAGCCCGCGGATGGCGGCGTCGTCCTCGACAACGAGAATATTAGGCATTGCGCGCTGCTCGTGAGGGCAGGAAACATGCCACCGCGGCGTACGCGTTTTCAGGCCGCGCGCGGCAGTGTCGGCGAGCAGCGACGGTCGCGCAGCCGCGGCGCCAGGCACGCCGGCCAACAACACACCGCCGCACAGCACGGCAAGCGCAAGCCTGATCAAACGTCCCGACATCTGTGGCGGGAAAATACGGCCCGCCGGGATTTCCGGCCTCGCCCGAGTCGGGGAACTCAGTCCGCGATAGCGGTCATGAACCGATCGCGCAACCAGACGCAGTTCTTGCTCGGCCGATAGGGCGAGTCACCGGGCGCGACTTTTCCGACGATCAGCCACGCCTTGTCGTCGGTCATGGCTTCCGCGAATGCAGTCCGGAAGCGATCGAGGTCAGCGCAGGTTGCCGTCCGCTCGAAGCCACAGCCGCGGGCGACGACCTCCAGGTCAATCCCGAACGGGGAGCCCGCGGGTTGGCCACCAGTGATTTCCCACCCGCCGTTGTCCCAGATGACGTGCACCAGGTTGGTTACACCCGCGGTGTGCTCGGTGGCCAGCGAGCCGAGGTTCATCAGGATCGAGCCGTCGCCATCGAGGACCACGACGCGCAGGTCAGGCCGCGCCAGCGCCAGCCCGAGCGCGATCGACGACGCCATACCCATCGAGTTCCACATGTAGAAGTTGCTGGGTCGGTCACACGCGACGAGGTCAAACGTGCTATTGCCTACGCCGCCCACGATGGGCGACTGGCCCGCCAGCTCGACGGCGATGCGCGTTGCTGCCAGGCGCTGCATCAGCGTTCAGGCTTCCAGCCGGTCAGCTGTGCCGAGAGCAGAATGCCGAACGGCTCCTCGGCCGTATAACAGGTCTTGAGCGCGCCGTTGAGCAGCGTTTCAAGATCGTCTTGCACGCGCAAGGTCAAATGCTGAATCCCGAGTGCATCGAGGCAGCCGGGCACCGCCCGACCCATATGCAGCTGAGCCGGGTTGAACTCGCCAAGCTCGCCGCGCAAGCTGACCAGGAGCGGGAAGGCGATGTGATAGATCATCGCCAGTGAGCCAAGGGCATTGAGCGTGTTGCCGAAGCCCGAGCTCTGGACGAGCATCGCGCCGCGCTGGCCACCCAGGAACAAGCCGCTCAGAATACCGACGGCCTCTTCCTCACGATGCACGCCGACCAGCCTGAAGAAGGGATCCTGCTCGGCGAGCGCGAGCAGGCGACCCATGACCGTGTCGGGCAGGAAGACCAGGTTGCGAATATCTTCGGCACGGAAGGCCTCGAGCGTGGTGTGCGCCCAGGCGGGCGCGGCCGCCGCCTCATGGCGGCCAGCACGTTTGATGGAAATCGGAGTGGTCACCGGTGCTCCGGAGGGTACCCTCTCGTGCCATGCCGGAGGGCTCAGCGACGTCTGCCGACGCGCTCGTCGAGCGGCTTCGCCTGAGCCTCGCCGCGCGAGCGGGCGACGCAGGCGAAGTGCTCGTCCACGAGCGCGCCGAGGCCGCTCGCGCACCGTCCTTGGGCGTCTTGCGACCGCGTTTGCCGCGCGCGCTAGCCGCGGCGTTGGTGAAACGTGGGGTGACGCAGCTGTACGCCCACCAGGTGGGCGCCGTCGAAGCACTGCGCGCGGGACGGAATGTCGTCCTGGCCAGCCCGACGGCGAGCGGCAAGAGCCTGGCCTTCGCACTGCCGACGCTGGAGCGCCTCCTCAGCTCGTCTGACCGGCGAGCCTTGTACTTGTATCCGACGAAGGCCCTGATCGGGGACCAATTGCGGGCGCTGCGCGGGCTGGTAGATGGGTTGCCGATTGAGGTCCGTGTGCTGAGCGGCGACACACCCCGCCACGAGCGTCAGGAGCTGGCCTCAAGGCCGCCGAGCATCCTGTTGGCCAATCCCGACATCCTGCATCGCAGCCTGTTGCCCGACCATCGACGTTGGCGCGCGTTTCTGGCCGGCCTCGACGTCGTCGTGCTCGACGAGCTGCACGCATATCGTGGCGTGTTTGGGGCGCACGTGGCATTGGTGCTGCGTCGCCTGCATCGCCTGTGCCGCATCTATGGCGCGCAACCGCGGTTTGTCGCTGCCTCAGCCACCATCTCGAACCCGGTAGAGCTGGCCGAACACGTCGTCGGTCAGCCGTTCGTCGAGATCCACGGCGACGCCGCCGGCTCGGGACCGCGTCGCTTCCTGTTCTGGCGCCCGCCCCTGCGCGGCGACCCCGAGGCAAACGAGCACGAGAGCATCCTGGGCGAATCCGCGGCGATCTTTGCCGAAGCGCTGAGCGCGGGCTACAGCGGCATCTTGTTCGGCCGTGCCCGCATGTCAGTGGAGCGCATGCGGCCACCTGCGCGGCGTCGTATCGACAAACGCGCTCGAGCTGGGCATTGACGTGGGCAGCCTGGATCTGGCAGTTCTGGCGGGCTACCCAGGCAGCAGCATGAGCTTCTGGCAGCAGGCCGGGCGCGTCGGCCGGCGCGCCGAACGCGAGGCAGTGGTCGTGTTCGTGGCGGGCGACGACGCCCTCGACCAGTTCCACATTCAGCACCCTGAGGCGTTTTTCGGTCGGGCGATGGAGCAGGCGGCTGTCGATCCGAGCAACGCCTCGATTCAGCTTGGGCATGTGCTGTGCGCCGCGGCCGAGGCGCCGCTGCTCGACTCGGAGCTCGAGCTCTGGCCAACTAACGCGCGAGCGCTGGTGCAACGGCTGGTCGAGGCAGGCGAGCTGAGCGATGGGCCGCCGTGGCGCTGCGCGGGCGGCGCACCGCACGCCGAAGTGTCGCTGCGCGGCACCTCGCGCGCGCCGTTTTCACTGCACGCCGGGCGCGACGTGCTGGGCACGATCGAGCCGCCATGGCTGCAGCGAGAGTGCTACCCAGGCGCGATCTACTTGCACAACGGCCGCGGCTATCGCGTGCTGGGCGTAGACACCTCTGCGCATGTCGTGCGCCTCGACCGAGCTGGCACGGACGTACGCACTGATCCGGTGATCGAGGTCGCCGTTGCACCGCGTGGTGAGCCAGCCGCCAGTCGTGCCTGTGAGCCGCTCGGGGTGAGCCTTGGACCGTTGCGCGTGCGCGAAGCGGTGGTAGGCTACCGCGAGCTGCAGCGTGGCCAAGCGGTGTCGTTCGCACTGGAGACACCGCTGACCGCAGCTCTCGACACCATAGGCATGTGGGTGGACATTCCGCCCGAGCTCGAAGCCGACGGATCGGCCGTCCACGCGTTCGAGCACGCCCTGGTCAATGCCGTCCCGTTGCTCCTGTTGTGCGACCGGCGCGACGTCGGTTCGAGCAGCGACGGGCGGCGCGTGTACCTGTTTGACTTTGCCGAGGGTGGTATCGGCCTGGCCGACAAGGCGTACCACCTGCTGGAGCAGCTGCGTGAGCGCGCGGCTACGCTTGTCCGCGATTGTCCGTGCGCGGAGGGCTGCCCGAACTGCCTGCACATTGCCGGCTGTGCCGATAGCAACCGTCGCTTGGACAAGCTGGCTGGCCTGGCTGTGCTCGAAGGTCGGTCGGCGAGTGCCGCTCGTGCGGCGGCGCAGGTGCTGCGCGGCTCGGGTCGGCCGCGCGCAGCGGCAACGCGGACAGAACGGCGGCGACGCCTGCGTCAGATCGCCGAGGATGACCTGCGCGGCCGTTACACGGACCGGCCGAGCTGGCTCGAAGTAGGTGGTCTCGCCCATCTCGACCAGATTGGCCTGGTGGTCGTGTGGTCGGTGGGCGAGCACGAGGCCGACGTGCAGCCTCTGAGCGGCGGGATCGTCGAGCGCGTGCCGCTCGGTGCGCTCTCAGCGCCGCGCGCCGACCCCTGAGCGCCTGGCCCGAATCCTGCGGTTTGGTTGCGCCATGTTCGCGAAAAGCTATCGGGCCCAGTGGCTCGTCTCGTGTGCCCTCTTCGCGGCGATCGTGTTGGCGCTGATGATCGGCGCACTACTCCAGCAAAACTAGAATCGGCAGAACATTTGTACTATAATTGAACGTGAGGAACCTGACAGCTAGCCTGCCCGGCTACGCGACTGTGGCCCGCGCCGGTGAGGTATTGCATCTGGCGCCGCGCTCAGTGCGCGACTTGATCTACTCGGGGCGGCTGCCGTCACTGCGCATCAGTCGGCTGCACTACATTCGCGCTGCCGATCTCGAAGCCGAGCGGCGGAGGCGAGTTGGGCTGCCCGTGCGGCGTTCTCGTGTGGCGCGGCGTCGTGTTGTCACACCAAGCTTCCGTGCGCACGCGCATGTGGATCCAGCGGTTCGCGCCGCACGCGCGGCTGAGCGCCAAGCCGCACGGGAACAGTGGGCACAGACGCATCGACCCGCGGCCGTAGAATTGCCGTTCCGTGTACTGGGAGGTGGTGAGCCGACTGTCTGCGCGAGGTGCCACGCGGCCCTGACCGGGCGCCGCGTCGAACACCGAGACGAAGCGCTGTGCACACGTTGCGCCCGCCGCGCCCTGCACACGTGGGCCGACGATCGCCGCGCCGAGGCCGCCGCCGCCCGCCACCTGGCTGACGAGTTAGCCGGCCACGACGCTGACGCGCCGCGGATGCGCGCCGCCTAAACGCGAGCCATCCTCAACTGGGATTCGATCTGGTCGTACAGGTCCTTGTTGACCACGACATTGCGCTCGGGCAGGCCGCCGTTGACGACCTGGAGCGCAATCTCGGCGATGCGTTCCTGGTGCCGCGCGTCGCCCTCCTCGGAGTAGCTGGCCAGATGCGGCGCCAGCAGCACGTTGCTCATGCCTATGAGCGGACTGTCCGCCGGCAGCGGCTCCTGTTCGAACACATCGAGGCCAGCCCCCGCCAGGTGCCCTGAGCGCAGCGCCTCGATCAGTGCCGGCTCGTCCACGACAGCGCCGCGGGCGGTGTTGACCAGGTAGGCGCCCTTCTTCATCTTGGCCAGGCGCTCTGCATTGAGCAGCCCGCGCGTCTCGGCGTTCAAGAACACGTGCACCGAGACGATGTCGGATTGCGCCAGCACTTCGTCTACCGACAGGAGCTCAACGCCCATGGCCGATGCAACCTCGGGCTGCACGAACGGGTCAGTGGCGATGATCCGGAAGCCGAACGGCTTGGCCCGCTCGGTGACCAGGCGCGCGATGTTGCCAAACCCGATCAGGCCTAGCGTGAGCTGCGACAAACGCCGAATCGGCGCGGCCACCTGGCGTGGTCGGTCGCCTGCCGCCCAGCGGCCCTGACGCGTGAACGCGTCCATCTCGAGCAGCTTGCGATTGGTGCCCAGGATGAGCGCTAGCGCGTGGTTCGCGACTTCCTCGATGAAGGCGTCGGGCACGTTGGCGAACAGAATGCCTTGATTGCTCGCCGCGTTGACATCGATGTCGTCGTAGCCGACGTACGGGCGAAGGAGAAAGCGCACGCGACGGAGCTGACTGCACACGTTGGCGTCAATGCGCACGCCGCCCGAGATGACCACGTCGGCATCGGCGACGACGTCGGCGATCGTGCCGTCCGGCTCGAGCAGTGGCCGCTGAATGAGCTCGATCGGGGCAGCGGTGAGCGCCTTGAGCGTGGTCGGAGCGAGGGTCGACGTGGCGCCGCCAGCCACCGCAATCTTGGTGGCCGGGGCGCGCCAGAGCGCGACGCGCGAAGACAGGTCCGTCATCGCTGCGCAGGATACCCTGTCATCCTGAGCCTGCGGAGGATCCGCCTGCCCAGACGTGTCTGCCCGCGGATCCTTCGCGAGCCATCGGCCCATGGTCGACGGCAGCGACGTGCGTCCCGTATTCGAATTCACCCGCGGCCCGCGGTTGCGCGATGGCGAAGTCAATCGAAGGCGCGTCTTCGGCCGCGGCGCCAGTGATTGGCAAAGTGCTGAGGGAAACGGTGAGGGCAAACGCTGCTGACGCGAGGATCGAGAGATGACGGGACGTGGTGGGGCTCGCCGACATGCTGGGTTCAGGCGCGGTCGGGCAGAGCCAGAAAGACCGGCCCGCGCGGCCGTTGGTGCGGCACACTTGAGACGGACGGCCTATGGCGCTCGGTTCCCCCATTGTCCAAGCCACGGGCCTGACGAAACAGTTCGGCAAGCTCACGGCCGTCCGCGACCTGAGCCTGTTGGTCCCAGCGGGCGAGGTCTTCGGCTTTCTCGGTCCGAATGGCGCGGGCAAGACCACCACGATCCGCATGCTCACCGGCCTGGTGCGGCCGACGAGTGGATCGGCGTACGTCGCCGGATTTGACGTGCTACGCGAGCCGCGCGAAGTGAAACGCCGCGTTGGCTATCTGGCCGAGACGCCGTATCTGTATCCGAAGCTCAGCGGGCGGGAATTCCTGCACTTCATGGGCGGGCTGTATGAGGTCCCTGCTGACCAGGCGCGCCCACGCGCCGAGCGGCTGTTCGGCTTGTTCGAGCTTGTCGATAAGGCCGATCAGCTTGTCGAGAGCTATTCGCACGGGATGCGGCAGAAGCTCGCGTTGGCCGCCGCGATGCTGCATGAGCCGCCGGTGCTGTTCCTCGACGAGCCCACGTCGGGCCTCGATCCGCGTGCCGCGCGGCTGGTCAAGGACCTGCTGGTGGGCCTCGTCGCGCGCGGCCACACGGTCTTTCTGTCGACGCACGTGCTCGAGATCGCCGAGCAGTTGTGCCACCGCGTTGGCATCATCCATCAGGGTCAGATCGTGGCCACGGGTACTCTCGAAGAGCTGCGGCAGCAGGCACAGCGCGAGGCCGGCTCGCTCGAGGACGTGTTCCTACAGTTGACAGGCGGCAGCGAAGAACGCGAGCTAGCTGCCTATTTGCGCGACAGCGACTGATGCTGCGTCTGCTGCTCGGGCTGCGGCTCCGCATCGCGTGGAACCGCATTGCGCGGGCACCCCGCCCGGCGTTGCGTACTCTCGGCCTGCTCCTGGCGCTGGTATTCGGCCTGGGTTTTGTGGGTGTGGCAGGGCTGAATGCAAGTTTGCTGGTGGATCGGCTGGCACGTATCGATACGACGGCGACGCAGGCGATTCTGCCCGCGGTGCTCGTCGCCGCGATCGTGCTCGCGCTCGTTACCAGCCTGGGCATGGCGTTTCACCACCTGTTCATGGCCGCTGACGCCGAGTTGTTGCTCGCGACGCCTGTGCCGCGGCGCGATCTGTTCGTGCTGATGCTGCTCGAGACGTGGCGGGATTGCATCCACGTCGTGTTGTTTCTGCTCGCGGCGCTGATCGGCTTCGGCTTCGCGCTACGCCTGAGCTTGACCTACTACGTTGTCGCCGTGGTTCTCGCCGTGGGGCTGACCTTCGTCGCCACAACCGCGGGCACGACATTGACACTCCTGCTGGCGCGCGTGCGATTCGGCGCCTCGCTGATGGGGCTCGCCCGACTGATCGCGGTGCTGCTGTTCTTGCCCGCCGGCATCCTGGGCGTGCCTGCACTGGGCCTTTCGCGTGGACGGGCCTTGCCAGATATTGGCCAGGACAATCTCCAGACGCTCGCCAGCACCTTGCGCGACATTGGTCCACCGCCGGCGTGGGCGCCGACGACGTGGGCGACCCAGGTGCTACTGGGTGATTCCAACGCGCTTGTGTCCGCGGTGCTGCTGCTGGCGCTGGCGACGGGCGTGCTGCTGTTGGCCCTGGCCACGTGGGAGCGCGCCTTTCAGCCCGCCTGGGAACGCGTCCGATTCTCAGGACCACGCGCTGCTGGCACGGTGCGCGTTCGCTGGTCGAGCGCGGGGCCGCTGGCGAGCATGCTGCACAAAGATTTCCGGACGCTGGTACGCGATCCGCGTTGGCGAACCAGTCTGCTGGTCGGCGTGGCCGCACTGGGCGTGCCGATGCTGCTGTTCTCAGCGGGCAGCGATCCGGGTGCGCGCCTGTCGCCAGAAGCGCGCTTCTGGATCGGTCTCTTCCCGGTGCCGTACCTGGCCTACGTCGCAGGGAGCCAGCACGGGGCAGCAACGCTGGCGTACGAGGGGCGCAACCTGGCTCTACTGCGCGCGTCGCCAATCGGCTTTGCACGACTGCTGCTCGCCAAGCTCGCCGGCAGCCTGGTCCTGGTCCTGGGCATCACCTGGCTGGCGACGATCGTGCTCGCATTGCGGCACGGTGCAACCACGCTCGAGCTCTTGTCCGCACTCGCGATCGCGGCATGGCTAGCCACGGGTGGTACGGCCGCGGGACTCATCGGGGCGGCGCTGACGGCGGACTTCGAGACTGACAACCCGCAGCGGCGAGTTGGCTGCCTGGGCACAGTGGTCACGTCCGGCCTTTCGGCCATTTTCTTCGCGACGAACACCGGGCTGCTGATCTGGGTACTGATGCGGATGCTCGGCGGCATCCCTCGGCCGTTGATCGGCCTGGCGCCGGTGGTCGATTGGCTGGTGACCGCCTCGGCTGTGTTCGCGCTGGGAGCGCTGGTATTGGCCGGGCAGTTAGGGATGCGCCGGCTCGCGCACTGGGAGGCGAGTTAATCCGCTGACGCCGCTCGCGGCGGTGTCGTTATAGAAGCCAGCCGCGACGGCGGCGCGGTAAATCGCCAGGCGAGCGCGCTCATCGCGGTTGAATGGATACGCAGTCGATTCAGGTGGTTGGGCTGGCCAGACGGGCATGGTCGTGTCCTCCGATTGACGCCCACTCTACGCGCGGCTCATCGCGCGGCGCTGTGAATCGACTCACCGGCGCGGTGTGACCATTCTCACACCGCGCCCGAGGTATGCTCAGCTGACCGGCTCACTTGAACGGTCGGTTGACGACGTTCGCGACCTTGGCGTGCTGGCCGAGCCTGCGATTCCAGTCGGACAGCTCGGTGGACAACTTGTCGAGGATGTTGCGGTCGCGCTGCCAGCGGCCTTTGAACGTTTCGAAGGCGCTGCTGCGCCAATCAGCGTCGGCCTGATTGACAGCGGTCACGCCTGCCCTGGTCACCGAGTCGATGTTTTGCTTCTGCTTCTGGACCTTGCCGGCCAACTCCGTGAGCTCGGTTTCGCTCATGCGAATACGCGCCATTACGTTCCTCCGTGGGTGGTGCTTTGCTTCTTGGGCGGGACTGAGCGGCGTTATTTGAAAAGCTGAACCGGCACCTCGCTGGCCGAGAATACCGGCGACCGCGAAGCAGAGGTATGGCTCCCCTCCTTCGCGCGATCCTGGGCGCGGCGAATAGCATCGCGAATTTGCGCTGCCGCGGTCCGCAAGCGGCTGGCGGTGTCGGTCAGCTGTGTCTGGGCCGAGACGAGCGCCTGACGGCGCTGATCGACCGAGTGTGCCAGCGAGTGGCCGGCTGTTCCGCGTCCACGCAGCGCTGACGGACGAGCCGAGCGTCATCAAGCGTTGAATCGGCGCGTCGAGTTGGCGCACGGCGAACTCACATCAGCGGCCGCCCGATCGCACGCTTCGGGGTCGCCGAGACCGAGGTAATTGGCCATTCGGCCTTAGACGTTCTTGGACTCACTCAGCGTCTGAGCGCGCACGGTCACATCCTCGGCGAGGCTGGTGAACGCTTGTTCGAACTCACTCAGAACTTTGACGTACTGATTGATGTTTTCCTTGAAGCCTGTTGCAGCCTGACTTTGCCAGAACATGGTCGCTAGTGGGCTTTTCAGGAACGTCGCGATCTCGGCGCACTGCGTGGCGTTGGTCTGGTAGTCCTTCGCCAGCTTCTGCATCGCCGGGATCGTCATCTCCTGACGGTCACCGCTCACGCCAACCATAGGGGTGTGTCCTCCGAACGAGTTGTGCGAATGCCTCCTAACGATAGCACCACCCCACGGCGCTGCTGGCGCACTGTCACCACTCTTGGGAGCGTTCCCACGCCCTCGCGCTGCCGCAGGCCGCGCGGCAGTTGGGTTCGGATGGGAAGAGGAGCTGTCGTGGCGTGGCGGCCGTGGATGGAGCGGGCGCGGTCGGGCGACGGGGCGTCAGGGGGCGGTTAGCGTGCGCACAACGTCGTCGACGACCGAGTCGGCAAGCTGCCGCATCTCGTCGTCGGTGCGATCCTGGATGGGGTGCGCGACGAAGACGCGTGGCGCGTCGAAGCCGAGCGCGCGACTCTGTGCTTCGGCGGCGTCGAAGAAGACGTCCGAGGCGACGAAGACCGACGGGATGCCGCGGCCTTCCAGATCAGTGATGTCGTGCACACTGCACGACGTACACGACCCTCAATCGGCGAGCGCTTCGACAACCGCCTGACAGCGCGCTGCGATCTCCTGGCGCAGCTGATGCGGCGCCGGCTTGGCGAACGTCGGCTTCCGATATCGCTCGACACTCAGGCCACGCTCACGCAATCGGGCCTCCAGCCGGTCCAGAAACACATCGCCGCGCGGCTTCGAAATGTCGAGCAGCCCAACGGTGACACCCGCCAAGCCGTCAAGCCGTGGCGCGCCCAACCGCACGGTCGGTGCACGCTCGTTGGTCGGATCGAGCAGATAGCGCAGTGTCGTCACGGACCCACCTCCCTGGTAACCAGCTGGCTCCCGCCTGGCCCGCCAGACCACCCGCCGATGATGGCCGAGAACATGCCGGCCTGGCCGCCAGCGTGGACCAGCCACAGCCCACCCGGGCTGAACTTGGTCAGCGCGCCGTCGCTGCTCGTCGGCATGCCTTCGGCGATGCCGTCGACGTCGCGGACCAGCTCTGCGGCGGGCACCGTCAGGAGCTCCAGTAATCGCGAGCGCACCTGTGGTTTCGACCAGCCCGCCTGGCGGAAGGTGCGAGCGTGCTCGGGGCTGATCACGACTAGCGCGTCCCAGCGTCCGAACAGTTTCGGATGCGCCACCGTGCGCAGGCACGCGGCGAATGAGCCCGCCAGCGACTCGGGAGTCCGCGACAGCTGATCGACGACGCCGCGGACGCCTTCGCCAGCGAACAGGCTGACCGCGCCGCGCGTCGCCGACTCGATGCCGCGTTCGCTGGCCAGGGATTCCCACGGCGAGCCGACCTCGTCTTCGGCGAAGCAGAAGGTGTACTTGCCCGGGTTGCCGAGGGTCGCGCGGTCGACGCCACCGGGCCGGCCGCCGCCGACGTTGCGAATGACGAGCTGCAGCGCGCGACCGATCGTCGCATTCGCCCGATTGCCCTGACCCAGCGCATTCACGCCCGAGTTCATGTCGATCTCGCGCGCGATCGGGCCGTTGACGATCACCACCGGGCCGACGAAGTGCGTCGTGGCCAGGACCCCGTGCATATTGAACTCATCCGTACAGGCGGCTTCCACGGCCGCCAGAACGACCGGCAGGTACTCGGGCTTGCAGCCGGCCAGCACCGCGTTGATCGCGACTTTCTCGACGGTGCACGCAGCTAGATCCGGCGGGACGACGGCTACCACTTCGTCCTTGGAGCGAGCCGTGCCCTCGAGCATCCTGAGCACGCGCTCGGCGGTCGGTGGTACGACGGGCAGGCCGTCGGTCCAGCCGCGGTCGAAGCAGGCCTCCAGGTCGTCCTCGAGCTCACCGAGGTCAACCTGGCGCGAGGTGAGGCGTGTGGTGCCAAAGCGGACGGCGAGGCGTTCGGCGACACCTGGCTCGACGCTAAGCGACCCACAGCCCGGCCGCAGGGCAGGCAAGTCGGTGCCCAGCTCGCGCAGACCCGTGAGTGCTTGCCAGTCCTGGCGGACCCAGCCTTCGACTCGCCGTAGGGGCTTGCCGTCGGCCACTTGAATCAACGTGGGCACGATCTCGATGCCGAGATCGAAGGAGACCTCCAATGGCGAGTCGTCCACCACGGTTACGCCGCTGGGAAACGACGGGTCATCCTGGCTGTAGACCACGAGCGGCACGCCCGCCTCATGGATGCTCGCCAGCACGGGTGCCGTCAGCTGGCAGGTTGGACAGTCACGCTTGACGACGGCAATCAGGCCGTCGGGCAGGTGCACGATGCGATTGTAGGCGCGTGACCGTTAATTCCAATGAAGCGCGGCCGCCAGGTCGGCGGCGAGGCGGGAGCGGGTCGAAGGGTTTGGTCAGGATTCCGGCGGCGCCTAGCTGGGCCAGGCGCGTGCGGTCGGCCGATTGGGCTTTGGCGGTCGAAACATGACCGGAATGTCGCGGGTGACGGGATCGGCTTGGAGCTGGCTAAGGGTGGTTGGCCCGTCGATGTCGGGCATCATGACGTCGAGCAGGCTCGGTGCAACACGCTGCGTGCCCGCATTATGTGATGCGTGGCGGTGTGACTGGTGCGCCGGCTGGCACGTCCTCTTCGATCAGCAGCCGCGGCTCGCCGCCGATGAAGTAATAGCCCGTAGGATCGCCCGAAAAGTGCGCCGTCGCCGCGGGCAGCGTGACCAGCCAATCCTGCCCAGCCGCGGTGGCCGCGGTGGCTTGACCGCGGGCATCAAGCACACGACCCGCGCTGCCCAGACGCGTCACACGCACGCGCAGCGCGCTGCCGTCGCCGTTCCACAACACGGTGACGCGCCTACGCGCCGGCTGGTCGAAGGCAACCAGGTATACCTGCCAGTTCGGCAGAAACGACGTGGGATCGGTCGGCCAGGCGGACCAGCGCGCCTGGGCGCGCACCAGCGGTGCATATTGGGCGCGGGTGAAGCCGGCAAGCGACTGAACCGCGGTCTGCAGTGTCTGGGCGACTGGCCGAACGGTGCCGTCATCGCGGGTGATACCCCACACCGCCGATTGGATGCACGGGTTGTCGTCGACCATCTGGTAGAAGCCGATGCGCTGATAGTCAACCGCCGCGGCCAGGGCGAAGGCCTGAATGGCGTAGGCCGCCTGCTCTGCTTGCGTGGTCTGGATCGGGTTGAAGGCGTGGCGGTCGGCGCACGGAATAGCACGATCGTCGGTCGGCATGGCGTTCAACTCGAGCAGCCAGAGCGGCGTGTCCGCGGCGTAGCGGCGCTGAATGTCCTTGAACGATGCCTGCAGTCGCACCAGGTCATCCGGGGCGCGATACAGGTTGAGCGGCACCGCGTCGTGGTACAGGTTGTGTGCCCGACCGCGGTCGTCCGCGCTCACCAGGCGCAAGAAGCGCTCGTAAAACTGTGGACGCGCCGCGTTCTGGTCGACCCAGTACGAGGTGCCCGGAAACGCGACCACGGCACGCGGATTGGCGTGCTTCGCCGAGACGTACGCGACCTGCATCAGGCGCGCGAACTGCTGGTCCGAGCCGAGCCAGGTGAACGTGCCGCCGCCCGCGGCGTCGTCGGGTTTGAATTCCGGCTCATTCCAGACGATCCACTCGTCGATGCGCCCCGCGTAGTACTTGACCGTCTCGTACACGAAGCGCGCCCAATAGTTGTTTGGGTCATCGTCAGGCAAGTCAAGGTTGCGCGGCACTGACCGACCGGGATCCTTCGTGTCAGTCGCCGCCCAGTCAGGCGTGAACTGGAGCAAGCCCGCCATGCGCACGCCGCGGCGCAGCTCGCCCGACACAGCCTGGGGCGGGATTGTCCGACCGAGCCAGCTGAAATCATCGGGACCGTCGGGCTGGATGTCCGCCCACGACAGGACGACGCGCTCCCAACCCGCGCCGATGTCGGCCATGACCGGCGGATTGCGGAAGCCCTCGGCAATCCCGAATCGCGGATCGAGCGCGAGACCTGTTGGCGTCGGATCGAGCGGCGGCGGTGTGGGCACCCTCAGCGGCGGCGTCACAGTCGGGGTTGGTGGTCGGACGGTGGGCAGCACCGGCAGCGGCCTGACCACGGGCGTGGGTACCGCGGGCGGGGGCGGCGCGGGCGCGGGCGTGGGTTGCGCCTGACAGCCGCTAAGCCACAGCAGTGCCAGCACGAGGTAGCAACGAATCGCCAGCGCGCGCAGGGAAATCATGGGTGGGCGAGACTAAAGGCTAATGACCTGGGCGGTGTGTCGCTCTTGCCGAGCAAGCTGCGCGCTCCGCGCGCACGTGATGACGCGGTGCCACGGCCGCGCCTCGTCGCGCGATTTCGCGAAAGTCTTGCCGCGCCGTTGATCCTGGTGGCTGCGCCGGCCGGTGCCGGCAAGACGACGCTGCTGATCCAGGCGATGCGTGAGCTCGACATCGGGTGCGGCTGGCTCGCACTCGACGAAGCCGATGACGAGCCCGCGCACTTCGCGCGCTACCTGCTGGCGACGGCGAGCCAGATACTCCCCGCGCTGTCGGAGATCGACCTCGAGGGGGCGTGCTGGTGGGTGCGACCGTGGCCGCTGTCGCGGGGACGCTATTGATTGGGCCACGACTCGTTGCGCAGCCACCGGTGCCCAGCCGAGTATCGTGAGCCGCATGGCTCGACTGGACTACCCGGATCTTGGGACGGCCGACCAGGCCGTCCGTGCGGCGGCCGAACGGATCAAAGATCAGCGCGGCGGGCGTCTGCTCAACCTGTTCAAGATGCAGCTGCACAATCCCGATATCGCCACCGCCTGGCTCGGCCTGGGTTCGGCCGTGCGCTTCAAGAGCGAGCTCGACGCGCCCACGCGCGAGCTGGCCATCTGTCTGGCGTCGCGCATCACGGGCGCTGAGTACGAGTGGCGGGCGCATCGTCGCATCGCTCTGGGCGAAGGCTTTTCGGAAGCGGAGCTCGATGGGATCATGGACTGGCGTCAGTCTCGGGCGTTCGATGACCGACAGCGGGCCGTGCTGGCGCTAGCCGAGGCGCTGACCACAACGGTCCAGGTCGACGATGCAACGTTCAACGCCGTGCGCGAGGCGCTGCCGGCGCGCCAGGTGGTCGAGCTCGTGGCCACGATCGCCTACTACAACATGGTCTCGCGGTTCCTGGTCGGCCTGCAGATCGACCTCGAAGCAAGCTGAGGCGGCTTCGCAGGCGTGCTGGGAGACGTGTAGACTGGCGATCGCTCCCTCGTGGTGGCCTGTCGGACGACGACGGGCAGAATAGGGAAGGCGGTGCAAGTCCGCCGCGGTCGCGCCACTGTAAGCGGGGAGCCCTGACGGCACAAGCGTATTCGTGCCCACTGTTCCCGTAGCGGGGAATGGGAAGGGCGTCGCCAGGGCGCCGATCCGCGAGCCAGGAGACCTGCCCGAGGGATGGGGAAAAGCTCTCCGCGTCAGAGAGGAGCCCCGTCATGCAGACGTCGGCCCGGCCATCGATATCCGCACCGTGCGCACGGAGCGCACCTGAGCGGCGCCAACAGCGCGCCATCCTGTGGACCATCGCACTCGGCGTCGCGCTGTTTGCGGCGGTGCTTGTCTCCGCCGCACTCGGCGCCGCACACATTCCTGTGCAAGTGACGGCGGGCGTCTTGCTAGAAGGCACAGGCATCAGGACGCCGTGGGCGGACGAGGCGCCGGAAAGCCAGCGCCAGATCGTCCGTTCACTGCGCCTGCCGCGGATCCTGGTCGCCGCGATGGTCGGCGCTGGGCTGGCGCTGGCCGGTGCGACGATGCAAGCCGTTTTCCGCAACCCGATGGCCGACCCTGGTCTGGTAGGCGTCTCGGCTGGTGGCGCGTTGGGCGCCGTTGGGGCGATCGCCAGTGGCCTGGCCGCCAGCCACGTTCTGGCGCTACCTGGGGCGGCATTCGTCGGCGCACTGCTGGCGACCGCCAGCGTGTTCGGGTTCTCGATTCGACGCGGCAGGAGCAATGTCGCGGCACTGCTCCTGGCAGGCATCGCCATCACGTACTTGTGCTCGGCCGCGACCAGCGCGCTGATCTCGTTTACGTACGACCGCGACACCTTGCGCGAGATGCTGTTCTGGCTGCTCGGCGGCTTCGACAACCGCGGCTGGGAACACGTCGTGGTGCTCGCGCCGACGCTCGTACTCGGCGGCGGCGTCCTGCTGAGCTACAGCCGCGCGCTGAACCTGCTCGCACTTGGCGAGGAGGAGGCACACAGTCTTGGACTGGCCGTTCAGCGCACCCGCGCGGTCTTGCTGACGGCGAGCGCGCTCGTCACGGGCGCCGCGGTCGCGGTGAGCGGTCTGGTCGGATTCGTCGGCCTGGTCGTGCCGCACGTGGTGCGGCTGCTCATTGGCGCCTCGGACTACCGGCTGGTACTGCCGCTATCGGCCCTGGGTGGTGCGCTGTTCTTGCTTGCGGCCGACACGGCGGCGCGCATGGTCCTGCAGCCAGCGGAGCTGCGCGTGGGCATCGTGACCGCGTTCGTGGGCGCGCCGTTCTTCCTGGTCCGCCTGGCGCGGGCGCAGCGGCTGGTCCTGGTCGCCACACTCGCCCTGGTGGGCGCCGCGTGCAGCACTCCCGCGCCGTCGCCCACACCTGTGGTTGGGGCCGCGCGCTCGCCGCGCAAGGCGGTGATCGTCGAGCCGCGCGTGGGCGCGGGCATCTTTCCCCGCACGGTGCGCGATGTCTACGGCGAGGTGACGATCGCCGCGCGGCCACAACGGATTCACACGCTGTCAGTCGGCTATGACGAGATCACCTTGCGGTTGGTGGACGCGTCACGCGTGATCGCGGTCGGCAGTGTGACTGCCAACCCCGACTTTTCGAATGTGGCCGACGCCGCAGCGAGGGTGCCGAACCGGGTAGGCCGGGACGCCGAGCAGATCATCGCTCTGCAGCCTGACCTCGTGGTCGCGAGCCCGTTTGCGAATGCCGACCTGTTGCGCCAGCTCCAGAACGCACACGTGCCGCTGGTCATTGCCGACCTCGTCTCGTCGGCCGACGCGCACGCCGACAACATTCGCTTCCTGGCGTATCTGTATGGCGAGGAGGAGCGCGGCGACGCGCTCATCCGAGACGTCGAGGAGCGGCTGCGCCGCTTGGCGCAGCTGACGGCGCGCCGTGCACGCGAACAGCGCCCGAGCGCGATCGTCTTGAGTGGCGGGCAAACGGTCAGCGCGGCTGGCAGCGGGACCATCGAGGATGGGGTCCTGGCCCTGGCGGGTGCCCGCAACGCCGCCGCTGAGGCGGGCGTTGTCGGCAACAAGGACTTCGCGCTCGAGGCACTGCCTGAGCTGAATCCGACCTACATCGTCGTCACCGAGGCGAAGCCGGACCAGCCAAACCTGTTGCCGCGGCTGCAGTCCCAGCCTGCGCTGACTGCCATGCGTGCGTTCCGCGAAGGCCGAGTAGTGGTCATCAAGTCGTCGCTGCTGACAACCCTGTCGCATTGGAACGTGGTCGGCGCTGAGCGCCTCAACCAGGCCTTCTTTCCTGGCGAGCTGCCATGACGTGCGTGCTCCGCGTTGAGGCTGTGCACGTGCGGTTTGGGGACGCCGTGGTCCTGGACGATGTCTCCATGCGGGTTGCGGCAGGCGAGCTCGTCGGCCTGGTCGGGCCGAATGGGTCGGGCAAGACGACGCTGTTGCGCGCGGTTGCCGGGCTCGTGCCCGTGCAGGGTCGGGTGTGGTTGGTCGACGCGCCGATCTCCGCGCTCAGCGCCCGCGACATGGCACAGCGCGCGGCGCGGGTGCCGCAGACGACCGCGTTGGACCCCAACCTCGGGCTGTCGGCGCTCGAGGTCGTCCTGGCCGGCCGCGCGCCGTACCTGGGCCGTTGGCGTTGGGAAAGCGCGTCAGACCGCGCCGTCGCTTGTGACGCGATGACGGTTACGTCAACGGCACATCTGGCCGGGCGGCTGGCGGCCGAGCTTTCGGGTGGCGAGCGGCAGCGGGTCTTCACGGCGCGGGCGCTGACGCAGCAGCCACGCCTGCTCTTACTGGACGAGCCGACCGCCAACCTGGACCTGGGTCACCAGCTTCGCGTGCTGGCGCTGGTCCTGGGGCTGACCCGTACCGCTGGCATGGGTGCTCTGGCGGCCATCCATGACCTCGAGCTTGCGGCGCGCTTCTGTGACCGCCTGGTCATGCTGCATCGGGGCCGCGTGGTGGCCGAAGGCCCGCCAGCGTCGGTGCTGACTTCGGACTTGCTTTTGGCGGCGTATGGCGTGCGGGCGATTGTCGAGCCGCACCCGCATGTGCCGGGCGTTCGGCTGACGGTGCTCGAGGCGCTGGCATGACCGCCGTGCGACACGGCTTGACGATCGTCTACACCGGCACTGGCAAGGGCAAGACGACGGCCGCGGTTGGTCTGGCCGTTCGGGCGGCGGGCAACCGCATGCGCGTCTTCTTTGTGCAGTTCGTGAAGGGCCAGTGGAAAAGCGGTGAACGGTCTGTGCTGCGTTCGCTGCCCGGTGTCGAGCTGGCCGTGACGGGACGCGGGTTCACCATTGAGCGCCTGCGCGACCCGCGGATCCCGATGGCCGAGCACCAGGACGCCGCCACGGCTGGCTGGGCTTTTGCCCAGGCGCTTGTTCGTGGTGGCGAATACGACATGGTTGTCCTGGACGAGATCTTTCCTGCGGTGACCGCCGGGCTGGTGGACGCCGCCGAGCTGGCTGCGTTGGTTAGTGCGAAGCCGGCGGCACTGCACCTCGTGCTGACAGGCCGGGCCGCTCCGCCCGAGGTCATCGCGATGGCCGACCTGGTGTCCGAGGTGGTGCCCATCAAGCACCCCTTCCAGCAGGGCATCAAAGCCCAGCGCGGCATCGAGTTTTGACCGGGCGTGGCCGCGTGCTGGTGCTCGCCCTGGTGATTGATGCACTTTTGGGGGAGCCGCCTGGGTGGACGCATCCTGTGGTTTGGATGGGCCGGGTGCTGACCTGGTTGGATGCGCACGCGCCCGCGCGGGTCCGCTCGCGAGTGGCGTATGGGGCGGTTGTTGCTCTTGGGGTGCCGTTCCTGTGGGGCTGGGTGGCGGGAGCGCTGGGGCGTCGGCTGCCTGGGGTCGTGGGGCAGGCGGTGGTGTTGAAGCCTACGTTCGCGGGGCGATCGTTGCTATTGGCGGGACGGTTGGTGGAGGCGGACCTGGAGCTTGGGCGGATCGTGGAAGCGCGGAACGCTCTGCGAGCGCTGGTGAGTCGGCCGACGGCCTTGCTGGATGAGGCTCAGATGAGTTCGGCTGCAATCGAGTCCTTGGCCGAGAACTTTGTCGATTCGTGGCTAGCGCCGCTGGCTTTGTATGCGCTGGGTGGGCTGCCCTGGGCGTATGCGTATCGGGCGGCGAACACAGCTGACGCCATGTGGGGGTACCACAACCAGCGCTATGAGTACCTGGGCAAGACGGCGGCGCGGCTGGACGATGCGCTCAACCTTGTGCCCGCCCGCGTCGGGGCGCTGCTGCTGGTCATGCTCGCGCCCGATCGGAACGGGGCGTTCAAAATCTGGCGGGCCGATGCGCGGCGAACGCAGAGTCCGAATGCAGGCCACACCATGGCGGCCGCGGCGGGCGGGCTGGGCGTGCGCCTGGAGAAACCGGGCGAGTACGTGTTGAACGCCAGCGGAGCAGATCCAACGCCCAGGGACATTCAGCGGGCGCGACGCCTGGTGCGGCGGGCGATGGTCGCGGCCGCGGCACTGTGCGTGCTGGCGCGGCGATGAGTCTGATCAGGCCCGACCTGGCCAGCATCGCCGCGGTGCCGCACGGCTCGGCGTCGCAGGCGGAGCTCGCGGCGTACGGCATCGCGCCCGAGGCGGCGCTGGACTTCAGCGTCAACACCAATCCGCTCGGACCAGCACCCTCAGTGCTGGGGGCGATAGCGGGCGCGGACTGGACGCGCTATCCGGGCGATGACGAGCCGACGCTTCGCGCGGCTATCGCAAACCACGTCGGCGTTAGTCCAGACCAGGTCGTGCTGGGTAACGGCTCGGTGGAGCTGATCTGGCTGATCGCGCTGGCGTGCGTGCGCCCGGGCGACTGTGTAGCCATCGCCGAGGCGACGTTTGGCGAATACGCGCGGGCGGCCCGTCTGGCTGCAGCGCGCGTAGTGGACATGCAACAGAGCAACCAGGCACGGCTGACGTTTGTGTGCAATCCGAACAATCCCGACGGGGCCTACCAGCCGCGGGCAGCAATGGAGCAGCTGGCACAGCGCACGTCTGGCGTATTGGCGATTGATGAGGCGTATGTCGGTTTCCTGGACCAGCGTTGGGACAGCGCAGCACTGCTCGAGCTGGGCAACGTCGTCGTGCTGCGCTCGATGACCAAGGACCACGCCCTGCCGGGTCTGCGCCTTGGCTACGGCTTTGCGCCGCGCGAGATCGCCCAGGCGCTCGAGTCGGTGCGGCCGCCGTGGAGCGTCAACGCGGGTGCCTTGAGGGCGGGCCTGGCGGCGCTCGAGCCAGCGGCGCAGGCGCACGTGGCCGCGGCACGAGACGTCGTGCAGGCCGCGCGGCGCTTACTCACACAGGGGTTTGAACGCCGAGGATTCAATGTCCGACAGTCAGAAGCGAACTTTGTCCTGGTCGAGGTCGGCGATGCCACGGGATTCCGGCGGGCGTTATTGCGCTATGGCGTGGTGGTGCGTGACTGCACGTCGTTCGGCCTGCCAGGCCACGTACGGGTGGCATGCAAACGGCCCGCGGAGTGCCAGCGCCTGTTGGCGGCCCTAGCTGATGCAATCAGGTAGCGCGCTTGCGCCCGTCCTGATGGTTCAGGGCACTGCCTCTTCTGTTGGCAAGTCGACGCTGACGGCGGGACTGTGCCGACTGTTCAGTCGACGCGGCATCCGCGTTGCGCCGTTCAAGGCGCAGAACATGTCGAACAACGCTGCCGTGTGCTCCGATGGCGGTGAAATCGGCCGAGCGCAATACGCCCAGGCCCAAGCCGCGGGCGTGCTTGCGACCGTCGACATGAACCCGATCCTGCTCAAGCCGCAGGCCGGGGCAGCGCAAGTCGTGGTGCGTGGCAAGGTCATCGGCGCGCAGACGGCGGCCGAGTACTTCGGCCGAAAGCGTCGCGACTACTGGCCGATCGTCGCCGAATCACTGGATCGCTTGCGCAGCACATACGAGCTGGTGATCGCCGAGGGCGCCGGCAGCCCGGCGGAAATCAACTTGCGCGACCGCGACATCGCCAACATGCGCGTGGCGCTGCACGCGGCGCCCGAGTGCGACGTCGTCGTGGTGGCCGACATCGACCGCGGTGGTGCATTCGCGGCGCTGCTGGGCACCCTCGAGTGGCTCACCCCGCCCGAGCGCATACTGGTGCGCGGGTTCGTCCTGAATCGCTTTCGAGGTGACGCGAGCCTGCTCTCGCCCGCGCCCCAGCTGCTCGCTGAGCGGACGGGCGTACCGGTGCTCGGCGTGGTGCCCTATCTCGAACGGCTCGGCGTCCCCGAGGAGGACGCCGCAAGCCTCGAACCGAAGTCGAACGCGGCCGCGCACGTTGAGGTCGCGATTGCGCGCCTGCCGCACCTGTCGAACTTCGACGAATTTGGACCACTCGCCGCCGAGCCGCGCGTCCGCGTGGTCTACGCAACATCGCCGGCTGACCTGCGCGCCCCTGACCTGGTCATCGTGCCTGGCTCCAAGGCAACCATTCCCGATCTACGCTGGCTCCATGAGAGCGGCCTGGCGGAGCGTATCCAGTGGCTTGCCGGGCACGGCACGCCGACCCTGGGCGTGTGCGGCGGCTTGCAGATGCTTGGCCAGACCGTAAGCGATCCCACACACATCGAGTCAGCAGACGCCGAGGCGCGGGCGCTCGGCCTGCTGCCGCTGTCGACGGTGCTGACCGAACGCAAGACATTGCGCCAGGTCCATGGCGCGGCGCGCGCGGATCTCGAAGGCTTCTGGGCGTGCCTGGCTGGCCAGGTGGTGAGCGGCTATGAGATCCATGTCGGCCACACGCCCGCGGATGGTCTGCCGCCACTGCTGCGGCTTACGGATCGCGATGACGGAGTGGTGCGCGGCGACGTGGCGGGAACGTATGTGCATGGACTATTTGAAGGGCCAGGCCCACGCAGGGGACTGGTTTCGGCACTAGCCGAGCGCCGTGGGTTTGCGGCGGAGCATGACGTTGGAGCGACATATGACTCGTTCGACCGCCTGGCGGACGTTCTCGAACAATCGCTCGACCTGGCCGCGCTCACAGTAGTGCCCATTCATCGCTGAGAAAACCCCCCGGCTGGCGATGGTCCGGCCGGGCATTCTCGCGCTGTTCGGTCTGTTCGGCGGTCTGGCGGGCGCTGGGCTCGCCTTCCGACGGATTGGTCGGAAACTTTAGACCCCTGTCAAAGGGGAACTACTCCCAGCGAAAGGTTGCCCACGCCCAGTCGAAGAGCGCACTGCAATCGGCCAGCACATCGTCACTGTGCATCACCACTACGAAGACGCGATGCCCATCGCGCACGACCGACGCGACCATCGCCTTGCCAGCCTGATCGGTCGTGCCCGTCTTCACCCCGTCTGTTCCTGGATATACGCCGAGTAGCGGGTTGTGCCCGCGCAACTCAAAGCCTTCGGCAGCGTACGCCGGGCTGCTGACGATCTCACGGAACGTGGCATAGGTCATGGCGGCACGCGCGAGGTGGGCGAGGTCATACGCGCTGGCATAGTGGCTCGGCGCGTCCAACCCACTAGGGTTCGTGAACCGCGTGTCACGCAACCCGAGCGCGGCAACTTTGTCGTTCATTGCCTGGATGAATTGGGCACGCGATTCGCCCAGACCGCGGGCGAGTTGCTCGGCGGCATCGTTGCCACTTGGCAGCAGCAGCCCAAACAGCAGGGTCCGAATGCTCAGCCCGGTGCCCGGCGACAGGCCCATGATCGACGACCCATCAGCGGCGGCCATCGCCCAACCGTCGACTGTGATCGGCAGGTGTGCGTCGAGCGTCGGCGCCATGTCCAGGGCAACCATCGCGGTGACGATTTTGGTCGTGCTGGCCGGTGCCAGGCGCGCGTGAGCTCCTCGACCGAACAGTAGCGCGCCACTTGTGTCGTCGAGGACCGCCACCTCGGGGGCCGAGACATCTGGTGGAGCGACGTATGCCACGCGGTGTGGGGCGTCCGGCGCGCTGAGATCGGCATCGGCGATCCACGGTGGCGGCCCACTTGGCACGAGGTCCGTATTGGCGACCCAGGCCGCACCGGCGAGCCGCGCCTGCCCGTCACCCGGGTAGTAGACCAGGACGCGCCCACCGCCGCGGCTGTCCTGCGGCAGCACGTGCGAGCCTGGTGGCAGGATCGTGAACTGCTCGGCCGGATCGGTCGGGCCGGACCACAGTGCTGTCTCGCGGACAGTGCGCAGCCAGGTCGGCGCAGCTTGCGCGGCGGCCGTCTGAGCCCCGAGCAGCAAGGCCAGCAGCAGCCCGGCCAGGGCCAACCAAAGACGATCAGGTCTGCGCAACGTGCAGGACGGGAACCTCGAGGGGCGAGAACGGGTTGATACCTGGGTGCAGGTCGTGCGCGAAGCTTCGCGCGTACTGCGCCAACGCGACAGGTGTCCGACTTCGGTCGGTGCCCCACAGACGCGCCGCGAGGCCGGCGACAATGGGCGTCGAGAACGAGGTGCCCGACCAGCGCGCCCAGCCCGTGCCATTGGCCCCACCGCCAGGTAGGGTGCCGCTGAAGATGCCCACGACTGAATCATTGGGCGAGGTACGCGCGGAACGTTGATCGTTCGCAGCCGGGACGACGTTGCCGCCGAATGTAGCGACGTGACCGGAGCCGGTCTGCAGTACCACGTCACCCCGATTGGAGTACACGGCCGGCGTATGCAGGTCGCGCCGAACTGCCGCCACCCCCAGGACCTCGTCGTAACGGGCCGGGAAGCGCGGCGGAGGGGGCTCGCCCGGCACGACATCGCGCCGGAGCGCATCGTTGCCTGCCGCGGCCACGACCAGCACGCCGCGCTCAGTCAACCAGCTGACGACATCGGACACATTGGCGTGCAGTCGATCGAACAGCGCGCACAGTTCGGGCAAACGGCTGGCGGCGTCCGAATCGCGCTTCGATGTCTCGGGCAGCCAGCGCTCGAACAATCGCGCCGGGATTGGGATCTCGGCCCCGAGGCTGAGGTTGACAACCAGGCGTGGCTGACGCGGACCGGGCTGATCCGTGCCCAGCAGCGCGCGTGGCAACGCCGCCAGGGCGTGGCCAATCGACAGCGAATCGCCAATGCCGAAGTCGTTCAGGACGCGAATCAGGAACACCGGCGTGCCGCGCGGCACGATGCCGCGCACGATGCCCGCCGCGAACAGGCCGTGGTCAGCCACATTCAGATGCGGTGCATTTGTCATATCCCACTGCAAACGAGGCTGGCATTGCTCGAGGACGGCGAAGGCGCCATCGGGCACCAACGCTGGCCGATTCATACGCACAGTCTGCTGCACCTCTTGCAGCAACGGATTGCCTGGAAAGCGTGCCGCGGCTTTGTCGACCTGGTCTTGCTGTGGACAGGTGTCCAGGACGGCGACAATGACTTTGCCGCGTTGCGGCGCGTTCAGGGCGGTGGCAAGTGATTGGTCGGGGAAGGAGAAGACCGGCGCGGTTTTGGGGGAAGTAGCGATGGGTAGGCCGGCTGGGGACCCGCACGAGAATGGCGACGCGGCCGTCAGCCAGTTTGGGGTCGTCGCGACGACGGTCCACGGCCGCCTGCGGAAACGGTCCACCTGCACGCCGCGGAGATGCACGTTGAGCAACAGCGTGAGCTCACGGATGCAGTCCATTCGCTCGCGGCGCTGCGCCAAGAACTTGCTGTCGAGGCTGATTCGATCGGAACCGAGCTGGTAGTACAGATGCCACGACGTGGCGGCTGGTGGTTCGCGGCGCAGAACGAGAAATGGCGGCAGATCGCGCGGGCCCGCGTGATCGCCATACGTTCGCTGCGGCGCGCGGGGTTGGCCGCCCGGCCGCGCCAGCGGCTGGAGCGGAGCTTCATTCTGGGCGAAGCGCTGCGCAAGTCGCCGAGGCGTGAGATCCAGCTCGAACGGGCTGGCGGTGGTCTGCTTGCCGCGCGTAGGCGGCTGGTATTGACGGATGAGCTGGACGATTCGACTGTTCAGCCGCGTTCGAACGTGCTCGTAGAATGCGGCCCCATCCGCGACACCTTCAGCGGCGACTACGACGCACACCTCATCTGGCAAAAAGTTGACGACTTCGCGTTCGTTCGCATCTGGTGTAGGCTGGTCCATAGGCCTGTCCGCCAGTGTCTCACGCGGCCGTAACAATTACGCGGCAATCGTGACATTCGTAACAAAACTGAGTCGTTCAACAGCGCGTTGCCGGCGCGGGGGTTGCCGGGTGCGCGGGGGAAGGTTTGTGGTGGGCGGGCCTTCCATTGGTACCAGGAGGACCGCGTGCTCAACTTGCCGGCTCCACCACAAGTCGTCGCGAACGTGCCACCAATTCCGGCGACCATCATGCTGGTGGAAGATGACGAGGCGACCGAGCGCACGATTTCCAGGGCGCTGGAAACCAGCGGCTACCGCGTCGTGGTCGCTGGCACGGGGGCCGAAGCACGCGCCCTGCTCCAGGAGATCCAACCGGATCTGATCATCCTGGACCTGATGCTGCCCGATACCGACGGGCTCGTCCTGACCACCTCGTTTCGCGCGCTCACGGACTCGGCAATTCTGATTTGCAGCGCGCGCCAGGAACAGGTCGATCGCGTGCTCGGTTTGAAGCTTGGCGCAGCTGATTTTGTCGCCAAGCCATTCGATCTGGACGAGCTCGAAGCGCGCATCGAAGCGATCCTGCGGCGCGTCGCGCGCTCGCGCGAGGCGTCGTCGACGTCGGGCGAGCTGATCGTGGGTGACCTGTTGATCGCCCCGTCGCGCGCGACGGTACGCGTCGGCTCGCGCCCACTGCACTTGACGCCGACCGAGTATCGCTTGCTGGTCGCGCTCGCGTCGCGACCCGAGGCGCTGCTCACGCGTGAAGCGCTCGGTCAGATCGTCTGGGGCTATCAGGATCTTGGTTCGGGCCATCTCATCGACGTGCACATTGGTCGCTTGCGCTTGAAGCTGCGCAATGCCAGCCCGAATGGACCGACGATCGTGACGGTGCGTGGCCGCGGCTACCGGCTCGTGCCCAAGCGCCCCGACTCACGCTACGCTACGACCGAGGAAGACTGAGCCGGCTGCATCTCTTGGCGGGTGACCGACTGTGGGCCGCGCCTCAGGCGGTCGACGCGGATCACCACGGCGAAGCCTTTCTTGTCGGGATCGCGTCCTTGCTCCTCGGGAATCACCCGCTGCCAGACGGCTTCGCGTTCGGCGGGGTCCTCGACGATGCGCGCCTGGCCATAGAAGCGCACAGCCGGTGCGCCCTTGGGGCGCACCAGTACCGCGACATGCGGATTGCCGCGAATGCCGGCCAACGTTTCGTTCAAGCCGCGCTCCCAGTACGCCAGGTGATCTTTGTCCCAGACCATGAAGCTGCCCTTGAAGGCCAGGTCGGGCCGATCCTCGTGGCTCGTAGCGATGAGCATGGGCGTCTGATTAGCCAAGGCGTTGTCGACCACCTCGGCGAACTGCATGAGATCGAGGGTCAAGGGCGCGGGTGCCGGCGGCGCGGCAGTCTGTTCAGCCATACGGACATTAGACTGCGGCCATGGACGGCGCCGCTTTGCTGCTGGTCTTCATGAATCCGCCAGTCGACGACCTGGCTAGCTGGAACGCGTGGTACGACGAAGAGCACGTGCCCAATCGCCTGGCGACGCCCGGCATCCTCACTGGACGCCGTTACAGCGCGGTCTGGGACGCCGGCCCGCGCTATATGGCGCTCTACGACCTGCGCAGCACCGACGTCCTGCAGAGTCCCGAATACAAAGGCCTGGGCGCGGAGCGTTCGGAGCGCGAGAAGGCGCAGATCGCGCGCACGCCGATGGTCGACCGGCGCACCTACCGGCTCGTCCAGGGCACCCAAGAATGGACGGACAGCCCGCCTTTCCAGCTCAGCGTCGCGATGGAGCCAGCCGCCGGAGGCGAACAGGATTACCTGGCGTGGTACGCCGACGAGCACATCCCGCTGCTGCTGGAGGTCCCCGGCTGGCGGCGCATCCGCGTCTTCGAGCAGGTCGACGGCTCAGGGCCGCACTACATGGCGCTGCATGAGCTCGAATCACCGGCGGTGTTCGAGACCGAGCCGTACCGCAAGGCGACCAGCACACCGTGGCGCGAGCGCATAGCTTCGAGTGTTACTCGGCGCGAGCGCTATCTGTTCGAACGGCACGTGCCGTGAGCCGAATGGCGCGCGACGACGAGCCGACGCGGATCTCGAACTCGCCCGGCTCCACCCGCCACTGGTGACGTGACACGTCCCAGAAAGCAAACGCCCGGTCATCCAGAGTCAGTTCGACGCGCCGCGTCTCGCCGGGTGTGAGACTAACTTTGGCGAATTGCTTCAGCTCCTGGTCGGGCCGGTCGACCGAGGCGGCCGCGTCGTGGACGTAGACCTGGACCACCTCTGAGCCGGCCCGGTCGCCGGTGTTGGTCACATCGACAGCGACGTCACGCCCCTGCACCGATAGGTTCGCGTACTCGAAGGTGGTGTACGACAAGCCGTGGCCGAAACAGAAGCGTGGCGCGACCTCGGCACGGTCGTAGTGGCGATACCCGACATACAGGCCCTCGGCGTATCGGACCACGCCGTTAGCGCCGGGGTAGTGCGCGAAGGCGGGCGTATCCTCGAGACGGCGAGGAAAGCTCGTCGGCAGCCGGCCCGACGCATCGGCGTCGCCGAAAAGCACGTTGGCGAGTGCGGTACCGCACTCCTGGCCGGGAAACCACAGCTGCAACAACGCGCTAACGCCGTCTGCCCAATCCATGCTTACAGGCGCACCGGCGTTGACAGCCACGATTGTGCGCGGGTTCGCCGCCGCGACGGCCCGGATCAGCTCAGCTTGCTCGCCGGGCAGATCCATGTGCGGCCGGTCGAAGCCTTCACTCTCCCAACGTCCGTCGTAGCCGACCACGACGAGTGCGACCTCCGCCTGAGCTGCCGCGGCGATCGCTCGGTCAAGCGCGTCAGCCGGCAGCACAGGCTCGGCGCCGAGGTGCAGTCCTGCGACTCGACCATCACCGTCGCTCCGAAAGAGCGCTTCCATACGGTAAGCAGTGCGCGCCTGAAGCGTACGTTCCGCGATCACCTGTTGACTGCCACGACCCCAGAACCCATCCCCTGGCAGAGGTTCGTAGTTGTCGACGACGAGGTCGTCGTTCAGCAGCAAGCGGGACAGGCCGGCGCTCGACAGGCCGAATCGCCACACGCCGCCCTGATCGGGCACAAAGGTCGCCGTGAGGCGTGCTGAGAAGGCATCGAGCGACACGCCGGCCGCCGGTGGGCTATTCCACAGAAGCCGAGTGCGCACGAACGCCTCACGTGCCGCTGGCTCGCCGGCGAAGTCGGGGTTGGCGTAGTACGTCACGGTAGCGTTGCGCAGTACGTGTCGATCGAGCACCGGCAGGAGTCCCGGCACGGAGCAGCCGGGCTCATAGGCGATCGCGACGTCGTTGCCCAGCCG
>WNGF01001734.1_pt1 | contig 31601 bp, 24 predicted proteins | sample 5400641 | NCBI WGS metagenome assembly WNGF01 (sample SAMN13153371, study PRJNA577476) | soil metagenome | isolation source: 80 cm soil or saprolite under grassland replicate 2 | place: USA:California | collected 2016-06-15 | reverse complement strand
CGGCGCCGCGGCGCGCGCGTCGGGCAGGGGAGCGGCTGCGGACCTTTCAGGAGCGCGCGTTCGCACCATCCACGTGATCCACCCTCCGGCAGCGGCCAGCAGCAGCGCGCCGCCGACGATCGCGGGCGTCCTCACACGTGCGCGCGGGTGCGCTGGTGCTGCTGCGGGAATCGGCGCGAGCGGGACCGCGGCGTCGTACGCGGGAGGCGCAGCCGATGGAACCGCAGCGGGCGGTGGCGTTCCCCTCTTCGCATGATCCGGCTGTTTGCCTGCCGCGGGCTGAGGAGTTTTGAACGAGCGGACGAACGCCTCGAACTCCTCGCTCACGGCTTTTCGTTTCAGCCGGTATCGTTCGATGTCCTGGCGAAGGCGCTCCAGGTTCTCCAGCGCCGCACGCTCGTCGAATCGCGGCGGGTCGCTCTCCCGGTGCTCCATCTCTCAAGTGAACCGCAGCGGGCGCTCGGCGTCAACGTGAGCCGCAGTCCTGCGACGGATCTCGCGCAGAGGGCGCAGGGAACGCAGAGTTGCTGCGGGCACCGCGCCGCTGACGCCGGCCGAATGGCGCGAAGCGCGTGTCGGCGGCGTGCGTTCCCGCAGCGCCGTCTGTTTGCGCGCGCGATTCCCGTCTGTGCGTCCCCTGCGATCTCTGCGCGAGATCCGTCTCTGCGATCTCTGCGCGAGATCCCGCCGGGCGCATTGTGCAGGTGAGCGGCGGGACCGGCATCAGTGAACGTCGCGGGTTCGAACCACGGTCGCCACCGCATCGACGAGCTGAGTGGCGTCTATCGGCTTCGGCAGGTGCATTTGAAAACCTGCGGCGTGCGCGTTATCGGCATCCTCAGTGCGCGTGTACGCGGTCAGCGCAATGGCGGGCGTTTCGATTCCGGCACCGCGCAGGGACCGTATCAGGGAGTAGCCGTCCTCCTCGGGCATTCGAATATCAGAGATCAGCACGTCGGGCGCATCCAGCAACATCTCGCGGCGCGCCTCGTCTGCGGTCGCCGCGACCTCTACCGATGCGCCCGCACTTTCCAGGGTTCTCCGCACGATCTCGCGCGTATCCTGATCGTCGTCAACCACCAGCACGCGCGTGGCGTCGAGTCTGTGCGCGATCGGGATCGGAGCCTGGAGCGCACGGCGTGGCGCGCTGAGCACAGGCTGGGGAGGGTTGTATATCGGCAGGGTCACCGTGAAGGTCGCGCCGCGGCCGAGACCCCGGCTCTCGGCATGCACCTTTCCTCCGTGGAGTTGCACGAGGTGACGCACGATCCCAAGTCCGAGTCCAAGCCCCGCCTGGCTGCGGGCGCGAGCGTCCTCCTGGCGGAACCAGTCGAATACATGCGGCAGAAAGCTCGAAGAGATTCCAACACCCGTGTCAGTGACGGTCAACGTCACCTCTCGATCGGTGCGCGTCACCTGCACGGTGACCCGGCCTGACGGCTGCGTGAACTTCACGGCATTCCAGGCGAGGTTCCAGACCACCTGCTCCAGCCGTTGCGGATCCCCGAGGACGAGCGCTGAATCCACTGCCATGGTTTCGATCTCGATCTGTTTCGCGGCCGCCTGCGGACGCACCGAGTCGAGCGCATCCTGGACAATGTCGATCAGCTGGACCGGCTCGCGACTGAGTCGCAGCCGATTGGACACGATGCGTGACACATCGAGCAGGTCGTCGATCAGCCGGCTTTGCGCCCGCGCATTGCGTTCGATGACGTCGATCCCGTGGCGGGCCTGGTTGCCGGAAAGCTTCTCCGATCGCAGCATCTGCGCCCAGCCGAGGATTGCGTTCAACGGGGTGCGCAGCTCGTGTGAGACGGTTGCCAGGAACTCGTCTTTCGAGCGATTCGCCTGCTCGGCGACGCGTCGTGCCGCCTGCTCCTTGGCGACGAGTTCCACAAGGTCATTCCCCATTGCGTTGAACGCCCGCCCGAGGGCCCGCACTTCGGATGGCCCCGCCAGAGGAATGGGGCGATCGAATCGGCCGGTCTGCAGGTTCCGCGCCGATGCGGCCAGACGCCTGACAGGGGATGAAATCCATTGCGCGGCGAGCAGCGACAGGACAATCCCTACCACAACGAACGAGGCGCCGCGGGTGACGAGATTCGCACGCAGCCGCTCGGCAGGCGCGACCACCGCGTCGTATTCCGCGAACGCGGCGACGCACGCCGTTCCCAGCGTGCGCGAAGGCCGAAAGCTTTGAAAGGCCTTCACTCCGCGGTAATCCACGTTCACGCGCATGCCACCCGAGCGGCAATACTTCAGGAATTCCGCCGCACGATCGGCCGGCAACGCGGCCATGTCGTGCCGCTGCGGAGCGAGGAACTCGCCACGATGATCAACCAGAATCACCTCGTCCCCGCCGCCGGCACCTGCCCTCTCCCGGAACAGGTGCGCGACCCCATCGTCGTCGAACAGCAGTGTGAGAGCTGTCTGGCGCTGCGTCGCGTTCACGACGTACTCCACCGCTCCGTTCGCGCCGCGCACGACCGCCGCCAGCGCCCCGGGCGGCGGGACGACGGCGGAGATCAACCGGCCGGAGCGGCGGATCGTGCGATTGCGGTACCGCAGTACGGCTCCGAGCGCACGTTCACTCGCGCGAAAGTCGTTGACCATCGTCCGCGCGCAGTCGTCAACCCACGCAAGCCGGCGGGAACTCGTCGGCTCGGCGCACAGCGACTCGACGCTGGCAAGGAATCCCTCCGCCCGCTGCTGGCGCAGCTGGAACAACTGCGTGAACGCCTGCTCGCGAGTCCGCGTCAGGTCGTCGACGTTCCGGCCCGCTTCTGTTTCCAGACTGGTGCGCAACGAGGTGTACGCAACTCTCGTCAGCACGGCCGTCATTCCCACAAGGAGAACGACGAGCGTCAAGAGCAGTTGGACCGAGAGGGGTAAGGCCCTGCGCATAAGCAACGATTTGGACACACGTCTGCCGGCGTCACTGGCCAGTGGACGCAGCGTCTCCAGCGTGCCCGGAGGGCACAACTTACACGGGAAACTGTAGGCGTGGAATACACACCAGTGGATATGACCACTCTAAACGGGATGTGCAGCAAGATCGACGCTATAGGGCGGAGATCCGGAAACTACTCCTTATGCCGTCGCGCCTTGGAGCTGCCCGGGGCGATGTGCAAGAAGGCGACGCGGAGATGCTTTAATTTCGCTGTTTGAATGCGATCAGCGCGTGCCTGCGGCGGGCACATTGATCGCAAAGACGAATCGTTGCCCGTCGGGGCTGATGTTCCCGAGGTTTCCGCCGAGGGGCCCGGGCAATTTGAACAGCAGCTTGGGCGTCCCCGTGCTGAACGTGGGCGTGGTTGCGACGTCGACGGACATCACGAGAAGCTCGTTGGATTCCAGATTCTGGCCACGGAAAAAGATCTCTTTTCCGTCCGCGCGCCAATGCAGCATGGCGAGCACACCGTCCTTTGAGACCTGCCATTTCCCGTTCCCCGGCTGTCCCGTGGACGCATCGAATGGCCGCACGTACACTTCGCCGCGTTCAGGCTGCGCCTCGTCCGATCGGAACGCCATGAACCGGCCGTCCGGCGAGATCCTGCCGATGCCGTCGGTAAACTCCTCCCGCAAGTACTCGATCTCTTTGCGAGACGCCGGATCTCCCGTCAGCGGCACCACCAGAATCACTCCGCCGGAGTCGCACACCAGGAACTTTCCATCGGGAGAAATGTCGCTGAGACCCACGAACGCGCCGGGTGTGTAGCGGAACACCAGTTCCTCATCGCCGCTTCCGTCGGAGGGTCTGCGGTGGACTGGAAAGTCCCCGTTTCGGAACGACGAGTAATAGATGTACTTCCCGTCGGGCGACCACACGGGAGAGACTCTCGGCAGCGTATCGTTCGTGAGCCGGGTGTTCTTCCCGGTGGCGAGCTCGATCGTCCAGAGATCCGCCTGCCCGGTCTGCAGATCGTTCCTGGTGACGAGCAGACGTGCGCCATCCGGCGAGAAGGACGGTCCGGCATACAAGCCCGGCTCGCCCACTTTCTGCACCACGTCTCCTTGTCGATTGACGATGGTGATCTGCTGGAGTTGCGGCCCGCGCGGCGGTGGAAGCGCGAGGAAGCGTTCGCCATCGGCGCTCACGTACGCCAGACGGTCCGGGACCTTGCTTTCCTGACGGAACAGCACTTTGGATTTCGTGAACGAGAACGTCGGCGAGGTGCTCACCTCGGCGACCATCACCGACTGGTCGCGCGCCAGGTAGTACAGTTCCCGGCCGTCGCGGCGCCAGAACGCCGGGCTGAAGCTGCCGTCGGAAATTTGCCAGGGCCCGCCCGCCGAGGCGGTATCAACCGGCCGGACGAAAACTTCACCGCGGTTCGCCTTGTCGACGACGGCGTACGACACGAGGCGGCCGTCGGGCGAGAATTTCGGGCCGAACAGGCGCAAATCGCTGTGAAAGATCTCGAGGGGCTTGCGGTCGGCGCCCCCTTCAAGAGGCAGCGTGTACAACGTTCCTCCCGAGAGATCGGAAATCGCAAAGGTCAGGAACCGGCCATCGGACGACCAGTCGGAGAGATTCAGAAATGCGCCGGGATTCCTGTAGAGCAGTTCCTCGGGCCCCTGGCCATTCGCGGGCCGCACATAGATGCCCTCCTGACCCTTGCGGATCGTGACGTACGCGATCCGGCTGCTGTCGGGCGACCACACCGGCGCCATCACGAACTCGGTTCTCGCGCTGGTCGTCAGCCGCGTGCTGGCCGCTGTGGCGACATCCAGGACGAAGAGATCGGCGCTCTCGTTGGCCAGATCTGCTTTCACGACAGCCACGCGCGAGCCGTCCGGGGACATCGCGGTGTCACGGTAGAGCGCCCGTTCGCCGAGACTGGCCCCCGCCCGCTTGCCAGTACGGTCGTAGAACACAATCGTCGTCGCGTTGTTCTCGAACGTCTGCGCGTTGCGCTTCGCCCTGGCCTCGGCTGTGGCTTTGTCTTTCGCTTCCGCGGAGAGCTCCTGTCCCGCGACCCGACCCGGAAGGCAGACGAGCCCCAGCAAGGCGGCAAATACGATCGCCACCCGATCGGCATTCTTCATGGCACCCTCTTGCGGCGTGATTAGTTCAGCAGTTCTGAGGACACGCGGAGATGACGCGACCGCCCGGCAATGTGATGGTTCGGATCAGCCCTGAAAGCGATTTGTCGCGCGCTCGACTGAGTTCGACGGTGAGGGTCTTCTCGATACTCTTCTCGAAATCGACCTTACCGACGTCGCGAATGCGGAACCAGGAAGGGGAAGGTCCTTCGGCCTGCCAGCTCTCGATCATGCCCTTGGCGTTCTTCACATCGACGGTCAGATACGTGTGAGGATTTCTCCAATCGACCTTCGTCAACGTCCCTGTCAATGTGACGCGGTCGTTGAAGTCGAAGAGTGCGGTCATGTTGTGATGTGCCGAGGCTCCGTTCCCAAGCAGCAGGACCGCACAGGCCGTCGACATCAGAATGCGGCGAATCATCGGGAACCCTCCTCGGGCGCGGACGATACACGCTTTGCTAAACAAATGCAATCGCACGTCCGGCCCACCCGACGCTGAACCAGAGCGTCAGCGAAAGGGCGGCAAGAAGAACGTTGATGGCGCGTGGGCGCAGATCAGGGTCCGCGGTGAAGAATCTGCGGAGCACGCCGAATTGGCACAGAACGGCCAGGCACAGCGTGATCATCTTGAACTGAAAGGGAGCGCTCGCCAGGTATTTTGCGGGGTTGCCCAGAAACATGAGCAGTCCGGAGGCAATCACCAGCGTGCCGGCACCCAATGCCCACGGCCTGAGCTGTCGCTCGACCGACGGGAGGGGCCAGTCCATCATGCTCACGCCCGCCAGCCGCAAATTCACCACGAGGATTGCCGCCAGCAACATCGTGAGTCCCACCAGATGGACTGACTGAACGGCAGGCATCCCGAAACTGCTGTCCCGGATGAAGACAATCGCGGTGGACTTCGAGCACCAGTCCAGAAAAGAGACGAGCGACAAGATCATCACTTCAAGCCGCCAATTTCAGAACTGGTACGCCATGGTGCGGCCACAGACGATCACGCCGATCCAGACGATCAGCGACAGCCCGCCGCAAACCCGCGCGCCGAGCGGCGTACTGCCGAGTGAATCCCACTGCGCCATCCTCCGATAGAAGATTATTTGATATGCCGCAGCGTTGATTGCCAGGATCACGAGCAGTAAGAGCTTCGTCCGGAAGAACACATTTCCATACGCTTTTGATGCCTGCGTCATGAACAGCATACCCCCCGTGATGAACATGACGACGAATCCGAACTTCGACCAGCGGACCACGTCGCGCATCATTCTCGACGCCGCTCCGGTTCGAAATGCCAGGCCGAGCAGGCGAAGGTCGAACATCACGATCATCCCGACCGACAACGGCAGGGCCAGAATGTGGCTGCCTTCGATGAATGGGAACAGCCAGACCGATTCGCTGACCGCCGTGGCCAGAGGTGTGTGCTCGAGCCATTGGCACCAGCCAAGCAGTGACATTCGCACCTCCTCTCCGGGCCCCGATGGTGGGCGTGACTGTACACGGGCCATGAGATTTCGGCAACCTGCCTCTGCGACGGCGTTGGGGTAGGATGAACGCTTTTCAGAAAGGGGCTGGCATGCGCAGGTACCTCCTGTTGATTGTTGCGAGCGGTCTGGTTCTCTCCGGTTGTGGGGGACGACAGGCTTCGAAGACGGAGACTGCGGCACAACCGGAATTCCGGCTGAACGCCTCGATCAAAGACATCATGGACTCGCTCGTCGACCCCGCGGCCGATTACATCTGGGACTCGGTCGCGACCACGGTGACCGCCAAAGGCCGCGAGGAGAAATACCCTCGAACCGATGCGGAATGGAAGGAGGTGCGCCGGCGTGCGATCCAACTCATGGAAGGCGCGAACCTGTTGTTGATCCCGGGCCGCCGCGTGGCCGCGCCTGATCAAACAGCGGATCCACGAGTGGAGTTACCGCCGGATCAGATCGAAGCGCTCATCAATCACGACCGGGCAACCTTCGCGAGTCTGGCGCATGGGCTCTATGACAGCGCGGTGCCCGCCCTGCAGGCCATCGAAGCGAAGGACAAGGACAAGCTGCTCGAGGCGGGCGACGCCATCGACCGCGCGTGCGAGAGCTGCCACATGAAGTACTGGTACGCGAAGAAGTAGGAAGCACCGGTCGTTTCTATCCAGCGTCGGAAATCCTCGACGACTTGCGCCATCGTCGGTGAACCTGCTGGTCACAAGATACTCGGACGTACGGAGGCAGTATGAAGCATCTGACGGTAGGGGGCGCGGTGTGTCTTCTTCTCTGCGCCGGCGGAGCCCGAGTCGAGGCGCAGGGCGTTGCCGCGTCGTTCGAACAACTCGGTGTTCTGGTCAAACCAGGCGACAAGATCACCGTTGTCGATGTCACCGGCAGAGAAGCCGAGGGGCGAATCGGGAAGTTGTCGCGTGACACCTTGACGCTGGCCACCCCGGCCGGGCCGCGAGAACTCGGCGAAGTCGACGTCGCAGAGATTCGCCAACGCCAGGACGACTCGTTGAAGAATGGGGCCATCATCGGGGCTGTGGCAGGAACGGCCTACTTCGTGACCATGGCGGCGCTGCTCAGCGACAGCGACGGCGGCGACGTCATTATCGGCACCGCGGTTGCGGGGGGTGTTTTGTTCGCGGGCATGGGCGCGGCAGCTGGCGCGGGGATAGATGCGCTGATTATGCGCAGGCAGGTGATCTATCGGAGGAGCTCCCGCGAAACCAGAGTCAGCGTTTCACCGCTGTTCGGCCGCGGACGTCGAGGCGCCGCAGTCACGGTGAAGTTCTAACGCCGCGTGGGGCGAGAGGCACATTCGAATGGTGTCCCCAACGCCTGCCAGTTGGAACCAAATCGCCAGCTGGCTCAAGCAGATCGACAACTTGCGTCAGGCGGCCTGAGCACTTGCAAGGCGACCTCCACGTCGAGGACCTTTCCCGCCGGAGCGTCATCGTCGCCGAAGGGGGCGAGCCACACCGTCGGCAGCGACGCTCCCGATACCGCTGGTCATCCGCCTCGCGCCACCGGGGAGTGCGTCGCTGTCAACGCAGGGGGCGAAACCGTTCGGCCACGATTGGCGTCCCGTAGAGACGAAGAGCGCCTTCGCCCCAACGGGGTTGACAAGTGGTCGCGCGTCTGGACGCTGGTCAAGGCGTTGAAGGACCGGGAGGTCATCCCGAACGTCGCGTCTTACGTCCGCTGTTTCACGAAGGCTGGTACGTCGCAGGCTGCGCGGCGCGCTGCGCTGTCCAATCGGTGCGGACGCGGATTGATTCGCTCAACGCGCCGGCGAGTGCGTCCGCGTTCGGCCGCCGCAGCATCGTCAGGTGATCGCCTGGTACCCAGGTGACATCGATGCCATCGCGGGCCAGTATCCGCCAGCCGCGCTCCTTTTCGAACGAGAACTCGCGCGGCTCGTCGGCAGCGAGAAACAGCGTGAGGCGGCCCGGATACTGCCGGGGGACGTAGTCTCGCAACGCCTTGTAATTCGCCTGCTGGACTTCGCGAAGCATGCGCGGCAGCGGCTGGTTGAATGCGCGGACGGCGCCGTAGATCACTTGCCAGGATCGATAGATGATGCGACGCACGACGCGCCGCGCTTTCTTCCAAAAATATGTCACGCGGTCGGGGCCGCGCACGAGCCGCTTCAGATGGACCTGCAATCTTCTGAGCAGTCCGCGCCTCTTCCATCCATCACCGTCGGCTGCCTGCTGAAGCCTCGCAACGCCGGCTGGGTACGTGTCGAGCAGCGCAACGAGCGCAACCTCCTCACCGCTATCGCGGAGCTGACACGCCATCTCGAACGCGACGTTGCCGCCGAACGAGGCTCCACCGAGAAAGTACGGTCCTTCGGGCTGAAGCCGGCGCACCTCGGCAAGGTATGCGGTCGCCATGTCTTCAAGACGCGTCAGCGGCTCCTGAGCGCCGTCGAGACCGCGAGCCTGGAGTCCATAAAACGGCTGATCGGTCCCGAGGCCATTCGCGAGGTCTCGATAGTTCAGGACGTTTCCCCCCACGCCGTGCACGCAGTAGACCGGCGGCTTCGAGCCGCCAGGCTGGATCGGCAGCAGCGATGACCACGCCGGCGTCCATCCGTTTTGACGCAAGAGTGCCGCCAGCTGCTCAATCGTGGGAGCCTCCAACACGGTCGCGAGAGGCAGGTTCACTCCAAGCGCCTGTTCTATCCGGAGGAACACGCTGACCGCAAGCAGGGAATCGCCGCCGCTGTCGAAGAAGTTGTCGCGGATTCCGATCGGCGATATGCTCAGCGCCGCTTCCCAGATCTTCACGAGCTGCAGTTCGATCGCATCGCGCGGCGCCGCAACGTCCTCAGGATTGCGATCGTAATTCGGTGGCGGCAGCGCCCGACGGTCGATCTTTCCGTTCGGCGTCAGCGGAAGCGCCTCCAGCGTCACGAACGCGGCAGGCACCATGTAGTCGGGCAGTCGCGCGGCCAGCCTCTCGCGGAGCTTGCCGATCGAGGGAATGTCACCATCGGCTGGGACAATGTAGGCGACCAGCTGTTTCGCTCCCGACGGGGAATCCCCTGCCACGACGACTGCCTGTCGAACAGCGGGGGAGCGCAGCAGCGTCGATTCGATTTCTCCCAGCTCGATCCGGAAGCCCCTGATCTTCACCTGATGATCGATCCGGCCCAGGCATTCGATCTCGCCGCCGGACACAAACCGCGCGAGATCCCCGGTGCGATACATGATGGCGCCCGGCTCGAACGGATCCGGCATGAACTTCTCCGCCGTCAGCTCCGGACGATTCAGGTATCCGCGCGCGACGCCATCGCCGCCGATATACAACTCGCCCTCCGTGCCGGAAGGAACCGGCTGGAGATTGCCGTCCAACAGGTACACCGTCGTGTTGGCGATCGGCCGGCCAATCGTGATGGGACGGTTCGCATCTTCGATGCGCGCGACGGTGGACCAGACCGTCGTCTCCGTCGGCCCATACATGTTCCACAGCGATCCGCAGCGCGGGAGCAGGGCCGACGCGAGCGCGCGCGACAACGCCTCGCCGCCGCACAACGCCTTCAGCCGCCGATCGCCTGACCATCCGGCGTCAATCAGCATGCGCCAGGTCGCGGGCGTCGCTTGCAGAACCGTTGCGCGCGAGCGCGCAAGCGCGTCGAGCAGGCGTCTGCCGTCAGCCGCATCCTGGCGGCTGAGCAACTCGACGCGCGCCCCGGTGATCAACGGCAGCCAGAGCTCCAGCCCCGCGATGTCGAAGGAAAGCGTGGTGACGGCGAGCAGCACGTCGTCGGGGCACAGCCCGGGTTCCTGGCGCATCGACTCGAGAAAATTCGTGAGAGCGCGGTGAGGAATCTGGACGCCTTTCGGCTTGCCGGTCGACCCGGACGTGTAGATCACATACGCCAGGCTGTTGCCGTCGGTCGGCGCTGGCGACCAGCCTGCGTCGCCGCCGACGTAGTCCGGCCAATGCTCACCGATGCACACAGTGGTCGCAGCCGGCGCGCGGATCACGTCTCGACAGCGCGTGTCCGTAACCAGCACCGGCGCCTGGGCGTCGTCGACCATGAACGCCAGGCGTTCGGCGGGGTACGCGGGATCGAGCGGCACGTAGGCGCCGCCCGCTTTGAGGATGCCGAGCAGCGCCGCCAGCATGTCGAGCGAACGGTCCATGCAGATGCCGACGCGCGTTTCCGGTCCGACTCCAAGTGATTGCAGCCGGCGCGCGACGCGAGTCGCGCGTGCATCGAGCTCGCGATACGTCAGAGACCGCCCGTCGAATCCTGCGGCGACCGCACCAGGACTCTTTGCGACCTGCGCCTCTATGCGGTGATGCAGGACCATGGAGACTCAGCGGACTTCGGGCGGTTCGGGCGGCTGCTGCAGCCAGCTGACGCGCCAGGACAGGCCGATCGAGAACATCTGCGTTCTGAAGTCGCGACCAACTCGGGTCGAGCGACTCCGTTCCTGGGCGTAATACGCGACGGCCGCCAGGTCCTTATAGATGGGGATCTCGGCCGACATTGTGAGCTGCCGGCGCACGTCGTGGCGTCCGAAGTTGTGCACCCTCGGATCGGGCACCGTATAGTCGCGTTCGCGCTGCCGGTATCGGACGCTGAGCCTGGCTCGGGAAAACTCCGACTGCGCTCTCACAAAGCCTTCGCGCTGCGAGTAGTCGTCACCGGGATTGACGCTGTCGCGTCTCGCGGACCCGAGACCGAGCGACGGCATGAACTTGCGGCCCGCAACCTGGTAGCGAACCCACGATCCGATCTCGTAGGTGTGCGAGTTCAGCGTTTCGCGGTCGAACGTGTCTTTTCGATAGGTACTCGAAGCGGCGAGAAGGAGCGGGCGCACCGGACGGAATCCGTACTGCGCGCCCGCGACGAGCGACGTGGCTTCGCTCACCGTGTCGTCGATATCGACGATCGGCCGTTTGAACTCACCCTGCACGGACCCGTCGAACATGTGGTGGCGGCCGTCGTGCCGCACGCCGCCGCCCGCGAGCGGACTGTTGCCGAACCGCTCGTACATCAGCAGCTCGCCGCGCAGGTACCCGCTCCATGTGGTCCCGAACGGCATCGTCATCAGGTCTTCCAGGCCGGTACCTGAAATGGTCATCTTCGGTTCGCCATCGTATGCCTGCGTGAAATTGTCGAAGACGCGCTGAGTAACCCGGACGTCGTTTGTGGCGGCCCGTTTGTCCTGCGCAGCCGGCTTGTCCTGCGCAGCCGGCTTGTCCTCGGCGGCGGCGGCCGCGCTCGTGCACATGATGGCGATGATGGCGATCAGTCTCATCCCAGGCCTCCACGCGGCTGCCACGCTCGTAATCGCGTTCCGGTCGCAATCGAGAGCACGCCGCACAACGCCGCGGCGTTCACGAGCGAGAAATAGTACGGAATGGTGAACAGACGAAGCTGACCGAGCCGCCGATGCCTCAGCGCGTATCCGAACATCGCGGCCAGGTAGAACGCGAGCTGCAGCATGGCAAACGACGCCAGCAGCGGATGTCGACTGGCGAGGGCCGCGCTCGAGATGAGCAAGGGAATCAGGAAGAACGGCGCCAGGTGGCGCAGCAGTTTGTGCGAAAGCAGCTCGACCGAATAGAAACCCGACGTCCACAGCGCTGCACCGAGATTGAGGAGCGCCCGAACGCTGTGGTTCGTCACCCGGATCTTCCTGCGGAACTCGTCCCGTCCTTCAACGGGCGCGTCTTCCCACGCAATCGCGAGCGGCTCGTAGACCAGCCGGAAGCCCTTCAGCACAACGTGGGTCGAGATCGCGATGTCATCGGCCTGCGCGGGATCCTCAATCGGCGTGTAGAGCGGACGCCGAATCGCGTACAGGGTCCCGTCGGCGGCGAAGATGCTTCCGAAGCGGCTTTCGAGCTGCTTCTGCCACTTGTCGTAGCGCCAGTACAGGTTCTCGCCGGCCTCGGTGATGTCGCTCCCTCGCCGCACGCGATACTTCTTGTTCCCGCACACGCCGCCGACCGCGGCGTCAGCGAAGTTCTCCGCCAGGTGCTTCAGCCCGTCCCGATCGAGCAGCGCATTCGCATCGGTGAACACGAGAATGTCGCCGGTCGCCCGTGCCGCGCCCGCGTTGAGCGCCGCCGCTTTGCCGCTGCGTGGGAGCTGAAGGAGCCGGACGCCGCGTGACGCGTAGCGATGGGCGATGTCGACGGATCCGTCGGTGGAACCGTCCGATATGACGATGATCTCGAGTGGCGCGTCATAGTCGAGCGACAGGGCGTTCTCGATCTTCTCGCTCAGGACGTCGCGCTCGTTGTAGACGGGGATGACCAGCGTGATCGATGGATGTGACGGCCCCTTGTGGACCTGTCGCTCGCGGACGCGACTCAGGACCCACATCAGGAGCGGATAACCCGTGTAGATGTACGCACACACCAGGAAGCTGACGATAAAGCACACCACGAACGCGTTCATGCGCTGTTCTCCGTGAGCGCGACGTGGTTCTTCGCGGCTTCGGCGCGGGCGCCGACACGGTTCGAGTACTCCGTCAGTATGATCCGGCTCAGCTCGGCCCAGGCCGCGTCCACGCGCGCGTGCCGGCGGCCGGCGTCACCCATCCGTTTTTGCAATTCCGGATCCCGAAGGATGCTGATGAGCGCCGCGGCGAGCCCGCCGCGATCGCCGGGCGGGACGATGAGTCCGGTCTCGCCGTCGCGAATCGATTCGGCCATGGAGCCGACACGCGTCGCGACCACCGGCACGCCGAATGTCTGCGCGAGCATCGCAGCGCCGCTTTGAAAGATCGTGTGATACGGCAGCGCAACGACTGTCGCGAGATCCATCCACGCCGCCGTGTGCGGCGTCTCGATGTATCCGGGAACGAACGTCACGACATCTGCGAGGCCCAGCCGCGCGGCCAGTGCTCGATGCCCCGCAAGGTCGAAGCCGGGCGCCGGGTATCCCGCGATCACGAGACGCGCGTTCGGGACGCGCTCGACGACGGCGGTAAAGGCCTCGATCAGCGCGTCGCATCCTTTGTAGCCGGCAAGGGTCCCGAAGAGCAGCACGACAGGCGTGTCGGCGGTCAGCCCAAGACGACGGCGCAGGCTCTCCGCGGTGCACGACGGGTCACGGACCTCGGCGAACACTTCCTCGTTGCCATGCGGAATGGCGACCACGCGCTCCGGCGGCAGGTCGAACGCGGACAGGAATGCCGTCCGGTTGGACTCGTGGTGCACGAACACGCGCACGAACTGCCGGTAGATCGTGCGATACGCTGATCGCGTGAGCGCCGATGCACGGACACGCGCGCTGCCGCCGGACGCGAACGGCAAGACGTTGTGACAGATGTCCGCCAGCGTGAACCCGAGCGCCCGAAGCAGGCGCAACCAGACAAGATCGGATGCAAAGCGAAAATCGCCGAACTGCACGATGTCCGGCCGCTCGCGCCGGAGCACGGCAATCGTCCGCACCCAGGCGGCCTGGTAAGCGGCTGCGCGTACGATCCGCCGCGCGGATCGCGCCACTCGCGCGGCCCGCGACAGGGAAATGCGGCCGGCAGGTTTCGGATCCCACAAGCGAAGCGATGTGTCGACACGAAATCGATGCGGCAACTGCGCCAGCTCGTAGTGCCGATCCGTGATCAACACGACGCCGGCGCCGCTGTCGGCGAGCGCGCGGCACAACTGGAAGGCGTACTGGATCAGGCCTCCTCGTGCGGCGAATTCTACGACGGCGATTTTCATGACACCTGCCTCGCCAGCGCGGGTATCGCGGCGTGAACCGTCCGTGCGGACGCGGCCGCATAGAGGTCGGACAGCTGGTCCAACCATCGCTGCGCCGAAAAGTGCGCGAGGACGCGGGCACGTCCGCTTCGTCCCATCCGGTCGCGTTCCTGCGGGTTGGACACAACCCGGCAGATTGCGCCGCCGAGAGCATTCGCATCCTCTGGCGGCACGAGCAGGCCCGTGACCGCGTGTTGGACGATTTCCGGGACGCCGCCGACCGTTGTCGAGATCACGGGCAGTGCAGCCGCCATGGCCTCGAGCAAGACCGTGGGGAACTGATCACGCAATGTCGGGAGGACGAAGATGTCGCTGCCCGAGAGGAGGGCCGCGACGTCGCTCCGCTGGCCAGTCCACCGCACCACTCCGTCGAGTCCGCCTGTGCGAGCGGTCCGCTCCAATTCGGCGCGAGCAGGACCGTCGCCGACGACGAGGAATCTCACGGGTCGAGGTCCGCTTGCACAGACCTGACGCGCCGCGTCGAGGAGGATGTGCACGCCCTTCGAGCGATCCCGCAGGACGGCCACGGTCGTGATCACGGCGGCATCATCCGGCCATCCCATCTCACGCCGCAGGAGCGCGCCGCGGCCGCCGTCGGCGGTGGGCACGTCGCCGGCTTCGATGCCGTTATGGATCACGATCGTGCGCGCGGGGTTGAGCAGGCCGCGATCGAGATACAAGGATCGCTGCGCATGCGAGACGGCGATGGTCGTCCCCTGCGTTGCCAGCAGACGACAGCTCGCCCACTCCCGGATGCGCTCGCGCGTCCAGGCGGGCTGTTCGCTGGGAGGCACGTGCACCGTCGCCGCGAACGGCGTTCCGGTGATACGGCACGCGACGGCGCCGAAGATGGATGCGTAGGTCAGGTGCGCGTGCACTACGTCGGGCCGCGTCTGCCGAATGAGCCGGACGAGGCGCGACAACGCGGCGATGTCCCGAAGGTTCCGCGCCCCAAGCGCCGTGCACTGCACGCCGGCCTCCCGGAGCGCCGCCTCCAGCAGGCCGCCGCCGAGCCGCTTGAGGAAGGCGACCTGCAGACGCACGCGCGGATCGCGTTTCACCGCACGCGCGAATATCGCGGTCAGCGACTCGGCGCCGCCCATCGTCAACGAGTCGATCAGCCAGAGAACAGCGTGTCGCCGGCGCGGCTCAGTACTCGCAAGCCCTGCATCCATACGGTCTCATCCCTGTCCGTTGTCTCCGCGCGCTGCTGCGCGTCGTGGTGCCGCTTGATCAAATGGAGCTGGAGGAGCGGCAAGAGCAGCAACGGGTGCAGCCCGCGCCGCAGGCAATACCTCGCGAGAAAGCGCCTGACGGCCCTCGATACGTGGTTTCGCCGCAGGAACGTCCGGGCCCAGCTCTCTTCGTCGTTCTGGAGCCCGTACCAGCGATACGCAAGACCGTAGGTGGCGGGAAAGTGAAACAGGTCGTCGAACGGCGAGCTGCGCGGCGAGAATCGCTCCCAGTCGACGATTCCGGCCATGCTGGCGTGTCCGTCGAGCATCACATTACGTGGCCAGAAGTCGCCGTGCGACGCGACGAGGCGCAGCGTCCGCGGCGGTACGGACTTCCTGATCCGCCTGACGGCATTCGCGCAGATCTCTTCGATCTCCGGGCGCCCGGTCGCGCATTCCGTGGCGACACGTTGCTCGTCGTCGAGGTCGAGCTTCGCGCGAGTACGGCTCGCGTCCTGGAAATCGATCAGCCAGTCGATGGCGGCGCGGAAATGCCCATGCACGAAGAATCGCGGCAGCAGTGTGGCGTAGACATCCGCGTACACCGAGCGACCGCCGACCCACGACGCCAGCAGTGCCGCATTCCGTTCATTGCACGACCATCCGAGCAGCCGCGGCACGGAGGCGCGGACGACCTCGGGAAGCTGCGACGCGCGCTCGAGCGCCTCGCGTTCGTTGACCAGAGCCGCGCCCCCAGTGCCCGAGGGCCTGATCTTCAGGACGGCCTCTGGTGTCGGATGCCCGTCGAAGAGCACCGCCATGAGCTGATGCCGAGGCTGCTGCGCATAATCGAGCGCGACGACCCAGCGGCGTCTGTCGATCGAGTGACTCGAGATCTGATCGAACGGCGATCGCTCGCTGTCGACCACCTCGCGGAGGGCGCAAAACGCGCGGATCACTCGCGCGACTTGGTCCGGCGCCGCGTCTTTCGGGATGTCCGTTGGCGCACCTGCGTCTGTGATGTGCCAGCGCTTCACACGTGCGTCCGGCGCCACCAGCGCGTCGCGCAGACCGTCCGGAAGGCGGCCTGCCAGCCTATCCACCGGGCTGTGTGGAACCATCAGCCTGTCCAGCGTGAACCAGCGCAGCGCTTCGTCACCCGCTGGATATAGATAGCGATCGATCTGGTGAATCTCCATGTCGTCACCTGGACCCGAGCGCCGCCACCGGTTCACGCGAGGACCAGAGCGTCGATGCGGCCGCAGCGAACAGCTCGGGGCTGTGCACGCGCACCGCCGCCGCCGCGGCCAGAGCGCCGAGACTACCGAGCACGACAACGCCCACCATGTCGATTCGGCCGAATATGGCCTGGCCGGTGGCCGCCACGAGCAGGAACGCCGCGGCGGCGAGAATGCCGGGGACGAGCTCGGCCGCGACATCTCGCAGGCGAATGCCGGCAACGCGCGCAACGACGGCCTGATTGAGCAACGCGGTCCCGCCGGTGAGGGCCGCCAGCGTGCTCGCGACGCCGAGCGGACTACCGGACATGCCGGCAATCAGCAGTGCAGGAACCAGCACCGCCGCTTTGATGACGCCGAGGATCGCGAGCAGGCCCGGACGTCCGACCGCCTTGATGACATCGCCTGCCGGCGAGCCGAGCGACCGGAGCAGTCCGTAGATGGCGAGCGCGCGCAGGATCGGCACCGCCACCAGCCACCTCGCGCCGAACGCAAGCGTCACGAGCGGCGCGGCGAACAGGACCAGCGCGGCGACGGAGGGGCACGTCAGCAGCGTGCCGTACCGCATCGTCGTCAAGTACGCATCCCTCAGGTCGGCCGCACTGCCTTGCTGCCTGACCCTTGCGAACGCTGGGAAGAGCACCGTTCCGGCGATCCAGATCGGCAGCGCAATCAGGACTTCGGGAATCTTGTATGCGAGCTGGTACACGCCGAGCGCCGCCGCACCGGCTATCCGTCCAACGATCACCAGATCGATGTGGTGCAGCAGCGCGGCCAACGCATTCACGGCCACCACGCCGCCGCCGTACCGCAGCATCGGCCAGACGAGATCCCATGGTACCCGCGCGTCGGGTCTCCACCCGACGACTGTCCACAACGCGATAGTCCACGTCGCGACGCCGGCAAGCTGGCCCCATACGAGGCTCCAGACGCCAAAACCCTTGAGCGCCAGTGTGATTGCGACGACGGCTTTCACGCCCGAGAGCGCGACCTCAGGTACGAGCCGGCGTCCGAACCGGAGGCGCTTCTGGCACAGCGCGTCCTGCGTGGCGCCGAGCGCCTTGATGGGAAAGCTCCACGCGAGCGCTCGCAGAATGGCTTCGCTCTCGGGGTTGTGGAAGAACGCCGCGACCTGCGGCGCGATCAGCAGTGTGATCGCAAACCAGATCCAGCCGGTGACGACGGTGATGAGAAACGAGACGCGCGCTGCGTCGTGCTCGCGGGCGGGCCAGTACACGAGGGCGGCGCTCGTCCCGAGATCTCCCAGCGTCTCGAGATACATGATGTAGACGAGCGCGAACGCCATCAGCCCGAAATCGGTCGGCGTAAGCAGCCGCGCCAGCACCATCATCGTCGCGAGCGCCAGGAGCTTGCCTGTTCCGAAGCTGCAGCAGGCCCAGACGACGCTTCGGGCAGCCGACCGCGCGACCGGCGGTTGTGCGACGCTCATCGCGCTTCTCCTGCGGCGAGCTGCCACGTGTGGCGGGGCGGGGACTGGACACCCGCGTGCAGGACGATCGAGCGGAACAACCTGCGCCGCATCGTGCTCCGCAGGCGCGACTGATCGCCAGTGGAATTCGCCAGCGCCTGCAGCGCAGCGGTCACGCGGCACACGTCGAGCGCCCCGGGATCGATCGCCGCGCCGCCCGTAAAGCCGTCGAGAAAGGCTTGCGCGAATTGCGCGTACTGCCTGCCGGCACCCGGCCACTGCCAATACAGCTGAAGGTGTATGAGAAAGTAGCCGGCGTCCTGATACCGCGGGCCCGAGTCGACCGCTTCAAAATCCACGACGAACAGGTCGTCGCCGACGAGGATGTTGCCGGGCCAGAAATCACCGTGTGTCGCGACGGGCTGTCGTGCGGACGTCGGGATTGCCGACGCCATAGCCTCGAGCCGGCGCAGACACGCGCGTGCATGGTGCGGTAGAGCGCGACGCTCGATGCACAACTCGAGATCGCTGGCGGCTCGAGCCAGCAGCGGCCTCACCGCGTCAGGACCCGCCATGCTGTCAGTCTCCTGAAACAGACGGACCCAGCCACCTGCGCGCCGAAGCGCGTCCGTCGCGCGAGCGATCGCCTCCGCGTTCCCGGTCCGAGCGTTTCGGATGAGGGCGTCGAGCGGATGCCCCTCGCATCGCGTCATCAGGATGGCCGCCGCGTCCCGGCTGAATGCGACGGGCCGGGGTGCGCCGAAGCCTTCCCATTCCGCTCGGTCGCGCTGCACCGCCTCGAGGCGGGACAAGACAGCGAATTCACGGAGCGCGCGATCGATCGGTCCGCGGCCGTTGTGGTACTGGCCGCCGTGCTGCTTCAGCACGAACTGACGCATGCCGCGCGGGCCATCGTGACTCAACTCGATGAGCTCGGAATCGGTCCGCCGGAGGATCCGCCCGACGCGAAGCCGTTCGGCCCCAATCGCGTCGAGCATTGATGCCGCGCCTGGACCGATCGCGACATCCGAGTTGAATTGCTCGATGCGTTCGATCAGCCGCAAGACGTTCTCGCCGAGATCGAACTCGCGTCTCACCGCGTGGCGCCCCGCGGCGGCGAGTGTCGCGGCCAACGCCGTGTCGCCGAGCACGAGCGAGATCGCATCGGCCAACCCCGTCGCATCTCCCGGGGGCACGAGCAGTCCACTACGGCCGTCGTCGATCAGCTCGGGGACGCCGGACAGGTTGGAGGCGATGACCGGACGCCCGGCTGCCATGGCCTCCATGAGCGCCACAGGGATGCCGTCCATCTGCCCTGTCGGCGCAACGACACTCGGATGGACGAACACGGCAGCATCACGCATCCGCTGCGCGACCGCGTCCTGTGGCAACGCGCCTTCGAACACCACGCGATCCGCCAGTCCGAGACGCCGTGCGTGCGCTTCCAGTCTGGTCCACAGCGGGCCGTCGCCCACAACGTGGCAGCGAAACGCCGCATGCCTGTCCTTCAGGATGCGGCAGGCATCGAGAAGAAACTGGACGCCTTTGTACGGCTTCAGCGCGGCGACCGACAGAATGACCGGCTCACGGAGATTCACCGCGGGCTCGGCGACTTCCGGGATCGACAATGGCACCCCGACGTGGATCACCGCGGTCTTCGCCGCATCCAGGCCGCGAATCCGATCGAGCAGGAAGGACCGATTGAACTCCGAGATGCACCGCACGAATGCGGCGTGCCGCACCTTCAGGTCCAGCATCGTGCGGTCGACGAAGATGTCGTGCGCGTGAACCGTGATGCTGTAGCTCGCGCCCCCAAGGCGCGACGCGACGAGCGCCGCGGTCGCCGGATGCGTCGCGAAGTGGGCATGAACGTGGGTGATGCCCATCTGCGCAAGATGCTCGGATAGATAGACGAACTTCGGCCAGAGCGCGAGCGTCTTGAGGAGCATCGACGGGCTTCCGAGTGATCCAGCGATCAACCGGCCGAGCAACCCCACATACCGGAGAGGGCGCTCGGCCAGCGCTCGAAGGTTGGCGCGCACGATCGGCCACGAAAGATATGGCGTATAGTGCGCCCGTTCGATCCAACCCCGCGCCTCTCGATGCGCGATCGTCGCGCGTTCCCGAATCAGCGGGACCAGCACGACTGGCTGTCCCCGCTGCTCGAGCTCGATCAGCTCCCGCAAGATGAACGTTTCCGTAATCAGCGGGAAACGCGACACGACGACGGCAATCGGGCGCCGCAGCCGGTCCATCGTCATGACGCCGCCTCGAATCGCGCAGCCGTCCGATTCGTCGATCGCGCCGCGGCCGTGGAGAGGGCGATCGTGAGTCCGAACAACAACCAGAGGTACCGCTGATGACTGCCGTGCAGAAACAGGCTGGAAACGAGGTAGCCCGCGATCGAGGCCTGAAGCGCGGCGACCATTGCCGGGCCAAGGGAGCTGCCGCCGTTGCGGAAGGCGGCCTTGGCCCGCTTCAGCGCGGCAAATGCAACGACGAGCACGGCGCCGAACGCGGCGAGTCCGAACAGCCCCGTCTCCGCCGCGATCTCCAGATAGAGGTTGTGCGGATAGTGCGTCGCATCCTGGACTTCGTATTCGATGACCGTGGAGCCAATCAGGCCGGCGTAATCGTCGAAGTAGTGCGTGTAGTTCCCCGGGCCTACGCCTGCGAACGGATGATCGACGAACGTCAGCCATGCCGCAGTCGTCAGCAGGCGCCGTTCCTCAAACGACGTGTCGGCGAGTTGCTGGCCTTCGCCCCCGGGAAGAAGCTGTTGCAGCGTCGTCAGCCGCTGCATGAACTCTCGCGGCGCAAACAGAACGACGGCGGCCACGACGCCCGCGATGGCAAAGGCGTGCGTCCGTCGCAGATGGCGAATCGATCCCGCGACCAGCAGAGCGATCGCGCAACAGAGGGCCAGTGCGCCGCCGCGGGAATACGTAAGGATCGTCCCGGCGGTGATGATGCACCCCGCCAATGCCGCGGCGCATCGGAGCACGACCCTGCGCTCGTGAATCGCGAGGATCACCGCAATCGGCACCAGGATCAGCAGGCTCTGCGAGAAGAAGTTGGGATCTCCCAGCGGGCCGCTGATTCTCGGCTCGAATGTGGTCCCGAAGATGTGGGCGTACTTGATGCGGGCGAATCCACCGTACTCCGAGGCATACGAGTTTGTCGCCACTTGGACGATTCCCAGCAGCGCCAGCAACGTCCCGCATGCGACCATCGTCCAGCTCGCAATCCTGATGTCGGGCAGCCGGCGCGCCAGAAGCGCAACGAGCAGCGCGAGGATGAACGTCTTGACCAGATCGTTGGATCGCTCGCTTGCAATCGCCGAATCTCGCGCCACCGTCGTCGCGGCGAACACAACCAGGACGTAGACGGCGAGAGCGATCGTCAGCGGGTGCGTCAGCACCTTCGCACGGTGGACCGAAGAACTGGCGGCAAGCGCGACGATGCCGATCGGCACCACGACCAGTTGCAGGAGAGATGGCCATCCGTGGTAGCGCACGAGCACTTCCGACAAATTCAGGTACACGAACGCGGCGAGCAGGATGAGGACGAGGCGCGGCACGCGAGCGAGGAGCACCAGCGCTGCCGCGGCGACGATAACCGCCGCAGCGCGGCCCGGTGACAGTTCAGTTTCGACGGGCGCGGGTCCGTATGTGATGGAGGTGTATGTGATCGCGGCGGCCGCGACGCACGCGATCGTCGCCACGCCCGTCAGCCACCGGCCGGGAATCGCGAGGGTGCCGTCAGCGATCGCGTGGATCCTCGCGGCATCGCTCATGGTGTGGTGCGCGCGCGATCCGGCGGCTGACGCCTCGCCATCCGATGCAGGACGAAGAGCGCCCCGGCCGCAGCTACGAGACCTGCGACGAGCGCCACCGCGTAATTTCTTCCGCGATCGGGAAAGAACGGCCGATTCGGCGCCGCCGCCCTCGATATGACGGTCAATTGATAGACGCGATACATTCTCAGCGTGGTGTCGGCGAGCGTGGTCGCGGCCGCATTCGCGAGCGTCGCGACGCCATCGCGGTCTTCACCTTCCACGTTGATCCGCAACAGATTCGTGTTCGGCAGAACGGTCGCCGTCACGCGGGTCCGCCGCGCATTCGCGGGCGGCAGTCCCGCGGCCGTTGCCGCGCGTTCGATCAGGTCGCTCGTCCCCGCAACCCGAGCGAGCGTCGAGATGATGGTCCGGCGCTCGAGCGTATCGAGGCTCCGGACGACGTCGTTGGGATCGGCGATGGCGGCCGAGGGAAGGACGGCGATCGTCGTCGAGCTCTGGTACAGCGGCGTTTGCCGCGCCGTCAGCACGGCTGCGGTCGCAATCGCCGCCGCCACGATCAGCAGGACGACCCACCAGCCTTGCCGCACCGTTTGCACCCACATCCTGTAGACGCTGGTGCCAACCGGCTCCGCGATCTCCGGCCATGCCGGCATGACGGTCTCACTCATCTGGCCTCCTTCACCCCGCGTTGCGGCCGGAGAGGACAACGGGAAGGGTGCGGCATAACAGGTTCAGGTCGAGCAGGAAGCTCCACTTGTCGACATACTCGAGATCGAGGGCGATGCGTTGGTCGTCCGTGCACGCGTCGCGGCCGCTGACTTGCCAGAGGCCAGTGATGCCGGGCAGCATCACGAAGCGGCGCAGCTGTTCCGATCGGGGGAACTTACGAAAGTCGCACAAGAGCAGCGGACGTGGTCCGACCAGGCTCATGTCCCCCCGCACGACGTTCCAGAACTGAGGGAGCTCGTCGATACTGAATTTGCGCAAGAGCCGTCCGGTCGTCGTCACGCGCGAATCATTTCGCAGCTTCAGAAAAGTACGCCCGCGCAGTTGGTTCGCGAGCTGGTCCTCCTGCCGCTCCGCCCCGACGGCCATCGTGCGTAGCTTGTACATATTGAATTCGCGCCCCTGGTGCCCGATGCGGCGCTGAATGAAGAACGCGGGGCCGGGACTCGTCGCTTTGATCAGGATGACGGCGACGAGAAGGATTGGCAGCGTGATGAGGAGAAGCGACAGCGCGACGAAGGTGTCGAATTCGCGCTTCAGACGCGCGGCCTCGGGTTCGACCTCTGAAAAACTGACGGGCCACACGAAGCCGGCGGCCATTCCCGATCCCATTGTTGGTGCATACGCTCGAGCCATAGTTGCGTTTGACAAGTCGCAACATCGGTGCCATGACGCGGTGGACTCGCCGTTGAGAAGCGAGGCGTCTCGGGAGAACAGATGAGGTCCGTCGCGCGCACCAATCAGCGAGCGAGGCGGCGCCTGGCAGATGTTGCGCACAGCGGATCGTGAAAACGACAGCTCACGTTCCCAACGCGGTGCGGACGAATGGTTGCGGCGGAGACGTTCATCGAAGACGCGATCGCCGCGCGATCTGCATCATCACGTGGCGCGTGCCTCGACGCGGACCCTCACTCAGAGTCGTGGAGGAAGTTGCCGATTCTCTCGGTCAGCCTTGTCCACAATGAAAGGTCAGGGACAGCCTGCCGCCGCGCCTTCGGCGCTACGGCGGAGGGAATCGTCCCAACGGGATTCGAACCTGTGTTTTGGCTTTGAAGGGCCACGTCCTACAATTGCCAGGATGGAACGGGTCGCAGATCTCGCGAAGCTCTATCGACAACAGGCGGAGGGATTCGCCCGCTTCGCCGAGTGGGAGGCATCGCATCGGCCAACGATGGCGCCGGAAGCGGCGGTCGCCGCCATGGGCGCTATCTATGAGCTGCTTCCTGCGGCGTCGCGACGGCGGCCGATCGATACGGCCGGCGTACGACGGATGCATGAAGCGCTTCGCCATCTGCGATGACACCGCTCGATCGAGCCATCCACGCCATCACTCAGACTCTGGAATCCCTGAACATCCCGTACGCAATCGTCGGCGGGATCGCGAACGCGGTGTGGGGCGAGCCGCGCGCCACGATCGATGTAGATGTAACGGTCTCGGTTGAGCCCGCCGATCTGCCGAAGACGATTCTCGCCATCGCGGCCCCCTTCCATGCAGCGGTCGCCGACCCGGCTGGATTCGTCGAGCAGACGCGAGTGCTGCCTCTCGACACGCCCGACGGGGTGCGCATCGATGTCATCTTTGCGCTATTGCCATTCGAGCTGGACGCGATTCGGCGCGCCAGACGACTGTCTCTTGCGGGACGGACAGTCGCTGTGGTGACGCCGGAAGACCTTGTCCTGATGAAGATCATCTCGGACAGGCCTCGCGATGTTGCGGATGCCGAGGCGATCGTGCGCCGGCGCGCAGGAGAACTCGATCGGGCCTATATCGAGCCGCGGATTCGCGAGCTGGCGGCGGCGTTGGCGAGAGAAGACGTTCTCGAACGTTGGAGACGGTGGGCGAACGTGTGACGGGTTGGCGTCCCCAACGGGAGCCGCTCTGAATTCGCGACGGTCACTGGCGGCTGCTACGAGAGATATCGGAGTGGAAGAAGTAGGCGCGTATGGCGTCCCTGACGCGGGCCAGTTGGAACCAGATCAGCACCTGGCTTGAGTAGATTGCCGGGCTTCGCTGTCCGGCCTGAACGGTTGTCGAGCCGATTCGGATGGAGGTTGCTTGGCCGGAACCTTGCTGCGTAATTTCGCAGGGAGGTTTCATGTCCAGCCATAAACAAATCACAGCCATACTGTTCGTCGTTGGTGGATTGTCCGCCGTCGTGGCGTACGCGCAGACGCCCGGCAACCCGACGCAGGCCACCGTTGCGGCAGAGCCCGATCAGGTGCCGGTCTTCCGCATCACCGTCGTCGGGCGGACGACCCCGGCGGTCAACTACCGCCCGCGCGGCGGCGCGACCAAGATCGATTTTGCGGGCACGCCGCTGATGCCAAAGGCCAAAGGGCACGCGACCATCAGAGGCGAGAAGGGCTACATCGAGATCGATGCAGCTTTCAACGATCTGCTGCCCGCGACGCGTTTCGGTCCCGAGTACCTGACCTACGTCGTCTGGGCGATCACGCCCGAAGGGCGTGCAACAAACCTCGGCGAACTGCAGATTAAGGGTGACGACGGCGACCTGCGGGTGACGACGGAGCTGCAGGCGTTCGGACTGATCGTCACCGCAGAGCCGTATTTCGCCGTCACGCAGCCAAGCGATGTGGTGGTGATGGAGAACGTCGTCCGCGAGGGCACGGTCGGCCATGTCGAAGTCATCAACGCCAAGTACGAGCTGCTGAAGCGTGGCACGTATCTGATGAACCAGGATCCCGGCCGCTTGAAGATCAAGGCGCCCGACCCTGGGGCGCCGCTCGATCTCGCGGAGGCACGTAATGCCGTCGCGCTGGCGCGGCTTGCGAACGCCAACCGCTACGCGGCGGAGACGTTCGACAAAGCCGATCGGCTGCTGACCGATGCCGAGACCGCGCGAGAGAAGCACCGCAGCCGCAACGCGATCATGATGCCGGCGCGGCAGGCCGCGCAGACGGCAGAGGACGCGAGGTTGATTGCGCTGCAGAAGATGGAAGAAGAGTACGCCGCCCGGCAGCATGCGATGGTGATCGAGCGTGAGTCCATCGCGAACGCGCGCGCGCGGGCCGAGGAGGAGCGTCGCCGCCAGGCCGAGAGCGATAAACAGGCGTCGGACGCGGCACGGGCTGCGGCAGAGCGCGCGAAGGCGGATGCCGAACGCGCGAGGATAGATGCGGAACGGGCGAGGACCGATGCCGAACGGGCGAAGGTCGAGGCGGCGCGCGAGGCCGAGCGATTAGCGGCGGAGCGCCAGACCTCGGAAGAGGCGCGCAAGGCGGCTGAAGCGGCACGCGCCGCCGCGGAGGCGCAGGCGCAACAAGCGCAGTCGACGGCCGCGCAGGCGCAGCAGGCCGCCGCGCAGGCCGAGCAGGAGAAGGCAAACCTGCGCGAGCAGCTGCGCGAGCAGTTGAACGTGATTCTCGAGACCCGTGAGACCGCGCGCGGCTTGATCGTGAATCTGTCGGACGTCCTGTTCGACACGGGGAGCGCCAGCCTGAAGCCCGGTGCGCGCGAGAAGCTCGCGAAGATCGCCGGCATCCTGCTGGCGCACCCGGGCCTGAACCTCGAGGTCGAAGGGCATACCGACAGCGTGGGCGCGGCAAGCTATAACCAGCAGTTGTCCGAGGCACGGGCCCATTCCGTCCAGGACTATCTGGTCCGGCAAGGGATCCCGCCCGCGACCGTGGCGACGTCCGGCTTAGGAGAAAGCCAGCCGGTCGCCTCGAACGGCACGGCGGCGGGACGGCAGCAGAATCGTCGCGTCGAGATCATCGTGTCCGGTGAGCCTATCGGACGTCCGCGGTAATCGTCCGTTCGCCGTCACTATCCTGGATGAAGCAGGTCCGGGCTTCGTCAGCCGGACCTGCTTGCCTTTTCGACCGGGACAAGCCTCACCTGATGGGAGGAACCGTCCGCGGTATTAGGGGTCTGCCACGCGCAAGCCAGTGCCACTCCGGCACCACACGTGAGCAAGCACGCTCGATACGTCACCTCACGACATCTACGCGAGACTTTCATCGCAGCCTCACGGGAATCGAGCAGCTCCACACCCACGCCGCGGCACGCAGTCGTTTCGGTTATCGCCGGCTGTACGCGGTGATCGCGATCCGTTTGTCGATCGACTGAATCCGCGTACGCGGTTCATCGGCGAGCGTCCTTGCTCGCGTAGAATAGCGAGAACACCACCGCGATCCAAGAATGCCACTGACTGCGGAGGGCTCCCCATGCTGGAGCGAATGGTTCGTCTGTCCTTGCCGCCGTTGGCGCTGACCCTGGGCGGAGGCTTGACTTTCCCTGCTTGGACGGATGGGGCGGTTGCAGCGGTGCTCGGCGCCGTCCTCGGCGCGTTATCGCCACAAGTGCAGGCTCCTCCAGTGTTCGCCGCGCAGTGCGCAGCCTGCCATGGGGATGAAGCCCTCGGCACCGCGAAAGCACCGGCGCTCGCGATGAATCAGCGCGTGGCGGAGCAGTCGGCCGGCGAGCTCGCCGCATACCTCCAGCGCGGGAACGTGGCCGCGGGCATGCCGTCCTTCGCCGACCTGGCCGCCAGCGATCGCGCGACGCTCGTTGCGTACCTGCTGCGCATCAACGTTGAGACGATCACGAAGCCGCCCGCAATCGTTGCAACGACTCGGCCGATGACGTGGGGCGCGCCACAACCGGGAGACTGGCGCACTTACAACGGCTCCGATACTGGTAATCGGTACAGCCCGCTCGAGCAGATCACGACGGCCAATGTGTCGACGCTCACGCTGAAGTGGATCTTCCCCATTCAGTATTTCGGCCTCGAGACAACGCCTCTGGCGGCGGACGGGGTGCTGTATGTCACAGGACCCAATCAGGTGGTCGCCATCGATGCCCAGACCGGCGGCCAACTCTGGCAGTACTCGCGCCCACACAGCACCGGCATGGTCGGCGACGCGCGGCTCGGTAGCAACCGCGGTGTCGCGCTGCTTCGCGACAGGATCTTCTTTGTCACGGACAACGCACACCTGCTCGCGCTCGATCGCGCCAGTGGCAAGCTGCTTTGGGAAACGCAGATGGCGTCCGACACGACTGGTCAGCATTTCGGCGGCACTATCGCCCCGCTCATCGTCCATGACACCGTCATCGCTGGTGTCGCCGGCGCGGATGAAGGAATTCGCGGATTCGTCGCGGCGTTCGCGCCCGACACCGGCGCGGTGGTGTGGCGAACCTGGACCGTGCCGCGTCGCGGCGAGGCCGGCAGCGACACGTGGCAAGGTAAGGAACCTGACACCGGCGGCGGATCCACGTGGCTCACCGGATCATACGACGCGTCGTCCGAAACGCTTTACTGGGCCACTGGCAACCCGTGGCCAGCTTCCAACGACGTGGATCGCCCCGGCGACAATCTCTACACCAACTGTGTACTCGCGCTGAATGCCACGACCGGTGAGCTGAAGTGGCACTACCAGTTCACACCTCATGATCTGAAAGACAGGGATGCGACTGAGCCGAACGTGCTGGTCGATATGCTCTATAAGGGCAAGCCTTCCAAGCTCCTGCTCCATGCCGATCGCAACGGCTTCTTCTATGTGCTCGATCGGACGAACGGCAGCGTGCTTCTGGCGAAGCCGTTTCTGCGCCGCGTGGACTGGGCGTCGAGTATTGGACCCGACGGTCGACCGGTGGTGAATGACCCACGCGGCTGCCCCGACGATGCCGCCAACTGGTCCGCAACCGCCTACTCACCGCAGACCCGGCTCTATTATTTCCTGGCGCTGGAAGAGTGTGTCGGCGACAAGCCCGGCGGCTATCCCAATCAAACGGGCCAACGCTTCCTGCGTGCGATAAACATCGAGACTGGCGACATCGTCTGGGAGGTGCCGCAACCGGGTGCCGCACGCGCGAAGACCTGGAGCGGAGTGTTGGCCACGGCAGGCGGACTCGTGTTTTACGGGCAGCCCAACGGCGGCTTCACGGCTGTCGATCAACGCAACGGCAAAACGCTTTGGCACTTTCCGACGAACGTGCGCATGAAAGCCTCGCCAATGACATTCGCCGTGGCTGGCCAGCAGTACGTCGCGATCGCTGCCGGACCGAACATCCTCTGCTTCGGTCTCTGAGACGCGTCGAGCCGCGCGCAGGACATGCTCATCCTTGAAGCGTAGTGAAATGCGCGGCGCCTCGCGAAGCACCTGATAACCGAAACCGAGCCGCGTCCCTCGGTCTCCCCGTCGATATCCTCGCCTTCGCGAGAACGTCCGCGGTCAACGGAGCAAGAACGACCGCATGCGCAGCACGTCGAACCTCGAAGGTTCACCGGCGGCTTCGCCGGTGAACTGACACAGCCGCAGCGCGTCCTCGCCCCAGAAGCGGCCGATGGCGGTCAGCACCTGAACGTCGGAGCGGACTGCGTCGCTCAGATCGGTCCGCGTGGCGAGCTCGTTCAATTGCACAGAGCTCGCAGCGCTGAGTGGCACGTTGTGCCGTCCGATCCGCAGCAGGTGGTTCGTCAACGGCACTGTTTCAATCGCGGCCTCGAAGAGCCGTTCGCGCCAGCTCGCCGACAGACGCTCGAACACGGAACGGAACCAGACCGTGGTCAGCAGCTTTCTCAGCTCCACGCCGCCGATCTGGAGCGCCGATCCACAACCGTTGCCGGCGAGCGCGAGCGCCGCCGCATCGCCGCGATTCAGTGCGAGCGCGAAGTCCCAGAAGCTGGAGAACACCGGCGTCGTCGCCTTTCTGGCCTGGGCGTCGTCCTGCGGTTGGGGTGCAATCGGCTCGGTCGCAGGTGTCGCGGCCGCCGCCGGCGTGTGCGACTCGCGCGGGTCGAACGGGAGGATCGTCGCTGGCGTCTCGTGGTACTCGAGCGGATCGCGGTACTCGAGCGGCCATGCGATCTCGATCGGCGGGTGATTGCCTGTGTGCTCGGCAAAGAGCGCGGTGACGCCCCACGGTTTCGGCATCTGTATGGCGCGGGCGTACAGCGGGTTGTACGCGTCGTCTGCGGCGCCCCCCGCAACGATGGAGCGGAATCGACCCTTGATCCTGGCGTCGACCACGTTCGACCAGTGCCCCTGGATGCAGATCAGGGATGTGCCGGCCGCCCTGCCGAACGCGTCGTAAGGATTCTCCCAGCAGGCGCGCACCGCGTCATCGACCTGCTCCTCGGTCGGATCTGCGCCGGCCGGGGGATCGATTTCGGCGAACGCGAGACGCAACCGTCCCGGCCCGCCAAACAAGGCGGAGAGATCGGATGGATCGACCTGCGACAGATCCTCGAGGACGTACAGCAGGCCTCGCAGGCTGCGCGCGATCGGCACGTTCATCCGTTCCCAGACAACGGACTGCGGCTGCGGGTCGCGATCCGTGTATCCGCGGTCGTTGAGGATCTCGATCAGCCTGATCGCCGCGCCGTCGAACTGCTCGACGACCTTGCGGGCATGGTCATAGCGGCGTTTTTCCACCTCGTGGCGCTCGAACGACGGACAGACGAAGACGGGGATGACGAGCTTCTTCTGACGCCGTGCCATCTCCGCGACCGGGAAGATCGTTCCGGCGCCGGTGCCCTTGCCGCCCGTCGCGATCAGGATCACCGCGGCGTACTCGCCGAGCAGGGCCTCGACGTCCCTCCTCGATTCCTCCAGCGCGGCACGCGCCACCTCCGGGTTGTGCCCGGATCCCAGATGCTTCGTCGTCGCGGCGCCGATGAGAAGCCGTTCTTCCGGCGGGACGTCCGAGAGGGAGAACTCGTTTGTGTCAAGAAACCTCGTCGCAATGCGCTGCCGGAGACGGCCCGCATACGCCGCGTCGATCTCGTGCGTGACCGCGAGGTCGCGCTGGACGATCGTCTTCAGCGAACGCAGAATGTTTCCGCCCCCGCCGCCGAGACTGAGAAGAAGGACGTTCACATGGCACCTGCCTTTTTCTGATGAACCCTGGCGCGGAAGGAGAGGACCACCCATTCGCCGCGCTGTCGTATCGAATCGCTGACGAACGGCGTGTCACCGAGCGCATGACGCACGCGCTCCACGTCGTACTCCACGTTCTTTCTGTGATCCGAGAGGTTTGGATAGCTCCGTCCCGCCGCCGGTGCGAGGAGCACCTCCAGGCGGCTACGGTGAGGCTTGAATCGCAGCCGCGATCGCACCGCCGGTACCGGGTCGCGTGACAGCGCAAGAGGCCGTTCGAATTCGCGGATGACCGACGTGCCGAACTGCGTCATGGCGACGATCGCCACGCGCCGCTGCTTCCAGCGTCGATCGGCTTCGTACAGGCCGAACGACATCATCAACAGCAGGATGAGCAGAGACCAGAAGCGATCCAGCCGGACGTCCGCAAGCGCCCCCTTCCACAACGGCTCCGACGCCACGTCTTTTGCCGCCGTGGCCGCCATGCTCAGTTGGACGGGACCGCCGCGTGTGTTCCACGTGCACGCCACCCAGCCCGGACGGATTCGATCGTATCGGCTCTTGGCCACGAACTTCGACACCGACAGGTCGAGGATCTGAAATCGCTCGTGGTACCTGTCGTTGGCGTCGCCGGTGATGCGCAAGGCCGCGGCCGCCGCCGTCTCGCCGGCGGAGAACCGGTAGCACACCCACTGTTGGGCAGATGCAACCCGGGGTGCGAGGGCGACAGCGACGACAACGAGAAGCGCGGCACACCTCAACCGTCTTATCGTCACGTTGAAACTTGATCTGCAGGAGAAACGGCCACGGCACCCTCTGGGACTCAAGCTCGGTGCCACCGCGAAGAATCAGTAATCAGCGTGCAGGCGCGCGGGCGTGTCCTTCGGCGAGGTCACCGTAATGCCGAGAGGGGACGGCTCATACATATCGGGTCTCGCGCCGGCCGGCTGACCTTAGCAGCGTCGGCGAGGCTGCGACCGCGATTGACGCCCTCCCGTTCGGGGCTGCCGCCCGTAGGTACAAGTGTTCAATGTCGGCGCGACGTACCACAGAGTACGCTGATCGAGGTGTGCTCATCCTAGCGTTTCGTTCAGCCAGATTGTGCGGCAGTGCGTATCGTGCGAGCGTCGG
>WNGF01006820.1_pt1 | contig 31630 bp, 30 predicted proteins | sample 5400641 | NCBI WGS metagenome assembly WNGF01 (sample SAMN13153371, study PRJNA577476) | soil metagenome | isolation source: 80 cm soil or saprolite under grassland replicate 2 | place: USA:California | collected 2016-06-15 | reverse complement strand
CAGCACATGCTGTGCCTCCTTTCGCGTGCGCGAGGACACGGTAGCGCGCCCGGACCCGCCGTGATGCGGCACCATCAGGAGCACGAACACGTCGCTCTTCGTCACCTACCTGGTCACCGTCAGCGTGCTGATGCTGACGGCCGGCCCGACATGCTCTTCTGCCTGGCGACGGGCCTGAAGAGCGAGATCGCGCATGGTTCGTCCTCGATGAGTTCTCACGGCCCGAGCCGCCCGCGGCCGTTCGGGATCGTGGGTGAGCTTCAGTCCCCGATGTAGACGGAGGTGCCGACGCTGACGCGGTCGTACAGGTCGATCACGTCCGGGATGGTCATCCGGACGCAGCCGTGCGAGACCGCATGGCCGATCGACCACGTCTCGTCGGTGCCGTGGATCCCGGCCCCGTTAAAGATCCCCAGCCAGCGAGCCTTGAGCGGGTCGTCGGGCCCTGGCGGGATCAGCTGGCCCCCGAGCGAGCCGGTCCAGGAGCTGAACGGCACCTGCCAGGACGGATTCACGACCTTGTCCTGGACGTGGTAAAGGCCGGCCGGTGTCTGGAGCCCGACCTGCCCGACGGCGATCGGATAGCTGCGTACCAGCCTGAGATGGCTGTAGACGCGAAGCCGGAAGGCGGCGCGGTCGATGGTGACGAACGACGGGTACCGACGCCGGAGTGCCGACACCGTGACTTGTGGTCGGGGATGACGAATCGGGACCTCGATCAGACGGCGAGCCTGCCTCGAGACGAGCGTCTTCTCGATTTCCCTGCGGAGCGGGGCGGCCGCGACGGCGACGCCGCGGTGGCCGCGTTTGACGATGAGCCGGTCGAAGCTCGGCACGACGACTGCATTCCGGGATCGACGGTCGATCCGCCTCTCAAGCTCCCGGACGGCACGCTCGACGGTCGAGCGCGAGTAGCCGATATGGGGCTTTAGGTTGGCGTCCACCCGGCCGCCTGTCAGCTGCGGGCGCCAGACCGGCGCCGCCGCGTACGCGCGGACGGTTCATTCCCAAGGCACGCACGAAGCGGCCAGTCACCAGACGAGTCACACACGACACGGCGACAACCAGGCTGGCGTCGGCCTCAGACAGACCGACCCGCCGAGTCTTACCGTCACCCGACCAGGCTCGGCTCGTCGAAGGTCGAGACCTGCGCGGGTCGTCGCGTACGGCGGCGAAGTCGTCGTCTCTGCGCGCGTCCTCGCGGAACCGCGGGAGCAGCTCGACGGACCGCCGGAGGTGCGCGAACGTGTCGTCGCCGGTGTCGCCCGCGAGCGTTGCGAAGCACGCGTAGTTGTAATGCAAGCCCGCGTGGTCCGGCATGTGCTCGAGGCCACCGCGGACCGCTTCGAGCGCGTCGGCGTACCGCTGCTCGCTGTAGGCCGTCATGGACTCTCTGTGGAACGGCCACGCCTCACCCCAGTCGACCCCCTCGTACGCCTCGCCGGGTGTGGCGCCGACAGCGAGGACTGTTCCGTCCCCGGTCGCCTTCCGCCGCGACTCCGGCCCGACGAACACGAATGTTCCTGCGGGCGCGTCGACCGTCTCGCCGTCGATCTCGAAGGTCGCCTTCCCGTCGAGCACGACGTACAGTTCCTCCTGGCCCGACCCGGTCTCGTCGTGCTCGTTGATCAGCGTGCCGTCCTGGCCGGGCGTGTAGGCGTTGATTCCGAATGCGTGGATCCCGAGGTGCTCGCGCACCGGAATATCTCTGCCGCGCCGCTCGATGTCGTCGAGGTGCGCGACCTGCCACGTCGGGTTGTCGTTCATCCGTGTTCACCTCCGAGTTGCGCGGGTCGTTGGGAATCGTCGATCGTAACCGCCGTCAACCGGCTCGCCTGAACGAGGCCGCCCTCGCCGCGCACGACCGGGACCGTCCCGGCGTCGGGCAGGCGCTGCGGCTGTTGGAGCACGGCGAGGCGAACGCGCTCGTCGCCGCCAAGCGCGCCCGGCCCTGCCAGGCGCTGGGCGAGCTCGCCGCCCTGCTCGCGAGCGCGCAGCGGCGGGGCTGGGCGCTGAAGCGATCGAGCGGATCAGGCGGGAGCGGGCGGCCGGCAGCAGCCTGGCCGCGATCGCGGACGGACTGAACGCCGATCGGATCCCCACCGCCCAGGGCGGTCGCCGCTATCCAGCGACCGTCCGCTACACGCTCAAACCGAACGCGCTGACCCACGGCCCCCGTCGCAGTTTGCGGGAAGTGCGACAGGCAAGGACGACGACGAATCCGCGCACGTCGAGGACGACGGCTCACCTCTGCTGCGTGCAGCCGCAACAGACGATCTACGCGAATCGCTCGACCACCTTCGCATGGAGCTTCGGCTGACGCCGAGGCCTGACGCCACACCGACCACCCCCAACACCAGCAACCAAGCCAAATAGCGCACATCGCTGACGCCGTGACGTGACTGACGGCTGGCGTCAGGCTGACCGCGCTGCGGCCTCGTCGTCGCAGCTGATCGCCAAAGGCCCCGATCAAGCGCCGCCGAGTCCGATTCGGATGTGTTTGGGCTCGAGGCATGCCGCGAGACCTTCCGGCCCGAGTTCGCGGCCGAGGCCCGACTCTTTCCAGCCGCCGAAGGGCGCCTGCAGCTCCGTGACGTCGTTGACGTTGACGCCGACACCGCCGACCTCGAGGCGCTCGGCGATTCGCAAGCAGCGCTCGAGATCGCGGCCGAATACGTACGCGGCGAGCCCGTACGGCGTTGCGTTGGCCAACTCGATCGCCTCCGCATCGGACGCGATCCGGCTGACGGCCGCGACCGGACCGAAAGTCTCCTCCTGCATCACGAGCATCTCGGGCGCGGCGTCCGCGATCAGCGTCGGCTCATAAAACCAGCCGCTCTCGTAGTCGGCGCCGGGCGGGACGCGGCCTCCGATAACGACACGTGCACCGCGGACGAGGGCGTCATGGACGTGCCTGCTCGTCCGCTCACGCGTGCCCTCATCGAAGAGCGGTCCATATTCGACGCCCGGATCGAGCCCGTGGCCGAGGCGCAACCGCCGCGCCTGCTCGGCGAATGCGCTCAGGAAGTCAGACTCGATGCGTCCCGCGACGAAGACACGGTTGACCGAGATGCAGATCTGACCCATGTTCGAGTAGCTGCGTCGCACCGCTGCTGGGACGACCGCATCGAGATCGGCGTCGTCGAGGACGATCAAGGGTGTATGGCCTCCAAGCTCGAGTGTCAGGCGCTTGATGTGCCCCGACGCGAGCTGCATCACGCGCCGGCCCGTCGCCGTCGAGCCGGTGATCTTGATCGCTCGGCTGATCGGGTTCTCGACGAGCTCGTCGCCGACCTCGCCGCCCGGGCCGATCACGAAGTTGACCACACCGGGCGGGACCCCTGCATCCTCGAAGCAGCGGATCACGCGAGCCGTCGCGAGCGGTGTCCCTGTGGCCGGTTTCGCCACGACCGTGCAGCCGACCGCGAGAGCAGGCGCGAGCTTCCAGGACAGCAGGTCGATTGGGTAGTTCCACGGCACGATTGCCACCACGACGCCCACAGGCTGTCTCAGGACGAGGCTTCGGATCTTCGGGCCGGAGGCGGGACGCCATTCGCCCCCGAGCCGGAGCGCCTCGTCGGCGTAATAGGCGATGACGTCGGCGGAGAAGGCGATCTCCTTGTGTGCGTCCGCCAGCGGCTTGCCCTGTTCGAGCGTCAGGACGCGCGCGATCTCCCAGATGCGGTGGCGCAGGAGCGACGCCGCCCGGTGCATGACCTCGGCGCGCTCCTTGGCGGTCGTGTCGGCCCACGCACGGAAGGTGGCCTGCGCGGCCTCGAGCGCGGCCCGCGCGTCTTCACGCGCGCCGAGCGCCGCTTCGCCGACGAGGTCGCCGGAGGCGGGATCGCGGATCTCAATCCGGCGGCGGGACGCGGACTCGCGCCACTCGCCGGCGACAAAGAGGAGCGCGAGCTCGTTCCCGTCGGCGTGCGGGAGCCGCGGCGTGGCGGGTGCCGCGGCCTGCGTCATCGGCGCGCCAGCCACTGCCAGAGCTGCTCGTAGCCGGCGTCGTTGTGCTCGCGGGCCGACGTCTCGCGCGGCAGGTTGAGGTTGACCTCGACGTGGGGCGGCGCACCGCGGGCGACCATCAGAACGGCGGTCTCCGCCACGATCGCCTGCATCACCGCGACGACGAGCACGGTCGAAACGGCGCTGACGGGGTCGTCGAGACCCTCGATCCGCACCGCGGCGTCGCCGAGCGGCGCCCCCGTATCGATCACGACGTCCGCCGTCTCGTACAGGCGCTTGCCCGACGAGTGCCGCGATTCGACCGCCGACGAGTGTGGTCGCGACGTCACGCCAACGACTCGTATCCCCCGTTCCTGTGCGCTCAGCGCGAGGTCGAGGATGACCGGGTTGATCCCGGAATGGCTGAACAGGATCAGGCTGTCTGCGCGGTCGGGGCGGTGGGCCTCGAGGATCGCTCGTCCGTAGCCCTCCTGGCGGTGCAGAAAGCGGTATTGCGCCACGCCCATGTCACCCCAGACGTGGTGGAGCAACGTGATCGGCGACTCGACGATCGGATGGAAGCCGACCAGACCGCCGCTGCGCGGGAATGCCTCGAGTGCGGGCATCGCGCCGTGACCGGTGCCGAACGTGTGGACGAGCCTCCCGTCGCCGATCGTGTCGGCACAGATCTCCGCCGCGCGCTGAATCGCCTCGGCCTGGGTCGAGCGTAGGCGCTCGAGGTGATCGAGCGCTGTCGAGAAGAACGCGTTCGCTGACACTTACACCTCCTCGCCGGCTGTCGTGGGAGAGCGGGCCGCTTCCGCGATCGCGGTCGTGAGCAGACCGTCGTGGTTCGAGATGGTGGCGAGCGTGGCCGCGACGAGCCGTGCCTCTCCGTCGCGACGCGCGTCCCCTTCGAGCTTCGCGCGTGTCCATCCATCGACGCTGGCGAGGCAGAGGGATCCGGCGCGGACGCCAAGCCGGCTGGCGACAACAAGGAGCGCAGATGTCTCCATGTCGAGGGCGATCACCCCGACGTCCGCGAGCGCGCGCAGGCGCATCGCAACAGATTCATCGCGCCCCGGCGACGCAGCGAACATCTCGCTGTAGAAGCCGTCGAAGCTCGCGACGAGGCCGATCCGGTAGCGCTCGTTCAGACGCTCCAGCGCGACGAGCGTGCCGAACAGGAGATCGAGGTCGGGGAGCGCTGGATAGCCGTCTGGGACGTATGTCGCCGACGTCTTCTCTCCGCGGAGCGCGGCCCTTGCGACGACCAGCCCTCCGAGTGCGCCCGCCTCGAGCGTCATCACCGTGCCGACTCGAAGGACGGTGCGTACGCCGAGTTCGGCTAGCTCCTCGAGCACGATCACGGCGACCGGCGCGCCCATCCCGAACGCACAGATGGTGAGCGGCACACCGTCGCTCGCGCCCGTGACGACGCGCAGCCCACGGTCGTCGCCGACGGTTCGAACGTCGTCGAGGTGCTCCACGAAGAGGTCGACCCGGCTTGGGTCACCGACGACGACCGCGCGCTCTGCGACGTCCTCGGGCCCGCACCCGAGGTACCACGCGCGCTTGCTCACAGCGCCCTCCCCGCCTGGAGGTGGTGCGACGCCGTCTCTATTCCTCGCCGCCCCGCGTCTGCCGGAGTGGCGCCTTCGACGAGCGCCGCGAGCAGGCCGGCAAAGAACGCATCGCCCGCGCCCGTCGCGTCGCTCACGGGGATCGCATCCTGCGCCAGCTCCACGCGACCGTCCGACCACGCGAGCAACGCGCCCTCCCGGCCGCGCGTCAGCGCCACCAGGCCGGCGCCGCGCTCAAGGAGGTCGTCCGGCTCAGCCGGCCGGCGGAGGGCGAGCGCGTCGCCGAGGAAGACGGTCTCGCTGCGGTTGAAGGAGACGACCGCCGCCGTGGCGAGCCGTGCGACGAGCGCCGGGGTGAACGCCTGCCGGTCGGCCTTGACGTTCCACGCGAGGGGCGTGCTCTCGAACCTGTCGAGCAGCGAGCTGGTCAGGCGAGGGGGGCCAACCGTGACCGCGAGCCACTCGGCCTCCTCGGCAAGGGGGGCGGCCGCCGCTGCGCCTTGAGCCTCCGAGCCCGCCGGGTGGAAGAGGCAGATCGCCTCCCCCCCCGCGTCGTGCACGAGCCAAGCGCGCGCGGATGGGCCCGTTCCCACCTCGAGCGCGCGCAGGTCGACGCCGGCGTCTTCCAGCAGCGACCGGTAGAGGCGTCCCTCCTCGTCGTCGCCCAACCATGCCACCAGCGCCGCGTGCACACCGAGCCGCTCGAGCCAGAGCGCGATGTTCGGAGCGCAGCCGCCCCAGCGAGGAGGCGGCAGCACCTCTCCGTCGAGGAGGGCGGTCTCGCCCGCCCGCGGCAAGGCGGATGTGACCAAGCGCGTATCGACGCTCGTGTAGCCGGAGACGACGACTCGTACGCGGCTCATCTCGCGGTCCCTTCGTCCCGGGCAAGCAGTGATTCCGCCTCGTCGAGCGAAAGGAGCCGGCCGAAGTAGCGCTCGACGTCCTCGAGGGTCGCGTCGTGGAGGTGCGGCCGGTTCGAGCCCACCGCGCCGTGGACGAGGATCGGTTCGAACCCGTTCGCGAAGGCGTCCTGCACGGTTGCGCGGATGCAGACGTTCGTCTTGACGCCGGCGACGGTGATGCGGCGGACGCCTTGCTCGTTCAGCAGGAGGGCGAGCTCGGTGCCGAAGAAGGCGCTGTAGCGGCGCTTCACGAGGTCGACCTCGTTGTCGACCGGCTCGAAACCCGGTGCGAACTCGATGTCGAGCGTTCCCTCCAGGCAGTGCTCGGGCAGTTTCGTGCCTTCGAGGTCGATCAGGCTTCGCCGGTGGACTTCGTGGGCGTGGACGACGAGCCGGCCGCCGCGGCGCGCCGCTTCGAGCAGACGGCGAACGCCCGGCAGTACCTCCTCCGCGGCGGGATAGTGGAACCCGCCGCGCGGGTCGAAGAACGCCCTGATCATGTCGACGAGGAGGAGCGCGACCTCATGCCGCTCGTCGGCGACCGGCCGCGCGGCTCTCGTCCGCTCTGGCACCGCTACACCATCCCCGCTCGGCCTGCGCGGCGCGTGCGAGCGATCCCGAGCGCGGTCAGTGCGACGATGACGGCGAGGTAGGGAAGCGTGTCGACGATCTGTGGCGGCAGCGTTGAACCGGGCAGCCGGACCTGGATCGCGTCCACGAGCCCAAACAGGAATGCGGCGGCAGCGGTCGGCCACGGCCGCGCGGCACCGAAGTAGAAGGCCGCGAGCGCGATGAAGCCGCGCCCGGCGGTCATTCCGACCGTGAACAGGCTGACGATGCCGATCGAGAGCTGTGCACCCGCCGCACCCGCGAAGATTCCCGCAACCACGCTCGAGAGGTCGCGCCAGAGAAGCGGCCTGATCCCTGCCGCGCGGGCCGCGTCGGGATTCTCGCCGGCTGCACGGAGGCGGATGCCCCACGTCGTCCGCCGGAGAGCCCAGGCGACGAGCGGAATGCTCGCCAGCGCGATGTAGGTCAGCGGGGTCTTGTTCGAGAAGATCGGGCCGAGCACGGGCACGTCGTCGACGAGCGGGATCCGGACGTGCGGAAGCGAGCGCAGATTGTCGGGGTTGAGTGCGCCGTAGACGTTGAACACGACCGGCAGGAGGTAGCCGATCAGGCCCGCGACGAGGACGTTCAGGCCGAGCCCAACGATGATCTCGTTCGCGCGCAGCCGGGTGATCACGAGCGTGAAAGGCACCGCCACGAACCCGCCCGCGCCCGCTGCGGCAAGGGTCGCGACCCACGGGTCGCCGGTCTTCCAGCTGACGAGGACGGCCACGAAGGCGCCCGCGAGCATCTCTCCTTCGAGCCCGATGTTGACGATCCCGCCGCGGAAGTTGATCAGCCCGCCGAGCGCAGCGAGCACGAGCGGCGTACTCAGCTCGACCGCCGACGCCACCGTGCTGGAGAAGTTCATCCGCGGCTCCCCATACCGCGCCCGAGCTGGATCACGGCGAAGATCATCACCGTCCCCTGGAGCACGCTGATCAACTCGAGCGGGATGTTCGTGAACAGCTGGACGGTCGAGCCGCCGTTTGCGAGGGCGCCGAAGAAGATCGCCGCGAGCACGCACCCGAGCGCGCTGTTGCGTCCGAGCAGGGCGACCGCGATGCCCGTGAAGCCGTACCCGGGCGAGAAGTGGTCGATGAACCGGTGGTTCACGCCGAGGATCTGAATTCCGCCGGCGAGCCCCCCGATCAGCCCGGAGACGACCATCGCGATGAGGATCGCGCGACCGACGCTGATCCCGGAGGCGGCGGCGAAGCGGCGATTCGCGCCGACTGTGGCGAGCTCGTACCCGACCGTCGTGCGTGCGTAGACAACCCAGAAGACGAGCGCGGTCCCGGCCGCGATCAGGAGCCCGGCCGTCATCTGGCTTGGCGGCGACAGCGACGGCAGCTCCGCCTGAGTGGCGACGAGCGGGCTCATCGAGTTCGCCGTCCCGATCGAGAGATAGGGGCCATTGACGAGGTACGACGTCAGCCCGATCACGACGAAGTTGAACATCAGCGTCGTAACCACCTCGTCGACCGACCAGAGCACCTTCAGCAACGCCGGTATCAGGCCGACGAGGGCACCGGCGGCGGCGGCGAGCGCCAGCGCCGCGGCGATCAGCGGAACGCTCGTGACGTGTACGAAGGTGAACCCGACCCAGGCGGCCGCGAACGCGCCGAGATAGAGCGAGCCTTCGACGCCGACGTTGAAGACGCCGGCGCGAAAGGCGAATGCCGTCGCGAGGCCGGTCATCATCACCGGCGTCGCAGCGGCGAGCGTGTTCGTTATCGCACTCCAGTCGCCGAGGCTGTAGTGCGCGAGCAGGCGGTATGTCTCGATCGCGTTCCGCCCGGTCGCCCAGAGGATGATTGCGCCGACGAGAAGGGCCGCGGCGAAGGGCGCGATCAGGCGGGCGGCGCCGACCGCCCAGCCGAGTCCGCGAGCCGCAAGCGGCGAGGCAAGTGGCGCGGGCGCATCCATCTACGCGGTCTCCGCGCCGGCGATCAGGCGGCCGATCTGCACGCGGTCGCCGAAGTCGGCGTGCGCCAGCGCTCCGACGATCCGCCCCTCCGAGAGGACGACGAGCCGGTCGGACAGTGCGAGCAACTCGTCGAGTTCCTCGCTGATCAGCAGGACCGCACCGCCCGCGTCGCGGATCGCGCGCAGCTGCTCGTGGACGAAGGCGATCCCGCGCACGTCCACGCCGCGCGTTGGGTACGCCGCGACGACGACCCGCGGGGCGCCCTCGAGCTCGCGGGCGACCACGGCGCGCTGGACGTTCCCTCCCGAGAGCGAGCGCACCGTTGCGCGTTCACCGGCCGCTCGCACCCCGAAGCGCTCCATCAGAGAGCGAACGAAGCGGCTGATCTGCGCGAACCGGAGGACGGAGAAGCGCGCAAGCGGCGGGCGGCGGAAACGCAGGGTGATCAGCGAGTTCCGGAGCGAGCCGTCGAGGTTGACACCCTCGCCGTCCCGGTCTTCGCTGATGAACGCGAGGCCAGCCGCTCGGCGGACGCCGACACTCGCGCGCGTGACCTTGCGGCCCGCGATTGTCACGTCGCCGCGGTCGGGCCGCCTGAGGCCGACGATCGTCTCGACGAGCTCGCGCTGTCCGTTCCCTTCGACGCCCGCCACGCCCAAGATCTCGCCAGCCGCGATTTCAAACCCGATCCCGGCAAGCGCGAGGTCGCCGGCAAACCTGCGGACGCGCACGCCCTCGAGCCGGAGCTGCGGTTCGCCGCCCACGCTTCCGCTCTCTACGGCGTCGACCTGCACGCCCGCCAGCCTCGCGTCGATCGCAAGCGAGGCGAATCGAGGATCGCCGACCATGAGCTCTGCCACCCGCCCGATGTCGAGTGCGCGGGCGTCGAGGGTCTCGACGACGCGGCCGCCGCGCATGACCGTCACCCGGTCGGCGATCGCCTGCACCTCGCGCAACTTGTGACTGATGAAGATCACCGTCCGTCCTTGCTCCCGCAGGCGCCCCAGGACGGTGAAGAGATCCTCGACCTCGGGCGGGGTCAGGACGGTCGTCGGCTCGTCCAGGATCAACAGGCTCGCGTCGCGGTACAGCAGGCGCAGGATCTCCAGGCGCTGGCGCTGACCGACCGAGAGCAGCCGCACCGGTCTGTGCCACGGCATCCGGACCTTGAGCGACAAGGCAAGCTCCTCGGCGCGGCGGAGGGCCGCTCGCTGGTCAAGCAGCGGGCCGCGCGCGGGCTCGCGGCCGAGAACGAGATTCTCGAGCGCCGTCAGCCCCTCGAGCAGCTGAAAGCGCTGCTGCACCATCCCGACCCCGCGCGCGAGCGCGTCGTGCGGTCCGCTCAGGCGAACCGGCTCCCCGGCGAGCTCGATCGTGCCCTCGTCGGGGGAGACGAGTCCGAAGTTTTCCCCGACGAGGGCATGAATCGAGCCACGGTCGACGGACAGGTCGACGCTCTCGGTCGCAACCACTGGGCCGTACCGCTTCGTGATCCCACGCAGAACGAGGTGGGGCCGCTGCTCCGGAGCGTCTGTGACGGCTTCGACTCGACCTGTCTCGTCTACTTGAACCAGCGCGGGTAGCCCTGGGTGATCACGTTCCACACCTTGATCTTCTTCGTGATGATGCCGCGCTTCAGCTTGTTGACCCGGGCAACGAATTGCTTCGGGACGGACGCTTGGATCTTGCCGAGTCCGACGCCCCCCGCGCGCAAATCGAGGTTCACGACCTTGTTCCCGAGCTTGCCGGCGGCCAGCATCTGCACCGACTTGTAGACCGCGAGGTCGGTGCGCTTGACCATGCTTGTGAGCACGTATTTCGGAGCGAGTCTCGCCTGATCGGTGTCGACGCCGATCGCGTAGTGATGGCGTTCCTTCGCGGCCTGGATCACTCCCAGCCCGGTTCCGCCGGCCACCTGGTAGACGATGTCGGCGCCTTGGTCGTACATCGCCTCGGTGATCTGCTTGCCCTTGGCAGGGTCACCGAAGTTATTCGAGTACTTGACCAGCACCTTGATCTTGGGGTCGATCGAGCGTGCACCCTGGTAGTAGCCGACGAGGAACTTGTCAATTCCAGTCGACTTTGTCCCGCCGATCACACCGATCACGTGCTTGGCGTTGATCCCGCGGATCTTCGTGTCTCGGGTGACGAGCGCAGCAAGCGCGCCTGCAAGATAGGAGCCCTGGTGCTCGGCGAACACGAAACTGGTGAGGTTCTTCTTCTTCAGCGGCAGGTTCAGGAAGGTCCACTGCGTGCGCGAGCAGTCCGCCGCGACTTTCTGAAGGGCGTCGGAGGTCGAGAATTCGAGATCGATCACGAGGTCGAACTTCGCCTGGCAAGCCTGGCGGAGGATCGCCTCGCCCTGGGAGACGATGTCGGCCGACTGAATCCTCTGGCCTTTGAAACCGAACTTCGCCTCCGCGCGCTTGAGCCCGGTGTTGGCGAGATCGTTGTACGACTTGTCGCCAAGCCCGCCCTGGGCAATTACCATCGCGACCTTCTTGTTCAATGCCTTGCCGGTGAGCGGCACCGCGCTCCTCGTCGGCGCGCCGTAGGCCGCCCCATAGACGGACGCGGTGGCGACCACCCCCGCAACGGCCGCGAGCATCCAACTCCGACTCATCTCTGCCTCCTTCCCGCTTGCGTGCGTTCCAAGCTGATGACGTAGTCGTATTTGTCCCCGAGATAGACCGCCCTGACAGCCTCGAGCAGGCGGCCGCTTTGATCGCGGGTGAGCCTGAGCACGCTCATCGCCGCCGTGCTCCGCGGCACGCCTAAGAGGGCGGCCTCGGGCTGCGCCAGCAGGCGGGCTCGCAGATGCTCCTCGGCGGCGCTCAGCCGATGGCCGGCCCGCTCAAGCTCTGCATACAACGACAGGCGCTCGTCGTGACGCAGCCGTTCCTCCGTGAAGCCGATTGCCTCGGCGATCGCGAGCGGAACGAGCGTCGTGTGCAGCCCGACGGGCCGGGCGTCCGCGAGACGCAGGCGGATCGCCCGGGCAAGCCGGATGCTCGAGCTGCCGAACAGTCGCGGATCCGGCGCGTCCGGCGACGGCAAGGAATGTCCGTCCGACTTCCGCCGGTCGTCCACAGCCTCCCAGTTGATCAGACGGCTCGACGATGCGAGTCCCTTCGAGGCGAGATGCTCGCTGAAGCTCGTCAGCTCCGGGAGAGCTCGCTCGAGGGGCGGAACCGCGACGAACGTTCCGCGACCTTGGTGGCGCTTCACAACGCCGGCAAACGCGAGCTCCTGGACCGCCTGTCGGACGGTTGCCCGACTCACGTCGAACCGGCGCTGCAGGTCGGCCTCCGAAGGCAGCATCGTCCCGGGCTCGAGCCGCTCGCGCTCGATCTCGCCGCGGATCCAGTCAGCCACCTGCACATAGAGCGGAGGCCGTGTGCGCTCCTCGAGTCTTCCCTGGACCAATGAACTCACCGAGGTACTTGGCCGGACGACCGTATGACCGACCCTAACGAGCCTCCTACCGCCGCGTCAAGCTGCGTCTATTCGGGAGGAGTCCGAGGGGCAATGATCGCGCCAGCCCGCTCGAGCTTGCCGATCTCACGGTCGCTGTAGCCGATCTCCGCAAGCACCGCCCTTGTGTCCGCACCGAGCCGCGGCGGCGGCGTCCGGTGCAGTACGCGTCGCCCAGCAATCGTCAGCGGCGGTGCAATCTCCACGAACCCCGGGATCACCGGGTGCGGAAGCCGTTGCAGCATCTCGACGGCGTGCGTTTGCTCGGCGTTCGCAACATCAGCGATTGTCTGCACCGGTGCTGCAGGTACGCCCACGGCTCGGAGGCGCTCGAGCCAGTGGTTCGACGCTCGCGTCTTGAGCACCTCGCCGAGAATCGCGGCAAGGTCGTCGCGGTGTCTTACGCGCTCCGGGTTCGAGCTGAATCGCCGATCCGACGTGAGCTCGGGCCGCCCGACCGCATCACAGAGGAGCGCGAAGTGGCGGTCGTTCGCGGCGGCGATCATGATCTCGCCGTCGCTGGTCGCGAACGTCTGGTACGGCGCGACCAGCGCGAACCCGCTTCCCTGAGCCGTCGGAATCTCCCCCGTCGCGAGGTATCCCATCAGCTGGTATGGCACGAGCGCGAGTCCAGTCTCGTAAAGCGAGACATCGATTGCCCTCCCGCGTCCGGTGCGGTCTCGGTCGGCGAGCGCGAGCAGGATCCCGATCAGTGCCCACTGTGCCGTCGCGAAGTCGATCAGCGAGGTTCCCACGCGCGCACCGCCGATGTTCGCCTCGCCGGTGATGCTCATCAGCCCGGTCTCCGCCTGCATCAGCGGGTCGTAGCCGGCGAGCGCCGCAAGGGGACCTGTTCGCCCGTAGGCGCCGATGGTGACATGCACCAATTGGACGTTGCGGTAGGACAACGATGACGCGTCGAGCCCGCGCGACTCAGCGAGGCCGGGGCGGAGGCCGACGACGCAGATGTCGGCGCGGTCGATCAGGCGCAGGAGTGCGTCACGCGTCGCCGGGTGCGAGAGCCGAAGCGCCACCGACCGCTTGTTCGCGTTTGCCGCCAGGAAGAGGACACCATCCTCGCCCCAGAAGGGTGGCCCCCAGACGCGCGTGTCGTCGCCGTGATCGGGGTGCTCGATCTTGATCACCTCGGCACCGAGGGCGCCGAGGATCTCGGTGCAGTACGGGCCCGCGAGCGAGGTCGTCACGTCGACGACGCACAGGCCTGCGAGCGGGAGCTCGTTCATGGGGCGGACCTGACGCGGACATCGGCGGACACGGCGTTCACGTGGAGACGCCCGATCGCGAGCGAGGGGTGGCTGTCGGTGACGGAATGTTCGGCGGGTGAGCTCGTGCGAGTGGCCGACGCACGCGGGCTGCTGGGTGCGGGTTCAATGTCGTCGGCCCGGGTGTCAAACGCAAGTCCTAGTTCGAACGGAGATCCGTACTGCGGTCGCCATCCTGAGTGATGTCACAACCTGGTTTGCATGCAGCTGAGGTTCGCGTGTGGGCTGCACAAATACGATCCCGCTGCAAATCGCAAAGTTTGCGCGGGCGGAATTGTGTATCCGACGGCGATGCTCTGCCCGAGAGTATTGGTCATGCTCCTTTTGTGGCAGTGGTACATGTACAGGCCGAAGAAGACCTCGAGGCGCGAAACGCCGCGGACTGGGGCAGCCGCGCGCGCCAAACCGTTGTTTGAGGCGGACTGGGCGCGTTGTTCGGTTCGCGCGAGAATCACCCGGAGCTCGTCCATTCGCGCACCTCAGTCACGTCCACCGCCAGCATGGGACCGTTCGGCGGTTCGCGGCGGTACTGCGGGTACTTGTCCCTCATTCGGCCGAGCAGGTCCAGACGATGGCGGCGGGATCTTTCCTGCAGGTTCGATCTCCATGAGAACAGCCGGGCAGCTCCGGCGGGGAAGCGTCAAGGCGAGTCCCTGCTCGTTTGACCCCTGCGGTGCCGGGAGCGCCCGGCTTTGAGCAGCAGGCCCACCGGAGGGAACCTGGCGATGGCGGCATACGGTCGGCGACCGCACCCGGCCGGCTGGTTGACAGCCCCGACCACTTCGAAGCGATGTGCCCGAGCGTGGCGCAGAGCTCCTAGACTCCGTCGCAGTTCCCGCATTCCGCGACATCCGGGACCTAACCCGCGGGCGTGCTGATGACGGGCCGCGCGCGGACGACACCGACCCGCCCCGGTGGCGGGTCGACGGTCGAGACGTCGTCGACGACGACCCGACGGCTCCCACCGACGGCGATGACGACCTGCGGGATCGGTGGCGGCTCGCCTGCTGGCTGCTCGTAGGTCCACTCGCTCTCGCTGCCATCCTGCTCCCTGACGAGCACGCGCCAGTGGTGGGGTGGCAAGCTCACACGAAGACCTGTTTCCAGGCTGGAACGCTGGAAAACCGTGTATCTACTCCCCCTGGGGGCAGCCTGTTCGGCGAGCTGGGCTCAAGCGGTCGTGCTCGACCCGGATCCTGCCGCGGCAGAGAGGCACAATGGCCTGGTTTGCTCATGCGGTTTCGCGGCGCGTCGACCGCGCGCCCTTTTGCTGCGAAGCCTCGGCGCCGCCGCGCGACGTGGAGGAGGACCTACGCCGCTTCCTCCCGGGAGCCTCATCATCGCTGCGCTCGCAGGAGGCTGGCGAGCGAAATCTCCCGGGCGACCGAATCCCTCGCTCAGGCCCGGGCCGACTCATTTTTCGCTTCCTGCGGGGGCCCTTGGCGTTGATACGTCCGAGGGCTCGGGGGTGAGACTCGGGCAGCCGCTCCGCTCGCTACCTGCAGGAGCCGTGTCCCCATCACGTGGATCTCGTCGAGCAGCTCCTGCCGCTCCTTCCAGACCGCCTCGGTCTCGGCGTGAAGTTCTTGCATTCGCGCTTCGGCCTGTTCCCGCACGGCCGCGATCTCTTCCTCGAGCCGCTGCAGCCGCTCCGCCGCCTCCGCGCGCGAGCGGCTGAGGGCATTCTCCGCCTCGGCGGTTGTGCGGGCGACGATCTCGTCCGCCTCGGCCCTCGCGCCAGCGATGATGTCGCCCGCCTCGGCCCTTGCCCTGGCGATGATCTCCTCCGCCTCGGCTCCTGCCGCCCTTGCGCCGGCGATGTTCTGTTCCGCCTCGGCTCGTGCGCGAGCGATCTCCTCTTCTGCTCCTCGCGCGCACTCGCCGTGATCTCTTCCGCCGTCTCCCGCGCCTGCTGCAGAAGGGCTTTCGCCTGCTCCCCAACCCGGTCGAGCGCGCGCCTGACTGCCGCCTGCGGCGACCGCCCGACTTCGAGCTCAGCAATCAGACGATTGACCTGATTGACGTAGGAAGCGACGGCCCGGCGCTCGTACCCGCGGGCCGCACTCGGGAACGGGACGTCGCGGATCGCCGCGGGCACGCGCGCTCGAAGCTCGGCGAAGCCGCCGCGCTCCTCCGACGGGGGCGCAGACTTGCGCTCCCCATCACCCCGTTCGGGGGCCTCGTCATCGGCCACGCGCCGAGTGTGCCCGATCCCACTTTGTGCGACTGGGCTCGCCCAATCCACATGGCGGTGGGTGTAAGGGGGGAGCGCGGTCCTCCCGCGCACTCCAGCCCTGGAAGCCGCGCGGCGGTCGGGAGAGGAGACGCGGATGACCCAATGGGTCACGCACACGCCAGACGGGCGCAGGTTCCGTGTGAGACGTGAGGAAGACACGTGGATCGCGAGCTGTGGCGAAGATGAGGCGCGAAACGACCTGCTCGACGTCGCGCTCATCGAAGCGATTCGCGGAGAACCCGCCGTCTTTGCCCATTCGCCTCAGGTCGAGTACGGACCATCGATACGCGCGCAAGCCGATCGGATCGAGCGCGCCTTTCACAGGAAGGCCGACCAGGCCGATGCATAGCGCGCCGACGGCAGAGACACCCTCAGCCGTTGATCGCGGTAACCAGATAATCCCTCCCGCGGCTCCCCACCTCCGTGCGGAAAGGGTCGACAGTTTGTGTCAAGCGGCGACGGTCGGGCGCGACTTTACCGGCGTCGGTGGCGGTGTGCGATGGCTCAAACGGGGGATGCGCAGCGAGCATTTCTCGGAAAGAGCGCGAACTTCTGCGCGTGGCCTGACGCGCTCGCCGACGCAGACGAGGACGAAGAGCAATTTCTGAACCAAGCGAAGAGCCTGAAGCCTCACGTGCGCGTGAGCCCGAGGTTCCGGGCGACTTCGTGTCCGAGGACCTGCGCGCCGACTGTGTCCGCTTCCTCGGCGAGCTGCAGGCGCTGATCGCGTGGCGCGCAGAAATGCCGCCCAGCGGCGCGGAGTGGGTGCGTTGGCGCGGCGGGTGATCGACTTCTGGCCCAGAGGCCACGCGACGCTATGGACCGACGGATCGTTGTGGTGCTGAGATACCGCGAAAAAGGCGGCGACGGGGGCTCGGCTTTCTTGTTGCCTCAGTCGAGCAGCCGTTTGACCGCGAGCGCGCCGAGCGAGGCTGCAGCGACGAGCGCGAGGAGGTCGGTCGGGGTGAAGATTCGCTTGAACTCGGCGCTCCCGTCGCGCACCTCGATGTAGCCGATCGGGCTGACGGCCGCACCGCCGCCTCCACCCCCGCCCGAGCCTTCGTCGCCCTCGCGGGAGCCGGAGCCGCCGCCTCCGCCCCCGCCAAACCCGAAGCGTGTCTTTGCAACCGGAATCACGGTCACGCCCTCGCGCTGAACGGGCTCGCCGAAGACGGTCGACACCTGCGCCCTCTGGCCAACCGTCTGTCCAATCCGCTCGAGTAGCTCGTTGACCAACTGCGAGCGCTCCTGTGCCGCCACCGCCATCACAGGCTCCTTCCCTGGTTACGTCTTCATGGTGCCGGACCGCCAAGAGGCCGGCGACGAGGGGGCTCGCGCGCGTCTCGGCTACCGGTTAGGGCAACCTCTGTTTTCGGAAACCGCGAAGAGGCCATAGACGACGGGCTCGGCGCGCGTTCGCGCCTATCCTGCCGAGCGTGGCCATACGGTCTTTCGCGCCGACGAGCTCGCGTCAGGGAAGGGGTCGAGGACTCGCCTCAACTACGCCTTGGCGACCGGCCACTCAACAGTGGACGTGCTCGGCGAGACGGCGTTTCAGTCGGGCGGGAGCTGTTGGTCCGGCCGGTCGGCGGGCTCGGAGGCCGGCGTACTTCCTGCCCCGCTGCTTGCGGTAGTACCGAGGAGCAGCCCGATCGCGAGCCAGAGCAGGAATGACAGCTTGGCGCCGAGGTCGATGTCGGCGACGACGCGACGAGAGCCGTCGGCGTTCATGAGGACGACCGACCAGTCGCCCTCGCGCACCTTCCACGTCACCGTTTGTGTTCCCACGCCAGAGGCAGAGACCGCCCAGAAGTGCTGCGCCGTCGGCGGCCCTTGGGGCGGGCCTCCTGCGATCGGACGGTAGTGGACGCGGAACGGATCGACTTCGATGTCCTCGACGTTCGCGTGCGCGACGCTCCCGACGTATCGGGCGACGTCCGCCTCAGGCCCGATGCCAATGAAGAGCAGCTTCCCGCCGGCGGCGCTCTCCCCGCGGACCCGAACCTTGCCGAACCAGTTGTCGTTCCAGAGCCAGTCGGGCCCATCAGCATCAACCTCGAGCCGAGTGCGCGTCAGCGCATAGGTCGAGGTTGCAAACCGCTCGGTCGGCGTCGTCAGGTAGCCGTCCTCGCGCTGGGTGCGATCGGCCCAGAGCAGGAATCCGCCGCCCACCAGCAGGGCGAGCCCGAGCAGGGCCCCGATGCTGCCGAGAACGATGAGGGCAACGCGGCCCGCGCTCACCGAAAGCGGAGCGGTTCAGCCGGGCAGACCCGCGCGGCTCTCCGCGCCGGGAGATTCGTCGTCGCCAGCGCGACCGGGTAGAGGACGGCGAAGATGGCACCGAGGTTGACCCATGGGACGTAGAACGTCAAGTTGTCCCCAGGCGAGAGACCGTCGCCATCGTCGGGGTCGCACCGGCCGCGATCTCGGCATCCGGGCCCCTGCGCGGAGCTGTCGCAGTTTGCGGGAACTGCGACAGGGACGACGACCGGCTTCACGCTGCTCTGACGTTCCCCCCGTCGCGAGGCCCGACCGCGGGCGGGAATAGACAAGTCCTCGCGCGCATGCACTAGAAGGAAGCCCAGACACTGAGGGACGAGAAGCCCCGAGGCCAGTCAGGCCTGTCGCTCTCTGTTGGGGAGTGCGACAGAAGTGTCGTTCCGCTCCCGGCGCTCACGGAGCCGGTCCTAGGGATTCGTCGTAAGGGATGCTCCGCGGGGCGAGGACACCGTTCGGTGGGTGCAGCTTCTTCGGCTCGTCACCTCTCTCGGTTAGGTGGGGTGGCTACTGGTGCCGTCTAACGGTGCCGACCCGGAACGCTCTATCCCGCATCGGGTGAGCGCTTACGCTCCTTACACGGTGCTGTGGTGCCGATGGTGCTCGGCACCACGCCGAGGGTGCGCGTGCGCCAACAAAGGCGTGGCGGTCGTGGTCGTCCCCGAAGACCACTGGCGGGCGTTGCCGCGCACGATGATGTGGTAGGTGGCGCCCGGGTAGCAGATCCGGTGGGGACGAGCCATCCGCCGAAGCTAGCCGCCGCCGGCGGGCTGGGCTACTGTCCGGGCCGAGATGTCACAGTCTCGTCACGATCCGGACCGGGTGGAGATTTGTCGGAATGCAAGACCTGACACCCCTTCTTCCCCTACTCGAAGGAGGAACACCATGCGCAGGCTCGTCTTGCTTGTAGCAGGCGTCGTTGCTGTCACGCTTCCGACGGCTGCGGCCGCTTCGCCGCCGACGCCCGTGACGATCACGGTCCTGGCCGATTTCAGCGGGCCGGTCCCGCAGGGGACGTTCACGGCCACCTCGCCGCTCTGCGCGAGTGGAACCTTCGTCAGCGAGCCGATCGCCGGTGGGGGAGGACCGGTCGCCTCCGCCTTCACGGGCCTTCAGCACTCAGCTGCGACGACGCGAGCGGAACCTTCACGATCCAGTTCCACCCCCAAGTCCACCCGCCCGACTTCATTGACCATGGCCCCTGGGCCGCGCGTGGGGGAACGGGAGCCTACGACGGCCTCCACGGCAGCGGCGACTTCACCTTGCTCGGCTTCGTCTCGCCAACGACAGCCGTAGCGACCTTCAACGGCGAGGTTCATTTCGACTGAGCTTGTCAGCGAAAGGGCACGGGGCCAAGAGGACTCGAACCCGCGGCCTCGGATAGCGATCAGAGCCACCGAACCTCGGTGAAGCGATATGCGGTTGCAGATGTCTGTTCAAATCCTGCCCCCGCTACTCAGAAAGGCCCGCAAACGCGGGCCTTTCGTCTTCTTGCAGGACGACGACTGCGCGATTTTGTACCCAATTTTGTACCCATAAGGGCCAGTAATACGACACATTGTCGCGATACAGCTATCAGCGTGACCACCACGCTTTTACATCTGGCCTCATGGACACACGATGCGGTGTACGCCGAGTGTCGCGACGCCTACAACCAATATTCGCGCGACTTTGACGCGCACTACGCGGCCTACTTTGCCGCGCATCCCGAGGAGCGCGGGACGCATCTGCGACAGGCAACCGATCTCGAGCGGGCACTCCCGCCGGGCTGGGAGCACCTGGCTGACGATCTGCCCAGCGTGTCCGGCACGTCCACCACCTCTCCGGCCGCTCGAGCCAGGTGCTGGTCGAGCCAATCGTCCAATCGACGTATGGGCCACGAGTGGGCCACGAGAATTTGGCCAACTAGTCAACAATCTGCCTGAAATCGCCAAGTGTCGGCCTCCGCGATGCGAGGCGATCGATCTCTTACTCAGATGCGCTCCGAGTGGAGGCAGGGCGGAGGGCAGCCTGCTCCAAGGGTCCACGCAGACGATCTCCGCTTCGATTGACACGGAGAGGTGTCCTTGTGATCGAATCGAGGGCGTGCTGACGTTCGAAGAAGCGCTCGAGACGTGGGACGGGGAGTCCGTGGTCGTACACCGTGACCGGGAGAGCAGTGGATGGATTTTCGTCTGCCTCCATTCGACGCGCCTTGGTCCCGCGGGAGGCGGCACGCGGATGAAGGTGTACGGGAGGCCGGCTGAGGCGCTGGAAGACGCAATGCGCCTTTCGGCCGCGATGACCCGGAAGCTAGCGATCGCAGGCCTTCCGTTCGGCGGCGGCAAGGCGGTGATCGCGGTTCCGGAGATCCCAAGCGGGGAGCAGCGTCGCGCGTTATTCCTGCGGTACGCCGATCTCGTCGCTTCGTTGGGTGGCACCTTCCGGACGAGCTCAGACATCAATACCGGTGAGGCGGACATGGACGTCATCGGCGAACGAACCGAGTACGTCTTTGGTCGATCGGTCCAGGCCGGCGGCTCGGGGAGTCCTGCTCCGCCAACGGCCGTTGGCGTCTACCACGGCATCCGCGCCAGCCTCACACATGCCTTCGGATCGGATGACCTCGAAGGGCGAATCGTCGTAGTCCAGGGTGCAGGCGGGGTTGGTTCGCCCCTCGCAGACCATCTAGCGAACGCCGGTGCCTCGGTCCTCGTGGCCGACATCGATCCCGGGCGCGCGCACGCCGTTGCCGCTCGGGTCGGCGGCGTGGCGTTGCCCGCCGACCAACTCTTCGAGCCCGACTCCGACGTCTTCGCCCCATGTGCGGTCGGCGGCATCCTGAGCGTGGAGACTGTGCCGCAGCTTCGTTGCCGGATCGTCGCCGGGTCAGCAAATAACCAGCTAGCAGAGCCGGAGGCAGCCGACCTGCTGCACGCGCGTGGGATCCTGTACGCACCCGACTACGTCATCAACGCCGGTGGTGCCATAGCGATCGTCGGTCTGGAGCAGCTCGGCTGGAGCAAATCCGAGCTGGACACGGCGCTGGCGCGGATCGGCGAGACGCTACGTCAGATCTACGAGCGGGCCGACGCCCTCGACGGCGGCAGCCGCCGACGTGCTTGCCGAGGAGCGGCTGAAAGCACGCTAGCGGGGACGAACGCGCTGCGTTGCGGCTGGGGGCGTCAATCGTCCTTCTCGGATAGGCGTCGACCAGAGCGCTTGTCGCCGTCGATAGGACTTGAACGGACCGCGGACGGCTGCGGAGGCTCGCGGCGTCGTGTCGCACGCCTGGCGTCTATTGTCGCCTGGCCGCGTTCGTGGCCCCAAACAAATCACCGGCTCTGGTGGGGAGCGATGGTATTTGCAGGCTTTTTCTCGGCTCGGTAGGACTCTCATCGCACCCGACGTTTGGGCCACGAGGTGAAAAGGTGCGTCTGAGCCGGCAACACAGAGTGCCTTTTTGCAGGCACTTCGAGACACGGCAGCGACGGGACTCGAACCCGCAACCTCCGGCGTGACAGGCCGGTCTTGGTACCTCCGGCCTGGCGGGAGTCGGCGGGGATTCCCGGGCGAGAGCAGGGTTTTCCAACCCAGACGTTGCGTGGATTCGCGGGTGCAGGCGAGAGCTTCCGGTGCCCTCCTGCGGGACGAGCGCGGGATGCTTCGTTGCCTCAACAGCGAACGACGGGATCTGCGCGGACGACGCGCAACCGCGCTTCGGCCACGACTGGCCATGGGGAGGTGTCGGACAGCGACTCCGCCTGGCCTGTCGAAGGGGCCACGTCGCAGCGCACCTGGTCCGGTGACAGGCTGGCAGATCTGGACAGATGCTGTGCATGACCAGGAAGACATTCAAAGCGGGCGGCCGAGTAGGCCGGGCGGACGGCGATCGAGCAGGGCTCCCGCCGAAGGTGGCGGATAGCGGAGTTCTGCGCGAGGTTTGCGCGTCTGCGTGACAGTACGCTCGCGCAGACGGCTTGCCCTGTCACAGGGTTCGCCCGCCTTACGCCCACGGCCGCCCGCACGCCCGCCGGCCGACTTGGGCTGGCTCGGCGGTGGTAGCCTCAGCGACCTCTGTGATCGCCCCGCTCGTTCGGATTCGCCACGAGATGCTCGAAGCGATCGCGGCGCGCGGCGTCCCCGTCCCGACCTACGACCGTTCGCGACTCCTTCCGCGCATCCTGCACCTCGGTGTAGGCGGGTTCCACCGCTCCCACCTTGCGCTCTATGCGCATGAGCTCGCCGAGCTCGGGAGCGACTGGGGCATCCGCGGACTCGGCCTGTTGGCGGGCGATCAGCGGATGCGCGACGCGCTTGCGCCACAGGACTACCTCTACACACTCGTCGAGCGTGGCGACGGCGAGCCACAGCCGCAGGTAGTTGGGAGCATCATCGACTTCGTCGTCGCGGTCGACGATGTCAAGGGATTCGCGGCGCAGATCGCCGAGCCGGGCGTTGAGATCCTCTCGCTGACGATCACGGAGTCCGGCTACTCGCTAGAGTCAAGCAACGCGACGATCGAGGCGATCGTCGACGGGCTCGCCGCCCGCCGGGCCGCAGGTGGTGCGCCCCTCACGATCCTGAGCTGCGACAACCTGGCCGGCAACGGCGGTCTTGCGCGCAAGGCCGTGATGACCGTCTGCGAGGAGCGCGATCCCGGCCTCGCTCGGTGGGTGGAGGGTGCCTGCACCTTCCCCAACTCGGTCGTCGACCGGATCACCCCGCAGACCGCCGACGGCGATCGTGCATGGTTGCGTGAGACGTGGGGGATCGTCGATGCCTGGCCCGTGGTTGCCGAGCCGTTCCGCCAATGGGTGCTCGAGGATCGCTTCGCGGCCGGGCGCCCCCGCTTCGAAGACGCCGGCGCGCTCTTCACGGACGACGTGCGCAGCTGGGAGCTCTACAAGCTGCGGCTGCTCAACGCGACGCACTCGTGCATGGCGTACCTGTCAGCGCTCGCCGGGATCGTGTACGTCGACGAGGCCATGGCAGTTCCGCAGATGCGCCGCTTCCTCGAGCGGCTGCTCCACGAGGAGGCGATCCCGACGCTCACCGAGATCCCGGGCCATCCGCGGGAGGAGTATGCGGAGACCGTCCTGAAGCGCTTCGAGAACACGGGTGTGCGCGACCAGATCGCGCGTCTCTGCATCGACGGCACAGCGAAGCTCCGGACCTTCCTGATCCCCACGGTCGAACGGCAGCTCGAGCTCGGCGGGCCGGTGGACCGGGCGGCTCTCGCACTCGCCGGGTGGGCGCGCTACCTCGCCACGATGCCGGCGGGGGAGCGCGCGCCCGACGCGAGCGCCGATCGGGCGGTTGCGTACGCAGCGAACGCGTTGGACGATCCGGTCTCGTTCCTGGAATTCGCCGAGGTGTTCCCGCCGTCGCTTCGTGACGACGAGCGGTTCCGCGACGCGTTCGCCCGTGGGACGCGCACCCTCGCGACGCACGATCCGATCCGGGCCGTGGAGAGGCTCAGCTAGGCATTTCGCCGTGGAGTGGCGCCGCCTCGCGCGCGAGCGCCGTCACGGTCGTGATGCGCGCGCCGTCGTCTCCGAAGACGTGCACGCTCCCGTTGAGCGAGAGCGACACGGTGTCGTCGATCGCCCCGGAGAACGGAGCCGGAACCTTGGCGACGAGACGGTGCTCCTCGCCCTCGTGGTCCACGAGCACGTGCACGAAGACCTCGGGTCCCAGGTCCTCGACGGCCCGGATGCGCGCCCTGATCGGCCCGCTGCCCACGGACAGGGCCTCGGGCCGGAAGCCGATCGACGAACGGCTCGCGCCCGGATCCACATCGGAGCCAATCTCCGCGCCGGCGATGCGCAGCGGCCCCGTCCCCGCGCTCGGAAGCATGTTCATCGCCGGAGAGCCGATGAACCCGGCGACGAAGAGGTTCTCCGGCTCGTGGTAGAGCTGCGTCGGCGTGTCGCACTGTTGGAGTACCCCGTCCTTGAGGACGGCGACGCGATGGCCCATCGTCATCGCCTCGACCTGGTCGTGCGTGACATAGACCGTAGTCACCCCGAGCCGCGCCTGCAGCTCGGAGAGCTCGGTGCGCGTCTGGACGCGCAGCTTCGCGTCGAGGTTCGAGAGCGGCTCGTCCATCAGGAAGACCTGGGGATGCCGCACGATCGCGCGACCCATCGCGACCCGCTGACGCTGTCCGCCCGACAGGTTCTTCGGCTTGCGATCGAGGAACGGCTCGAGATCGAGCAGCCTGGCGACGTCCTGCACGCGCCGGATTCGCTCCTCCTTCGGCACCCCGTGCTGCTTCAGCGCGAACCCCATGTTCGCGGCGACGCTGAGCTGCGGGTAGAGCGCGTAGTTCTGGAACACCATCGCGATGTCGCGGTCGCGCGGGCGCACGGAGCTGACGTCGCGCTCGCCGATCAGGACGCGACCCGCGTCGAGCGGCTCGAGGCCCGCGAGCATGCGCAGCGCCGTTGTCTTGCCGGAGCCCGACGGGCCGACGAGCACCAGCAGCTCGCCGTCCTCGATCCCGAGGCTGAGCGCATCGACCGCGGGACGCGGCGTGCCCGGATAGAAGCGCGTCGCGGAGTCGAACTGGACAGATGCCACGAGACCGGGCTTCTCCTCAAACCTATTTGATCGCGCCCATCGCGAGCCCGCGGATCATGCGCTTCTGCGCGATCCACCCGGCGACGACGACCGGGATGCACGCCAGCACGGACGCCGCCGAGAGCTTCGCGAGGAAGTTGCCGCGCGTGCTGACGTTGGTGGTCACCCACATCGGGATCGTCGAGCCGTCGACGGGGTTCAGCTGCACCGCGTAGAAGTACTCGTTCCACGCGAAGATCACGCAGAGGAGCGCCGTCGCCGCGATTCCGGGGGCCGCGATCGGCAACACGACCGAGCTCAGCTGTCCGCGGAGGTTCGCACCGTCGATCTCGGACGCCTCGATCAGCTCGCGCGGGATCTCCGTGAAGAACGAGCGAAGCATCCAGATCGCAAGCGGAAGGTTTATCGCCGTGTAGAGCACGATGAGCACCGTGAGCGTGTTGAGCTCGTGGAAGGTGCTGGCGATGATCCAGATCGGCAAGATCGACGCGACGATCGGCAGGAACTTCGTCGAGATGAAGAAGAACAGGACGTCGCGCCACTTCGGGATCTGATCGATCGCGAGGGCGTAGGCCGCCGGGATCGCCATAGCGAGGACGAGAAGCGTGCTGATCAGGACGATCGTGGCCGAGTTGGTCGCCGCGGTCGAGAACGAGAGCAGGCCTTCCGTGCTGCCCATCACGTCGCGGTAGCGATCGAGCGTCGGATCGAAGAACAGCTTCGGAGGCCCGTTTGCGTCCTGCTCCGACTTGAAGCTGCTCAGGATCATCCAGAAGACCGGGAAGAAGAACACGAGCGCGGCGAACCAGGCGAGCAGGCCCAGGAGGACACTGACCGAGCGTCGCTCGCCGACGTTCAGTCGCGTTCCGCGCCGTGCGCCGATCACGCGGCCTCCTCGCCCTTGAGCAGGCTCGACAGCACGCGCAGCGCGAGCGTCGCGACTACGATCGAGGCGAGGACGACGAAGATGCTGTACGCGGAAGCGTCGCCGAACAGCCAGCCCCCGCCGATCGACCGCTCGTAGACGAAGCGCGGGATGTTCGTCGACCCCGGGCCGCCGCCGGTCATCACGTCGATGTGGTCGAACACTTGGATCAGGTAGATCGTGCCCAGCAGCGCGCCCAGCTCCAGGTACCGCCGGAGGTGCGGGAGCGTGAGCTGGCGAAAAGTGCCGAACGCCGTCGCTCCGTCGACCTTGGCCGCCTCGATCACGTCCTGGGACTGGCTCTGCAGCCCCGCCAGCACGATCAGCATCATGAACGGCGTCCACTGCCAGACGAGCACGGTCACGATCGAGAACGTCGGATGGTTCGAGACGAACTCGACGGAGTTGAGCGAGAGGCGTTCGAGGCCCCAGTTGACGACGCCGAAGAGCTTGCTGAACATCTGGTTCTTCCAAATCAGCCCGGCGACGACGGGCATGATCAGGAACGGCGTGATCAGCAGTGTGCGGACGATGCCCTGCCCGAGGAAGTTGCGGTCGATGAGGACCGCGAGCAGGGTCCCGAGCGCAAGGGAGACGAGAACGGCCGAGACCGTCATGACGACGCTCGTGACCGCCGCGTCGCGGAAGAACTCGTCGCCGGCGAGCTCCCGGTAGTTGTCGAAGCCGACGAACTTCCTCGGGCTCGGCGGGTTGACCGTCCAGTCCGTGAGGCTGTAGTAGATGTTCAGAGCGAACGGGACCTGCGTGACGACGATCGTGAAGAGCAGCGCCGGTAGAAGCGGCAGGCGCCGACGCCAGGGCCGGGAGAGCGGGTCCCGCGGGCTGACCGTCCCTGCCGTGGCGTCGGCGCTGCTCACCGGGTGCGCTAGGTGATTCCCGCCGCGATCGTCTGACAGGCCTTCAGCGCAGCGTCGACAGACGTCTGTCCGGAGATCGCCGACGCGAACTCCTGGGTGCAGCGGTTTCCGACGTCCTGGAACTGAGGAATGCCGACGTACTGCACACCAGGCAGGCCCGGACGCTTCGTCGTGCCGGGATTGTTGATCGGCGCGGCCTTCATCGCGTCCAGCGTCTGCTGGGCGAACGCCTTCGCAGCCTTCTGGTACTCGGGGATCTCGTAGGTCGACAGGCGTGTGCCCGGGGGAATCGCTGCCCAGCCGCCCGACACCTTCGTCCCGGCGGCCTTGATGTAGTCGGGCCCGGTCGCCCACGAGATGTACTTCCAGGACGTGTCCGGATCGGACGCGTTCTGCGGGATCGCAAGCGCCCAGGTCCACAGCCAGCCGGATGCCTTCGTCTTCTCCACCGGGGCGAGCGCGTATCCGTTCTTGCCCTTGACCGGGCTGTCGTCGGCCTCGAGCGACCCTGCGGCGACGGTCGCGTCGTACCACATGGCCACCTTGCCCTGCTGGTACTGGGTCGAGCATTCGTTGTAGCTCGCGTTCGCGGCGTCGTCCTCGCCGGCGTCCCGCACGAGGTCGACATAGAACTGGAGCGCCTTCTTGAACTCCGGCTGGTCGACTTGCGCCTTGTCGACCTTGCCGTCCGGCGTCGCCGACCACCACGTGCCCCCGAACGTGTTCAGCACGGTGGTGAACGACGCCCCGAGGTCGCCCCAGCCCGGCTTTCCGCGTAGGCAGATGCCGGCCATCTGCGGAGAGTCGATCTTGCGCGCGATCGCCGCGATCTGATTCCACGTCGGCCTCGCGGGCATGGTGACGCCCTTCGACTTCAGGACGTCCTTGCGGTACATGACGAACGACGACTCGGCGTAGAAGGGCGAAGCGTATTGCTTGTCGCCCGTCGACAGAGCGTTCTTCACCGCCGGGATCAGATCGCCCACGTCGTACGACTCATCGTCCTTTGTGTAGGGGGTGAGGTCCTTGAGCCAACCGTTGGTGCCGAACTGCGGCGCCTCGTACGGGCCGAGCATCACGACGTCGAACTGGCCGCCGCCGCCGCTGAGGTCACGAGTGATGACCTCGCGCAGCTTCCCCTCCTCGGGAATCGTGTACTTCACCTTGATCCCCGTCTCCTTCGTGAAGAGCGACGGGGTCAGCTTCGCGATGTCCTCCATCTGCGGGTTGTTGACGATGGCGACCGTGAGCGTCTTCTTCGACCCGCTGCTGCTCGACCCCCCGCAGCCGGCCCCGACGGCGCCGATCAGCGCTATCGCGGCAGCGAGCAGCACGAGGGCCGCCGGCGGACGCTTCCGCGGGAGCCGCGCCGACTCTACGAATGTCCTGAGTTGCATCCTGCACCTCCTGGATCCGCCAAAAACCGTGTAGGTTCCTCCGCGCGCGCGCGATGATAACGTTGTCAGACTCCTCCATCAACCAGTGACCACTCCAGCGGACGTGCAGGCGACTCGCAGATGATCCTGGTGGCGGGTGAGGCCCTGATCGACCTCGTCGTGACCGATGGCGCGATCTTGCCGTCCCCGGGTGGAGGCCCGTACAACACGGCCCGAGCCCTGGGTCGCCTCGGGGCTGCCGTCGGCTTCCTCGGGCGCCTTTCCCAGGACCACTTCGGGACCGTGCTCACGAACGTCCTGGCCCAGAGCGGCGTCAGCCTCCGCTACACGAGCCGCGGGCCCGAGCCCAGCGCGCTGGCCCTCGCCCACCGATCGGCGGACGGCGAAGCGGACTACAGCTTCTACCTGAGCGGAACGACGTTCGGGTATGCGTCGTTCGCGGTACCCGGGGAGGACATTCGCGCCGTGTACCTGGGATCCCTCGCGCTTGCCCTGGAGCCCTCGGCCTCGGCGCTCGAGGCTCTCGTCGAGCGCGAGCGCCACAAGCGGATCGTCGTCATCGACCCGAACGTGCGCGCCGCGGCAATCGTCGCCGGGGCCGGGTACCGCGACCGCTTCGACCGCTGCTGCCGAGGCGCACACATCGTGAAGCTGAGCGCCTCCGACGCCTCCTGGCTCCTGCCCGGCATGGGTGACGAGGAGGTCGCAACGCGGCTGCTCGACCTCGGCGCCGAGCTGGTCGTGCTGACGCTCGGCGCCGACGGTGCGATCGCTCGGACGCACCGGGCACGGTCTAAGGTGCGGGCGCAGCCCGTCGACGTCCAGGACACGATTGGCGCCGGCGACGCGTTCGGGGCCGGCCTCCTGGTCGCTCTGGAGGAGCGGGGGGCGCTCGTACGCGGAAGCCTCGCGGTCCTCGCGGACTCCGAGCTCGAGCACGTCCTTCGCTTCGCCTCGGCCGTCGCCGCGCTCACGTGTGCGCGGTCGGGCGCCGAGACTCCCACCTACGCGGAGGTTGTTGACCTCCTCGACGGCAGGTGATCAGGCTGCTCGTTCCACGGCGGGAATCTCGCCGGAGCCGCGAGGGATGAGCTCGACGTCGATCACGACGTGTTCCGGAGGCGAGTCGTCCCCGTCGAGTCGGCGGAAGAGCAGGTCGGCTGCGGCGCGGCCCATCGCGGCGGGATCCTGGGCGACGACCGTCACGGCTGGCTTCAGCAGGTCCGCGAGCTCGACGTCGTCGAAGCCGATCAGGGCGGTTCTGTGCTCGAGCCCAAGCTCGCGGAGCGCGCGGAGCGCGCCGATCGTGACCAGGTTCTGCGCTGTGAAGAGCGCAGTGGGCGGGTTCGCCGAGCGGAGGAACTCCGTCGCTGCGAGCGCCGCCGCGTCGGCGCTTCGGAGGCCTGTGCGCACGATCGCCGGATCGTGCTCGACCCCGAGCGTCTCGAGGCCGAGGCCGTAGCCCCGCAGGCGGTCTGTTGCCGTCTGGATCTTCAGCGCATCGCCCAGGAATCCGATCCGTCGATGCCCGACGGCGGCGACGTGCTCGACGGCCCGCTCGGCCCCGCCGACGTTGTCCGAGGTGACGGAGTCGGCGTCGATGGAGCGCGCCGGGCGGTCGACGAAGACGAGAGGTGTGCGAGCCCGCTGCTCCGGGAGCAGGTAGCGATGGTCAGGGCTGGCGGGCACGACGACGATGCCGTCGACCCGGCGCGCACGAAAGCTGCCGATTAGCTCTCGCTCCCGATCGGGATCCTCGTCGCAGCTCCCGGTGAACACCATTACGCCCCGCTGGCGGGCGCTGTCCTCGATCGCGCGGTGGAGGGCGGAAGAGAACGGGTTCGACACGTCTTCCAGCACGAGGCCGATCGTCGCGGTCTTCCGACCGAGCCGACGCAAGTGCGACGCGTTGATGTCCCGCCGGTAGTCGAGCCGCTCGATGGCCGCCTGCACACGTGCCCGCGTCTGATCACTGACGTTGGACTCTCCGTTGACGACCCGGGAGACGGTCTTGAGCCCGACCCCTGCCAGTGCGGCGACGTCGCGCATGGTCGCCGGCCGGGCCGGCTGCAGAGGACGTGACAACGTTTTCTCGTCCATGAGCGGCCCAAAATAAATGTCTTCCTTGGGCCTGACAAGTCAGGCAGGCACCGGCCGCCTGAACCGACGACGTGACGGCCGCAGGGTGCGGGGCCTGGCCGGCAGTTGCGAGCCACTGCCTGAACAAGCCGCTCGGCGCATCCGGGTCGTCGAAGATCAGCGCAGCCCACGAGCAGGAGCGCAACGGAGAGCGGGAGCACCCACCACGCCGCGACCCATGATGTGCCAGGATCCATGCACTCGGCGATTTGGTGTCCGCCTGCGCGCCGTAGTGACGCGCAAAGGCGACCGTTGGCGAAGCGCGGACCGGGCGGCGCCAAAGCGGCGCCGCCCGGTCCTCTTCAACTCGAGCCAAGACCGAGTGTCGAACACTTGGTCTTGCGAGAGGCGTCCTAGTTCTTCGCCGCCTTCAATAGATCGTCCGCGAGCTGGTCGGCCGTGCTGTCGAACGACTCCTTGGCCACCTTGTTCGCCCGCGTGACCTGTGGGTGCCGGAAACTCGATCTCCCTGCAAATCGACCATGACCGAATAAATGCACCCCACGGGGTCTGCACGAGATTCCTCGATCTCTTTTCCGATGAAGGAGGCTCGTGATGATTCAGCAGGGTCAGGTGTTCAAACTGAAGACGAAGGGTGCGGATGGGCAGCCGCTGTGGGCGTATCGGTACCGGCTCGAAGGTCGCGGCTCCGAGCGGCCGCAGGTGGGCGGGTTCGCGACACGTGCGGAGGCGGAGACGGCGCTGTTCAAGGTGCTCGACCGGCTCGGGCCGGGCGGCGGGCGGGCGACGATCACGCTCGCCGAGTTCGTGCACGAGTGCCTGGAGATGCATCAGGCCGAGCCGGTGACGATCGCCAAGCTGCGTTGGCTGCTCTCCAACGCGACCGCGGTACTCGGTGAGAAGCGGCTAGCGGATCTGTCGCCGCGGGACGTGTACGGGTGGCGGTTCAGCGTTCCGGAGGGACACCGCTTCGAGGCGACGCAGGCGCTGCGGCAAGTTCTCAACCGCGCTGTCGCCTGGGGGCTGCTCGACTACAACCCGGCCAAGCGCGGCGTCCAGAACCCGGCGCGGCGGGCGAAGGAGAAGCGACCGTTCGAAACATGGCGGGAGGTCGAAGCCGTGGCCGCGCGACTCGGGCCGGTGTACGGGCCGATGGTGATCTTCGCGGCCGCGACCGGACTCAGGCCATCGGAGCTGTTCGGACTCGAGCAGCGCGACATCGACCGGCAACTTGGAATCATCCATGTCCGCCGCGCGTATGCCAATGGCCGGCTCAAGCACACGAAGACGCGGCTAAGCACGCGGGCGGTGCCGCTGCAGGCGAGGGCGCTCGAAGCGCTCGACCGGCTGCCGATGTCTCACAACCCGATCCTGTTTCCGAACATGCGCGGCGGCAGGATCGACTTTCGGATCTTCGGACGCAAGCACTGGCGGCCCGCGCAGATCAAGGCCGGGATCGAGCCGGTCCGCGGCCTCTATGACCTGCGCCACACCTACGCCACCTTCGCGCTCCGCGCAGGCATA
>WNGF01004075.1_pt1 | contig 31636 bp, 28 predicted proteins | sample 5400641 | NCBI WGS metagenome assembly WNGF01 (sample SAMN13153371, study PRJNA577476) | soil metagenome | isolation source: 80 cm soil or saprolite under grassland replicate 2 | place: USA:California | collected 2016-06-15 | reverse complement strand
CTGCTGGTCGATGTCCGCGAGCCCAACGAGACGGCGCTCGAGGCATTTCCCGGGGCGGTGGTCGTGCCTTTATCCTCGTTCGATCCCTCGCGCATTCCCGATCCGGAAGGCAAAGAGGTGGTGTTCGCCTGCAGGTCCGGCAAACGGTCGGTGACGGCCTCGCAGGCGGCGCAGGCCGCGGGGCTGCCCTATGATGCGCATCTCGCGGGCGGCATTCTCGCCTGGAAGGCCGCCGGCCACCCCACCGTGAGCTGAAGGGACCCATGCCTCGGCTGCTCCTGATCCTGGCGTTGATCGTCGCGGCCGGGAGCAGCCGCAGCGGCGCGCTGGCGGCGACGACCGGCGATCGGGTGGTGAATTTCTACAATTGGTCGGATTACATCGATCCCGCCGCGATCGAAGCCTTCACCCGCGAGACGGGGATTGCGGTCAAATACGACATTTTTGATTCCAACGACATTCTCGAGACCAAGCTGCTCGCCGGGAATTCGGGGTACGATCTCGTGGTGCCGACGGCTTATTTTCTCGAGCGCCAGATCAAGGCCGGCATCTTCCAGAAGCTCGACAAGTCGCAGCTCCCCAATGTGGCGAACGTCTGGGACGAGATCGCGCGGCGGCTCGCCGCGTACGATCCGGGCAATCTCTATGCGGTCAACTACATGTGGGGAACGACCGGAATCGGCTACAACGTCGGCAGCGCCAAAGCGATTCTGGGGACGCAAGCGGCGATCGACAGCTGGGATCTGGTGTTCAAGCCGGAACAGATCGCGAAGTTCAAGGGCTGTGGCGTTCACATGCTGGATTCCTCGGACGACGTGCTATCGGCGGCGCTGAACTATCTCGGGCTCGATGCGAATACCAGCGACCAGGCGCAGCTGGAAAAGGCCGCCGATATCCTGATGAAGGTGCGGCCGTTCGTGCGCAAGTTCCATTCCTCGGAATATCTCAACGCGCTCGCGTCCGGCGAAATCTGCCTCGCGCTCGGCTTCTCCGGCGACATCAAGCAGGCGCAGAAACGCGCGGGCGAGGCCAGGAACGGCGTCGACATCGGTTACGTGATTCCGAAGGAGGGAGCGCAATTGTGGTTCGACAATCTGGCGATTCCGCGCGACGCCAGGCACCCGCGCGAGGCCCACGCACTGATCGATTTTCTATTGCGGCCGGAAATCGCCGCGAAGAACACCAATTTCATCGCCTATGCCAACGGCGTTGCGGCGAGCCGTCCGTTCATCGACCAGGCGATCCTGCAGGATCGCGGCATCTATCCCGATGCCGCAACCATGCAGCACCTCTACACCATCACCGCGCACGATCAGAAGACGCAGCGCCTGATCAACCGGCTGTGGACCCGCATCAAGACCGGGATGTGACGGTGCGTTCCCATCATCGCCATCGCCGGTGCAGCCACAGCCACTGATCGGGGTGTTCCCGCACCCAGCCCTCGACCACCGAGGTGATCGTTTGCATGGTGGCATCGACGTCGACCCGGCCCTTGGCGTCGCGCGGCGGCTCGACCGCTTCCGTGATCTCTGCGCGGAAACGTCCGCCTGCAAGGCGGATGGCCCGAATGCCGTGAATCGGGCAATCGAAATGCCGGGCGAGGCGCGCGATCAGCGGATTGGCTTTGCAACGCCGGCCGAAGAACATCACGTCCACGCCCTCGCTGAAATGCTGGTCGACCAGCATGCCGACGTGCACGCCCTGTTCGAGCGCGCGCGCGGCTTTGATCGGAGCGGCGCGATCGCTGGGGATCAGCTCGCCCATGCTGACGGCGCGCAACGGGATAATCGCTTCCGCGACCGCGCCGAGGTTCGGCCGCCGATAGACCACCGCGGCGGGCATGTCGTAGGCGCCGGCTGAAAGCGGCGGAAGCTCCCAATTGCCGAGATGCGCGGCAAATACCAGCGCCGGCTTGCCGTCGTCGCGCAGCTGCAGGAATAGCTCCATCGACCTCGGGGTAAACTCGATGCGGCCGGCATTGGGCCGCTCGAAGTCGTACTCCCACAGGCGGTCTAGATGGGCGAACTCCGCGGCGACCCGTCCGAGATTATCCCATACGCCCGCCAGGATTTTTTCGATCTCGGCGGCGGATTTCTCCGGAAACGCCGCCATCAGGTTGGCGCGGCCGGTGCGATGCTCGGGCAACCAGGGCCCGATTGTGCGCATGAAGGGGCCGGCAAAGTTCGCCATCCGGTCCGGATTGGTCCGGCGCACCAGGTTGAACAGCGCCACGGCGGCAAAGCCGACCAGCGCATCGACGCCGCGCTTGAAACCTCGGGCATAAGTTTGCCATCGACGGCGGAATGCCCTCCTCATCGGCTGCGCACTCAGAAATGCACCACGATCTTGCCGAATACCTGCCGGCTTGCGAGCCGCTCGAGGCCCGCCGCGACATCGGCAAGCTCGACTTCGGTATCGATCACCGGCGTCAGCCCGCCCGCCATTTTGGCGAGGCTGTCGCGGATGTTGCCCATGGTGGCGCCGAACGAGCCGATGATCCGGTATTGCTGTTGGAACAGCTGCATCAGGTTGAGCGTCGCGCTCGGACCGGAGGTCGCCCCGCAGGTCACCAGACGTCCGCCGCGCTTGAGCGCCAGGAGCGAACCATTGAAGGTCTCCGCCCCGACATGCTCGAATACCACGTCGACGCCCTTCTTTCGCGTGAGCTTGCGCACCGCGTGTTCGAACCGGTCGGTCCGATAATTGATGACGTGGTCCGCGCCCAGCTCCTTTGCCTTGTTGGCCTTGGCATCATCGCCGACCGTAGTGATCACGGTGCAACCGATCGCCTTCGCCATCTTGATCGCCGCGGTGCCGATCCCCGACCCCCCGGCATGCACCAGGATGGTCTCGCCCGGCTGAAGCTTGGCATTGTCGAACAACATGTGCTCGACCGTCGAGAACGCGATCGGGGCGCAGGCGGCGTCGCGGAACGCAACCCCGTCCGGCACGGGTATTGCGAGCCGGCCGGGAAAATTGAGGAGATCGCGCGCAAAGCCGTCGACATGAAAACCGAGAATGCCACCGACATTTTCGCAAAGGTTGTCGCGCCCCTCGCGGCAGGCCCGGCATTCTCCGCAGGTGAGCGCACCGTACATGACGACGGCGTCGCCGACGCGAAGACCGGTTACGCCCGGTCCGAGCGCTGCGATCTCTCCCGCCGCTTCCGCACCGACGATGAGCGGCAGCTTGCGTTTGGCGAATGCCATGCCGCGCCAGCCCCACACGTCGATGTGGTTGAGCGCCACGGCCCGGATCCGAATCTGCACCTCGCCGGCGCCCGGCGCGGACGGCGGCGGCACCTCTTGCAGCTCGAGCTTGCGGTCGGCAACGAGGGTCAACGCTCGCATGGGTGCGAGTCACCGCAAGCTATAAAAGCACGGACTCGCTGGAGCGTCGTCCCCGCGAAAGTGGGGACCCGTGACCACGGGACCGAGCGGAATTGCGAGATGGGTGGTCATGGGTCCCGGATACCCGCTTCGCAGGTTCCGGGACGACGATCGCCGGGATCGAGCCGTCACGAGGGTTCCCGCCCCATGACGAGCGAGACGTTCTGACCGCCGAATCCGAAGGAATTGGACAGCGCATGACGGACGCTCGCCTCGCGCGCGACGTTCGGCACCACGTCGAGCGGAATGGCCGGATCCGGCACCTGATAATTGATCGTCGGCGGAATGCGCTGATGCTCGAGCGTGAGCAGGGTGAAGATCGCCTCCACAGCGCCGGCGGCCGATAGGGTGTGCCCGATCATCGATTTGTTCGACGAGATCGGCACTTGCTTGGCCCGTTCGCCGAGCACGGCGGACACGCCGATATATTCCATCTTGTCGTTTTCCGGCGTGCCGGTGCCATGCGCGTTGATGTAGTCGATGTCGTCGGGATTGAGCCCGGCATCTGCGATTGCGTTGTGAATGCTGCCGATGATCGGCTTGCCGTCCGGGCTCGAACGGGTGCGGTGGAAGGAATCCGCCATTTCGCCGCAACCTTCGATGACGCCGAGAATCCTGGCGCCGCGGGCCTTGGCGGCATCGAAGCTTTCGAGCACCAGGGCGCCGGCGCCTTCGGCCATCACGAAACCGTCGCGATTCTTGGAAAATGGCTTGGCAGCCCCCTGAGGAGGATCGTTGTGGGTCGAGAGCGCGGAGAGCAGCGAAAAACGCACGACCGTTTCCGGATTGATGGAACCGTCGGTCGCCACGCATAGCGCGGCGTCGGCCTCGCCGCGGCGAACCGCCTCGAGCCCGAGCTGAATCGAGCTCGCGCCGGAGGCGCACGCGGTCGACAATGTGATGGGGGAGCCTTGGGTACCGAACCTGGCGGCAAGATGTTCCGCCACCGAGCCGAACAGGAACCGCTCGTGATAGCCGCGAAACCCGCCGCTCGCAGCCATGCGCAGCAGCTCGTTATAATCGATCGGGTCCTTGGCTCGCGCCGCCGCCGCGGCCAATTCCTTGCGCTGCGGCCATTCCATCTCCACCGGGGCCACGGCGAGGAATAAAGGTCCGGGAAAATTCTTGGCGGTGCCGATCTTCGCTTCGCCCACCGCCTCCTCGATCACGATCTCGGCGAGGCGCTCTGCCAGCGCCGGAGCACAGAACGGCTCGGCCCGCACGAAATCGATGGTGCCGGCAACCTTGGTCTTCAGTCCGTCGGTCGAGAAGCGCGTGATTGCCCGAATGCCGGATTCGCCCGCAGTGAGCCGCCGCCAGTTGTCGGTCTTGCCGATACCGAGCGGAGTGACGACTCCCATGCCCGTCACGACCACGATGGGCTGACCCCCCTTATCCCGCGTGGGCTGCATATTCTTTGATCCTTTCGCTCAATGGGCGGCCTCGACCAGGGCCATGCCCTCTCCCCGCCAATGCCCGACCCCTGTCACGACCGCCTGGGTCAAGGCGCCCTCCATCGCGCGCTCGACCGGCGAACCGGCGCAGGGCGGGAACAATATGCCATGGCGGACCGCAAGGGCTGCAAGGGCAATGTTCATCGGGAACTGCGCTTCCATGCCGTGCCCGATCCGGCTCCCGGTCGCGCGAATCGACGCTTCGGGATGCTCGGCCAGGAAGCTCTGCTCCTCGGCGGTCGCGGGCTCGACGCCGGTTGCCCCCGACAGAATGGCATAACGGCCGGCCTCGAGCCGGGGAGCGATCGGTTGCCACATCCGGCGCAACGCATCCGCTACCGCGCCCGCATCCCGACCGGTGCGGCCGGAGAGCACGAGCGAAAGCCTTGCGATAGGCTCGGCGCCGCGTGCTTGGGCATGCTCGCGCTCTTCCAGGACCAGGAAGGCACCCAGCGAGCCCAGCGCAAATCCCGGACTGGCGCGGCGTGACCAGACCGGTCGATACGGCTCCTTGAGGGCGACGCTGCCGAATTCGTAGAGCAGCAGCAGATCCTTGCGCTCGGCATTGTGCGCGCCGCCCACCAGCGCGAGCTTGCTTTGGCCGGCGGCGATACGCGAGACCGCGACCCGCACCGCGTCCACTCCCGCAGCCTCCTCGCCCATGAAGGTCCGGGAGGAGCCAGTGACCCCGTGCACGATGGAAATGTTACCGGCGAGCAAGTTCGAAAGCTGCGCGAGGAACAGGGTAGGGCGCAGATCGCTCATCAAACGTTCGTTGATGAAGGCGTCGGGATCGGCGGCGTTGCGGAGCCCGGCCATGATGGCGACGTCCACCTCGACATCGCGTTCGCCGCCGCCGCCGGCGACGATCATGTCGGTATGCGCAAGCAGCGCGGCGTTGCCTTTGACCTTGCCGCTATCCAGCGCCAAGCCCGCCGCATAGGTCCCGATCCGCTGCCACGGTTCCATCTGGCGCTGATCGCCTTTCTTCGGAATTTGCTTGTCGAACTCGATCGCCGCCAGTGGATGGATGACGTATGGCGCGAACCGCGCCGTGTCGGCGCTCGGCTGCGGATGCAGCAACCCCTGCCAATGCGCATCCGGGCCTTCGCCGAGACAGGAGACGATGCCGATCCCGGTGATCCAGGCCTCAGCCGGCATCGCTGAGCGCCTCTAGCGGGAACTCGATACGCGCGGCCGCCGCTTCCAGTTCGGCCCGGACGTCGCGATTGGGGAACGGCAGAACGCGGAACGTGAGCTCCGCGTCGCACACCGCCTTGGCGTCCGCTTTGACTTGGCAGCTCGTCACCGCGAACCCGGAACCCTCGTGGATGATGCGGCCTTCGACCGACAGCCGCTCGCCGGGCGTCACGAAGCGTCTGAGCTTCGCGCTCCGCACCCCGGCCAGGAACGGCATGCGATCGAACCGATTGCGCGCCAGGATGATCCACCCTGCCGTTTGCGCCATGGTCTCGATGAGCAGCACTCCCGGCACGAGCGGATAACCGGGAAAATGGCCTTCGAATACCGTGCTCGCCATCGGGACTACGGATTCGACGCGGATAATGCCGTCGTCGCACGACATTTCGACGACGCGGTCGACCATCTGGAAATATTCAAGCCGCATTGGGCGCTCACGCGCTCTTGGCGGCAATGAGGTCGTCGATGCGGGCGCAGAGGTTCTTGAGCACGAAATACTGCTCGGTCGACGCCTTGCCGTCGCTGACTTCCTGCGTCCATTGCTCGAGCGGCAGCTTGATGCCGAATGCCTTGTCGACGGCGAACGCGATGTCGAGAAAATCCAGGCTGTCGATTTCGAGATCGTCGATAGCGTGGCTTTCCGGCTTGATCTTTTCTCGCGGAATGTCGCAAGTTTCGGCAATGATATCCGCAACCGTATTGAACGTATCGGACATTTGCGATGCTCTTGGTGCTCAGCGGCTTGGAATAACCCCCCGGGCCCGAGCGGCGCGAAGCATGGCTCCTTGCCCCCGAACCGACGTGTGCCCCTATAGCGAAGGACGCCGCTGAGTTCAACGACGCCGGCTTTGCGCGCTGCATTTTCCGGGGCGTTGCGGAGACGGGCGCCAACCTTGACGGAATTCCGCATTTCGCCGAGCGTGCGTCGGCAAGGTCCGCGTACGAGCGGTCGCCGCCCGGCCCCGGGCGCAAGCGGCTCCCCTGCGCCCGCGTCCTAACGGCCTAGCTCATCACGTACGAGGCGATCCGCCTCGAGCTCGGCGGGTCCCTTGTTGCGCCAGCCCTCTCGGGTGACCCAGTCGACGGCCCCGGGGAAGAGCCGCTTGAGCCACCACAGCAGGCGTGCGGCAGGGGTCACGACGACGATTCCGCGGTTCCTGCGCATGGCCGCGATGGTCTTGGCGGCCACTTTTTCCGGCGTGGTGAAGATCCATGCGGGAGGCGGAGTAGGGGGCTTGCCGGAGCGGCTCTTTGCTTCCGGCTCGCTGCCGACCACGCGTTCCACCATCGGGGTGGAGACGAAGCCGGGACAAATGGCGGTGATGCCGAAGCTGCGTCCGCCATACTCAGTTCGGAGCGCCTCGGTGAAGCCGATGAGGCCATATTTGCTGGTCTGATAGGCGGCCACGTTGCGCGAGCCCACCAAGCCGAAAATGCTGCACACGTTGACCAGATGCGCATCCTGCGAGCGCACAAGCGTGGGCAATAGTTCGCGAGCCAGCTGAATGGGGGCGGCCAGATTGACCGACATCACTCGGTTCCATTGCTCGTCGGTCATGCGGTGGGCCGGGCCGTAAAAGAGGACTGCCGCGTTGTTGACGAGTATATTGAGCCGGCCCCAGCGCGAGAGCAGCGCGCGGACTGCGGCACTGATCTGAGCCGGCTCGGCGAGGTCGCACATTGCGGTAACGACTTCGACGCCGCGGCTCGCGACCTCGCGGGCCGTGAGCGCGAGGCCGGCTTCGTCGATATCGACCAGGTAGAGGTCGGCACCCTCGTCGGCGAGCGCAATGGCGATCGCGCGTCCGATACCGGACGCGGCGCCGGTGACGAGAGCCTTCTTGCCGCGGATGATCTTCATCAAGCTTGCAACGCTCGGGGCTGCCGACCGCCTGCCGATAACGAACTTGACTTTCGCTGTAAAGAAATCCGTTTCTGCGGCCCGGCGGCGCAACCAACCGCCGCGGGCCGGAGGCCGATCCTGCGCTTGTCACCGCATGACCGCCGGCCTAGCTTCGCGCCGGAAGCGGGCAGCATTGTGGGGGAGCAAACGTGATGCATTGTGGTGAACGCGCGGGGCATGCCCGACGTTGGGAACAAACTGTTCAGCCATGAACTCGGCCGCCGTTCGATCCGATGATCGGCTGCAGCCACGCGTTTGCGTGATCGGCGCGGGGCCGTGCGGCCTCACGGCGCTCAAAAATTTGCTGGCGGCCGGGCTCAGCGGCGTCGTCTGTTATGACGAGAGCGACGCAATCGGCGGTAATTGGGTGTTTCGCGAAGAAGGGGATCGGACCAGCGTGTATTTTTCCACGCACATCATCTCCTCGAAGCGCTTGTCCGAGTTCGAGGACTATCCGATGCCGGCGGATTACCCGGACTTTCCCTCCCACCGGCAGCTGCGTGCGTATTTCGACAGCTATGCCGCCCATTTCGGCCTCGAGCCGTTCATCCGCCTGCGGACGCGCGTCGAGCGCGCGCAACGTCGAACCGACGGCCGCTGGTCGGTGTCGCTGTCGGGAGGCGGGGAGGAAATCTTCGATCATCTGATCGTCTGCTCCGGCCATCACCGCGAACCCTATATTCCGCAGCATGCCGGGGAATTCGCTGGTGAGGTCTTGCATTCGCGCGACTTCAAGCGCGCTGAGAGGTTTCGCGACCGCCGGGTTCTGGTGATCGGCGGCGGCAATTCGGCCTGCGATATCGCGGTCGACATCTCACGCGTGGCGTTGCGAACCTGCATCAGCTTGCGCCGCGGCTATTACATCGTTCCCAAAATTCTGTTCGGGCGGCCGATCGACATGCTCTATGCGAAAGCGCGAAAGTTGCCGAGAGCGGTCGTGCAGCCGCTGCTCGCCGCGTTGCTGAGGCTGGGGATCGGACCCTGGGAGAAATATGGGCTCGCACCCCCGCAATGCGGGCCGCTCGAGATGCACCCCACGCTCAACTCCGACATCCTCAATGCGCTGCGCCACGGCAGAGTCCTGGCGCGCCCGGGGGTCGAACGGTTCGAGGGCAGCATGGTGCATTTTCGCGACCACACCGCGGAGATGTTCGATGCGGTCCTATGGGCCACGGGCTTCCGCATCTCGTTTCCGTTCCTCGACGCCTCGATCATCGACTGGGACACGAGCCGGTCTCCGCCGCTCTATCTCAAGATGATGCATCTGCGGTTCGAGAATTTGTTCTTCATCGGGCTATTTCAGCCGATCGGATGCATCTGGCGGCTCGCCGATCACCAGGCGCGTATCGCCGCCCTGCAAATCGCCGGGCACCTGCCGCGTCCCGCCGACATTGCCGCCCGGATCAGCAGCGAAACCCCGCATTGGCACTTCGAGAAAACGCCTCGCCACGCGCTCGAGGTAGATTACCACGATTTCCGCCGCGACCTGATGGGAGCGCTGAGCCGCGCCCATTGAGCGGGCCCCACCCGAGGCGTGGCATTCCTGCAACAGCCTCGATGCATGCTGCCCGTTTGCTGTGTTTTTGCTGGCAACGCCGGGTCGGCTGGGGAAATAACTGCGGACGGTCCCGCGAAATTCTTCGAAGGTTCCATTGCATAACCAAAGACTTGAACGAACCGCCGTCCAAGTCCCGTTCACTCCATCGGGCTTCCCGCCTGAAGCGGCGCCGCTCGCCGCGCGCAGATTTCTTGGCCTGATTTATCGGGCGGGCGCGACAAATAGGTCAGTATACGTGCCCAACTGACGCCGCATTCCTCCTCCAATTGGCCCCCTATCGCCAGCAAAAAGCGCGATTGGGGACGGCAAAAAGAGCGATTTACGACCGGAAAAAGCTCATTTTCCAAGTAATTCCTCTGCTCGTCCACCGTAAACCCAAGCCAACAAAAGGGAACGAGAATGACGAAGACTAGCTTCATCAACTTGGCTGCGGCCGTTCTTCTTTCAGTCGGCTTGACTGGAGCCGCACATGCTGCACATGCGGGAGAAAATCAGGTCGGACTCGCCTCGATCTACTCGGGAGGACGGACCGCCAACGGAGAGACAGCCGCTCCCTCGCGCATGACGGCCGCGCATCGATCGCTCCCGTTCGGAACGATGGTGCGCGTGACGAATCGCAACACCGGGCACTCCGTCGTGGTCCGGATCAACGACCGCGGACCCTTCGTGCATGGCCGGGTGATCGATGTGACCCCCGCTGCCGCCCATCAGCTGGGATTTTCCGGGCTGGCCCCCGTGGCCCTTTCAGTCATGAAATAGCGAAATAGCGGCCGGTTCGCCGAATTGGCGATCCGCGAGAGCATTTCGGATTAGCGCGGGGCGGTTCGCCGCCCCCGCTCGTTTATGGGACGGCCGGCCGGCGGGGTGCGGATTTCGGGCGGCGAAATGCGAAGCTCGGCAGCGCGGATTCCTTCAAGGCCCGCGCTGCAGCGATATCCCGAGGGGGACACAGCCGGCTCGTCCCGAAAGAATGCAATCCTGGACTCGTTTCATTTCAGCGATCTCGTTGACGAGCCACACGCCGGCGATGGCAAGCAGGATGCAGAATGCCAACGCGAGCACATTGACGATCATGCGATGGCGGTAGTCCTCCTCTTCGCGCGCGCGCTGATATTTTTGCAGATCCGCGACGGCGCTGGTGCTGGACTCCGCCTTGGATTCGTTGCGGGACACGCGGTTCGGCGACGAGGAACGCGGCCGAAACGTCACCACGCGGCCCGATTCCGGTTGTTGCCTCTGCTCGGAGCGCATCGCGGCCTCGATCACGCGTGTGCTTGGCTCGGCTGTGCCCGCCGACCCCGGCGAGATTATCACCGCAGACGAGGGAACGGCCACTCCGCCGTACATCCGCGGGCGCGGTTCCTGGCAAGAGTTGCGGCCCGGCATCCGATCCACAGGCGGGCTCGCCATCCGGCTTTGGTCCCGGCGCGGATATCAGTGGAGGTCGACATCCCTTGAGTGACAGCAACGCTGCGGGGGGTTAGGCTGGACAGGTTTTGGCGGGGCACCGGCTTCGGTCTCGTCGCCGATCTGTGCATCGGAATCATCGGCGCCTTCATCGGCGCGTGGCTGCTGCCGAAATTGGGCATTCATCTCGGACGGGGCCTGATCGCCGCGATCATCTCGGCCACGATCGGGGCTGTCGTGCTTCTGCTGATTCTCTGGCTGATCAATCGGCGCAGCAGGTGGCGCTGGCGGTAAAGCGCGCCCGGCGTTTGCGTCTGGCGAGATACAGCGCCGGTTTCCCGGCTGTAGTTTCCAGCGATCGCTCCAGGTGTTTGTCTGCGGACCGCACGCGATTGGTGCTTTGCACAAGATGGCGAAATCAAGTCATGCAGCTAAACGCTTCATGAATTGCGCCATCAGACCGCATTCACGCACCACCAGCCATGATGGCGTCACCATCGGCCGGCAGTCGCTCACACCGGCCGAACTGGACTTCGGCAGAATCATCTGCTGGGGTCGCCGCCTGACCCTCGGGAGGGGAACATGTTGGGACTCCGATTGCGCAGCGGCGTCGTCCGGCTGCTGGCCGCGGTGGCCATCGCGCTCTTTGGATTGAGCGGGCTGTTTGCCGACGCTTCGTTGCGGCCGGCCCGCGCCCAGGAAACGATGGCCGAATTCCGCGAAACGCTCGGCGCCTACGGCCGCTGGATCGAGCATCCGCGCTGGGGCGCGGTGTGGGTCCCGGCGGGCATCCCGGTCGATTGGCGGCCCTACCGCTTGGGTCACTGGGTTTATACCGACGAATGGGGCTGGTACTGGGTCGCCGACGAGGAATGGGGTTGGATCGCCTATCACTACGGGCGTTGGGTGTTCGATCGCGATCTCGGCCTCGGCTGGATCTGGGTGCCTGGCACGGAATGGAGTCCGGCCTGGGTCACGTGGCGCCAGGGCGAGGAAGCCGTCGGCTGGGCGCCGATGCCGCCCGAAGAGATCTACGTCTCGGTGCGGGACGAACCGGATTTTTGGCTGTTCGTGCGGGCTCCGGACATCATCGCCCCCTCGCTCGCAGTGGTCATTCTGCCGGCCCCTCAGGCGATTCTCTACGTGCGGCAGACGGTCATCATCAATCAGACCGTGATCATCCGACAGAATAACACGGTGATCGTCGCCAACCCCGGCGTGCCGCCCTCGTTCGTGGCCGCCAAGATCGGGCGGCCCATTCAGACGGTCTCGGTTCAGCCGCATGTCGTCACCGGGACCGTCGGGGTCAGCGGAGCCATCGTGGGTGCCCCGCCGCGGGGCGCGCCCGTGCGCGAAGTCATCAAGCCGCAGCCGAAGCTCATCCAGCCTGCAGGGCGCCCAACCGGGGTCGGGCAAGCCCCTGCCGGCGATCTCGTCCCGCACGCCAGGCGCGGGCCCGAGCAACCTCAAGCCGCCGAGCGGGAATCTGCAGACCGGACCCAGGTCCAACCAGCAAACCGGTCCCGCGAACGTTCCGTCTGGGTCTCCGCCCAAGTCCAAGACGGCGACCCAGACGCCGAGCGGCAGCCAGCTGCCGGCCGGCAACCAACCCTCGCCCAAGCAGCTGCATCCGCAAACCGGGCCGGCCAATGTCGGCCCGCAGGGGCCACCGTCCAAACCGCTCGCAAAACACACTCCACCGAACCAGCCGCAGCCGAACCTGCAGCGGACCCAGCCGCCGCCGCATCCGCAGCCGAATGCGATTACCCGCCAGCCGCCGCCGGTGCAGCGATCCGCCCCCACGCCACCGCCGCAAAGCGCGATCGTCCATCAGCCCCCGCCGCCGGTGCAGCGATCGGCACCACCGCCGCCGCAAAGCGCGGTCGTCCACCAGCCCCCGCCGCCGGTGCAGCGATCGGCACCGACGCCACCGCCGCAAAGCGCGGTCGTCCACCAGCCCCCGCCACCGCTGCAGCGGTCGGCATCTCCGCCGCCGCCGCAGCACCAGCAGAAGTGCCAGACCATCAACGGGCAACAGGTCTGCAGGTGAGGGGCCGAGAGCCTAGCTTGTCGTCCCGGCCGGGGCCGCACAGCGGGCACGAGCCGGGATCCATAATGTTGGCGATCCGTGGCCATAGGTCCCCGCTTTCGCGGGGACGACGATACAATTGTTTGTCGCATCAGAATTCCGCGTGCAGGCGAGCGGCAAACACCGAAACCGGGCCGCGGTCGGCATTGTACGCCGGGTCGACAAAGAACTGATAGTCGAAGGTCAATGTCATCGACTTGTCGATCTTGTAGGCGTAGTAGGCCTCCAAGAGTTTTTCTTCACGGTAGTTGAGCCTTCCGTCGCCGATGATCAGCCCGAGACCGCCGGCGGCGAGAAACGTCCGGTGCGGACCCGACAATCCGTTGATGGCCGCTCCGAGCCCCACCGTATCGTCGGATCGGCCCCACCGGCTCCCCTTGACAGAAACCCCGCCGGAAACGCTGCGATCGACGTCGGTGAACGACAAGATCTCATTCTCGCCGTCGTTCCAGTTCGCGCGGGCGAAGACGCCGATATCCTTGGCGACCGCCTGCTCCAGATTTACGTAGAAGCCGTACTTGGGACGCTGGGCGCGGGTGCGAAGCATGGCGGTGTTGATATCGACGGCCGGATCTGCCGCGGCAAGCGCCAGAGCTTCGTTGTAGTTGCCGGTGTGCCCCCGGTTCGCAAATGCGCCGAGCCGTAGCTTTCCGTCCTGATCGAAGATCTTGTAACGCTGCTCCAGCTCAACGACGGCGCCACCGGTCTTGAAGGTGAGAACATCGCTGTTGGGCTCTTGCGGCACCTGGAACACGCCGGCACGCAACGCCCAGTTCTTGCGATTGAACTCGACCACCGCCCCGCGCGTGAAGCCCGGCAGGTCCGCGGGGAAGTCGTAAGCAGGGGATACCCACAGCGCCGAGTTCATGAAATCCGCGCGCGGGTCGTGCGCGTAAGCGTTGGTGTCGAAAATGTCGCCGACGGCGATCCGGCCGACCGTTATGGTGATGCGATCGATGTCGCGCTTGCCGGCGAGCTGATTGGGACCGTCCTCGATCGTTTCCTGCCCGCCGCCGAGGCCGAATGTCTGGCGGAAGAAATAGCGCTGCGGTCGAAACTTCGGAAATATCCCGCCTGCCTTTTGCGCCTCGCCATTGGGGAAGCCGGCCAGGCCCCGCGCATCGCCTAGACCCAATCCTTGAGTGATCTCCGGGTCGAAATAGAATTCGCCACCCTCCCAGAACCGCCATCCGATGAATGCCGTGCTGGTCCAGGTCTCGCGGCCTTGTCCGCCCCCGGGCAGGCTGTTGTGTCCCTGATAGGGCGAACGGAAGCGGGGATAGGCCTGCTCGATGAACGTCGTCTGCCCGTGGATATTCCAGTTGCTCAATTCCGGCGCCGACGTCGCCTCGGCGCCAGATCGGTCCGGCGACTGCCACGGCGGTGCGTCCCGGAATCGATAATTCAATCCGAGCTTGAAGATATGGATCTTGGGATCGACCGTCAGAATCTGCGCAATCCCGTTATTCAAGACGAGCGTCGCAGATCCGAGGTCGATGTAGTTGTACTCGACTTTCCCGGTCCATTTGCCGGACACGGGGAATTCCACGCCAGCGCCCGCGGTCCAGCCGACGTGCGGGGCGGCATGTGAGGATGTGACGTTGCCGGCATTGTCGTTGATCTCGACCTGGGTTTGGCCCCAGGCAACGCCACCCGTCACATAGGGCAGGAGGCTGCCGAATGCGTAGCCGAGGCGAGCCCGCGCGGTGCCGAAATAGTCGAACGTGGTATGGAACGGAGCCATCCCGGTCGCGGCGCGGTCGATCGGGCCGGTGAACGTCACGTCGGTCTCGACCCCGAGCACGAGGCCATCGGGCAATTGCACATTCCAGCCGAGCTGGTAGCCGCCCAGGAGGCCCGTGATCGTGGGGGGGAAGATCAGGCCCTGGTTGAGCACCGGATGGGTGCCGGCACCGAAACTGCCCAGTCCGTAGCCGAAATGGAAGCCGATATAGCCGCCGGCCCAACGATAGGCCGGCACGGCAGGCGCGGCCGCCATGGCCGGCATCGGCGCAAAGGCATCCCCGGCCTGCCCCGGGTCGATCGCCAGCAGAGTGGCCGCGACGACTGCGATGCCCAGTTTGTTCACGATCCACCAGCGACGCCTCTGGGCGGAGAGGCCGCCCCGTTCAAATCGAGGTATGCCTGATTGCGGTGCACCGACTCTGCGGGCGTCGCAGCACTTTGCATGACGGCACGGCGAAAAACTGTGGCACTTTGACATCACTCCGCGAAAATTATCGCATTCGGCCGGAGGCCGGGCGGCCTCGGAATCCGCCGCGAGCTTCGAGGTCGGTTTCCCTTGCCCGGCGCGGCATGTTCGCCGCTAGAATGGCTCGGCAACTCGGCGCTTCCCAGCAACCCTGGCGGATGGAGGCAATTCATGGCGAAGAAGACCAAGCAAAAACCACGCAAGCCGGTGGCGAAGAAGGCGCCCCACCGCAAGCCCGCGCGCCGCGTCAAATCCAAGGCGCGAGCGCCGCGGCAGAAATTCACCGTGAGTCACCACGACGAGCAGGATTTCCGCTCCGGCCTACGGCGCTACGCCAAGTATCGCGATCTCGGCATCAGCAACGCTACCGGCGGCATGGTGCAGGCGCACGTGATCCGGTTCGTGCCGCCGAGCCGGCCCGAGGAGGTCGCCAAGCGGCATTACCATGATGTCGACTTCCAGATGGTCTATGTGCTGAAAGGCTGGATGCGATCGGAATTCGAGGGCCAAGGCGAGATCGTGTTGCGAACCGGCGCCTGCTGGATTCAGCCGCCCGGCATCAAGCACACGGTGCTGGAATATTCCGATGATTGCGAAGTGCTGGAGATCATCATGCCGGCCGAGTTCGAGACGGTGATGCTGGAATAGATTTGGCGGAGGCGAAGTTGGAATATCGCAAGCTCGGGCGGAGCGGACTGAAGGTATCGCCGCTCTGCCTCGGCACCATGATGTTCGGTGGACCGACCGACGAGCCCACGTCGATGCGCATCATCGCCCGGGCCCGCGATGCCGGCGTGAATTTCATCGACACTGCGGATGCCTACAACCAAGGCCGCTCCGAGGAGATCGCGGGACGCGGCGTGGCTGCCGAGCGGGACAAGTGGGTGTTGGCGACCAAGCTTGCCAATGCGATGGGCGAGGGGCCCAACGAGCGCGGTCTGTCGCGCAAATGGGTGATGCAGGCAGCCGATGCGAGCCTGAAGCGGCTCGGCACCGATTACCTGGACATCTACTATCTGCACAAGGAGGACCACGACGCACCGCTCGAGGAGACGGTGCGCGCCATGGGCGATCTCGTTCGCCTCGGCAAGATCCGCTATTTCGGCGTTTCGAATTATCGGGCCTGGCGTGTGGCCGAGATCTGCAGCCTCTGCGATCGCTCCGGCATCGATCGCCCGATCGTCAGCCAGCCTTATTACAACGCCATGAACCGCATGCCCGAAACCGAGCATCTGCCGGCCTGCGCCTATTACGGCCTGGGCGTGATCGCCTATAGCCCATTGGCGCGCGGCGTGCTCACCGGAAAATACGGGCCCGATGCGCCGCCGCCCGCCGACACCCGCGCCGCCCGCCGCGACACGCGGATGATGCAGACCGAGTGGCGGCCCGAATCGCTGCGACTGGCCCAGGAAATCAAGCAGCATGCGCAAACACGCGGTATCACCGCGGGGCAATTCGCGGTGGCCTGGGTGCTCAACAATCGGCTGGTTACCGGGACCATTGCCGGTCCGCGCACGCAACAGCAGTGGGACGAGTACCTTGCCGCGCTCGAATATCGCCTTACCGGCGAGGACGAAGCGCTGGTGGATCGTCTGGTTGCGCCCGGACATCCCTCGACACCCGGCTATAACGATCCCGCGTATCCGATCGAGGGGCGGATTTCCCGGATCTAGCCGCCACATTCGGCGATGATGAACGTTCCGCGATGATGGTATGCATTGAAGGCGGACAGACCCGGCAATAAGCGTTTGTTTACGAGAACGACGTGTGCACCAAGTTATGCGGCATTTTACTGATTGAAGCACGCAGTGCGCCCGTGAAACGCATTATCTAGCAGCGATTACCAAACGTTCACAGTTTTGCGATTGTTGTCGCGCGCGCTTGATTGTCAGACTTTGGCCATAAAGCGCAGTACAACGCGATGAGCAAACAATTGGAGATCGACAAATGGCGGCAAAGAAACGAGTGGCCCGGCGAGAGTGGTCGTCGCGCGACGTGCGCGAGCTCAGGACGTTGGCGCGGCAACGCACGCCGGCGCGAATCATCGGCCGCAGGCTCAAGCGCTCGGAAGGCGCGGTGCGGCAAAAGGCGTTTGCGATGGGGCTATCGCTGCGCGCGCGACGAGCTGCCCGCGGAAAGTGACCAGTTGCAGCGGAAGCCCGCCTCTTCGGCCGGGCTTCTGCGCAAAACCGCTGCGCGTTTGGGCGACACTTCGCCGCACCAGACGCTCACGAATCGATTGCCATCTCGGCGGCAGCCGTTTCTTCCGCGATGCGGCGGCGCGCCATCATGTGGGCGCGCGCGTCGTTGACGGCGTCGACCGCAATCAGCCGGCCTGATTTCCTGTATTCGACCGAGAAACGCGGCGCCGCGACATCGCCGATCAGCTGTTCGGAATCATGATCGTCGGCGAGGCCGGCGATCTGCAGCTTCAAATCGTATTGATCCGACCAGAACCACGGTACCGGATCATACCTCTGCGGCCGTCCGAGGATCGAAGCCGCCGCGACTTTCGCCTGGTCGATGGCGTTCTGCACGCTCTCGAGACGAAGCCGCCGTCCGTAACGCCGGCTCGGAAATCGCGTGCAGTCGCCGACGGCGTAGATGTCGGGACTGTCGGTCCGGGTCGCCTCGTCGACGAGAATGCCGTCCCGGCAACCGATCCCGGCGGCAGCGGCGAGCTCGTCATTGGCGCGCGCCCCCGCCGCGATGAGAACGATATCGGCCGGCAGATCCTGCTGCTGCGAGGTTCGCACCGAGCGAACGCGGTCGTCTCCGGCAATCGCCGCGGCGCGAACGTTCAGCCGGATGTCGACGCCTCTTTCACGGTGGAACCCGTCGAAAAACGCCGATGTCGTCCTGCCGGCAACCCGCTTCAACACCCGCTCTTCGGCTTCCAGAACCGTCACGGCGCGGCCTTCGCTTCGCATGACCGCAGCGACCTCGAGCCCGATGTAGCCGCCGCCGATGATCACCACGCTGCGCGCCGTATCGAGTTCGATTCGCAGCCGCCGCACGTCCTCGATGTTGCGCAACGAGTGCACGCCGCGATCTACACCCGGGATGGGCAACGTGCGGGCGGACGTGCCGGTTGCGAACACCAGGCTTGCATAGGCAAGCTCCCGTCCGTCCGCCAGCATGACGCAGCGGCGGCGCCGGTCCACCGCCCCGACTGCCGTTCCCAATTCGAGCGTTACCTCTTGATCGCGCCAGAACGCTTGCGGACGCAGGAACAGACTTTCGGCCGTCTGGGGTGCGCTCAAGAATTTTTTCGACAATGGCGGCCGCTGATAGGGCAGATAGGGCTCTGCGCCGATGATCACCACCGGACCTTTGAACCCGCCCTGCCGCAGGCTGATGGCGACTTGAGCCGCACCTTGTCCCGCTCCGATGGTCACCGCTGAATTGCTCATTGGCGTCGATCTTGCTCGCTCATTGGCATCGATCTTGCTCTCTCAATCCGCTGCGATCCATTCCTCGTCGCCCCTTCTGCAGCCGGAAACGGTCGGGCGGCCTCAATGTCCCAACGGGAAAAATGGTGAACATTCCGTTCGGCCGCAGGTAACATCGACCCGGCCGGAAGCAAACGCCCCGCGGGCCTTTGAATTGCCGGGCATTGTGTGTACATGTAGGTACAGCTAGAACCGGGAGTGGGCAATATCGCCAAGATGAACGGAGCAATGTCCCTGGTGCGAGATACCGTCGAAAAGGCCGAATTCGCCGAGAGGCGCCGCCAATTCATGCAAGTTCCGGGGATTTGTTTGAGCTTCTTCATCTACCAACGTTCACATGCCCTCGCGGAAGGTTTGCGGGGATATTTCCGGAACCGTTCCTTGAGCTCGGAAATTCACCCATGACGCCCATTGTGTTCGTCAGGATCAGCCCAGCGCCATGACAATGGAAACCAAGTTGCTCGACGCGATCCATGATCCCGCCGATCTCCGGCGCTTGAAAGAGAGCGAGCTGCGCAAGCTTGCCGATGAGTTGCGCGCGGAGACAATCAGCGCCGTCTCGGTGACCGGCGGTCATTTGGGAGCGGGCCTGGGCGTCGTCGAACTCACCGTTGCCTTGCATTACGTGTTCGACACGCCCCGCGACAAATTGATCTGGGACGTCGGCCATCAGGCCTATCCCCACAAGATCCTGACCGGGCGGCGCGACCGCATCCGGACGCTGCGCCAGGGCGGGGGCCTTTCCGGCTTCACCAAGCGCGCGGAAAGCAATTATGACGCCTTCGGCGCCGCGCACTCCTCCACCTCGATCTCCGCGGGGCTGGGAATGGCGGTGGCACGGGATCTCGAAGGCAAGACCCACAACGTCGTGTGCGTCATCGGCGACGGCGCGATGTCGGCAGGCATGGCGTACGAGGCGATGAACAATGCCGGCGTCATGAACTCGCGGCTCATCGTCGTGCTCAATGACAATGACATGTCGATTGCGCCGCCGGTCGGCGCGATGTCCGCATATCTGGCGCGGCTGATCTCGGGTCGCACCTATCTGTCGCTGCGCGAGATCGGCAAGCAGCTCGCCAAGCGCCTACCCAAAATTCTCAACGAGAAGGCATTGCAGATCGAGGAACTTGCGCGCGGCTTCGTGACCGGCGGCACGCTGTTCGAGGAGCTCGGCTTCTATTACGTCGGCCCGATCGACGGGCACAATCTCGATCATCTTTTGCCGGTCTTGAAGAATCTGCGCGAAGCCGAGACCGGACCGATTCTGCTCCACGTCGTGACCCAGAAGGGCAAAGGCTATCCGCCGGCAGAAACTTCGGCCGACAAGTATCATGGCGTCGTCAAGTTCGACATCGCCACCGGCGCCCAGGCCAAAGCCAAGAGCAATGCGCCGTCCTACACCAAAGTCTACGCTCAGAGCCTGATCAAGGAGGCCCGCAAGGACCCCCGCATCGTCGCCATCACTGCGGCGATGCCGTCTGGCACGGGACTCGATCTGTTCGGCAAGGAGTATCCCGAGCGTACCTTCGATGTCGGCATCGCCGAGCAGCACGGCGTGACCTTTGCGGCGGGGCTGGCGGCGGAAGGTTTCAAGCCGTTTGCAACCATCTACTCCACGTTCCTGCAGCGCGCCTACGACCAGGTCGTGCACGACGTGGCGATCCAGCGCCTGCCGGTCCGCTTTGCGATGGACCGCGCGGGTCTCGTCGGTGCCGATGGTCCGACCCATGCCGGCTCGTTCGATCTTGCCTATCTGGGCTGCCTGCCTGGTTTCGTGATCATGGCGGCGGCGGATGAAGCCGAACTCGTGCATATGGTCGCGACCGCCGCGGCCATCGACGATCGTCCTTCGGCGCTGCGCTACCCGCGCGGCGAAGGGGTAGGCGTGGAGATGCCGGAAGAGGGAACGCCGCTCGAGATCGGCAGGGGCCGCGTTGTGCGGGAAGGCGGCACGGTGGCTCTGCTCTCGCTCGGCACCCGGCTCGCGGAATGCCTGAAGGCCGCCGACATGCTGGCGGCGCACGGCTTGTCGACGACCGTGGCCGACGCGCGTTTCGCCAAACCGCTCGACTGCGAGCTGATCTTGCGGCTCGTGCGCGCGCACGAGGTGCTCGTGACGGTCGAGGAAGCCGCCATCGGCGGCTTCGGCAGCCACGTTCTCCAGCTCCTGGCCGAGCAGGGGGTTCTCGATCGCGGCATCAAGGTCCGCACCATGGTGCTGCCGGATGCTTTCATCGATCACGACAAGCCCGAGCGCATGTACGCGCAGGCCGGGCTCGACGCGGCGGGGATCACCGCGAAGGTGATGACGGCGCTGGGTAAGAGTTTGGCGCCGGCCGAGGCGAAGCTGCTCGCGGGCGGCGGAAAGGTTGCTTGAGCCGGCGAATACCGCTATGTCGCGCCGTTGCCGCGGCATTTCGCTTTTGGAGGTTACGAAGGGAGAAAGATCGGGTTGATGCCGACGTTTTTCCGCTGAGGACTTTTGGCGCGGCCGAGGGTCGCGGAACGGTTATCCCCGATGAGCCGAACATGCAGGTAATTCTGGCCCAGCCCCGAGGTTTTTGTGCCGGTGTCGTGCGCGCCATCGAGATCGTCGAGCGCGCGCTGCAGAAATACGGTCCGCCGGTCTATGTGCGCCACGAGATCGTCCACAACCGGCACGTCGTCGAGAGTCTGAAAGCCAAGGGCGCGCGCTTCGTCGAGAACCTTTCCGAGGTGCCGCCCAATGCGGTGACGATCTTCAGCGCCCACGGCGTTGCCAAGGTGGTCGAGCAGGAGGCCGCCGCGCGCAACATCCCGGTGCTCGACGCGACCTGCCCGCTGGTGACCAAGGTTCACAACCAGGGCAAGCGCTACGTCGCCCAGGGCCGCACCTTGATCCTGATCGGCCACGCCGGGCATCCCGAGGTGGAAGGAACCATGGGCCAGATCGCCGGTCCGGTGTTCCTGGTGCAGACCGAGAACGATGTGGAGATGCTCGATCTTCCGGTCGATGCGCCGGTTGCCTATGTGACGCAGACGACGCTCAGCGTCGACGATACCCGGGAGATCATCGCGGCACTGGAGCGGAAGTTCACGGATATCATCGGGCCGGATACCAGAGACATTTGCTACGCCACGCAAAACCGGCAAACCGCGGTTCGCGAGCTCAGCAAGCTGGTCGACGTGATCCTGGTGGTGGGAGCGAAGAACAGCTCCAATTCCAATCGCCTGCGCGAGATCGGCGCCGAGGCCGGAATTCCGAGCCATCTGATCGCGGACGGAAGCGAGCTGGATCCGGCCTGGGTGCGGGGGGCGAACAAGGTGGGCATCACGGCGGGCGCCTCGGCGCCGGAGGTCCTGGTCGAGGACGTCATCGCCGCATTGCGCCGGCTCGGTCGGGTGGAAGTCTCGACTTTGCCCGGCCGCGAGGAGACCATCGAGTTCCGCCTGCCCGTGGAGCTCACGCGCGAAAACCGAATGTCGACGCAGTCGACGTAAACCCAACAATCGGAATCGAACATAGGAGCCCGCCTTGGGGATCCCTCTTTTGCAAAAAGCCGTGGTCGGCGCTTACGTGCTCCGTCAGCATCTGACGGGGCGCAAACGTTATCCGCTGGTGCTCATGCTCGAACCGCTGTTCCGCTGCAATCTCGCTTGCGCCGGATGCGGCAAGATCGACTATCCGGACGAGATCCTGAACCAGCGACTCTCGGTCGCCGAGTGTCTGGAGGCCGTGGACGAATGCGGCGCGCCCGTGGTGTCGATCGCCGGCGGCGAGCCGCTGGTGCATCGCGAGCTTGCCGAGGTCGTCAAGGGCATTCTTGCCCGGCGCAAGTTCGTCTATCTGTGCACCAATGCGCTGTTGATGCAGAAGAAGCTCGACCAGTACCAGCCGAGCCCGTTCTTCGTCTGGTCGGTGCACCTCGATGGCGACAAGGAAATGCACGACCGGTCGGTGTGCCAGACCGGCGTCTACGATCGCGCGGTCGCCGCGATCCGCGCCGCCAAACAGCGCGGCTTTCGCGTCAACATCAACTGCACCTTGTTCAACAATGTAGTTCCCGAACAGGCGGCGGCGTTCTTCGACAAGGCTCGCGACCTCGGGATCGACGCCATCACCGTTTCTCCCGGTTACGCCTACGAGCGAGCGCCGGACCAGGAGCATTTTCTCCATCGCGAGAAAACCAAGCAGCTGTTCCGCGACATCTTCCGTCGCGGGCGCGCCGGCAAGGCCTGGTCGTTCAGCCAGTCCGGTCTATTCCTCGACTTCCTGGCGGGCAACCAGGAGTACCATTGCACGCCCTGGGGCAATCCGACCCGCACCGTGTTCGGCTGGCAGCGGCCCTGCTATCTGCTCGGCGAGGGCTATGCCAAGACCTTCCGCGAGCTGATGGAGGAAACGGATTGGGATTCCTACGGCACCGGAAACTATGCGAAATGCGCCAACTGCATGGTCCACAGCGGCTATGAAGCCACCGCCGTGCAGGACGCGATCGCCCATCCGGTGAAGGCCCTGCAAGTTGCCCTGCGCGGGGTGCGTACCGAGGGCCCGATGGCGCCGGAAATTCCGCTCGACCGCCAGCGCCCGGCCCAATACGTGTTCTCGCGTCACGTGGAGCTCAAGCTGCGCGAAATTCGGGAACATCAATCCCGGGCGCGGCACTCCGAGGCGGCAGAATAACGCGGACCGTCGCCTGGCCTGCTGCGCCGCGCGGAATTGCTCAGCTGAGGGCCGGCGCGGGCGCCAAATCGATTTTCAGCTCGTGAAAATCCGGAAAGGCGAGGGCCGGGCCGAGCAGCGCGCGTCCGCGACGCAGCGCGGCGCGGGCGATCGTCGCATCGAGCGCGAGCCGCATGAGATCTGGAAGCTGCCTGGGCTGCTCCATGACCGAACGCAGGACTGCCGCCACGTTCGGGACGCCGTCGGGCCGCAAACTCAGCAGCGCGGCCGGCGGAAGGTTGCGGTGCGCCGGATCGACAATGACCCGACATGCCGTGAACGGCAGGCCGTGGGCGGCAGCGATCCGCGCCGCCAAGTGGGATTCCATGTCGACGACCATCGCGCCGGTGCGGTTGTGAAGCGCGCGCTTGGCGCGAGGGTCCGCCACGGGCGCGTCGCTGCCGGCAATCGCTGCGTGCACGGCCCCCGGCAGAGCGCGAAGCAGGCGCTCCGACCAGTCCGGGTCGGTCGTATGGTGGTCGCGATCCGAGACGATGGCGGACCCCACCACCCACTGGCCGGGCGGCAAGTGCGGCGCGAGCCCGCCGGCAATGCCGAAGCTGATCACGCCCCGGCTGCCGCGCTCGATTTCCGCTTGCAGGGTTGCCCCGGTGCGCAGTCCGTCGCTGATGACCGTGACACCGCCGGCAATCCGGGCTTCGAACGCAAGCCCAGTGACCGCGACTACCGATCGAAAGTGGCGAATGGCGCTCACGTCGTGCGCGCCACGCAGTCCGCGGTCCCTGTCATCATCCCCGAATAGCGTCCCCACGCTCAGGTAGGGAAGGAGCTCCCTGAGCTTTGGTAACACGGGCAAAATGCCTTTGGGAAGCCGCTCCGGATCGAACGCGGCCCACATCCGTCCGAAAGTCCAGGGATAACCCGATCGATCCAGGCCCCGATACCGCCGCGACGCACCCCGCCCGTTCCGATTGCCCGTCGCCATGCTCGTCACCCGAGCCGCAACATAGCAGATTCCCGGTCATGCGGGCGGCGCGGGCGGTTCACGAGCAGGTGTAGGTCGAATTTGCGGCCGGTATCGCATTCCCGCCACACCCCGCAAGTTGTGCGGGCGGGCCTCACATCCCGAACGGGACGTGGATCGCATTGGCGCGCTTGAGGTTGCGGTAGCGCGCCAGCGCCCACAGCGGAAAGAATTTTCGGTAGCCGTGGTAGCGCAGATAGAACACGCGCGGGAATCCGGTCGCCGTGTAGCGCTCCTCGGCCCAGAAACCGTCGTCGGCCTGCGTGCGCAACAGATGGGAAATGCCGCGCGCGACGGCGGGGTGCGCGACTTCGCCGGCCGCCATCAGCCCGAGCAGCGCCCATGCGGTCTGCGACGCGGTGCTCGGCGAGGGCTCGTAGCCGCGATAATCGAGGCCGTAGCTCGTCGCGTCCTCGCCCCAGCCGCCGTCGGCATTCTGGATGTTCACCAGCCAGTCGACCGCCTTGCGCACCATCGGCGCCGTGCGCTCGATCCCGGCCACGTTGAGCGCGCTTAAGACCGACCAGGTCCCGTAGATGTAATTCAGACCCCAGCGGCCGTACCAGCTGCCGTCCTGGCGCTGGTCGCGCCGCAGAAACTCGATCGCTCGTTGCATCGCCGGGCTCGATTCCGGCTTCTCCCCGAGCTGCGCGAGCATCGACAGGCAGCGTCCGGTGAGATCGGCGGTCGGCGGATCGAGCAGCGCGCCATGGTCGGCGAAGGGGATGTTGTTGAGGTAGTGATAGGAATTGTCCGCATCGAACGCGGCCCAGCCGCCGTCCCGGCACTGCAGCCCGACGATCCATTCGCGCGCGCGGGCGACGGCATCGGCGAATTGCGCCCGCCCCGCTGCCCCCGCCCGCCCCGCCGCCCCCGCCGCACCCGCCGCCCCGGCCGCCCCCGCCGCGACGGCGCGGTCCATCGCCATCACCACGACGGCGGTATCGTCGAGGTCGACGTAATGCGGGTTGGCGTATTGGAACGCCCAGCCGCCCGGCCGCACGTGCGGGCGGCGCTCGCCCCAATCGCCCACGAGGTCGAGCACCTGCAGCGGCTCGAGCCACTCGAGGCCGCGCATCGCGCACGCGACCGGCTCGTCTCCGCCCGCTTCGAGCAGCGCGTGACAGGTCAGCACGGTATCCCAGACCGGCGACACGCACGGCTGGCAATAGGCTTCGTGCGGCTTGACGACGAGGAGCTTGTCGATTCCCGCGCGCGCGGTGCGCACCTCCGGGTGATCCTTCGGGTAGCCCAACACGTCGAGCATCATCACCGAATTGGCCATGGCGGGAAAAATCGCGCCGAGCCCGTCTTCCCCGTTGAGGCGCTCGCGCACGAACGCCGCGGCCGCGTCGATCGCGCGCCGGCGGGATTTTTGGGGAAACCACGGCTCCGCGACCCGCAGCACCGCGTCGATCGCCTCGAACAGCAGGAACCAGCGCCAGGTCTGATGCGGCGCTTTGCCCGGGCGCCGCACATTTTTCGGCGGCTCGAGAAACAGCTCGTCGATCCGCACGCCGCGCGGATTGTGCGCCTTCGGCTTGAGCGCTTGGAGCACCAAGAGCGGCACGATCACGGTGCGCGCCCAATACGAGATCTTGCAAATGTGGAACGGAAACCAGCGCGGCAGCAGCATGATCTCGACCGGCATCACCGGGACGGCGTGCCAGCCCATGATCCCGTAGAGCGCGAGCAGCACCCGCGTGAACACGTTCACCTTCGCGGCGCCGCCGTGCGCGAGGATCGCCTCGCGCGCGCGTCGCATGGGCTCGGCGTCAGGGTCCTCACCGATCATCTTCAGGGCGAAATACGCCTTGACGCTCGCGCTCACATCGAAGCCGCCGTCGTGGACCAGCGGCCAGCCGCCTTGGGCGCGCTGCGTGCGCCTGAGATAGGCGGCGATCTTCGGCTCGATGCCGCGCGCGTCGCCCTCGCCGAGATAATGCTGGAGCAGCACGTATTCGGCCGGAATCGTCGCATCGGCCTCGAGCTCGAACACCCAATGCCCGTCGGACTGCTGCAGGTCGAGCAGCGCTTGCGTCGCGCGCGCGATCGCGGGCTCGAGCGCCGGCTCGCCCGCTGCTTGCGGGGCCCGCGATGGGATGGTGTCGGTGGTCATTTCATTCATGATGCATTATCCGCGCCGCGTCGACTGTCAGCATCCGAACCGGTCATTCTCGCGCGTGCCGGCCACGATCTGCGAATTGCTCGACGCCGACAGCAATTCAGCCAGGTACCAACGGTGGTCGCATTCAACCAATGTCCGATAATTCCCGATCGTCAAGATACCCTCGCCGCTGGCGCTCGATAATTCCTTGGCGAGGATCCTTTGCGAGGTTTCGCGATCCAGCAGGATCGAAGCAGCCTGCTCGGCGTCGGGGAACAACAACTCCTTGACCGGTCCGCTTTCGGCGGCGTGCGGAAGCAACCGCGTCGAATCCGGATCGGGAAAGAACACGACTCGCAGATACCTGGGTTTGTGGCCGCTGAACTCCCAGCCCACGAAAAACCGACCGGAGAGCCGAACCCGCCCGACAAAATGCGCAACGCGGCCATGCCTGGGATTTGCGAGCTTCAACGGGCTGGGCTGTTCCGTCAAAAAGTCGTTCGATGCCGAACGGCAGGGTGTCACGACGGCGAGGAACACCAGCAAGACGAGCAGTCTTGATCCAAGCTTCTCCACTACCAATGGCCCTCTCCCCCTCATCCCATCCCTCTCCCCTGCGAGGAGAGCGAGTCGACTGCGGTTCGCTCGGAGCCGAATGCCGCGGCTACCTAGGACGCCGCGCCGCGGAGGACTACGTCGGCCGCGCGATTGCCCGACCGGATCGCGCCCTCGATCGTGGCCGGCAGGCCGGTCGCGGTCCAATCCCCGGCGAGCGCCAGATTGCGCCACCGCGTGGCGGCGCCGGGGCGCTTGGCATTCTCCTGCGGGGTCGCCGCGAAGGTTGCCCTGCGTTCCTTGATGATCTGCCACGGCGGCAGCGGCGCGGCAAGGCGAGCGATCTCCGCCACTTCCCGCCAGATCGTCGCGGCGAGTTCCTCGCGCGGTACGTCGAGCAAGCGGTCGGCACCGCTGATCGTCACCGCGAGCCGATCGGGAAACCGAAAGATCCATTCGGTGTGCGCGTTCACGACGCCGGTGATGGCCGGAAGGTTTTCCGGCGGCGCGAGGCGGAAATGCGCGTTGACGATCGCCCGGAACTCGGACGGCACGGAAATCCCGGGCACCAGCGCGGAAGCGACCCAGGCCGGCGCGGCGAGCACGAGGCCTTCGCCGGGCTTGAGCTCGAGCGTCTCGCCGCCGAAATCGAGCGCCTCGGCGCGGTCGTCGCCGAACGCGATCGCGCGCAGGCGCGCGCCGAAGCGGACCTTTGCGCCCTGCGCCTCGAGTTTTGCCAGCGCGGGATCGATGAACGCCTCGGACAGCCCGCCGGCCGCGACCAGGGGCCGGCAATTCGCGCCGCCGGCGAGCAGCGTCTCGCGCACGATTCTCGCCGCGAGCCGCGCCGAGCCCTCGGCCGGGTCGGTGTTGAGCGCGGCCAGCAGCAGCGGCCGCCACAGGCGGCGATAGAGCACGTTTTTGGGATCGATCGCGGCCTCGACGGTTTGGTCCGCGCCGGCCCACAGCAGCCGCACGATGTTCAGATAATCCGCCGCGCGGGTTTCCGGCACGCGCCGCGTTTTTGCGAAAATCCACCACGGCACGCGGCCGGGGTTGGGCTTGAGCCGCCAGCGGTTTTTTCCGGCGAGATCGACGAACGGGAATTCCGGCTCCGCCGGCCCGATGAGCCGGTCCGCGGCCCCGATCCGGGCGAGATAGGCCAGGGTCGAATGATTGCCGGACAGCACGAGGTGATTGCCGTTGTCGATCTGCATGCCGAGCGCGCTGTCGTGATACGAGCGACAGCGCCCGCCGGCTTGGCCGGCCGCCTCGTGCACGACGGCCTTGGCCCCGGCGTTGCCGATGCGCAGCGCGGCCGCGAGCCCGGCGAGCCCGGCGCCGACGACGTGAATGCGGGGAGGGGACATCAATCCAGCACGTTATCAGGCCCGGTCATCGGTTGAGGCTTTCAATATCTTCGGCGTGCTCCATTGTGATGGCAAACGCCTCGAACATGCGCCTCACACTCTTTTTAGAGAAGTCGGCCTGCTGCTCTCCTGATGAAGTCTTCAGCCAAGCGTCTCCGACAACAGCAACCGAGATCTCAGGCCGTGTCTCACTTTGATTGTGGCGCCCTTTTTTCAAGGACCTCCTGCACGAGCACCTGAACCATAAAGCTGAGGTGGTCCCGGTAACGCTGCTCCTGTCCCGGCGGCACGCAACCATCCTTTTCTTCCGCCATGGTAATGATCCTGTGCACCAATGCATCCTTTACCTGTATCGCTGATATGTGCTCGCTCTTAGCTAACGCCCTCATTAAATCGATCAAGTGGCGCGCGCAGCCAAAAATGCGACGGTCGCGTCATAATTCGCGTAACGCGGTTGCTCTCGGTGTTTGAAAGGCCAAATCATGCGATCCTCCCATTGCCGTCCGGACTGTAGCTTGCTATGCTTACCGCCAAGCAGGAGTTGTGTCCATGCCGAAAGGCCCGAAAGGCGAGCGCCGCCCCCGCGACGTGATCGGCAATGCCATCAAGGTCATGCGGATCGCGACCGGCGAGGAGCCGGAGGACTACGGCCCGAACCCCGAATCAGAAGGCAAGGACCCCGCCGCCGTGGCGCTTGGCCGGAAGGGCGGGAAGGCACGGGCACAGGGCATGAGCGCCAAGCGGCGAAAGGAAATAGCCCGACAAGCCGCAAATAAAAGGTGGAAAAACCGGTAACCAGCTTGACGCAGGACGAGGTTGTGGGCAATCCTCTTGTCGCGACTCAGGGCAGAGGATTTCGTTTAATGACCTTCCTGGAACTCTTGCAAGCGGCCTATCCCGCCGAAACATACGCGAACACCTTACGGGCTTTACGTGAGGGCGTCGCGTCCGCTGACGACGCAATCAAAGGCATCCCCTTTCTCGATAGCCCTGTGGGCCGTGATTACCGAGGACTTGTTCGGCGGGCCGGCATTTTTCATCGCTTCAAGGGCATGTGCGAAGCTGGCGACTTGCCATTCACGGCCGAGTTCTCGCCGATGCCTCGGGGTACATGGCACTGGCTTGATATTTGGAGCGGTGACGTTCACTCGCACATCGTGCGCACCGAGGAAGCGGACGCCTTTCCAGAGGACACGCCTAATCGCCAAGATCAACGTGCGCGAAACATGCGCGATTTGTTCGAAGATAAGCGAATAGTGCGGCTGGAATCGGTAAAGCTGTATGCTTGGCTCTGCTACAGAGCCACCCCAAATGGCGCATTGGCTCATGCGTTCTGGCAGGCACCCTCCGCGAAAGTCGATGGTAAGGCCGATGAGTGGCTGGCGCGGATAAATTTGCTCAATACCGCCGTGCCAAAAAAATCGGAAGATCCCCAAAGACCAGCCAAAGTCGATCCGAAGACCCGCATGAAATTGAAGGATCAGGTGGAAAAGCTTCGCAAAAAGAAAAACGAAGAAGAATAGCTATGTCGCGGATCATCCCGGAGCGCATTCGCGAAGCGCGCGAAGCCGCCGGTTTCACGGACGAACAATTTGCCGATCTTATCGGTGTATCCCGGCAATCTGTCGGTTTTTATGAGACTGGCGCTGCCGCCCCCCGCGGGGAGGTATTCAGCAAAATCATCGCAATCACGCGCCAACCGCCAACGTTTTTCACGGTTGAGCGAAAGCGAAGTGGCGACCGATTTCGTATGCCGAATTGGCGTAGCCTCAAAAGGATGCAACGGCCCGATCGCCTCCGCATCGGTAGGCGGCTGGAGTGGGCGTATTACATTTCCCAATTTGTCGCTGAATATGTCGAACTCCCGCCAGTCACTTTTCCGGAAGTGCGTTTCGACTTTCAACGGGACGGCGATGAAAAGATTGAACTGATCGCCGAAGAACTCAGGGAATTTTGGAATCTGGGCTTTGGTCCGATTGTCGATCTGGGTCCGATCCTGGAATATAATGGGGCTGTTCTAATAGAAGAAAGTGTTGGATGCGAGGATATGGACGCGGTGTCCCGCTGGCAGGGTGGGCGCCCGTTTATATTGTATGACGCCGCGGAAGCGAGCAATCCACGAAAATTATTTAATTTAGCTCATGAACTTGGGCACATCGTTCTGCATACCTCCGTTGAGGTGAACAGCAAGATTCTTGATCGTATGGAACACCAAGCCAATCGGTTTGCGGGCGCGTTCCTAATGCCTAGAAACACGTTTGCGCGCGAAGTAGCAAATACATCCATTGATTATTTCCTTTCGTTGAAGGGGCGCTGGCGGGTTGCCGTTGCGGCGATGGTGTATCGTTGCAAAGAGCTGCAAATCTTGAATCCCCATCAAGTCCAATACATTTGGAAGCAAATGAACGCGAGGAAAATCCGAAAAAAAGAGCCGTTCGATACGGCATTCCCGCTTTCGAAGCCGACAGTGCTGAGTTCGGCAATAGGGATGTTGATTGAGTTTAAACTGAAGCTCCCCTCGCAAATTACAGAGGAACTCTGCCTCAACTCGCAAGATGTCGAGAGCCTGTGCGCGGTGCCTCCCGGCACTCTACAGAACAAGGTGATTACGTTGCGTTTGGCGAACTGAAAATAGTGCTTGACGCTAGGCATAAAAGTTTCCCGATGTGCTTGAACGCCTGCTACTAGCTCTGCCGAGAGTCGCCAAGGCGCAACAGATAAGTTACGCGTCACGCCTGTATAGGACAACCCTGGAATTCATCGAAGCCCGTCAAGATATTTCGTATGTATTGCTCGTCTCGTGTGCTGAAACGTCGGCAAACGCCGCTTTCATGGACTTTGACCCGACCGATGCCGAGAAGGTAAAAGCGAAATTAGCTGTATTCAAACAAGCAGTGAAATACGGTCTCGATGAGAGCAAAGCAAAAACGCTGGCTGTGGATGCTTGCAAAGGTGATCGTTGGGCCCGTAGGAAGTTCAGGAAGTTTCTGTTGTAATTCGGCTCAACTGAAGAGCTTGCTCAGAAGGATACCCTCTTCTTGGTGACGGAGCCCCTAAATCCAGATTTGAAGGACATCGAAGGCATATTCGGTCAGATATATGATGCCCGCTCAGGTCATGTTCATGCTGGCTCTCCCTATCCCGCAACTGTAGGCGTCGGGACAAGCTTTTCGATTGATGGCCGGCATCTTCCCGCACTCTTGTCGCTTTCGCTAGAACTTCCGCCTGCAGCGTGGTTTGAGCGCGCCGTTTC
>WNGF01001732.1_pt1 | contig 31652 bp, 26 predicted proteins | sample 5400641 | NCBI WGS metagenome assembly WNGF01 (sample SAMN13153371, study PRJNA577476) | soil metagenome | isolation source: 80 cm soil or saprolite under grassland replicate 2 | place: USA:California | collected 2016-06-15 | reverse complement strand
TTCCACCGGACGTGTCAGCGCCTCTCGCATCCCCAAGTTGAAAGGGAGTTCCACGAAGCGGAAGTGGTGGTTATCGCCGGCGACCTGGTTGGCAGTCTCAGCCAATGCCCGCAATGAGACGGCTCCGCAACGGTATCCATGCCACGTCGCCGTGCCATACCAACGAATCAAGCCTTCGGAAACCGCGCACTCCAACCGGTCGAACGCGACACGAATACGATTCATGAACTCCGACATCCCGACGAACTTGAGTTGGGTTTCCGGGTTGTGAAGGTAATAAACGTCGATGGTTTCTAGACCAAGGTTCCGCCGGCTACGCTCGATTTGGTCGCCGAGGAAAGCCGGGGCCATGGAATGAATACCCCCCACTACGTCGTCAGCCCTAAGTATGCCGGCGGTAAGCGCTTCGGAGACCAAGTATCCGCCTTTCGTGCATACGACGACCCCATCGCGCTTGCCCCCACTCTCCTCAATGAAGAGACGAATTCCCGCACCAACTGCGCGCTCGGAGCGTTGATCCCGATAATTAATCGAAGTATCGATCAGGTTTACTCCGCGATCCAAGGCTGCATGGACCGCGGCAGCGTAGGCAGCGTCGGTATCGTCGTCAATCGCGCCCCGACAAGTGCCGATGCCTACACTCGAGACGAGAACGTCCTGCGCAGGACGATAAAAAGCGACAGATTCCTTACCGAATTGAGCTGCAAAGCACTTAACGCCTTCGCTAGTCGCGTGACCCGAAAACATTTTTCCAATTGTTTTCGTTGCATTGACGAGATCGGAACTGTTACATCCCTCTATCTGCCGCTGCTGTCGACGAAAGGCGGGGGTGCGCGAGACCCCCTCACGAGGGAGGCACCACGCCTCCATTTCCAATTGCTCGATCTGCCGCTGAAGCTGTTGCAACTCCTCGTCGGTTACAGTTACTCCACGCCGGAGCTTACCAACAATCACACGCAGGTCATGGTATTGACGTTTCTTGGGATCCGTTGATGCTGACTCGAAAAAATGCCCCACTTTGTTCAGGACCAGTGTTACCTCGCAAGGAGGATCCTCAGCCTCTCGCTAGAACTCTCAACCATTTGTTTCACAATCTCGTCCCCTACTCTAGGTGCACATAACGTATAGCCGTTTGGAGAAGCATCCAGGATAGTTTCCGATATAACGCGTCGAACTTGGGAAAATTGCGTTCCCAGTTCCTCGTCCGACAGGTGAGCTAGAGCGTCGTTGAATCGCCCAAGAGCAGCCTCCGCGTTCACTATCGCCAACACGCGGCGAGTGCTGTTGATCTCATTTTTGGCAATGCTCGCTATTTGTTGCGAGAAATTGGGGGATCGTTTAGGGTTACTCTGGAATAGATCAACGTGTTTCATCTCTCTCCGATAACGATCGAGTAGGAGATGAACGTACGAGCCTTCTGGTGGCGGTGAAGGATTGAGAACATCCAAGACGGAGCTAAACCAGTCCAAGAATCGTTTGCCTGCCAGTCCCAGTTCTTGCCAGCACAGCGCTCTAATCTGTTCTGCCAGGTAGTGGGCACGCGCGAATGCGGTATAACTCCCTACCTTGCTGAAGAGCTTACCGTAAACTTCCTCAAGCTCCTGTGATCGGTGCTCAGCTACAGTCCAAAAAAGGGCTAGATGGACATACACATGAAAGGCCGCAAGCGCACGATGTGTATCCCAATAATTCCCCCTACTCGAGTCCGGTAAATTCCACAGCGAGTGAACTCTGGGCGCCTCATCTCGCGCGAAGTCGGGCTGCAACAACGAGTGTCCCTGACGAAAGTCATACATCTGGTGATGCAGCGCTTCATGAAACATCGCCTCTGCCACTCCCCAGGGGTTCGAAAGCAATAAACGGCTCAGGAACATTGCACCACTTAATCTAAACTCCGAGCACGACGCCGTTCCTATCCAATCGCCAATTGGGGGAAATACCCCCACGAGGTGGGCATGACTTAGCGCGCTGCGCGACAACACTGGCAACAGGTCGCCAAGCAACTGTGCTCCTTTCGCCAACATAGCAAGCTCATCAGCGTTTGGTGTACAAAGATGTTCGCCAAAATTGTCATAGACGAGATATCGAAATGCGCGCCCAACCACGTTGCTAGATCGTTCTTCACTCCAAATCCACGCGTGATACGGAGCAGCCCCCAAGCGATGGACAAGTCCAGATCCGAGAGGGGCACATACACCTTCCCTAAGAAGACGAAGTGAATCCCGAAACACTTCCTCACACTCACCCAATGGTAGACCGTACTGAGTTCCTGTCTCAACCTGCTTCAGAGCGTGTTGGACAGCGCAGCGTACGACCATATCGCCAATCACCCGATACCGGCAGGAGGGGTCAGCTTGACGGAGAGCGTGTAAAAGTTGTCCAGCGACAGGTAAATGACAGGAGATTTTATGGAGGCGGCGCTCATAGCAGATGTGCAGTTGTTCGGTTATGTAGGTACTGTTGCCAAATGGATGCTGTGCTAGTATCGATTCGAGCTGTGCGAGCGCCGCGCTGCGCTGAGTAACTGACTTCGTGCCCACCATCTTGACGTCTTTAGCTTCCTTTATTTTTTCCATTACCACTTTCATGATCCTATGATCAACGATCAATTACGCGCTGAGGTCCTTTTCACACCTATCGTTAATTCTGGCTGTTCGGATGTGTTACGACATACCGTGATAACCGCAGAGCACCCGTGGTCGCGCGCGAATGTCATTGATGGGCCGCAAGGGCCAAAAGCACACGCCAATAATGCATAACGACAGGTACATTGGGCAAGCCAGTGTACCTGCGACTTTATCCAAACAAGAGCGGATCCTAGCTTTTACGCGCGGGCTTCAGGTCTTACTACCTCGACTCCAATTTCAGCTACCCCATGCGTGTCGTGGTGGTGTGTGTCCTTTGCGACGCGTCGCTGCTCTAGGTCATCGATATGCCGTTGCAAGGCTTGCAATTCTTGCTCACTAACCGGCAACTTCGCTCGGAGTTTGTCCAGAATAGCAGTAGTTAGTAGTTTGTTTGTGTCTGCCATAGTCACCTCTCTGTTTATCGGTTCAATGGTATTCAGAATCGAAATTCCCTCCCAATATAGGAAATTAACGCGGCTATTAACATCTAGCCAGAGAAACAGCTGCGGAACAGTTCGATCCTCGCGGATCAAGCGATTTGAATGCGCCTTTCAGGGGACGCTGTGTGGTCCCTGTATCGCACCAAGGGGCGAAGTCTGGCGCGTTCGTGTGCTAGAGTTTGTGCTAGAACGACGATGTTTCTACTCGTCATTCGCGAATCGGGAAATTGTCGACAAGAACCGATTTCTCCCTCGTAAAAGCTTCTCGATTTGAAATGACGAGCGATGTTTTGAAAGCGATGATTTCGCAATCCTAAGTCTGGCATTTTCACGCTGCTTCCTCGAAGTCCGGCGCGGTTGGATCACGAGGGCCGAGTGCCGATGTTGAAGCGACTCTTTACTTTTTGGCGCTCGAACTAGGTTCGTTTTCGCGCGGCTGACCAGGGTAGTTGATAACTTCTCGTAACATTTCGACCGAAAAGTTAAGACAACGGGGCCACAGCGCTGGGACGGCCTTTTGTGAAGAATCTTCCAACGCCTTGTAAGCCTCTGATTCTTGTAATCTTTTCAGCAGCTCAAGGAAATACTTTACGTCACCATGGCTTAATTTGACGCTCGGCGGGTTTACCTTCGCGATAAGCAGATCTAGCTTCACTCGCGCCAACCGCGTTTTGTGGTCCGTACCTCGATCAAGAGTCCGCGACGGCGAGATATTCAGCGCCGAGTTTAGATGATTTCGCGAAAGGTTTTGAGCGCACCGCAGTGATCGCGCGTTGCCGGAATGAAGAGCGCAGCGGAGCGTGCGGAGTTGCGGCGAAGGGAAGACAATGCGCGATGACTGCATCTCCGGGCAAGGGAAGCAAAGTCTTTGAGCTTTTGGAGGGAGGAGCCGCGGCGCGGAAGGCCGGAAGGAGAAAGCTCAATGTCTTTGCGAGATGGGCCGCATCGCTTCGCAGAGCGTTTGGTTTTGCTCTGCTTCCAATGCTTCACACTCCTGCTGTGCGGTATCTTGACCAACTCTCGATGAAGCTTGGTTCTTCGTGATGTCGAGTGCCGCGACGATTTCCTGTTGTCGTTTCGTTGCCGCAGCGAGTTTTGCTTCGTGCTCGAAAGGTTGCTCGAACTGGTTCGTTAGGTCGACAATTTGACGGCGGGACTGTGCGAGATCGGTCTCGCGTTCGCGGAGTCGATCTTCAATGCTGTCGAGCGCGTGTTCGAGCGATGCGATTGTTCCAGCGGGACTGTCGCTAATATTCGCTCGGTAGCTATGTTTGCCGTGGATCAGGAGCGTTGCGCGTTCATCGAACCACTCGATTGAGATTGGAAAGCCACCGATGCTGCCAATTGTCTTCGCTGAGTCGAATGGCTTGATTGCAGCCGCGGCAAACACGAGCGCGCGGCCGGCTTTAACACGGTCCGTGAACGTCTCGTTCCTTACGGTCATTGCGAAGTTGTCGCCGCGCGTGCTGATCCGCGTCCGCAAGTCTTCGCGGATGTTTGCGATTTCGCGCTCCAGTATCACGCCGTTGTCGTTTAGCCGTCGAACGCGATAGCGCATCTGATATAGACTCTCCGTGTGCTGCTTTTTCAAACGCGTGAGGCGCATGACTTCCGCGTCAATCGTCGCCTTCTCGATTACAAGCGGATTGCCTGACGCGATAGCCTTCACTTCGGCATACGTCAGAGCAGTAGAATCGACATCTTCTGCACGGCGCATTGTGGCGTCGCCGGTCATAACCTGAGTTATGAAGCGGCACTTCGTTTCAAGCGTTTGCCACATGTAGGCGTCGAAGCTGCCTTTCGTGACATAACGGAAGATCTTCACGTATTCGTTTTGATTACCCTGCCGGAGGATTCGGCCTTCGCGCTGCTCGATATCCGCAGGTCGCCAGGGCGCGTCGAGATGATGTAGGGCGACCAGGCGCGTTTGGACATTAGTTCCTTCTCCCATCTTTGCGGTGCTGCCGAGAAGAACGCGGACTCTTCCCTCGCGCACTGATTTGAAGAGCATCGCTTTGGAGGCATCGTCGGTGGCGTCCTGGGCGAACGCAATCTGATCTGCCGGAATGCCGCGCGCGATCAGCTTTTCGCGCACGTCATTGTAAACAGAGAACCAGCGGCCGTTCGGTTGCGGAGTGGAAAGATCGCAAAAGACAAGCTGCGCGCCCTTCGTTACCGCCGATTGCTGCCAGATGTCGTGAATCTTCTCCACGGCCTTGTTCGTTTTGGAATCTGGATTGTCGCGGACGTGCGGAAGCACGAGCCGAAGATCGAGCGCCGCCTTGCGGCCTTCGGTGGTAATCTTGAGCATGTTGTCGTCGCGAGGATCGACTCGCCCGCTTTTGATTTTTTCCGTGCGCTTCACGAGTTGATCGACAAAACGCCTCAGCTCCGGGCTGCTTGGCGCGCTGATCGTTATTGCTCGGCCTTGCTCAAGCTTCGGTACGGGCAACTTCAGCATCTCGCCTGTTTGTACATCCGCGACCTGGCGAAACTGTTGCATCAATTCGGGTACGTTAACGAATCGCGCGAAACGGCTTTGCAGACGATACCCGCTTCCGTCCGGGCTCAATTCCATCGATGTCACGGTTTCGCCGAATGTTCCGGCCCATGAATCGAAATGCTGGAGCGAATTGCGGCGCAGCGTGTCCATCTGAAGGTAGCGCTGCATGGTGAACATCTCGGCCATCGTATTCGAGATTGGCGTGCCCGTAGCGAAGACGACACCGCCTCCCTTGTTGCGCGTTTGAATGTGCTGGATCTTGAGAAACAAATCGAATGCGCGCTCGGAGGCGGTCTGCGGTAGTCCGGCAACACGCGTCATCTTTGTCACGTAGAACAGATTCTTGAACCGCTGCGCCTCGTCGATGAAGAGACGGTCGATTCCAAGTTCTTCGAATGTGAGCGTGTTGTCCTTCTTGCCGTCCGCGGACAGTGCTTCGAGTTTCGCAGTAAGTCGCTTCTTCACACGCTCCAATTCTTTCACGAGTCGTGTGCCGCGATCAGCGCGCTCCTCGCGAATGGCGGTTTCGATCTCATCAATTTGCGCTGCGATGAAACTGCAACGCGTGCTCAGCGAGACCGGGATTTTTTCGAAACTCGAATGTGTAACGATAACGGCATCCCAATTCCCGGTTGCAATCCGGCTGAACAGCCGGGCGCGGTTGCTGGCTGTGAAGTCTTCTTTTCCGGCAGCGAGAATATTCGCAGTCGGATAAAGCGTGAGCAGTTCGGAAGAGAACTGCGCGAGCATGTGATTCGGCACAACAAACATCGGCTTCGTCGCCAGACCAAGCCGCTTCAGCTCGATTGCCGCTGCGACCATCGTGTAGGTTTTGCCTGCGCCGACCACGTGCGCGAGCAGCGTGTTATCGCTCTGAACGATTCGCCAGACGGCATTCTTTTGATGCGGGTGCAGCGCGATTTGTTGGCTGCTCGAAGGCAGCGTCAGATGACTGCCGTTGAAAACACGCAGGCGCACCGAATTGAATTCGTCATTGTATTTTCGGCATAATCGCTCGCGGCGCTCATCGTCTTCCCAGACCCATGTTTTGAAGCGCTCTTTGATTTTTTCCAGCTTGTCGCGCGCGCCTTCAGTTTCCTGAGCGTTGATCACGAGCCTGTCGTTGTTCCGATCGCGATCATAAACTGTCGGCGTTTTGAGATTCAACGTGTCCTGGATCAATTCCAGTGCTGAATAACGCAACGTGCCCCACTCGGTCGTGTTCGCGACGGTGCCGCGTGCGTTGAAGTCACCTCGGACGAACCATGTTCCCAATGTCGCCGCGTGCGATACGTTGATGCCATCAGCGTCGAGGAGTGATTTCGCAAATGCCTCCACGTCATCAGGCGGAATCCAGACCGCACCAAGTCGCGCGTCGATTTCGGATGCCGCGAGATCATTAGGCTGGACAGCTTCCAGCGCAGAAACGTTCTCAACGTAGCGTGGCTGCGCGAGAGCTGCCGTGCGCGCCGTGGTTAGTTTGGTGCGAACATCGCCGGAGAGATACTGGTCCTCAGTTTCCCACTGCTCCGTTTCAGGGTTGTGAAAGACGAGACCTTTCAGTTCGGGCAGAAACTCCTCCGTGTGACGACCAAGCAATGTTTCCATGTACGCGAGATCGACGCGGCCCTTCTCGTTGAGGGAGAAGACGAGGGCGTCGGGTGCTGATTCTGCCGCAACTGTGCGTCGCGGTTTCTGAATCGTCCGCTCATGAAAGATCGCCGCCTTCTTCGCGCGATTCGTATCGGGATTGTAATCTTCTAGTGAGCAGAGCAGCGGCAGATCAGGATCGCCGCGAAATGCGCGGCGATTGGCGCTTTCGTTGATGGCGCCGAAGCGGGCGACGAACTGGTCGTAAACCAAATTAAGTCGCCGGCGTGCAACGACAATTTCTTCGTCGGTCAGGTCATCCAATTGCGTCCGTAACACTTCGCGCACGGCTGTGCGAACTTTGATGAGTCCGCGAATCCGGCGCGCCGTTTCGTCTGGAAGACTGGAGATCGGCGTCAGCGCTGCACCAGTGCGGATCGCGATTCCGCCGTCGTGCAACGTGAAGGCGTTTTCCTTCACATCGTCGGGCACCCTAATTGGGTGGGCGGCAACTTGCGTCCGTAGGGTATTTTCCTCAGCGCGGTAAATCCCTTCTGGCAGCGCAGTGATTGCATCCCGAAGAGCGGTCGAGAGGTCGCGTTCGTCAGCAACGAGCGCTGCTTCGTTGCTGCGGTACATTGTGCCGGCATTGGCCATGTAACCGAGCATCATGTGCGGATGGGCCGCGAAGTATTCGTTGATGCGAAAGCGTGCGCCGTCGCGATTTACGTGTTCTGCGAGATTCTGCCATGGCGGTCCGTTTGGTTTGTCGCCGTTGGTCAGCCGGCGCATAAAGACGATGTCGCTCGTCACCTCGGTATTGGCGTTCTGCTTAAACGCAGTGTTCGGCAGTCGAATCGCACCAAGAAAATCTGCTTTATCGCCCAGGTAACTGCGGAGATGTGCGTTCGTTTTGTCGAGCGTCCCTTTCGAAGTGACGAACACGACTATTCCGCCTGGCCGCACTTTCGCGATTGCCTTCGCGAAGAAGTAATCGTGAATCAGGAAATTGCGTTCATTGAACTCGGGATCATGCAACTTGTAGTCACCGAACGGAATGTTTGAGATCGCGAGATCAAACCAATCGTGCGGCAACACTGCGGCTTCGAAACCTTGCGTCCGGATGTCCGCGCCGGGATACAACTTTCGCGCGATACTCGCGCTAAGAGAATCGATTTCGACGCCGATGAGTTGTGAGCGTGCCTGCATTTCAGCGGGCATGAGACCAAAGAAGTGACCGACTCCAAGAGCCGGTTCGAGCACGCGCCCGTGCTCAAAACCGAGTCGCTGCACCGCGTCGTATATGGCGGAAATGACAGTGACCGAAGTGTAATGTGCGTTGAGCGTCGAAGCCCGGGCGGATTGGTACTCCTCAGCTGTCAGGAGTTGCTTGAGGCGTTCGCGTTCTGACGCCCATTCGCTTGGTGTTTGGTCGGCGAAGACCTGCGGAATTCCGCCCCAACCGACGTATCTAACGAGGATCTGCTTCTCATCCTCAGTTGCCTCGCGGCCTTCCGCGTCAAGCCTGTGGACAAGCTCAATGGCGGCAAGATTGTCGCGATATTTCTGTTTCAGCGAACCGTGCCCGAGCGCATCCTCCGGTCGGATGCGATAGTTATTCGCGTTTAGAGATTCTCTTCCGGCGGCAAGAGAATGTATTTCTCCCGAATCATTTCCCAAGCGCGATCGTGTGCCTGCTGCGGAGTCAATTTCTGTTCCGTTTCCAATTTCCGGGTCAGCGCTTCCGTTTCTTCGATTGTACTCTCCTGGGCCTCGAAGAGAGCTTCCATTAAGATCCCCTTCGTCTCCAGTTCCCGAACCATCTTCGGCCGGAACTCCCGCCAGTGGTGTTCGGCCATTAGTCCATATTGTGTCAGATAGATTTGCTTGCTCACGACTTCGTGCAAAATCGAATAGGTTAAGTTGATCGTCGCGACTCGCGACCTGTCCGTTGCGCTTGAGCATACACGACGAGGACACAAGTCTCGCGGCGCAAACGCGGAGGCCTGCTCCATGGCTGGAGCGATTGAAGAATAAGGTGCATCACATTTTCAAATGTTGCTGCGTGCAGTGGCAACGAGATCGCGATCCAAAAAGAACCGGCAGGATCATGGACCTTGGTTTCCGGCGATGTCCTTGGCGGGGGGCCTAAACTCGCCAGAAATACCATTTGACACAACATCTATGTTGTGTCAGTTGTTGGCTGTGATTCCCGATTTTCAAGACGATGGACTGTTACCTCCAGGAGTGCATTGGAGTGTTTGGTCAGAGATCGAATCCCGGTTTGGCACAAACAAGCATCGGCAGCGGCTTTTGGTTGGCCTTCAGCGAGGAATCTATTTTTTGAGTCTTGCCGGATGCGCACAGCTTTTTATCGACGGCAGTTTCGTGACAGTGAAAGAATTTCCGGCTGACTACGATGTGTGCTGGGCAATGGAGGGCGTCGATCTGAAAACGCTACGCGCACACGAGCCGGCGCTGCTATCGTTTGCAAATAGTAGGGCCCTTCAGAAAGCGAAGCTGCTAGGTGAGTATTTCCCAACCGGACTTGCCGCGGAAACAGCGGCGCCTTTCCGTACTTTTTTGGAGTTCTTCCAACGCGACAAGGCAACGGGGTTGGAAAAAGGAATTGTGGGCTATCGAGTGGAGATAAAGCATGATTACTAACGAGCGACAGTATCGAATTACGCGGGCACGCCTTCAGGATTTTGAAACAGCGCTCGCGGACATTGCCGCCGCTAAACCTACGGAAGGCATGGCGGCGGAACTTGTGCAACTTCAGCAGGAGGCATTAGCCAGCCAACATGAGGAACTCGTCACCGAAGTCGGAGAATACGAGCGCCTGAGATCAGGAGAACAGCCGGTGATTGAGGCGACGCTGGCTGACTTCCCACGCGCCTTGATAGCTGGGCGCGTCGCGCGTGGTCTGACACAAAGGGAATTGGGTGAGAAGCTTGGGGTTAAGGAACAACAGGTCCAACGATGGGAAGCTACCGAATACGCCAAGACAACCTTCAACCGAATGCGAGAAGTCGTTGCGGCATTAGGCTTACACGTACGGGAAGAGATATTCATTCCGACCAAGCGATTTACAGCTAAAACATTGGTCAGGAATCTCAAGAAGGTAGGACTTCGCTCCGATCTGCTAATACAACGACTCTTGCCACCGGAAGCTCTTTCACATGTATTCGCGGCTTCAGAGGAAACTCACGCTGCAGGTTTACTTTTTCAATCTGCTAACCTAATCGCAAGAGTCTTTGGCTTCCCTGCATCCGCTATCCTGAGCGAGCGTGCCCCCCAACTCGATTTGCAAGCGTTGGCGGCGGGCCGATTCAAAATACCCGCGACTGCTGGAGAAGAGGCGGTCAGTGCCTACACGCTGTATGCCCATTATTTAGCGGCGTTGGTAGAGCGGTGCGTTGCTCACATGCCGCTGGCAAAGTTGCCTACCTCCTGGAGGGAAGTGCATTCGGCACTCGCAGGGTCCGGTGAGCGGGCGGTAACGTTTGAGGCAACCTTAAATTATGTCTGGAGCTTGGGAATCCCGGTATTACCGCTGCAAGATCCTGGGGCATTTCACGGTGCCGTCTGGATTATCAATGGTCGACCGATTATCGTCTTAAAGCAGGGTGGCCGTTTCACCTCGCGTTGGTTGTTCGATCTACTCCATGAACTTGATCACGTGCTCAAGCGCGCTGCGGGTGGCTCCTTGGCAGATTTCTACATAATCGAGACACACCCTATTAGCCCCGAGAGGCGCGAATCTCTCGAGGAAACGGACGCGAGCGAGTTTGCAGAAGAAGTGTTATTTCATGGTCGATCAAGCGAAATTGAAAAGGCGTGCGTTTCAGCAGCGGCCGGGGATATCCGTAAACTCAAACGCATCATTCCCCAAGTCGCGGAACAGCAACAAGTGGATGTTGGCGTTTTAGCGAATCACATGGCGTTTCGTTTGGCCGAGCAGGATGAGAACTGGTGGGCCACCGCGATGACGCTTCAGCAGTCATCTACCGATCCCTTCATTGTCGCGCGAGATCGTCTGTTGATGGAAGCACGTTTGAAGGTTTTACCTGCTATCGATCGTGATCTCCTGATGCGCGCTGTTTCGGACTTACCGGCATTGGAGGAAACTACTCATGGCTAAGCAAAGGGAGAAGCTGGCACTCTCATGCACAGGATCAGACTGTGCCAATTCGCTTCATTGCTACCGTCCGACGGCGAAGATGAAAAGAGACGGAGAGCAAGGAGCTTGTCGGAGTTGCAAGGATGAAGTGGTAGACTGGCCACGAATTCGGCGTCTCGATATCAGCGATGTCTCTTTTGTGCTGAGCGCCCTTCAAACGGAATTCATTCGGGCAAAGTTCACGGCGATGGAACCCAATCAATGGGCGTGGAACTATGCCCAACGAAAAGGCCGGAAGAAGTTGCTGGAGGGTATCCCGGAGTTCCTTAGGAAACACGTACGGCGCCCGAAAGACGCATTCGATGGTCGCCGAGTTCCTTGGCCTAACAAGACTCCTGAAAAAATGAACCCGTATTATTATGCCCAACACGCCACTGGCACGTGTTGCCGAAGCTGTATTGAGACGTGGTATGGCATTCCTCCCGAAAATCTTCTGTCGGATCGTGCCATCAATTTCTTCGCAGCATTGGTGGCGTCCTATGTCCTGGAGCATTTCCCCGGCTTGCCGGAAGAGGGTCAGTCGGTTCCAGGGATTCCGAGACAATAATTGTGAAAGCGGGAACCATCGATACAGAGAATTTTTCGCGGCAACTCCGAGCACGCGCGATTGATCTGCAGGAGCGTCGCGTCAGGATGACGAAGTTTCAGGGCTCCGAGCAGGAAAGGGATCTTAGCCTTCCTCCGAACTGCCACGGTTTCGGTCGCCTTCACCATTTTCGAAGGCAAACGAGCCTTGGCTGGCCTGATAATCCCCTGCCACTGGAACCGGCTTCTCGCGCCCTCGCGCTTCCAGCGCAAGAGGAACTACAAGTTCAAGTCTTCCAAAACGCTGTCTGCAATTGGCGCTGTTGGTATTGCTACGTTGATTTCAGTTTGCTTTCCGCCAACCCGCTTTACTCGTCGTTTGTTTCCGCTGAGCAACTAGTGGAGTGGTACTTAGAGATTCCTACTAGGCCATCCGTTATCGATCTGTCGGGTGGACAACCGGACCTTGTCCCCGAATGGACGGTTTGGATGATGAAGGCGCTAGTCGAGCAGGGCCTCGAAGATAGTGTGTTTCTTTGGGGTGACGACAATCTTAGCAACGATTACTTCTGGCAATTCCTCTCGGAGCAAGAAATAGAACTGATTTCCACTTACCGAAATTACGCCCGCGTTTGTTGCTTTAAAGGATTCGATTGCGAATCGTTTTCGTTCAACACCAAGGCGCATCCAGATCTCTACCGGCGGCAGCTTGAGCTGTTTCGCCGCCTTCTTTCAACAGGCATCGATCTCTACGCCTATGTTACTCTGACAGGACCGGATCCCAAAGCCGCTAAAGAGAAGATTCCGCGGTTCTTAGATGAGCTGCAACGCATCCACCATAATCTTCCGCTCCGGACAGTCCCCCTAGAGATTCAATTCTTCACTCCGATGAAGACACGAATACTAGGTATTCCCGCTAAAATTCAAGAAACTCAACAGGTGGCTGTAGAGGTTTGGACAACCGAAGTCGAAGGTCGTTTTTCCGCAGTGGAACGAGCGCGTAAGATTTGTGATATCCCTCTTTCCTGACATATCCCATCCGCTAGCGGGTGGGATTACCCAAACCGAATACGATCGCCTAGTTGTTCAGCTCATTCGGGAGCGGCTGGTATCGGACCGGAACTCTACTTTTGACGATTTTGTGCGGTCGCTGCCCAGCGTCTATCCAACTAACGTACTGTGCGCTCTTGACGTGATCGCGAAGACTTCAACGAAGGCTCGATCAATCGCTGCTGCGGTCCGGCGGCCCTCGTTGGTTCGTTCGCGAAGTGTGGCAGCAACATACCTCGAATCAGTAGCCCACCCGCTAGACTACGATTGGCGGTTCAATTCCGAAACCGTCAGATTTTTGCTACGGAAAGCCGAATCGGTGTCCTCCCCAACAAGTGTCTGGATTGGATTAGGAACACCTTCTCTATTCCATCCCGATGTCATCTCTGATGCAAAACGCGTCAGGTTCCTTTTGGATTCGAATCCAACCTTACCTCGGCTGTTTCAGGAAATGGCTCAGACAGAGGTCCGAATCTGTGATTTGCTGCGTGAACCTATCCCGGACATTACCGGAGATATTATTCTACTCGATCCACCCTGGTATTACGACGAGATGGCTGGTTTTCTTTGGGTCGCGCGTCAAGTCTGCCGGCCTGGAGCCTTCGCATTCCTGAGCGTTCCTCAAATCGGAACGCGCCCGGGGATGAAGAATGAATTGGAACGACTTGCAAAATGGATTGATCGACTCGGTTTCCGAATCCAGAGCTTCGAGCCAAATGTCCTCTCGTACGACTCACCGCTCTTTGAAAATCTAGCCCTAAAGGGAGAGGGCGTAGTGAAATACCTAGCGGATTGGCGTCGTGCAGACCTGCTAATCCTAAGACCTGTTCAGTCCGCGAAAGTGCCTCGACCAACCGTGCAATTTCAATCTGAACAGTGGGAGGAGATTGAGATTGGGAGGGTCCGCGTGCGCGTCGTAGCGGACAAAGGTAGATGCTATCGAAGTCCCATTTTGCGCAGCCTTACCGAAAACGACCGCCCTGTGACCGTAAGTCGACGCGAACCGCGGAGGCAGAAAGCCAAGATTTGGACTTCGAATAATCGAATTTTTGATACGGCGGCTCCCGGGCTAGTTCGTGACATCGCTCAAGCTCTCGCGAAACGAAGTTCGGTTGTTGCTAGTATTGAGAAACGGCTGGGTCGTCAGCTTCTCAGTGGCGAGCGTAAAGAAATTGCCGTTGCAACCCGTCAGATGCGTAAAGTCATCGCCTGCGAAAACGCTGAGATCACGGCAATGCAAGGCTCGTCTTCACGAAAGTTGATACGCAACAAGAATCACGACGCAAATTCCGCTGACGTTGCAATGACGGATGTTGTTATCGCAGCCAAGATCGAGGCGCCACGCGAAGCGGGTGTTCATCTCGCGGTTTTTGTCGAGCCGTTTCTTAAGCTTGTTCTCGAAGGTAGAAAGACTGTCGAGTCGCGTTTCTCTCTGACACGCCGTGCTCCCTTTAATCAGGTCCAAGCGGGCGACGTTGTACTATTAAAAAGATCTGGTGGGCCGATCGTGGGAGTCTGTCGAGTCGCTCAAGCGTGGTTCTATGTTCTTGACCCGAAATCATGGAAGCACGTGCGCGAAGAGTTCGCCCAGCGTCTCTGCGCAGAAGACCCCGCATTTTGGAGTACACGGTCATGTGCGAAATACGCAACGCTTTTGCGCATTGAAAATGTGCGGGCATTGCCACCGTTCACGATTTCGAAGAAAGACAGGCGCGGATGGTTGGTGTTGCGAAAAGTCGGGGAGAAATTGCACACGCCAAGATTCAAGCTTCTTATCGGGATTGCCGGTCTGCCAGGGTCCGGCAAAACAACTGTGGCTAAGGAATTGAGTTTTCGACTCAAGGCGGATGTCATTAGCTTCGGTGATTTTTTTCGCGCGCTAGCCCGAGGAAAGGATGTACAGGAGTTCGGTGCCGCGTACGTTAAGAGGCGTTCTCCAGACACTATCATCGAAGACATCTTTGCGTTTCATAAACCTAGTTGGGATCGTCCAATTGTGGTGGAAGGCATCAGGCACATAGCAATTTGGCAAGCGCTCGCTGTCCGAGCTGAGGCGTCCCGACTCGTTTTTTTAGGTGTAGAGAGACCGATTTTGGAACGACGACTTGCCTTGCGAGCCGAACCTGCTGAGCGGGGGGCGCCAGAGCGCTTCGAACATCGCGTTGAAGCGGAGTCGCCAAAGCTTCACGCTGCCGCAAACATAGTCGTCAGAGCGGACGATGTTAGGAAAGCTGTCGCTTCTATTATGGATAACCTGTCGACTCTTTTATAGTGAGATATGAACGTGATCGCCGTCGCCGGTAAAACCGGCGCAAAAACCTCTGCTGTTGTTCGCTGGATGCGGTTGTATCCCGGGGTCCAGACGGCAAGCTTCGGTGACTTCCTTCGCAAAAAAAACACACGTGCAGTAGATCTTCAGGATTTTGGACAACACTTTCTAGACACGCACGGCGCCGACGCCATTGTTCAAGGTACGTTGAGCGGGGGTTGGAAGGAGGACTGCGCGGCCTTAATCATAGATGGATTGCGGCACGTAGAAGTGTGGGAGGTTATTACGAAGCGCTTTCCCGAGAGTACGCTTCTATGTGTCGACCCCCCCGAGAATGTTCTTATCGATTCATTGACGACGGGTGGCAAGATCGACATCGCAGAAGCTCAGAAGCGTATCCATCACCGAGTTGAGAGCGGATTGGATCTGTTAGTAAAACGCGCCGATTACGTAACTCGAGGGAGCGATATACTCGAGTCGGAAGAACACGCCGTGCGAGGACTCGTCGCCTTGGTTGACCCCGAAATTGTTCCTGAATCCATACAAGAGAAGATCTCGGGCGGAAAACTGAGCCAACATGGCAAACGTAAGCGGAAGAAAGAACTGTTGAAGTCACACGCTCTCTCTCGTGGTCGACGCGCGGTTTTTGGTTTGCTTTCGCAGGAAGGTGGTTGCATTTCACAGGAGAAGGTTTCGGAACTTTTAAAAGTATCTGAGAAAGAGGTAGAAGGGCTTTCGAAGCGCGGTGATCTGCTAGCTATCGCTCGACCGGGAGCAGGGCCGGAGTTTCCTGTTTGGCAATTCTCACACGGTAAGATTCTTCGCGGGTTCAATAAAGTCATCGAAGCGCTCTCTGACCATAACGACCTCGCGAAAATACGATTTTTCCTTGCTGGTAACATGTATCTTTCCGGTCGATCGCCATTAGACGCTCTTCGCGCTGGCGATCTAAAGGATGTAATCCGAGCGGCGCGATCCTACCTACGCCAGGGGGCCGCTTAGTGGCGGACATTAAACCTCATCCGGAACCTCCTAAGGACATTTCCACTGCCAGACTTCCGATCACCAAGCTCAAATGCGCATGGTATCGGATTCATAGGCTCAAGCACGGTCCCCTGTATTTTGGAACTAACTGCTGTTTTAGGTTTGATGCTCCGGGCGGTGAATTCGGTGTCTGCTATGTCGGGAAAAGCCGCGACGCGGCTTTCATCGAGACATTTGGTCAGACCACTGGTAACCGATTTGTTCAGGTTTCCGAACTCAAAATCCGTGGTCTGACAAAAATCGATACTTTACAACCCTTGCAGCTTGTAAACCTTACGGGCGCCGGTCTCCCGCACATAGGTGCTGACGAGCGGCTTTGTAGTGGATCTCACCTGATCTCGCGCCGTTGGTCCGCTGCGCTGTACAGCAATCGTCATAAACCGGACGGGTTGCTTTACAGAGCACGGCATGATCCTTCACAACTATGCGCGGCGTTGTTCGATCGAGCAGGAGCGAAGTTACGGGCGCACACAACGATCGTTATGGCAGATGGGGCGTTCGAGCCTTCCCTTCTGGACCTGCTTGATCGCTACAATTTTGGTCTTGCCGCTTGACGGTGCCGATTTTGAATTTGGGTCCGGAAGAACAGTGGTGGATACCAAATATGCTATACCGATACTTGCAGGTTCGCGCATGAATGCGGAATTCCGGAAACCGCCCAAATCAGTGAATCAGTGCCCGGAATCTCTTGGCGCTTTCAAATCGAGCTCCTGAGAGAGCCCTATCTCACCTAAAGCCTTTTTTTGTCTCTTCAATCTTCTTCTTCGAAACGGAACCTTCTGGAGTGAATTCGACGGAAACGTTTAAGTTCATTCTCTTCGCGGCCGAAAACTTTGCGAGGACTCTGGTGTAAAAGCTCATTCATTTTTGAGCGGGAATCTCACCAGTCCATGCGAACCCGGAAAAAGTTTGCGATCCGGCCACTGGGTCGTCGCAGAAGCGTCCGAAAAATGGGAGATGATAAAAACCTTTCGCAGGAACGCTTCGTTCGCAACTGCCGGAATAATTTTCGTGCGCCGGTCGCGAATATCCTCTGCGTGAATCCATACGCGCTGTTTTGCGGGCGGAGGGAGCACAGTCAAGGTGGAGCGTAACGTGCGAGCAATACCTTGACGGCGCGCAGCAAGCCGTACAATCGAGGAGCGATTCACGCGTAGTCGCAAGCGCAAGGAATTCTGAGCGCCCCGCAGTGATCGCGCGTTGTGGAATGGAGCACCGCGCAGCCTGCCCGGAGCGGAGGCCAAGGGAACAACCCGCGATGACTGCATCTCTGAAAAAAGGGAGAGCAAAGTCTTTGAGCTTTTGGAGGGAGGAGCCGCGGAGCGGAAGGCCGGAAGGAAAAAGCTCAATGTCTTTGCGAGAAGGGGCAATTTCAACAGTTGCGGATTTTCTTTAACGAATGATTTCGCTTACATCTGGACGCGCGACCTCGGCCGGAACTGCCGGTGAGGTGGTTCGCGTGGCCGCATTTCGTGCATTTGCAGCCAAGACCGACTCGACGGCGAATTTCGCGCTCTGCATCAAGTGGAGCTCCTATATCCTCTACGAAACAGCGTGCTTCGTGTTGTCCCTTGGCCGACCCTGAGGAACAATAGGATCTTTATTCCGTGAGAATCACTCGCCTATCTATTTCGAATTTTCGCGGCATTAAGAGCGCGGAGTTTTATTTTGACGGGCATGCGTTACTGATCGGGCCAAACAACGTTGGCAAAAGCACTGTTTGCGAAGCGCTGGACCTCGTGCTCGGTCCGGATCGTCTAAACAAACGTCCTCCGGTTGAAGAGTTTGATTTTTACAACGCGCAATATCTGATCGCCGGAGAGTCCCCCGAAGACAAACCAAGCGCTAACCCTATCAGAATTGAGGCCATCCTTGTTGACCTAACGCCGGAGGTTGAAAACCGTTGTGCTGCGAACTTGGAGTTTTGGAATCAGTCAGAGCAGCGCATTCTTATTTCTGGCGAAATCGAAGCTGCGAACCCTCCAGAGGTCGTTAGGTGCCTGCGATTAGAGACGCTCGCGCGCTACAATATAGAAGAAGATGAGTTTGAAGCAGAGACATACTTTTCCCACTCGCCGAACGCCGAAGAAGGCGAACTCACACCAATTCGTCGGAATATTAAGCGTCTTATTGGTTTTCTCTATCTGCGCGCACTGCGGACGGGATCACGGGCGTTGAGCCTCGAACACGGCTCGTTATTAGACATCATTCTTCGGTTAAAGGCCGTACGAACTGGCCTCTGGGAAAAGGCTATCAAGCGTTTACGCTGTCTCGATATCGAAAAGGATGCCACCGAACTTGAGCCCGTGCTCAAATCCATTGAGCAGCGCCTTAGTCGCTATATCGCTTCTGCTGCTGAAGATCGTGCGACCAAGCTTTATGTGTCACAGTTGACGAGAGAACACTTGCGGAAAACCATGGCGTTTTTTCTCGCCATGTCGAAGGATCAGAGCCACGTCCCATTTCAACATGCTGGGACCGGCACTCTCAACACACTTGTGCTTTCGCTACTTACGTTCATTGCCGACCTTAAGCCGGAGACCGTCATCTTTGCGATGGAAGAGCCAGAAATCGCCGTGCCGCCCCACACTCAACGGCGAATTGCTGACTATCTTTTGCACCAAACGACTCAAGCTTTCGTAACCTCGCACTCCCCTTACGTCATCGAACGATTCGATCCGGCCCAAACTTTACTTTTAACTAGAACACACGACGGGACTGTAGGAGCGAAGCGAATATCAGACGCCAGCGGCTTGAAGAGCAATGACTACAAGCGATATGCGCGACGAGGCTTAACTGAGTGCATGCTCGGCAAAGGGGCAATCGTGGTTGAAGGCGTCACAGAATTTCATGCCTTACCGGTCGCTGCGCGCAAACTTGAAGAGGCAGACAAGACGTTGCAGCCACTTGACATCGCCGGTGTGGCATTTTTTGATGCTGAGAGCGACGGCACTATACCGAAATTCGGAACATTCTTCAGAGCGGTTGGGCTGAAAACCTTCGCATTTTACGATCAAAAAACTCGGACGCCGGAAGAAAAGCAAAAGTTTACTAGCACCTTCGACATCGATTGCGAACACAAGTATTCCGGGTTCGAAGAGCTGATGACGGCTGAGATATCCGTCGATCGACAATGGGACTTTCTGACCGCCCTCCGCCTTTGTAGGGAAAGCGGTAATGTCGGCATCCCATTGCACCGCCCCGGGGATAATGACGTGAAGCGGATCGCAAAAGAAGGCCTGCTTAGTAATAAAGGCGCGGGCTGGGCCGCCAAACTCTTGGAGCGATGCCCAGTAAACGAGCTACCGACGACTATTGTTGATTTCCTGAGACAGGTTTACGGTTTTTTTCCAACCCCTCCGGACCCTTCTCCCGCTGCGGAGCAAGCTATAGACGCCGCACATGAGTCGCAATCAAGTTCGCCGAGTAGCGCTGCCAGTTGATGAGACGGAATGCTAGAAGTGTGCCCGCTTCGCCAACAGTTTCTTGACTGCGACTGCCATGCTCTCGTTACTGGCGGCCCAGGGAGCGGCAAAACGACCATTGCCCTCAGAAAAGCTGTTAACCGAATCGAGCGCGGCCTTACATCAGGCCAGTCTGTTATTTTCTTGAGCTTCTCTCGTGCGGCCGTCGCTCGAATTGCCCAAGCATCCAAAATCGAAGCTGCAAAAGATCAGCGCGCTTTGCTCAATCTTCAAACATTCCATTCGTTCTTTTGGGAGTTATTGCGCGCGCACGGTTATCTGCTCGGTATGCCCAAAAAGTTGCACATTCTTTTGCCACATGATGAGCGCGCGCTGTCAAACGGGATTAGAGAAGGCGAATTATTGTGGCCGACGTGGGTCACAGAGCGCGAGCGACTCTGTAGGAGCGATGGTCGCGTTTGCTTTGATCTTTTCGCTCCGTTAACGGCGACATTGTTGAAGAAAAGTTCGCACCTCCGCGCGGTGGTCGCGCAGCACCACCCTCTATTTATTGTCGATGAGGCTCAAGATACCAACACGCACGCTTGGCAGTGCATCGAGCTATTGGCGCCATATACGCAGATCATTTGCCTTGCCGACCTGGAGCAACAGATTTTCGATTATCTACCTGGTGTTGGTCCGCAGCGGATAGAGGAAATCAAAGCCGCGCTGTCCCCCCTTTTAATTGATTTGGGAAGCGACAATTATCGCAGTCCGAACTCAGAAATCGTTGCGTTTGGCAACGACATTCTCGTTGGGCGTCAGCGTGGCGCTAATTACGTTGGAGTATCGAAACTGCTGTACAATCCGAAAGCCGTTGACTGGGCTAAAACAGTCCGAACGGCGCTTGGGATTTTGCAAAGAAGAATTCGCGCTGACGCCGGTGATTGGGGCCATCAAATTGCAATTCTCGTCGCCTCCGGCTCAGCAGCTGCAAGATTATCCGCCGTGCTCAACAGCGCGAATAAGCCCGTTAGGCATAAACTACTCTTTGACGAAGCGGAGGCAATGCTCGCAGCCCGGTTTGCTGCGTTCTTACTGGAACCAAAAGTCGGCAATGGTTCATCTGCTGACCTGAGCAAAGCCCTTCAGTTGCTAGCCGACATGAAGCGAGCGAATGGCCTCGCAGAGGCTCGAACCCTTCGCGCGTGGGCCACGAAAGTTGATACAGGCAAAATGCCCAGAGCCGCTTTTGTCAAACAACTGCAAACACTGCTTGGAAGCGTGGGTACATTATCTGGTGATCCCGGCCGCGATTGGATCATGGTTAAAAAACTGCTTCGTGCGAGCGGCGATGCGAAGCTTATCCAGATAGCAAAACATCTCGACTATCTTGTCGCTTTCAAGCGTGGCAAACGTATCAGTGCTGGCCTAACGGAGGTCTGGCAACGCGATGGTCAATATATTAATGCGCGCGAAGTTCTCGATGCGGCGCTCGCTCAAGACCAGGTGGTCGACGGGATCGATGATCCCGATGGAGTTCAACTGATGACTATCCACAAGGCGAAGGGTAAGCAGTTTGATGGTGTGATTGTCATACGGCAATCGCACCACGACGGAAGGCGACTTATGTCAACTTTTGTTTGGAAGGGTGACGATCCGCCATACGCCCGCAGTCGGAAGATTCTGCGCGTCGCTGTCACACGCGCAAAGGTCCATACCATGATCTTAGATCCGGTTTGGCCGCGATGCCCCATTCTTGGCGGACACAGCCTATAAACATAATCGCTCTGCCTCAGCTCAATGAGAGAGTGCCTTGACCGAGTACTCTCAGATCTGCAAAGGTATCGGCTTGCAGTTTCGTGTATTCGCTTTGCTTTACTTTGAGATACGCCCATGTCTCGCCTGTAAGCATTGACGCATTTTCACACCAGATTGCGGCGGCTCGGTCTTTGTTGGCCACGTTCACATCTTCCTGGCCTTTCGTTTCGACGATGTAGCGATTGCCGTCGCTTAAAAGGGCGACGAAGTCGGGTTCATAATACCTGAGATTTCCAGTGGCATCGGTGTACTCGATTACGAATCCAAACTGCTGCGGCAACTTCGAGAATCGCTCCACATCCGGCGATTTTTCCAGGAACTTCGCGAACTCTTTCTCGAATTCATTGTCGCAGGGGACAAGATTGAAGATGGACTTCTTGGCGGAAAAAGTTGGTCGCGACCACGGGAAGGGAACTGTCTCAGAGAGTTTTCTTCCCGTATTTAGCAACTGTGGCTTCAATTCTTCCACAACCAAACTACGCAACGCTTTTACGAAAGTGTTTATAGTCACGTACGAAGCGACATTGCTGCTGATCGCTTTCACCATTGCTCGCGTCTTCAAGTCCACTGCTTCTCCAAATGCCTTCTTCTCCAAGAACTCGCGCACTTTTGGAACGAGCGCCGCAAATTGTGATGGCAGTTTCACATCTTGCGCGATTCGGCGGGCATAGTAGCCGATAACTTCTTCCGCCGTCTGCGGCTCCGGAATCTTGTATTCGCGCTCAACGACTTTCTGTAGCGTGATGAAATCGTAGCCTTCGTAACGGAAGTCCTGGGCTTCTTTGCTTTGTTCCTTCTTCGGCAATACGGGGCACGTAAAACTCATCACGTCGAGCGACGCAATTTCCTCGGATAAGGATTTCTTCCTCGTGAGAATTGGACTCAACTGCGGCAACGAGATGTCCTTGTCGATCTTCGCCGGATCGGGCGCGATCGTAACGATGACGACTTTCTCTTTGCCGACTTCGAAAGTCTCCAGCTTCAGTTCTTCTTCTCTTTCGAGTTGCTCGACAAATTCGATGAACGTTTTGTTTCCGATGACATCGACGTGTTCGACGTAACTGCCGCGCTCCATTCCGCGGAACATCAACCGCAAGCCGCGTCCGATAGTTTGCTCCGGCAAAATATTCGCCTTCGCAGTGTACGGTCGCAGACCGACGATCACAGTGACGCTTTGCACGTCCCAGCCTTCACGCAGCATCAAGACGCTCACGACGCAGTTTACCGGGCTGGCTTCGGCATCTACCTGGCGCGCAAGCTCTCGCGCTTTCTCCACGTCTTTCTTGGAAACTTCGCCCGTGTTGTCTGTGTGAATGATGAGCAGTCTGTCGCCACTAAATTCCGCGGGATACTTGCGCTGCAACCAGTCGCCAACTTCGTCGGCGTCCGCAGTGCTATTCATCATCACAAACAAGAGCGGCTTCTTCTTCAGCGGTTCGAGCTGATCACGATATTCTTTCCAGCGTTCGACTCCGGCGGCGAGATACGCTTGATAGCGAGTGCTGGCGATATCGGATCGCTGCTCCGAAATGCCGCTCGCGATTCCCTTTAAGGGCCGTTTGACCACATTGTCGATGATCGCTTGCTTCAGGGGATAATCGTAAACCGTCCAAGAAAACAATTGACCTTTGCTGTGACGCGGCGTGGCGGTGAAATCGAGCTGTGAGACAATCCCCTTCGGAGCGTTCGCCTCGACGTTTCGAATCGTCTTATTCCATTCGCTCTCTTCGTCGTGCGTATGATGCGCTTCGTCATTGATGACGAGGACCGGCTCACCGCGCTCGATTATCCGCTCAGTGAACTCGGCAGATTCTATTGTCTGCGCGGGCGGCTTCGGCCCCATCACATCGGTCATCACAGTGGGCTCGCTTGATGCGGCGCCATCGCGAGTATAGAACTGTTGAATGTTCGACAGATAAATTGCACCGAGAGAACTCGCTCGTTCGGTTTCGCCACGCATGTAGCACTGAAGTTCGCGCGCAAAGATTTCCAATTGCGGGGGCACGATTGGATCGGTTCGGAAAATCCGCCCGCCTTCAAAGTCGGTCCGCAACCGCTCAAACACGATGATGTTCGGAGCCAGGATCAAAAAAGTTTTGGCAAAATCATCGCGACCTTCGTTAACTGCATTAAAATAATGCCACGCAATCGCGAGCGACATCACCTTCGTTTTACCGCTGCCTGTTGCCATTTTAACGCAGTAGCGGGCGAACTGATCGTATTGCAGCAAGCGGCTGAGATCATTGCTGGCCGCGTACGTTTGAGCCAAATCCTTAAAGCGCCGAATCTTTGCGACCTCATACAAATAAATCAGCGTTTCGACGGCTTCGCGTTGGAAATCGTGATATCTGAAGAACTGCCCGTTTGGCAGGCGATGATCAGCTTGAAACCAATAATTCAAGAGAATCGAAGTTGTCGCTGTAACTCCGCGACGTCCCGATTCTCGCCATTTTTTTACCGCGATGCGCAAGGCCGGGACGCAGGGAGCTGTCGCGACCTTTGCTTCGAGCAAGTTGAGCTGACTGCCAGCTTCTTTTTTTCGGCGAGGCATTTCTAGCGAGCGATTCGAACGTTAACCGTCTTGGTGGTGTCGTTGCCGAGAATGTCGATCACCTTCACAACGATTCTGTAGTCGCCTGGGTCCGCATATTCATGTGATGTTTCTAATGCAAGCGAGCTGTCGTCGGGCGTCCGATATGTTTGCCACTCATTATGAAAAGTGTCGCCCTTGTTGGCCCAATCGACGGCCCAATAATCGATCCATTGGCTCCAATGTGTCACCGCCTTGCGCACCTCTTCGGGAACATCGTCGGGCGGAATCACAAAATCATTTAGTTTGAGCGTAACTTTTCGGTCCTTGGTTTTGGTCGCGACTGACAGCGCGGCAAGTTCGAAAAACTTAACGTCACCCTGTTCGACCGCCTTCTTTTCCATTACTTCGCGCGGTATGCGCCAGAACTTCATCTGAATGTTCGCAGCCGCGGCCTGCTGCTGCGCCGTTTCATTAATTTCAAAAGCAAAGTCCCAGCCGAGAACGTCCACGCCATTTGTTTTCGGAGCGTCTTTCCCACTGCCGATCGCTTTTTTGAATTCCGCGGCGATTTGCGTGACATCGCCAAGACTTATCGGAGCATCGACCGAACCGACATGCACCATTCGACCGACCTTTAATCCATGGAGAAAGGTGTAGCCGTGAATCGGTTGCGCACCGTAAAGCTGAAGAATGAATTGTGTGTACGCTCGCTGTCTTATGGCAGCTTCATTCTTGGTTTCTTTCGCCTTTCCGTTTCCGAACTCGCCCGTTGACCAAAGTTGGCGTTCGTATTTACCGAGGTTCTGAACCACAAACGGCCGCACATCCGGAATAGAAAGCAGTCGTTTGCGAGTGGTATTGACCGCAAAGCGTCCGAGATCGCAGATCACCCACCGCCGCTTCAATTTTTCAGCGACGGCCGCCGTGGTCCCGCTTCCACCAAAAATATCGAGAACTAAATCGTTCTCGCTCGACGACGCGTTGATAATACGCTCAAGCAATGCTTCAGGTTTTTGAGTTGGGTAACCCAGCATTTCATTCCGATGAAGAAGCTTTAGATCAGTCCACAGTGATTGCGCAGGGATTCCCTTCGCTTCATCGAGATACTTCTTGTAACGGGGAATGTTGTTTGGAGACATAACGATCAAGTTGGCTTGCATCGCCTCGTCGATCTTCTTTTGACTCCATCGCCAATATTTTCCCGGCGGCGGTTTGAGAATTTTGTCACCAAACCGGCGCGTATTGTCATCTTTTGTGCTAAAGACGTGCGTGGAATGCAGGGGGAGTGTCTGATAACGCCGTCCACTTTTCTCGACATGCCGATAGGCTGTGTCTAAGTAATCCGCTTCATACTCGCCGTATACGACGTTGAAAACGGCACCTTCTTTTGCGTAGTAAAGAATTGTGTCGTGAATTTTTCCGAAGCACTTCGGGTCATTGTGAGTGTTGGCGCGCCGCCAAATTATTTCGTTCTTGAAGCGATCAGGTCCAAGAACTTCATCGAGAACAGCCTTTGCATAATGAACCATTCGCCAATCGAGGTGCACATAAATGCTCCCCGTTTCATGCAATAACTCATCCAACATCACGACGGTCTCATAAAACCATTGCAGATAGGAATTAAGTCCACGGCCCCAAGTGTCGCGATATGCTTTTTGTTCAATAATGCTCGGTTGCTTGGTAAAACTGAATGTGTCCTCGTCAGACGAATCGGGATCTTCTGGCACCGTGGCGGTGAACGAGAAATCTGCGCCGGTATCAAAAGGCGGATCGATGTAAATCAAATTGACCTTGCCGGCGAATTCAGGCAGCAACGCCGGCAAAACATATTTTTTGTCGCCCCAGATGAGGCGATTTCGCCACTCTTTCGCGAGGTAAGCGCCAGGCGATTCAAAGAGCGAAAGAGCCTTTTGTCGTTCCTGCACCGATTCATTGACCATCTCGACATTCTGAAACGGCAATTGCACACGCAGCGGCGCTAGGCGCTTCCCGTTTGCGTCGTATTTTCCTTCCCAAATCAATTCCGTTCTTTTGACTGCAAACGGATGCGCTTCGGTCATGGTGCACTTTTTACACGATCAGAATGGGATTGACCAGAGCAGGGGCAAGCCAGTTGCAATTTGCACACAGTGGCAAAAATTCAGTCATTTTGATCGGGAGTCGGCAGAGTTTAAGGCATGACAACAGATGAATTTGCGGCGCTTGCTCGTTCCGGGAGCGGAAAAGTTCGAGTAACGAACGTGCTGCTTCATGCTGAAGGCAAAAAAGTCAGGGGCCACGGCCTGCTCGAAATCACGCCCACGCAATTGGGGCTGCGCCTCGAAGTCAATCGAAAAACCGCAATGCCGAGGTCGCAGAAGAATATTTGGGGCCCGAAAGATTTTTGGTCACTCTCCGGGACTATCGAAGGCGATTTGCGTTTCACGTGCGACCGAGTGTCACCGGCCGGCCGGACAGATCGTGTGAAAACGGGAAAGGCTGCACAAACGACTCAAGTGCTCCATCTTTCACATGTGGAATTGCAAATCGCCGGGTGGGACAACTTAACAGACGCGCAAAAACGGAAGGCAGTTGGACTTGCTGCCGTCAAAAGAGCGAAGTTTCCGAGCGTAATCTTCGAGGCGGTGTTGGTCGGCTGCCCTAGAGTTTTCGTCAACGCAGGCACCGACACGACAATCAAGAATGATTTTCTGGGCAAGAGCACGAGTTCTTCGGCCGATACGTTCATCGACCGCGCAAAAGATTATGACTTTGCGTTGATCAATGAAGGTGATGACCTTCGCGTTCACTTGCGTTCGAAGCAGGGGTTCCGCTCAACAAGTGAAGAGGATGATCTCCGTCGTTTTCGGGCGCTCTTGGACGCGGTTGGATTTACGCATGGCGTCCATGCGTGGCCGTTTCGCATTTTGCACTGGCGAGATGGGCAGACGGTACTCGATCAAATACACGCACCGCAAAGGGTGCCAACTAGTCCGCATGCGCCATTTCAGTACGGAGTGGGGCTTACGCCGGGACGAAACAAGCGGGGAACGCGGAACTCGCCCGTGCGGATCGCCGCTCGATTTTTCGAAACCCAGACGGAGATTTCTCCAAAAGTTTCACGTCTGCTCTTCTTTTCCAGGTCGAGTACCGCGGAGAAAGTTGATCTTCGGATTCGAACCTTACCGCTTTGTTCACTCTTCGAAGGAGTCGTGAATCTACTCTTTGACCACTTAAAGTTGGAGGACGAATTGAGAGCCAAAGACCCGCAATTTGATGCGTACATTCGATGCCGAGATCGTCTCTGTTCGCGACTGAAGAAGTTCGCCGCAAAAACTAATCTCGCATTACAGCGACTCGCCGGTTCAGTCGAACATGCCACCGCTTTTAGAACGAAAGATAAGTTTCGCGCTTTATGCAGGCATTTTGGATTGAATCAAAAGGAGATGGATCGGCACTTTGAATCTTGGGCGAAGAGACGAAACCCACTGAGTCACGGTGAATGGGATTCACCTACCGAAGAGTTCATCCACCAGTCGCGGATCGCAGGGGCGATTAACATTTTAATTTTGAAACTGATGGGATACTCAGGACGTGTGCGAGCGGTGACGCTTGGTGACACTGAGTCCGAGACCTACCGATTGATTTGAATAACTTCATGTCCAGTCACAAATGCATCTACGAAGTGCGACCACGCAAGGACAAACGCGGCATTAATCTGATTTCGGATAAACTGCCATTCGGTCGGGTATGGTACGCTGAGCCAAACGCGGTCACGAATGCAATCGGCTACGCGAAGTTCTACAGCCGTTCACACAATGCCGTGATCCGGGTTTACGATAACACTGGCGATGTGATAGAAACACACGATCACATTGGCGAGTTGGTCGGGAACGATGAATGACACAAAGAAATGGCGCACCTATGAAGAAGTTGCACGGTACTTGTTGGAACAGTTTGCATCACGTTTTGGACTTGGGCGCGTTGAGGGTAAACAACTGGTACCCAGTGCCTCGGGCACGAATTGGGAGATTGATGCTAAAGGCGTTAAGGTCGACGGCGGCGGTATCGTTTTGATCGAATGCCGACGCCACACTAAATCAAAGCTTTCTCAGGGGCAGGTTGGGGAGCTGGCATTTCGAATCATCGACACCGGCGCCGAAGGTGGCATTGTCGTCAGCCCTCTAGAGCTGCAAAAAGGTGCAAAGCTGGTTGCGGAACACGAGAACATCACACATGTGACACTCAATGCTGAAGCTAGTACGACCGAATACATAATGAAGTTTCTCAATAACATTTTTGTCGGTGTCCATGACGAGTTAAAACTGAAGAGTAGTGTCAGAATCGACGTAATTAGGGCGAACAAGATCGTCGAAACGCGTAATCATGAAGGTTAGTGCCCAAAGCCGAGGCACGGCTCAGTCTTGTTTTTTCCGAGTGTCCATCAGTTCGATAAACGAGTGATACAAAAGGCCATTACGCGTACGATCAGCAGCGATTAGTCACATGTGTTTCCGGCGGATCATGACAGACAGTCAACGACAACAGTTTAATCGTTTTGGATGCGTCTCTCGTTGCCTCATCAGATTAGCCGACATACATGGACACCCAATTTCAGATGATAGGTTTTGTAGCCGGTTCCGCCGGTTATTTCTGAACCCGAACCAATACGGTATGTTGCTGATTTCGCAGATCAGCCAAGTCATCCCGCATCTTCAATTGGGTCGTCATTTTCAGGTTTACAGGCGGTATCCGGCTGTCAAATACCATTTCGAACAGCCTCGGGACATCTTAGTTCTTTCAGAGGTTCATTTAGACCCCGGAAACACCAACCCCAACGATCACTGCAGCGTACTCACACAAATTGACGATGCCGCGTTCAAATTGTGGACACCGCTTATTGATGGCGGATTTTTGGAACCCGTGCTGCCGAGACACCTATGGGAGGAGAAAGCGTGCACTGGTGTGGTGTTGCTTCATTAGCTACGAAAGCAAGCCAGACCGAATTGATGGACGTTCCGCGTGTCGAATTACGGTCTCCCATGCCATGCTCAAGCAACGAGGAACCGAGTCGCATTATCCGTGCGGCTATTGCGCAGTTTTCGATTCGCCATGATGCGCCACGCGACGTTGGTGTTTCCACTACGTTCGAAGTGCACGCTCTAGCGGAACCAGGCGGGGACTCGTCCGTCCGGTTCTACCGGCGACAGAACCTTGCGTCGATGTCCCCGCTCGCAGTGGACAAGGACTGCCGTGTGCTTCGGTAAATTTCGCAGGACGTGCGGTTTAAGCTTGTGCTCTTCTTGTTCGGAATAATTTCGCGACATTTTTCCGCTGTGGTAGCCCCATGATTTTTTGATCACTCGCTTCTTGCCTAAGAAGTCGGCGCTCTCGATAGCGCCTTCTTCGTCGGCAGCTTTGAAGATCAAGCGATTTCGCAGATTTAACGTCAAGACGCGGGCTTTCTCGCGGCCAAGCGGCGGGATGAATGACGTGGAGGATTGCGCTGCGGCGACAACGGTTGCCCGCGCTTCGCGGATCACGTCGATGCAGTTGTAGTCGCTCATGCCGTCTTCGCTTGCGGTCACGAAGCGCTGCGCCTCGTCCGCCCAGAGGATGAGCAGGTTGTCGCGTTGACGTTCGTTCGCAGCCTTGTCGAACCGGCGCAGCGCGTGCGTGTAGAAAAGCATTTTGAGAAATGTGTTTATGTAGCGGCGCTCCATCTGGAATTTCTGCGGCATCGCGACGCAGACGATCTTGCCGCGATCCAAATCGGCGAAGTCGAAGCTGTTTCTAGCGGCGCAGAAAACCTGGGAAATCTCCGGAGTGATGAATGGCTGAAGATAGTTGGCGATCGTTTCTTTGACGCCGCCGATTTGCTCTGGAGGCTGCGAGAGAAAACGGTTCGTGAAGTGCTCGGTGAGTTCGCGTCGACGCATTGTTTGATGGCCAGAAGCGAGGTCGGTCATCGCTTCGTCCAAGTCGCTTTGATCGAGAAGCAGATGATATGCGTTCTCCAGCGTCACGTCGGCGCCGATCTCGCGCAGAGTTTCCAGAGCGGCCGCGATATGGGTTTGTGCCTGGTTCTTGAAAAAGGCTTTGTCGCCTGCCTGACCCAACGAAGCGGCCGTGTCCACGACGGCTTTGGCGAATGTGTTGTACGGGATCGTGCGATCGGAAATCAGATTGTAAGTATGTCGGGGCTGCCATGTGTTGGCCGCGTCATCTGGTCGGACTTGGAGTAAAATGAGATCATCCTCGCGACCGAAGTGCTTTGCCATTTCGGAGAGCGTCTCCCAATAGATTCCTTTGTCGTCGATGCACAGGCCGCCCCATGTCGGCTCGTTCGTAAAGACCTGAAAGAGCAGAGGCGTGATGCCGGAGCGGGTTTTGCCTGAGCCCGTGTCGCCCGTGATCAACCAGCCGCGACAGAAATCATCGCGAGTCCAGGTGAAACCAGCGAGGCGGACAGCGACCTGCTTTTTCGCTTTCCGCAGAAGTTGAATGACGAGACTCGCTGCCGCACCGAAGCAGCAAAGAGCTACGACGCCGGCGGTAAAATTCGGGCTCACAGAAGGCGATCAATTAATACGCCAGCGACCGCACCAAAGCCGATGAACACGCAGTGTGTGATGAAACGTTCTCGGTTGATGCGACTCACGTTTTGCCCAAAGCGTCGCAATTCAGCCACGAGATCGGCGGCCTGATGAATAAATGCTTTCGAACGGCGGTCGAGCAGTTCGATAGTGCCGCGAAAGTCCTCAAAGCTCGGCGGAGACGCGCCCGAATCGTTATCGGTCTCGCGCGAATGCTTGAGATAGATGCGCACCAACTCAAGCACCGCAATCATCGGATCGCTGTCGGCGATGTGATGCTTACGCTGCCAGTCGCTGATGGCGCGTGCTAATGGATCATCAGCGTTCACGCCGCGAATTTCTCCGCCACGCGCGGATCGGTTAAGAGCAGATCAGACGCGCGATAGAGTTGTCGGTAAAACCGCGTCTGCCAGTTCTTCAATCGCTGCCGGTCGAGCAGATTAAAGCCGGGATGCGTCAGCGCGACCGTGACTGGCGTGTTGTGCTCGTTCAACGCGGTAACGAGCCAGTCGTACATCCGCGGCATCGTGATCTCGCGTGCGTGCAACTTGTCAACCACCTGTCGGCGGGTCTTGCTGCCATCGTAAATCTTAAACGCGTCACTGTGGGCTTCGTTTTTTACGACGACCCAGGCACAGCGATCATGTAGCGCGTCGGACAGGATGCGGAGTTGTTCAACGCTGTCGGCTTCGTGATTGACAGGACAGATGACCGTTAGCCGCGCGTCGAGCGAGCGCAGGACTTCGGCCAAGTTAACTTCATCGAAGAAATCGATGAACAGATCGGTGGAGGCGGCGCGGCAGTCGATCACAAGCAGATCGGAAGTCTCCGCAGTCGTGAACACGCGGTCGATTTCGCGGCGGTGCTCAAGATTGATGAACTCCGATTGCGGGTGGAAGCGTTTGAGTGTCGAGTTCTCGTGGTCGCTGTCGATTGCACAATGAGCGACGCCGCAATCTTTGAGATACTGAACAAGATTCGTGGCGAAGAAGCTTTTCCCGACGCCACCTTTGCCGTTGATGATGAGGTTGATTTGTTTGTTCATAAGAAGCTGCGTTGAATCAGAGGTTGTGAGGATCTGCGATGCG
>WNGF01004085.1_pt1 | contig 31681 bp, 35 predicted proteins | sample 5400641 | NCBI WGS metagenome assembly WNGF01 (sample SAMN13153371, study PRJNA577476) | soil metagenome | isolation source: 80 cm soil or saprolite under grassland replicate 2 | place: USA:California | collected 2016-06-15 | reverse complement strand
TCGTCATCCTCATGGGCGGGGCCCGCGTCGGGGCCGTCGCCGATCGCCTCGCCGCGCACGGCGTCCCCGCCGCTCGGCCGGCGGTCGCCGTGGAGTGGGGGACCACCCGACGCCAGCGCGTCGTCGAGTCGACCCTCGGCGCGCTCGCGCGCGACATCGCGGCGGCCGGGCTGGCGGCACCCGTCACGATCGTCGTCGGCGAGGTCGCCTCGCTCGCGGCGCGTTACCGCTGGTTCGACCCGGCCGCTACTCCGTCCCGGTCCGCCAGGGCACGCCCAGCTCGGCCCACCGTTCGGCGTCCGCTTCGGAGAGCTCCAGCTCGTAGTCGCAGTCGAGGCACCACACACGCGCGACGAGCCGTTGCTCCTCCGGATGGTCGCTGATGTCGAGGAAGCTTCGGGGATGGCGCCGGTGATGCTCGAGCGGATCGTCGATCACGCCCCCGATCCTACGGAGAACGGTGGAAAGCTCGGCGATCCTCGGTATCCGGCTTGTCCTCGTGCGGGTCGCCGGTACGGTCGCGCGTGATGACCGAGCTGGTCACGCTCTCGCTCCACCAGCGCGACGCCACGCTCGACGAGCGCGAGCGCCTGGTCGAGCGTCTGGAGGGCTTCACCGATCCGGCCGCCATCGGGCTGCTCACGTGCCACCGGGTCGAGATCGTCGCGGCGCTCGAGCCCGAGGCCGAGCCGCGGACATGGCTCGCCGAGCGGCTGGGCGGCGGCCCGGTCGGCCTCTCGTCGCTGCGCGTTCGGCGCGGGCGGACGGCGGCGCGACACCTGTTCGGCGTAGCGTGTGGCCTCGACTCCGCCATCGTCGGCGAGCGGCAGATCCTCGGTCAGCTCCGTCGTGCGTACGACGGCGCGCGCGAACATGGCGGCCTCGACCCGCTGCTCGCCGCGGCCCTCCAGCACGCGCTCCACCTCGGTCGCACCCTCCGGATCGAGTCGGCCCTCGGCTCGGCATCGCGCTCCGTCGGCTCGCTCGCGGTCGAGGACGCGCTCGCGGCGGTCTCGGATCCGGCGACCGCGACGGTGCTGGTGATCGGCGCCGGCGAGGTCGGCTCTCTCGCCACGCGCGCCTTCGCGACGCGGGTGCGGACGCTCATCGTCGCCAACCGGGACCTCGAGAAGGGGCGGCGCCTCGCCGAGCGCCACGGCGGACGGGCGATCGGCCTCACGGACGTTCCGTCGGCCCTCGCCGTCGCGGATGCGGTCATCTCGGCCGCGGACACGCGCGGCCGACTGCTCACCGCGGATCTCCTGGGCGCGCGCCTCGCGCGCGGCCCACTCGTGCTCGTCGACATCGCCGTGCCGCGCAGCGTCGATGCCGCGGCGCGCGGCCTCGTCGGGCTGCGCTATCGCACGGTCGACGATCTCACCGCTTCGTCCCCGATCGATGCGCGGGCGGTCGCGGCGGCTCGACGCCGCTGCGCCGACGAGGCCGTCGCGTTCCTGCGGGAATGGCGCGGGCGGAAGGCGGCGCCCGCGATCCGGGCGCTGCGCGAGCGGGGCGAGGAGCTCCGCCGCCGTCAGGTCGGCCGCGCCCTGCGGAAGCTCGGTCATCTGTCCGAGCGCGATCGCAGGGTCGTCGACGCGCTCTCGCGCTCGCTCGTCGGCGCGCTCCTTCACGGCCCGACGGTCGCGGCCCGCGCGACGCCCGAGCGGGCGGGGACCCTGCGCGACATCTTCACCCCGACGCGGTGACCGCCGCGGTGTCCGGATGAACGAGCTCTACCGGTTCCTCACCCTCGCCGTGGCGCCCGAGTGGCGCCGGCTCGACCGCGCGACGCGCGACGCGCACAAGCGCGAGCTCGCCGACGCGCTCCGTTCCGGTCCCGCACGCACGCACGCCTACTCGCTCGTGGGGACGCGCGCCGATGCCGATCTGCTTCTGTGGATCGTGGCCGAGGACCTCGCGCCGATCCGCGAGCTCGAGGGCCGGCTCGCCGGGACCAGCCTCTGGGCGCACAGCGTGCGTCCCCACGGCTATCTCGCGGCCCGTCGCCGGTCCGTCTATCTGGCCGGCCACGACCACGCCGGGAACGAGCACGCGCGCGACGCGGCAGGACCGGTCGGCGATCGCTCCTACGTCGTCGTGTATCCGATGGTGAAGAAGCGGACCTGGTACGCCCTGCCGACCGAGGAGCGCACCCGGATCATGGCCGCGCACTTCGCGGTCGGTCACCGCTATCCCGACGTCCGTATCCACACCGGATACAGCTTCGGCATCGACGACCAGGAGTTCGTCGTCGCCTTCGAGGTCGACGACGTTCGGCGCTTCCTCGCGCTCGTCGCCGACCTGCGCGAGACCGAGGCCTCCGCGTACACCGAGCGTGAGACGCCGATCTTCGTCGGTGCGGCGATGCCGATCGCCGACGCCCTCGACGCGATCGACGGCGCCCTGGCGCGCGCGGCGATCGCCTGAGATGCCGCGCCCCGGAACGACGCCGCCACTCGTCCGCGCGGCGCGGCGCGAGCCCGTCGAACGGACGCCGGTGTGGTTCATGCGCCAAGCGGGCCGCTGTCTCGCCGAGTACCGCGCGCTGCGCGAGCGGTACGGCATCCTCGAGATCGCGCGCACGCCCGAGCTCTGCGCGAAGGTGACGACCATGCCCGTCGATCGCCTCGGCGTCGACGCGGCGGTCCTGTACGCGGACATCATGCTGCCGCTCGATGGGATGGGCGTGCCCTTCCACATCGAGCCGGAGATCGGTCCGATCGTCGAGCGTCCGGTCGACGGCGACGCCGAGGTCGCGCGGCTGCGCGTCGTCGAGGCGGAGGAGGCGACGCCGTACCTGTTCACGGCGATCCGCGAGCTGCGCCGAACGCTGCCTCCGCAGGTCGCGCTCGTCGGGTTCGCGGGCGCGCCGTTCACGCTCGCGTCGTACCTCGTGCAGGGCCGACCGTCGCGCGACCTCGCGCGATGTGATCCAGCTCTTCGACTCGTGGGTCGGCGTGCTGTCACCCGACGACTACGCGCGAGCGGTCCTGCCGCACACCCGCCGGATCTTCGCGGCGCTCGCCGGATCTGGCGTGCCGCGGATCCATTTCGGGACCGGGAACCCCGCCCTGCTGCCGCTGATGGCGAGCGTGGAGTGCGAGGTCGTGAGCGTGGACTGGCGGCTCGGCCTCGACGAGTCGTGGTCGCGGATCGGACCGCGCGCGATCCAGGGGAACCTCGACCCGGCGGTGTGTCTCGCGCCGTTCGAGGTCGTGGCCCCGCGGGCCCGTGAGGTGCTCGCCGCCGCTGGTGGGCGGGCCGGCCACATCTTCAATCTCGGCCACGGCGTGCTCCCTGGCACCGAAGCCGACACGCTCGCGCGGCTCGTCGAGCTCGTCCACGCCGATCGTCAGGCGGCCGCGGCGTGACGACCGGCGTGCTCCTCATGACCTACGGCGCGCCGCGCGACGAGGGCGACGTCGCCGCGTATCTCGCCAGAGTGCGGGGACGCGATGTCTCGCCCGAGCTGCTCGACGAGATGCGCCGGCGCTACCGGGCGATCGGCGGGTCGCCGCTCGTTGCGATCACCCGCGCGCAGGCCGCGGAGGTCGAGGCGGCGCTCGGCCCCGAGCATCGCGTTCGGCCGGCGATGCGCTTCTCGGAGCCGTCGGTGGCCGACGCGCTCGGCGAGCTCGCCGCGTCGGGCGTCGATCGAGTCGTCGCGCTGCCGCTCTCACCGCAATGGTCGCCGACGCTCATGAGCGGCTACGAGCGGGCCGTCGCCGAGGCGGCCGAGCGGCTCGCGCCGGCGATGCCGGTGACGGTGGTGCGCGACTGGCACCGGGATCCCGCGTTCGTCGCGTGCCTCGCCGCGAACCTGAACGAGGCTCGGGCATCGCTCGCGGACCGCGCGCCCGCCGTCGTGCTCACCGCGCACAGCCTGCCCCGACGGGTGTACGAGGCAGAGCCCGAGTACGTCGCGGCGTTGCGCGAGACGGCCGAGCTCGTCGCGGATGCGGCCGGGCTCGACGGCTGGACGTTCGCGTACCAGAGCGCGGGCCACACGGCGGAGGAATGGCTGCGGCCGGATCTGAAGGAGCTCTTCCCGAGCCTCGCCCGGCGCGGCATCGAGGACGTGCTGGTCGCGCCGGTGCAGTTCGTCGCCGATCACCTCGAGGTCCTCTACGACCTTGACGTCGCGGCGGCCGAGGAGGCGCGCGCGGCAGGTCTCAGATACCACCGGATCGCGATGCCGAACACGCGACCGGCGTTCATCGGCGCCCTCGCCGGCATCGTGAGGGCGGCGTGATCCGCCTCGGCACGCGCGGGAGCGCGCTCGCGCTGGCGCAGGCCCGCATCGTCGCCGACGCGCTCGGGCCCGACGCCGAGACGGTCGTCATCCGCACCGCGGGGGATGGCACGGATCGGCCGATCGCGGAGCTGGGCGACGGCGCCTTCGTCGGCTCGATCGAGGAGGCGCTCCGCGCGGGACGGATCGACCTCGCCGTGCACTCGCTCAAGGACCTTCCGACGACGGAGGACGACGAGCTCGTGCTCGCGGCGATCACCGAGCGCGAGGACGTGCGCGACGTCGCGATCGCCCGCTCGCGCGGCGGCCTCGGCTCGCTTCCGGCGGGCGCGGTCGTCGGCACGTCCAGCCCGCGACGGGCCGCGTTCGTCGCCGGGCTGCGTCCCGATCTGGTGGCACGCGAGATCCGCGGCAACGTCGACACGCGCCTCCGAAAGGTGCGCGACGGCCAGTACGACGCGGTCGTCCTCGCCGCGGCCGGACTGCACCGGCTGGGGATCGCGTTCGACGAGCCGGAGGCCCTCGATCCGCGCGAGTGGCCGCCCGCTCCGGGGCAGGGCGCGCTCGCGGTGCAGGCCCGCGCCTCCGACGTCGCATCGCGCGAGCGCGTGGCCGGGCTCGATCACCCGCCGACCCGCCAGGCCGTGACCGCGGAGCGGTCGCTGCTCCATCGGCTGGGTGCGAGCTGCGCGCTGCGTCTCGGCGCGCTCGGGACGGCGGAGGACGGCGCGCTGCGGCTCGACGCCGTGCTGGTGCGGGATGGGCGGGTGCTCCGCGCTTCGGCGCGCGCGGTGGATCCCGACGCGGCCGCGGCCCTCGTGGCATCGGAGCTGGACGGCGTCCATGCCTGAGACCGTCGTCCTCACCCGGTTCCCGGCGGACGACGTGCCGCTCGCGGACCGGCTTGCGCGGGCGGGGGTCCGCACGATCCAGCTCTCGTGTCTGCGGATCGAACCGCTCGTCGCTCCGGCGACGATGGGCGACGCGCTCGGCATGCTCGGGCCCGAGGACCGACTCGTCTTCACGAGCCGGGCGGGCGTCGACGCGGCGCGCCTGGCGCTCCCGGCCACCGAGGTGCGCGCGCCCGTCGCGGCGGTGGGACCCGCGACGGCGCGGGCATGCGCGGATTGGGGCCTCGCCGCCTGGACGCCGAGCGTGGCGAACGGCGCGGCGCTCGGCCGCGAGCTGCCGCTCGGCTCCGGTGAGGTCGTGCTCGTCCGGGGCGAGCGCGCCGATCGCGCGATCGTGGCCGAGCTCGCGCGGCGCGGCGCGACGATCGGCGAGCTGGTCGCGTACCGGACCGTCGCCGACGTGCAGGGCGACGTCGGTGCCGCGCGACGTGCCCTGCTGGCGCGCGCGTCGTGCTCGCCAGCCCCGCGGCCGCCGACGCGCTCGCCTCGGCGGTCGGCGACGCGGTCCTTTCGGCTGCGCGGGTCATCGCCATCGGACCGACGACCGCCGCACATGTCGCTCGGCGCGTCGCGACGCCACCGCGTATCGCGGCGACCCCGACGATCGACGCGCTCCTCGACGCGCTGGAGGTGCCCGATGTCCTCGTACACGGCTGAGCGGATCTCGACGTCGTTCCGTCGGCATCGGCGGCTGCGGCTTCGCGCGGCGACCCGCCGGCTCGTCCGGGAGACCCGGCTCGATCCCGGCTCGCTCGTGCTGCCCGTCTTCGTCGATGCCACCGCGGCCGCACCGGTCCCGATCACGTCGCTTCCCGGCCACTGGCGCTGGCCGGTCGATCGCGTCGCCGAGCTGGCCGGGCGAGCGGTCGACGCGCGGCTCGGCGGGCTCATCCTGTTCGGCATTCCCGACGAGAAGGACGACGCCGGACACGCCGCCGCGGATCCGCTCGGCCCCGTGCCGCGTGCGCTGCGTCTGCTGCGGGAACGTTTTCCGGAGCTCGTGCTCGTCGCGGACGTCTGCCTCTGCGAGTACACGACCCATGGTCACTGCGGCCTCATCGGTCAAGGCGGCGCGATCGATAACGATGCGAGCCTCGCGCCGCTCGCCGATGCCGCCGTCGCCTACGCCAAGGCCGGAGCGGACCTGGTCGCGCCGTCCGACATGCTCGACGGCCGCGTGGCAGTGATCCGCGCGGCCCTGGACGGCGCGGGCCTCGCCGAGACCGCGATCCTCTCGTACGCGGCGAAGATGGCCAGCGCGTTCTATGGACCGTTCCGCGATGCCGCCGGATCCGCGCCGGCGTTCGGGGACCGGGCATCACACCAGATGGACCCGGCGAACGGCCGCGAGGCGCTCGCCGAGATGGCGAGCGACATCGCCGAGGGCGCCGACCTCCTCATGGTGAAGCCGGCCGGGCCGAACCTCGACGTCCTCGCGCGCGCCCGCGCGCGCTTCGACGTGCCGCTCGCCGCCTATCAGGTGAGCGGCGAGTACGCCGCGCTCCACGCGGCGGCGGACCGCGGCTGGCTCGACCTGCGACGCGCGGCGCTCGAGTCCCTCACCGGGATCGCGCGCGCCGGCGCCGACGTGATCGTCACGTACTTCGCGCTCGAAGCGGCGACCTGGCTCGCGGCGTGAGCCGCGCCGCCGAGCTGACCGGGAGCGCCGAGCTGCGCGCCCGCGCGGAGCTGCTCATGCCCGGCGGCGTGTCGAGCCCGGTGCGCGCCTTCCGTGCCGTCGGCGGCGCCGCGCCGTTCATCGTCTCGGGTGCAGGCTGCCGCGTGCGTGACGCCGACGGTCGGGAGTACGTCGACCTCATCTGCTCCTGGGGCCCGCTGATCGCCGGCCACGCGCATCCGGCCGTCGTCGCCGCCATCGTCGAGCAGACGGGGCGGGGTACGACCTTCGGCATGTCCACGCCCGGCGAGGTCGAGCTCGCCGAGCGGATCACGGCTGCGTTCCCGAACGTCGAGCTGGTGCGCTTCGTGTCCTCGGGGACCGAGGCGACGATGAGCGCGCTGCGCCTCGCCCGGGCCGCGACCGAACGTGACCCGGTGCTGAAGTTCGCGGGCTGCTACCACGGCCACTTCGACGCGCTGCTCGCGAAGGCGGGATCCGGGGTCGCGACGTTCGGCCTTCCCGATTCGGCCGGCGTGCCGGCCTCGGTCGCGCGCGACACGGTCACCGTCGCCTTCAACGACCTCGACGCGGCCGGGCGCGTCGCGGGCGAGGTCCCGCTCGCCGCGATCATCGTCGAGCCGTTCGCCGGGAACATGGGCTGCGTCGCGCCGCGGCCCGGCTTCCTCGAAGGTCTGCGGGCGATCTGCGATCGCACCGGAGCACTGCTCGTGTTCGACGAGGTGATCACCGGCTTCCGCGTCGCGCGCGGCGGCGCGCAGGAGCGCACCGGCGTGCGGGCGGACATCACCTGCCTGGGCAAGATCATCGGCGGCGGTCTGCCCGTGGGGGCGTACGGCGGGTCGCGCGCGCTGATGGAGCGCGTCGCGCCGCTCGGCTCGGTCTATCAGGCCGGCACGCTCTCGGGAAATCCGCTCGCGATGGCGGCCGGGATCGCCGCGATCGACCTGCTCGACCAGGCCGCGTACGACCGCCTCGAGGCCGCCGGCCGGAGGCTCGAGTTCGGGCTGAGCGATGCCGTGCGCGACGCCGAGGTCGCCGCGCGCGTGCAGCGCGTCGGCTCGTTGCTCACGCTGTTCTTCACCGATCGGGAGGTGACCGACCAGGAGAGCGCGGAGCGCTCGGATCGCGCGCGCTTCGCGGCGTTCCATCGCGGGATGCTCGAGCGCGGCGTGCTCCTTCCGCCGTCGCAGTTCGAGTGCATGTTCCTCTCGCTGGCCCACGACGATGACGCGGTGGACACCGTCGTCGCGGCCGCGCGTGAGTCCCTCGCCCGCGACTAGCGGGTCCGCACCTCAGCGAGCGTCGGCGAACCGCACCACGCGCTTGTCCGCCTCCGCCGCGACGAACTCGAGCAGCCGAGCGCCTTCCTCGGCGACGGCGGTGCGGTCCGGCTTCGACAGCCGCGCGAACGGCGCGATCACGAGCGTTGCGGTCACGGCGCGCCGCTCGATCGTCCAGGTGCCGCGTTGGAACCCATCGACGAGCAGACTGGGCCGGTCGATCACGCGCAACCCGCCGGCGCCGACGGCACGCGAGCCCGCGACGGCCGCGCGTGCCGGCACGTCGCCTGCGACGCGCCGCCGATCCGCGTACGCGAGGAGCAGGTTGTCGTACTCGGGAAGGAAGCGCGGTGGGGCCGGCGTGTCCGGATCCGGGAGCGGGCCACGGGCGACGTCGAACAGCTCGGCGCCGCGTTCGTCAACGAATGTGCGCAGTCGCGGCCGGAGCCGCTCGATCACCGCGCCGATCCCGGCGAGCCCGGACCACGACCGGACGTCGCCGACCGTCGCCGGGCCGAACGCGCGCAGGTAGCGGACGACGAGCTCATCGGCGGCCGTGCCGCGCTCGACCGGTCGTCCGAGCCAGGCCTCGACCGTCGTGAAGCTCGACTGGCCGGTCGTGCCCCAGAGGCCGCGCGGTGGCACCTGAACGAGCGGTACGAGATAGCGGACCGTGTACGCGAGGAAAGTGGCGTCGCGGTCCGGCCAGCGCTCGTGGAGGAGCGTGCGGAGCTCCGCGACCGTGCGTGGCCGCTCGTCGAGCGCGCCCGCCCGGCCGCGATGACGGTCCCGGCGTCGACCTGGGCCGCGCGGGCGAAGTTTGCGCCGATGCGCTCCAGCGCCGGTCGTAGGACCGGTCGGAGCCGCAGGCAGTCGCGGTCCGTGACGAGATGGATCGTCGCGCGCATGAGCGTCGTCCGGACCGCGCGCCGCTCCTCGATCAGCCGCGCCAGCCGCTCGGGCCGGAACGCGACGAGACGCGACCACAGCCCGACGTACGGTGCGTCCGGCAGCTGCGCCTGCATCCCGACGAGCCGCTCGATCGCGTCCGCGACCGGCATTCGCACCCGGCGCAGCAGCAGCTGCCGTTCGAGGACCGCGCGGTTGAGCGCCCGCGTGCCCAGCACGCGGCGCCCCGGCTCCGCTACGCGGCGTCGATCGGGCGCCGCAGGTACCGACCGCCGGGCTCGCCGGCCGCGGCCCCGGACTCGTGGACGACGCGCCCGCGCAGGATCGTGCGATCGACCCAGCCGCGCAGCCGCAGCCCGGTGAACGGCGTGTACGGCTGGGCCGACCGGAGGAGCTCCGGCGTGACCGTCACCTCGCGCTCGGGGTCGACGATCGCGAGGTCCGCGTCCGACCCCACGGCGATCACCCCTTTCCGCGGAGCGAGGCCGAAGCGCCGCGCCGGCTCGCCCGCGGCCAGGTCGGCGATCCGCGCGAGCGGAAGCCGTCGTTTGTGGAAGCCCTCCGACAGGAGCACGGGATACAAGAGGGCCGTCCCGCCGAACCCCGGCTGCGACGACCAGAGGTCCCGCGTCTTCAACGCCTCCGGGCAGGCCGCGTGGTCGCTCGCGACGGTGCCGATCCGTCCGTCCTGTACGGCGCGCCACATCGCCTCGACGTCATCGCTGCCGCGGATCGGCGGATTCACCTTGCCGTGCGTGTCCCCGGCGGTGTCGTAGGTCAGCGTGAGGTGGTGCAGCGTGGCCTCGAGCCGCAGATCGAGGCCGGCATACCGGTGGGCCGCCGCGCGCGCCGCGTCGAGCGCTTCGGCGCTCGAGATGTGCAGGACGTTGATCGGGCAGGACGCGCGATCGGCGAGGAGCGCCGCCTGCGCGATGGCCATCGCCTCGGAGAACCCCGGACGAGCCTTCGACCAGGCCGCGAGGTCGTTCGCCCCGCGCCCGCGCTGCTCTTCCACGCAGGTCCGGATGATGTCGGCCGTCTCGCAGTGGATCGACAGCGACACGCGGCCCGAACCGCGCCGCTCGCGGGCCACCTCGCCGACCGCTTGCATGAGCCGGAAGAGGTGGCCGAGGTCGTACGACTCGGCCATCGTGTACGCCGACGCGGCCGTGGAGTCCGCAGCGAGATTAAGACCGATGTAGAACATGTAGAACTTGAACGATCCGACGCCGTGATCACCCACGAGCGCCGGCACCTCGTCCAGCTGTTCCGCGGTCATGATCCCGAGGTGGTAGCCGTAATCGGTGTGCGCGTTACCGGCGGTCAGCGCCAGGACCTCGGGCAGGATCTCTCGATACGGTCCGGTCTTGTTGAGGTAGTGGCTTCCCGTTCGGAAGTACGAGAGCACGGTCGTGACGCCGCCGACGAGCGCGGAGGCGGTCTCCGACCGCGTGTCGTCCGCGAGCGGCCGGTAGATACCGAGATGGACGTGCGAATCGATCGCCCCGGGGAGCACGAGCTTCCCGCGCGCGTCGACGATGCGCTCAGCGGTCCGATCGGCGAGGTCATCCGCGATCGCCGAGATGACGCCGTCCCGCGCGGCGATGTCCGCGCGCACGGGGCCGATCCCCGGAAGGACCGCCGTCCCGCCGCGCACGAGGAGGTCGGACCGGCGGTCGTGCATCTGGCGGCTCATTGTCGCGTAGCACGCGGCGTGGCCGTACGCCGCAGCCTGGCGAGCAGCTCCGCCATCGCGATCGTGACGCCCAGCGCGTCGATGACGGGAACGGCACCGATGCGGTGCACGCCGTGCTGCCAGAGCACCTCGGCCATGATCGTCTGTCCGGGGATGAGCGCCTCCGCCCCGCGATCGATCGAGCGTCGTGCGGCGCGCGTGAACGCGTCGACGAGGGGCCCGGGTCGCGCGAAGGCCTCGACGACGCCGCCATAGTCGGTGTCGACCTGCTCGACCGGCACCGCTCGGGACGCAAGACCCAGCCGCTCGGTCTCGCCCTCGACGATCGCGGCGATCGCGCGGTCGAACGCGACCACGCCGAAGCGCTCGCCGATCATGCAGGCGACGTGCATCGCCGCCTCGCCGTAACCCGCGACGGGGAGGGCGACCGCCGCTCGGGCCTCACGCAGGCCGATGTTCTGGACGATGGTGATCGCCGCTGCGTCGTAGCCCTCGCGCTCGGCTCGCCGGATGTTCTCCACGACCTGGTCGCGCCCGAGCGTGACGAGGGCCGGGTCGCCGGCGAGCTCGGCCGCGGTGCGGTGGGGCGTGTACGTGCCCGGTGCGAGGCCGTGGAGGTCCACGGCCACTCCGGGCGTGGCGACCGCGCGTGCGTGGCGGGTCAGGGCCGCCACGTACTCGGGGAGCGCATCGAGCTCGACGAAGCCCTGATGCCAGATCCGCATCTCGTGCCCGTCCCCGGCCGCACCGTCGCCTCGTTCCCTCATCGACGGTCAGCTGAGCGCGTCGAGGGCGCGTCGCAGCGCCGACGGGATGGCGTCGGGCTCGCTCGCGAGCGCACCGTCGACTTTCGTGACGAGGTCGTACCAGGAAAGGGCGCGTGAGATGGTCCCCAGCCGGCTCGCGAGATCACCGGCCTCGCGGAGCTCGGCCAGCGGAGCGACGGCGGTCCAGGGTTCGAGGTAGGCGTCGCGCAGCCGGAGCACCTCAGGCGCCCGCTCGTCCAGCCCGACCCGGTGCGCGGCGACGCGGAGCGTGACCGTGAGGGTCATGAACGGGTGGGTCAGGCACGCGTCGCCCCAGTCGAACACCACCAGCCGGCCCCGTCCGACGAGCACGTTGCCGTCGTGCAGATCGTCGTGCTGGATCGATGCGCCGATGCCGGCCGACGCGAGCTCGGCGCAGAGCGCGTCGATCCGCGGGAGCAAGGCGCGCAGCCGGCCCCGCTCGTCCTCGCTCAGGCCATCAGGCCGGCCGACCCGGAGGACGGCCTCGTCCTCGAGGGCCGCGTCGAGATCCGTCGCCAATCGGGTCAGTCGCCGATCCGGCGTGCCGAGCGAGAGGAGCTCGCGCTCGCGCGCGACCATCGCGCGCTGCAGCTCCGCGTACCGGGGCAGGATCGCTTCCCACTGCGCGAGGAGCGGCGTCCCCGTGAACGCATCGCGCAGCTTCGCGCCGGCGTCCGCGACGAGCATCCACGGCTCCGTTGGATGCACCGCCAGGACCACGGCCGTGATGCCGGCGAACTCCCTCGCGAGCAGGACCGTGAGCGCCGGCTCATGGATCTGTGATGGGCCGCACACCTTGAGGTGGACGGTGTCGCCGGAGGCCCGTGCGCGGAACACCGTCGACCACGGCCGGACGTGGGGTTGCTCGATGGGTCCAGCCAGCGTGAGGCCGAGCCGATCGCACGTATCCCCCAGCCAGCGATGTACCTCTCCGATGAAGCGCGGGTCGGTCCATCGAGCGACGCTCACCGCGCCATCATCGCGGTCGCCGTCCGGGCGCGCCCTCGATCGCGCGGCTCGCGCGACGTCGTGTGAATCCTTCGTGGAGAGCGGCGACGTCGATCCCAGGCCGCTTGACCAAATAGGTAAGTCGCCACTAACCTAATGCGATGCAGGCCACCCTTCGGGCGATCGCGGAGCCGCGACGGCTCGACATCCTCCGCCTGGTATGGAGGGACGAGCGTTCGGTGGGCGAGATCGCCTCCCACTTCGACGTCACTCGGCCGGCGATCTCCCAGCATCTCCGCGTTCTGGAGCGCGCCGGCCTCGTGACCCTCCGCCGGCAGGGCCGGCGACGCATCTACCGCGCGCAACCGGATGCCTTCGCCGACCTGCGCTCGTACCTGGCCGGCTTCTGGGACGCGGAGCTCGCGAGCCTGAAGGGCGCGGCGGAGCGTGCTGAGCGCGCACGGCGGAGGTGACCCATTGATCGGCGCGGAGCTCATCGAGCGTGAGATCACGATCGCGGCATCGCCGGAGACCGTGTTCGCGCTGCTGACCGACCCGGAGCAGATCGTCCGCTGGAAGGGAAAGCGGGCCGCGCTCGACGCTCGCCCGCATGGCCGCTACGAGGTCGACCTTGGCGAGGGGCAGAACGTGCGTGGCGAATACGTGGAGGTCGTTCCCTTCCGCCGCGTGGTGTTCACCTGGGGCTGGGAGGGCAGCACAGTGCTGCCGCCCGGATCGTCGACGGTCGAGATCGACCTCGAGCCCCATGGCGCTGGCACTCGGCTGCGGCTCGTCCATCGCGGCCTGCCCGCCTCCGAGCGCGCGAGCCACCTCGAGGGATGGGACTACTTCCTGCCGCGCCTCCACGCGGTCGCGGAAGGGAGGCCGCCGATCGGTTAGCGCGGTCACGATCCGGCGAACAGCAATTGAGAAGGGGAACGAGATGGGCGATCCGGTCATGAACTTCGAGATCAACAGCGCGGATCCCAAGAAGGCGCAGGGCTTCTACCGCGAGGTCTTCGGCTGGAAGATGGTCGGGGCACCGGACCCGACGTACACGTTCGTCGACACGGACGCGGGGGCACGCGGCATCGGCGGAGGCATCGGTCCGCTACGCGGTGGCAGGGCCTTCGTGACGATGTACGTCGTCGTGCCGGACCTCGAAGCGACGATGAAGAAAGCGGTCGATGCCGGCGGCAAGACCGTCATGCCGGTCACCAAGGTCGGACCGACGACCACGATCGGTATCTTCAGCGATCCCGACGGCAACGTCATCGGGATCACCGACGGGAAGTGAGCTCGGGGCCGGCGCGCCCCTCGCAGGCCGCCGGCCGTCCCGTCAGCGGTCCGCGCGGAGGCGGAACAGATCACGGAGCGTGCCGATCTCGCCACCGTGATGCAGGTCGTGGTCGATCATCGTCCAGAAGACCTTCCACACGGGCCAGCGCTCGCCCCAGTTCGTGAGCACCGGCCGTTCGAGATCCGCTTCCGTCAACCCCGCGAGATCGCGCGCCAGCAGGCCGTGCCCCTCTTCGAGTTGCGCGATGGCGCTCGCCGCCGTGTGCGCCGAGTCGATGTCCGGGAACGTGAGCCGCGCCGCTCCGAACGCGTACTCGTGGTACATGACCTTGCACTCAGCGACGTGGTCGAGCCGCCAGCCGATCGTCGTGAACGGCGCGGGCTGCGGATGGGGCGGGATCGGGTAGTCGACCGACCAGTGGCCATGCTCGTCGGGCCGTACGGTCCAGCACTCCGGCACGGGCTCCCAGAAGAACTCGTCGTCGGTCAGGCCCTCGACGCGCTCACGGATCCTCGCGTACGCCTCCTCGAGTTGCTGCCCGAGGAGCGCGACCCTATCACTCACCGGCTGCGCGATCTTGGATCGGTCCTGGGGCTGGTCAACCGCGTCAGATCACCAGACCGTCTGCACGTCGTAGGAGCGGATCCGAAGGTCCTTCGTGACCACCGCCGCGCCAAGAGACCGCGCCGTCGCGATGATGATGCGATCGGCGGGGTCGGGAGGCGCTCGCCCAGGCAGGCGAGTCGATGCGAGTGCGATCGCGTTGTCGACCGGCACGAAGGTGAGGAACGGGAGCGCCTCGCATCGGGCGATCCACTCCTGAGGCGGGATCGTGAGCTCAAGGCGGCCTCTGGCGACCAGCATCCCGATCTCCCAGACGCTGATGGATGACACGCGGATCGCTGCCTCGTCCACCAGCGAGTCGATGCGCTGCCGCGCTCGTTGCGAAAGCGCCGTCGAGCCGTCCACCCACCAGAGCAGGGCGTGGGTGTCCAGCACGATCACCGCAGCGCTTCCCAGTCCTTGTCGGCGACGGGCTTCGTCGGTTCCGCGTAGCGGCGTACCGTCCCGCGGAGTGGCTTCAGGAGCGCGGCCGGATCGCGCTCGTAGGGAACGATCTTGACGACGGGCGCGCCACGATCGGTGATCACGAGCTCCGTCCCGGTACGCTCGACTTCACGCATGTGCTCGAGGGCCCGCGCCTTGAAGCGGGACTTCGACACCGTGCCTCTTGTCATCTGACACCCGCCTCCCTCAGCCAATGGAACTAGAGTCACAATACCATGGTCACAACCGAGGAGGCCGGCCGCGCCGCTGTCAGTCGAGCCTCGAGCAACTTGATGAAGTCGTGCTGCCGGCGGCGCCCCGCCCCCACGTCCTCGAGATATGCCGCGAACTTCGCGCCGGTGCGCTCAAGCTCGTGGTCGTCTTCATCCCCGCCCGCGGGCTGGGAATCCTCACCACCCTCGTCTGCTTCGTTCCTGCGCCATGGGTCGTGCGGCCGCGGAAGCGGCGACGCGATCGACGAGCTCGCGCGCCGCGCCCGCATAGAGCGCCGCTGTGGTCGTGACGATCCACGAGGCGCCCGCCGCCACCAGGTCTGCCGCTGCGTCGGCGGTCCGCGCCGACATGCCGAACGGAATGCGGGCGGCACGCGCCCGCGCGATCGCGTCGCCGACGACAGCCTTGACCTCCGGGACATCCCGCTGTCCGGCGAAGCCCATGTCGACCGCGAGGTCGCCCTCGCCAAGGAACACGAGATCGACCGCCGGTGTCGCGGCGATCGCCTCGAGGTTGCGCATCCCGTCGAGCTCCTCGATCAGCGGGATGACCATCGTCTCGCGGTTCGCGAGCGTCAGGTACTCAGCGGGCTCATAGCCGACGCCGTAGCGGGCAGCGCGTGATGAGAACATCACGCTCCGCCGACCCTCGGGCGGGTACTTCATGGCCTCCGCCGCGCGCCGGGCGTCATCGGCAGAACGGACATGCGGGATCACCAGGCCGGATACGCCGGTCTCGAGGAAGCCGAGCAGAGTGGGTCCTTCGTTGCGGGGCACCCGCACGATCGCGTCGATCCCGGCGGCATCCGCCGCCCGCACGAGCTCGGCGCAGTCTCGCGGTGCAACGCCGCAGTGCTCGCCGTCAAGAAAGACGAAATCGAAGCCGCAGTAGCCGGAAAGCTCCACGAGCTCGGGTGAGTGGAAGGACAGCCAGGCGCCAAGGGCGACGCCCCCCTCCGCCACCTTGCGTTTTACGCTGTTTTCGCGCATTCGAGCCCCTTTTTCTCCAAGCCTTGACAAATACGCGAAATGCAATATATCTCCTCCACCAGATATGCCTTTTCGGAGAAGGCGTCACGCGAATCCGTACGCGGTCGGGCGGATGGCCCGCCGGGCCTCGTAGGTCGAGCGATGCCGCTTCCGGCAACGCGGCGCATCAACCGCAATAGCGCTCGCGACGCCGTGCACGGGAAGCTGCGCGATTGGATCGTCCGCGGCCCGCTCGAGCCGGGCGAGATGATCCGGGACATCGAGATCGCGGATCGCCTGGGCGTGAGTCGCACGCCGGTGCGCGAAGCGCTCGTCCGTCTCGAGCAGGAGGGGCTCGTCGAGATCCTTCCCGGACGCTGGACGCGCGTGAGCATCCTCCCCTTCGATCAGGCTGGCAATCTCTACGCGATCGGCGCGGTGCTCGACGGGCTCGCGGCCGACCAGTCCGCATCGCGCCTCAGCGCGTCCGACCTCGAGCAGATGCGCCGTACCAACGACCGCATGCTCGAGATCGAAGAGCCTCTCGAGCTGCAGAACCTGGACGAAGCGTTCCACGGCGTGTACGTGCACGCGGCGGCGAACCCCCGGCTCGAACAGCTACACGACAGCGTTCGCAACGAGCTGCGCCGGTTCGAGCGCGTCAATTTCCGACACCGCCTGACACCCGAGGTCGCGCACCGCGAGCACAACGCGATCCTATCGGCACTCCGAGCGCGCGACCCGGCCCGCGCGAGCGAGGCGGCTCGCTTCAACTGGGCGAACGCCTGGACGCGCGTCGAGGCGATGGTCGCCGATGCAGCGCGCGCGGCGGACACTGGAACAGGAACGCCGAAACGACGCGAGGAGGTGGCGAGATGAATCAGTCGATCACACGGCGCGAGGCCTTGCGGCTCGGCATCGTCGGTGGAGGTGCGGCGTTCCTTGCCGCCTGTCGTGGCAGCGGCGAGACCGCCACCACGGCGGCGAGCGCAAGCGCGGCCCCAACACCGATCACGCTCGTGCATGAGGCGGGGACGACGACGCTGCAAACGCCCGCGACGAAGCTCGGGATCATGCAGTGGCAGATCGCGGAAGCACTGCTCGCACTCGGGATCCAGCCCACAGCGCTGTCGGACGAGCAGCAGCCCGGTTCGGGCAATCCGTTCCCCGAGCATCTCAAGGGCAAGATCACCGGCTACAAGTCGCTCGGCAGCCGGATCACGCCGAACCTCGAAGTGCTGGCCTCCACGCAGCTGGATCTGATCATCGCAGACCGCAACGAACACCAGAAGGACTACGAGGCCTTCAGCAAGATCGCGCCGACTGTCCTACAGGACACGAACAGCTACAAGAAGCTGATCCCGAACTTCGATCAGCTCGCGCAGGCCACAGGCACGCAGTCGAAAGGGACCCCGGTGAAGCAGGCGCTCGCCGACGACATCGCGAAGGTGAAGGCCAAGGCCGGAGGCAAGGCCGGACCGCGCGTCCTCGTGGGCATCTTCACGCCGGATCGGATCTTCGCGTACTTCGCTGACTCGTTCCAAGGCGAGCTGATGCAGGACCTCGGCGCGACCTACACGTACCGGGGGAATCCAGCCGCGCCGACGGAGGCGATCGGTCTGGAGGCTCTCCCCGCCGTGAACGCTGACGTCTACATCTGGCTCGCCTACACCGGACCGACCGTGCTCGACACGTTCAAGGACAGCCCCCTGTGGACGAACTTGCCTCCGGTGAAGAACAAGCGCTCGTTCGTCGTGAGCCGGGAGGTATGGGGGCTCGGCCGCGGCGTCATCGCCGTCAAGCAGATGGCCGCGCAGGCGGTCGGCTTCCTGTACCCGGCGTAGGGTTCCGGCTCAAAGGGCCTCGGGATGCAGGCATCCCCGTCGCTGAACGCGCCACCGGTCGACCGCGCGGGTACGCGGGCGGCGCTCGTGATCCTCTTTGCCGGGATCGCGGCGCTCCTTGCTTTCGCGGTCAGCCTCACCTTGGTCGCGGGACACCGCATCGATCTTGAGATCGCGCTGCCGGCGATCTGGGCGCCGACCACCGTGACCGACAGCCTGATCGTCCACGATCTGCTGCTCCCGCGAGCTCTCGTCGCGGCGATGGTCGGGGCGAACCTCGCGGTCGCCGGGGCGCTCATCCAAGGCGTGACGCGCAATCCCATCACCGAGCCCTCGATCATCGGCGTGAACGCGGGCGCGGCGCTCGCGGTCGTGTTCGTGACGATCGTGCTGCCGGTGCTCGTGGGCGGCCCGACGGCGGGCGTCGACGTGCTGCCGTGGTTCGATCTCGCACTTCTGCCGCTCATCGCATTCGTCGGCGCAGCGGCTGCCGCGCTCACCGTGTACGCGCTCGCGTCCACGGGCGTGGTGACCCCGGTGCGCCTTGCCCTCGCCGGTGTCACAGTGGCGATCTTCGGACAGTCCCTGGTGCTCGGTGCCGTCCTGCTCAGCAGCGCGGCGGTGCGTTTCCTGGTCCGCTGGATGGTCGGCGGAGTCGACGGCATGACGTGGCGGCACGTCGCCACGATCGCGCCGTACGCGATCGTCGGCCTCGTGGCCGCGCTGCTGCTCGCGCGCGCGGTCACGGTGCTGTCCCTGGGCGATGACGTCGCGCGGGGACTGGGCCAGCGCGTCGAGCGCGTGCGCCTCGCGGCGATCGCGCTCGTCGCGATCCTCGCCGGCGCGTCTGTGTCGGTCGCCGGCCCGATCGCGATGGTCGGGCTCATGGTCCCGCACGTCGCGCGCGGCCTGGTCGGCACGAGCTACCGCCTCGTGATCCCGGCGAGCGCGCTGCTCGGCGCGGCCCTCATGCTCACGGCCGATGTCGCGGGTCGCGTCGTCGCACCGCCCGGCGAGACGCCGGTCGGCGTGTTGACCGCGGCGATCGGGACGCCATTCTTCATCGGCTTGGCCCGCCGCACTCGGGGCTCGTCGTGAGCGCTGCGGTCGCGACGGTCTCGGTCAGGCGGGCCGAGGTGCATCCGCTCCTCGTCATCGCGGGGCTCGCGGTCATCGTCGCCGCGCTGGTGGTCATCAGCACCGGGCTCGGTGCGGTCTCGATCGCGCCCGAGCGCGTGCTCGAGACGTTCTTCGCCGGCGGCACCCTCGCGGAGCAGCGCATCGTTTACGACCTGCGTCTGCCGCGGATCCTCGTCGCGCTGCTCGTGGGCGCGGGACTGGCGTGCGCGGGCACGATCCTCCAGGCGGTCACGCGGAATCCGCTCGCGTCGCCGGCGGTCGTCGGCATCAACGGCGGAGCTGGCCTCGCCGCGGTCGCGGTGCTGTTCCTCCTTCCAGCGGCGCCCGAGAGCGCGCTCTCGCTCGCCGCCGCCGGCGGGGCCGCGATCGCCGGCTCCGCGACCTACGTCCTCGCGCGCAAGAACGGCGTGGTCGCGCCGGTGCGGCTCGCGCTCATCGGCATCGCCGTCGGCGCGCTCTGTCTCGCTCTGATCCAGCTCCTCATCATCCGATACATCATCCTCGGCGACTTCCAGGTCGCTCTGCGCTGGCTCACGGGGAGCCTCTGGGCGCGCAGCTGGGATCACGTCCTCCAGATCGCGCCGTGGTCCCTGGTGCTCGTGCCGACCGCATGGCTCCTCGCCGATCGCCTCGACCTGCTGCTCATGGGCGACGATCTTGCACGTTCACTCGGATCGCGCGTCGAGACGCTGCGTGGCGTCGCGCTTGTGGTCGCTGTCGGGCTCGCGGCGTCGTCGGTCGCGGTCGCCGGGACGATCGCTTTCGTCGGACTCATCGCGCCGCACCTCGCGCGCGCGCTCGTCGGCCCCAAGCATCGCGTCGTGGTGCCAACGGCCCTGCTGCTCGGGGGACTGCTCGTCCTGCTGGCCGACACGGTCGGGCGGACCGTCTTCGCGCCGACCGAGGTGCCCGCGGGGCTCATCACCGCGCTGTTGGGGGCTCCGTTCTTCCTGTATCTACTGCGATCCGGCGCCCGGCTGTAGAGGAGGCGGTCCATGAGACTTCAGACCGATCACCTGACCCTCGGCTACGGGAGGCTCACCGTTGTCCCGGATCTGTCGCTCGACGTGCTCGACGGCAAGATCACGAGCCTCGTCGGTCGCAACGGCTGCGGGAAAAGCACACTGCTGCGCGCGATGGGCCGGCTGCTGAAGCCGCAAGGCGGCGCGGTCGTGCTCGACGGAACGGCGATCGCGACAGCCTCGACACGCGAAGTGGCCCAGAAGCTCGCCGTACTCCCGCAGGGACCGACCGCGCCGGAGGGCATGACGGTCCGCGACCTCGTCGAGCAGGGACGCTATCCGTACCGCGACTTCTTCGGCGTCCGATCCGACGACGACCGGCGACTCGTCGCGTGGGCGCTCGAGCAGACCGGCATGGCCGAGTTCGCCGCGCGGCCGCTCGAGAGCCTCTCCGGCGGCCAACGCCAGCGCGGATGGATCGCGATGGCGCTCGCGCAGGACACCGGCATCATGCTCCTCGACGAGCCTACGACGTTCCTCGACGTCGCTTACCAGCTCGAGCTCATGGAGCTTCTCCGCGACCTCAACGCGAAGCACGGCCGCACGATCCTGATGGTCCTCCACGACCTCAACCAGGCGGCGCATTACTCGCACCATCTCATCGCGATGAAGGACGGCGCGATCTACGCCGCCGGTTCGCCGCGCGACGTCCTCACGGCGAAGATGGTGCGCGACGTGTTCGGCGTCGAGGCCGATATCACCGCGGATGCGCGCTCGGGCTCGCCGCTCTGCATCCCGCACGGCCTCGCGCCGGGCGCCGTGGCACCGGAGGGCGAGTTCGAGACCGCCGCCGCGGCGGTCGCCCACGAGGGAGCGCGAGCGTGACGCTTCGTGTCGCCGCAACGCAGATGCGCACTGGTCCGGACAAGGAGCGCAACCTGGAGGCCGCCGTGCGGCTCATCGACCTTGCGGCCGAACGCGGCGCTCGGGTCGTCGCCTTTCCGGAGGTTTTCAACATCCGCGGCAAGGGGCTCTCAACCCCGAACGCCGAGCCGATCCCCGGGCCGACCACCGATCTGCTCAGCGAGAAGGCGCGGGCGCGCCGGATCTGGATCCTCGGCGGCAGCATCCCTGAGCGCGCGCCGGAGGCGGCGCCGCGCCTTTTCAACACGAGCACGCTCATCTCGCCGGCAGGTGAGATCGTCGCGCGCTACCGCAAGATCCACCTCTTCGACGTGATGCTGACGGACGGACCAACCTCACGCGAGTCGGACACCTACGCCCCCGGCGACGAGATCGTCACAGCGGATCTCGACGACACGCGCGTCGGCCTCTCCGTCTGCTACGACCTGCGCTTCCCGGAGCTCTACCGCGCGCTCGCGATGGCAGGTGCGCGGATCGTGTTCGTCCCGTCGGCGTTCTCCGCAATGACCGGCGCGTACCACTGGCACGTCCTGCTCCGGGCGCGTGCGATCGAGGACCAGTTCTTCGTGGTCGCGCCGGCCCAGATCGGCGGGACCGCCGGTGCCATGGACACGTACGGTCACGCGCTCATCGCCGATCCTTGGGGCCGCGTGATCGCCGAGGCAGGTGACGGCGACGAGCTGATCACGGCCGACCTCGATCTCGACTCGCTCGCCCGCATCCGCGTCGAGCTACCGCTGCTCGCGAACAGGAGGCTCTGAAGATGCGCGCCGCGCTCCTGAATGCGATCAACGCACCACTCACGATCGAGCGCGTCGACCTCGCGCCGCCCTCCCGGGGCGAGATCCTCGTGCGGATCGGCGCGAGCGGCGTGTGCCACAGCGACACGTTCATCCTCGACGGCCAGGCGGTCTATCCGCTCCCCGTGATCCCCGGACACGAGGGCGCTGGAACGGTCGAGGAGATCGGGCCGGGTGTCGAGGGGATCGCCGCCGGCGACCGCGCGGTCCTCGCGTTCCGCCCGCAGTGCGGACGGTGCGAGCAGTGCACCCGTGGCCGTCCGGTGCTCTGCACAGGACACACGACGCCCGCCTCGGGCATGTTCGATGGCACCGCGCGCGTGACGCGCCATGGGACTCCCGTCGCGGTCGCGTCACGGCTGGGCACGTTCAGCGAGTACGTCGTGGCGCCGGCCGAGCAGGTGATCCCGATCCACGAGGACGTCCCGATGGATGTGCTCGCGCTCATCGGCTGCGGGGTGACCACGGGGTTCTGCGCGGTCAAGAACGCCGCCCGCATCGAGGCGGGAGCGAGCGTGGCGATCATCGGCTGCGGCGGGGTCGGCCTGTGCTCGGTCATGGCGGCCTCACTGGTCGGCGCGCGGCACATCGTCGCGGTCGACGTGCGCGACGCGAAACTCGCGCTTGCACGCGAGCTCGGCGCGACCGCGACGCTGAACACGCTCGCGATCGCGAAGTCCGCCGATCCGGCCGAACGCAGCCGGATCGCCCTGGAGGCGCTGCGCGACATGACCGGCGGCGGCGTCGACTATGCCATCGAGGTGACCGGGATCCCCGACTGCATCGAGCTGGCGATCGAGTCGCTGCGCCCACGCGGCACCGCGATCGTGGTCGGGCTCGGCTTCGGCCAGCGGCGTCCCACGTTCGATCCGCTCGCGGCGATCTTCAAGGAGCGCACGATCAAGGGCTCCTGGTATGGAACGGCGCGCCCGCGCGTCGACTTCCCGCTCATTGCCGGCTTCTACGCAGCTGGGCGCCTACCGCTGGACCGGCTCGTCTCCCGGCGTTTCTCGCTCGACGGGATCAACGACGCGTTCGAGGCGCTCCACGGTGGCGATGTCGCGCGCTGCGTGGTCATGTTCAACGGTGAACGATCGCCCGAGCCCGTGGGGACCGCTGCGGGTGCCGCGCGATAGCGACCACCGAGCCACTCGTACTCCGTGACGCACTCGTTCGGAGCGGCACGGAGCTCGAGCAGGCCTCGCGGACCTCGATCGCGCTGCGGGATGGTCGGATCGCCGTCCTGGGTCCGGACCGCGACGTCCGAGCGCTCGTGCCGGGCGCGCGCGTCATCGACCTCGGCGGCGCGCTCGTCCTGCCTGGCTTCATCGACACGCACACGCACCTCGGCTGGGCGGGCGAAGGGCTCTGGACGGTCGCGCTGGGCGCTGTCTCTGATCGCTCCACGGCGCTCGAGCGCGTGCGCATCGCCGCGACGCGCATCGATCCGGGGCTGTGGATCACTGGCGGCGGCTGGGACCGCGCCGATCTGCGGGACGCCGATCTGCCTTCTCGCGCCGAGCTTGACACCGTCGCCGGCGACATTCCCGTGTATCTGGTCTCGGAGGACCACGATGCGGCGATCGTGAACTCGCACGCGCTCGCTCTCTTCCACATCGATGCCGCGACGGTCGACCCGCCACGTAGCGTCATCGAGCGTGACGCGCGCGGCGGGCCCACTGGGAGGCTGTTCGGTCGGATCGTCCGCGGTCGGATGACCGCGGCGACAGTGCCGCCAGCCGATCGCCATCGCCGTCGCGCCGAGCTGCGGGCCGCGATCCGCGAGCTGACGCGGCGCGGCGTCACCGAGGCGCACGACATAGCGACCTATCCCGTTACGGCACGGACGCCGATCGTGCACCACGAGCGCGGGTTCACCGACGCGACGCTCTTCGAGGATCTCGACGATGCTGGTGAGCTGCCGCTCCGAGTCAGTGTCCGCCCGTATCTCGGACGCTGGGCCGAGACGGCCGAACGTTCGCGGACGGCGCCGCGTGCGCTCATCCGCTGCCACGGTGTGAAGATGATCATTGACGACGGCCGCTGGTCCGAAGGCCCGGGCGAAGGCCGCTACGAGTTCCGCTATCCCGGCTTCGACCAGACGCTCGCGTGGATGCGCGAGGCGGACCGCGCGGGCCTCGACGTCACGCTGCATGGGCTGGGCGACGTGGCCGTCTCCGAGGCACTGGACCTCTTCGAGGCCATCGCGAAGACGGAGTCATCGCGGCCGCGCAGGCAGCGCCTCGCGCACGGTCGTCGGATATCCCGGCCCGACATCGAGCGGATCGCGCGTCTGGGCGTCGTCGTTGAGGCACAGCCGTGGGAAATCGTTGAGGAGCTTCCGGTCATGGCACGTCGCTTCTCACGAGCGTTCCTCGCGACCGCCTACCCGTTCGGCGACCTACTGGCTGCTGGCGCGCGTGTCGCATTCAGCTCGGACTGGCGCATCGTCCCGCAGCGGCCGGACCTCGCGGACATGGATCCCCTGCGGGCGATCGCCGCGGCGGTCAGTCGCCTCCCGCTCGGAGGGCGCGAACCGTGGCAGCCCGAACAGCGCATCAGCGTCGCGCAGGCGATCCGCTGCTACACCGAGCATGCCGCTTGGGCCGACCGCGCTGATGATCGTCGCGGTGCGATCCGCGAGGGCAACGATGCTGACCTCGTGGTGCTCTCTGAGGACATCGTGGCCGATCCCAGATCGCTGGAACGCGCGCGGATCACACACACGATCGTCGCCGGCTCCGTCGTTTTCGGATTCGGAGCGACCGCCCACGATCCACGCTGATGAGCTAGATCGTGGACTCCCCGGCGGGCAGTGGGAGCGAGCGGCTGAGCGAGGCGGGCAAGAAACGCGCTGCCGAAGGCGGCGCGGGCGCGCAGAGGGGCGCGAGCGGTCGGCGCGGGCGCGGGCTCGACGAATTAGCGGGAGCGCGCGGGGTCCGTCGCCCGGCCTTCGGTCCTACGCGGCGTTCACGAGCGCGCGGCTCCGCAGGAGCGCGTCAGCGCGCAGCGGCATGAAGATCCCGTGCGCCAGGACCTCGGCCTGCCCTTCGCGGCTGAGGAGGGCGACGAGGTAGAAGACGCGGCTCAGCGGATAGCGACCGCGCGCGACCTCCTCCTGGCTCGGCGCGATGTATGGACCTTCGGCCGCTTCGGCGATGGCGAGCGACCGCACCCCGTCGGCCAGGAACGCCATCCCGGTGATCCCGATCGCGGCGGGATCGCGCGCCACGTTCTCCGCGACCGGGATGACGAGGTCGACGAAGTTCAGGTCATCGCGCCATTCGCCGCGCGTTCCGTCCCAGCTCAGGACCCGCTGCCGGAAGAATTCCTCGTAACCGTTCCAGGGCCGCGGTGACCACGCCGAGATCGGTCGGCCGGCCCACGCGGCGTCGAGGCCGAGCTGGCCCCACGTCGTGATCGCCTCGCCGCCGCGCGCGCGGGTCATCGAGAAGATCCGATCGAGCTGCGCGTAGCCGAGGCGCTCGAGCGGATTGTCCTGATGGACGATCACCGTCAGCGCATCGAGGAAACCGCGATGCCGCCAGCTTCCGCCCGAGATCGGCACGACGAGCGGCGCGTACCCAAAGGTATCCATGAGCGCGCGCAGGTCGTCGGGTTTCAGCTCGCGCGATTGCAGGCTGAAGTCCGCCTCGCCGGCGATGAGGCGCTTCGCGCCGGGACTGCCGCCGTACGGCGGCGACACTTCGATCCGCGCGTCGGGCTGCCGCTCGCGGAAGGCCCGGATCCAGCGCTCGACGAGGAAGGGCAGCACGTCCGTCGCGGTCCCACGAAGGATGCCGCCGACCCGCCGACCCGGTACGTACGGCGGCAGCGCGGGGTCCAGCGCGGGGCGCAGCAGCTCCGGCTCCGGCAGCGGCCGGCCCGTCTTCGCCCATTCCGCCGGGCCGGCGGCCGCGGTGTGGGCGGGCGACGCGGGCCGCACCGTCACGGCGGTGTCGTGCCCTTGCGCCTGGCCTGCTGGCCCGCGAGCGTCAGGTTCGTGACGACGAGCGCGGTGAGGAGTACCAGAAGGACCCATCCCACGGACTCGCGCAGCGCATCGCCGCCGTAGGTCGCGGCCGCCCAGGCGATCGCGAGCGACACGGCGATGCCGATGGCGAGCTGCCCGTCGTCGACGAGCAGACCGTACGTGTTGTCCCAGACGGCGCGGAGCACCCTAGACATTACGGGCCGCCACGTGGGCCCCCTGCGGGAGGAGCGCCCGCAGGATGCGGACCGCGAGCCAGCTCGCCGCGAGGAACACCGCGAGGATGACGACCAGCGAGGCCGCGTCCCCGGGCCACTCGGCGCCGAGCCCTTCGGCGAACCAGAACACGCCGAAGCTCGTCAGCATCGCGCCGACCCCGAACTTCATCCAGTTCTCAGGGACCATCGTGAGCGGCTGGCGGAGCATCGCGCCCAGCGCGATGACGATCACGCCGGCCGCGATCGCGCCCGCGACCGCCGACGTCAGCGCCGCCCCTCCGGCCGCTCCGAAGGCGATGACGATGAACGCGACCTCGGTGCCCTCGAGCAGCACGGCCTTGTAGGCGACCGCGGTGCCGATCCAGTCCCATTCCGTCTTGCGCAGGCCCTGCGCCCGGAGCTCAGCGAGCTCGCGCTGGTAGATGAGCTCTTCGTCGTGCAGCGCGACGATGCCGGCGAACCGGAGGATCGCCTTGCGCAGCCAGCGCATGCCGAACAGCAGCAGGAGCGCCCCGACGATGCCCTTCAGGAGATGCTCCGGCACGACCGTCACCAGCGTGACACCCAGGAGCGCAATGATGATGGCGAGCGTCACCACCGCGCCGAGCGTCCCAAGCAGAGGCGCGCGCCAGCCACGGGTCACGCCGACGGCGAGGACGATGGTCGTCGCCTCGACGAACTCGACGGCGCTGGCGATGAAGGCGGGCGTCGCGGCGATCGCGAGATTGGCGAGATCCATGCGCGTGCCTCCCGTCCCGACCGAACGATGTGATTAGTAGCAGATATTACACGAAACGTACGTTACTGCTCAGGAGGCGGACGGCAGGGCGCGCGGCTTGGGCCGGCCGGCCTCCTTCGCTCTCACCCTCGGGGCACGGCCCTCGCCGGTGCCGCGCGCCTGCTGGGCGAACACCCGAGCCTCGAACTCCTCGAGCATCTGGCGGCAACGCCGGACCCAGCCTTCGGCGTCGCGTCGCTTCGGTGCGCCGAACCAATCCCGCTGGCGGACCTGTTCGAGCCAGTTCACGATCTTCTCGTACTCGGCGCGGATCTCTTCGGCTTCCTCGTACGTGAAGTTCTTGCGGAAGGTCTCGAACTCGATCTCCTTCTGGAAGTTGACCTCGCAGTTCTCGACGATCTCCTCATAGTGGCGGCTGGTCTGGTCATTGAACTGCGAGATGAGCTTGCGCTCCTCATCCGGTGACTGACGGTCGAGCGGCATGAGGTGGTACTCGCCGGCCGAGGCGGTGATGCGACCGAGTACGGGGTCGAGGTCCGCGCGGACGGCGGCGGTGTCGGGGAACACGCAGACGGATTGCTGGAGGTAGATCGCGCCGATCTTCTTCAGCTGTCGCCAGACCGCGACCCGCCCCGCGGTCGGAGTGGGCGGCATTCGATAGACGAGCACGACGAAACCGAACTTTGCTCGCCCGGCCCCGGCCTTCCTGCCTATGCGCTTCGCGGTCTTCCGGACGGCGCTCATCGGCAGGGAGTGTAGCGTCGTTTGACGGATGCGGCTGTTGACGCGTAACGTCCACTGCAGGTAACAGGTGTGACTAGAAGCGGAGCGCGCCCGTGAACGGCCTCACCCGCCGCGAGCTCCTCCGCGCCGTCGCGGCGGCAGGGGCGGGCGCCGCGCTTGGGGCGGCCTGCGAGCCTGGGGCCGCGCCCGCGGGCGGCAGCCCGCCCGTGACCGGCGGCGCGGCCGGCCCCGACACCGTCGTGACGAGCGGCGTCGCCGACGTGCAGACCCTGAACCCGATCCTGTCGAACGACGGATCCTCGCAGGTCGCCTGGGAGCTGATGTTCGAGTCGCTCGTCGTGCCCGACCCGAAGACCGGGAATCCCGCACCCTGGCTGGCGGAGCGTTGGGATCAGAGCTCCGACGGCCTCACCTACACGTTCAAGCTCCGCTCGAACGTGACCTGGCACGATGGGCGGCCGTTCACCGCCGACGACGTGAAGTTCACCTTCGACGCCATCCTCGACCCGAAGGTGCAGACCGCGCTGCGCAGCAGGCTCGACGCGGTCGCGTCGACCGACGCGCCGGACCCGCTCACGTTCCGGATGCGACTCAAGGGGAGCTCGTGCCCAACGCTCATCAACGCGATGGTCACTCCGATCGTCCCGAAGCACCTCCTCGCCGGCTCGTCCGACTTCAACAAGGACGCATTCGGCACCAGCAGGCCGGTCGGCACCGGCCCGTTCACGTTCGTCGAGTGGGTCAAAGACGATCACGTCACGCTGACCGCGAACCCGAGCTACTGGCACGGCAAGGCGAAGATCGGCCGCTGGATCCGCAAGGTCGTGAAGGACAACACCGTCGCGGCCGCCCAGCTCCGATCCGGCGAGCTCGACTGGGCGATCGTCCAGCCGGAGAGCTTCGACGACCTGAAGGCTGAGGCGCGGCTGAACGTGCTGCGGTACGGGAACTCGACGATCAACTACATCGCCTACAACCTGGACCGCCCGCTCTTCCAAGACAAGCGGATCCGCCAGGCGCTCACCTACGCCCTGGACCGCGCATCGATCATCAAGACCCTCTTCAACGGCCAGGGCGAAGTGCTCCATTCGCCGATCCTCACGTTCTCGTGGGCGTACGACCCGAACGTGAGGCAATACCCGTTCGATCCCGAGCGCGCGAAGCAGCTGCTGGCCGAGGCCGGATGGACGGCCGGGGCCGGCGGCGCGCTGCAGAAGGCCGGCGTCCCGCTCCGCTTCGCGATCGCGACCAACGCCGGCAACAAGGCCCGCGAAGGCGTGCTCACGATCGCCCAGGACCAGTGGCGGAAGGTCGGCGCCGACGCGCAGCAGCAGCTCCTCCAGCTGAATGCCCTGAACGAGAAGCTGCAGCGCACGCATGACTTCGATGCCGTCGTCGGCCAGCTCGTGCCCGGCGTCGATCCCGACCAGACGTCGTTCTGGTCCTCGAAGGAATATCCGGGCGGCCAGAACTTCGGCCACTACAGCAGTCCCGCCGCCGACGCGCTCCTCGAGCAGGGCCGGACGCTGGCCGGCTGCGACCAGACCGCGCGCAAGGCGATCTACGATCGCCTGCAGGCGACGCTCATGGATGACCTGCCGGTGACGCTCCTGTACCAGCCGGTGACGCTCATCGCGCACGATCGCCGGCTGCGCGGCATCGCTCCGACCGTTTACGCGCGTCCGCAGTGGAACCTCGCGGAGTGGAGCTGGGGCGCGTAGGCGCTGGAGGGCGCGACGACCCGATACGCCGCGCGGCGACTCATGCAGGCGATCCCGACGGTCTTCGGGGCGACGCTCCTGGGCTTCGCGCTCATCCATCTCGCGCCGGGCGACCCCATCCGTTTCTTCGCCGGCAACGCCGGGAGCCTGCCTCCGGATGAGCTCGAGCGGCTGCGCCACCTCTACGGCCTCGATCAGCCGATGCCGCAGCAGTACCTCGCCTGGCTCGCGCAGCTCGCGCGATTCGATTTCGGCACCTCGTTCACGAGCCATCAGCCCGTCCTGAGACTCATCCTCGAACGGCTTCCGGCCACGCTGACCTTGGCGCTGACGGCGCTCGCGCTCGGCACGGCGCTCGGCGTGCTGGCCGGCGTGCTGCCCGGCCTTCGCCCCGGCGGTGCCGCGGACGCGATCACACGGGTCGTCGCCGTCCTCGGGAACGCGGTGCCGGCGTTCTGGTTCGGGCTCATCTTCATCCTGGCGTTCTCCGTGAGCTGGCACGTGTTCCCCTCGGGCGGGATGACCACGATCGGGCGTGCCGGATTCGACCCGCTCGATCGCCTGTGGCACCTCATACCGCCGGCGCTCGTCCTCTCGCTGCACGGGATCGCCGAGATCTCGCGATTCGTGCGCACGCAGACGCTCGAGGTCGTCCGCCAGGACTACGTCCGGACCGCGCACGCGAAGGGCCTGGGAGCGGGCGTCATCGCTCGGCGGCACGTGCTCCGAAACGCGCTCATGCCGCTGGTCACCATCCTTGGTGGCTCGCTGCCGACGCTCTTCGCGGGCGCGGTCGTCGTCGAGTCGGTCTTCTCGTGGCCGGGCATGGGACGCATGGCGGTCGACGCCGCGTTCGCGCTCGACTACCCGGTGTTGATGGGCCTGCTGCTCCTCCTCTCGGTGTTCGTCGTGATCGGGAACCTGCTCTCGGATCTCGCCTACGGGGTGGTCGACCCACGGATCAAGCTCGCATGAGCGTCCCGGCGGAGCTCTCGCGGATCGCGGTGCCTCCCGCGTTGGGCGCGAGCGCGGAACCGGCGTCGCGCGGCCTCTGGCGGGACGCGCTCGCGCGCCTCTCGCGCGACCGGCTCACCATCGCCGCCGCGGCGATCGTCGCGGTCTGCGTCGTGCTCGCGCTGCTCGCCGACATCATCGCGTCGACGCTCGGCGTCTCGGCGACGCAGGTCGATCTGCCGCACCGGTTCCAGGGGCCCTCGAGCGCGCACTGGCTCGGGACCGACGAGTTCGGCCGCGACCAGCTCGCCCGGCTCCTCCAGGGCGCGCGCGTGTCCCTTGGTGTCGCGAGCTCCGCCGCGCTGATCAATCTCGTGCTCGGCGTCAGCCTCGGGACGACCGCGGCGATGTACGGGGGCATCGCCGACGACGTGTTCACGTGGCTCGTGAACACGATGCGATCCATCCCGAGCCTCTTCCTGCTCCTCATCATCGCCGCGCTGTTCCGCGTCGGACCGGCCGGCCTCGCGGTCATCATCGGCCTCACCAGCTGGATGGGCCCGGCCCGCCTGGTCCGCGGGCAGGCGCTCGAGACGAAAGCGTCCGAGTACATCACCTCGGCGCGCGCGGTCGGCGCGCCGGAGCTCCGGATCATGCTGCGCCACGTGCTCCCGAACCTCGTCCCGATCATCTCGGTGCTGGTCGGGATCGATGTCGGGCAGGCGATCCTCCGGGAGTCGGCGCTCAGCTACCTCGGCCTGGGCGTCCAGCCACCGGACGCGAGCTGGGGGAACATGCTCACGAACGCGCAGGCATACTTCTCGCGCGGTCCGTGGCTCGTCATCGCGCCGGGCGCGGCGATCACGCTCATCGTGTGGTGCCTCTACGCCATCGGCGACGGACTCCGGGACGCGCTCGACCCGCGCCTCGCGCCGTGAGCAGGGGAGGAAATGCCGAGCGCCGAGCACAGCGTCATGATCGCGCGGCCGGTCTCGGACGTGTACGCGTACGTCCTGGATGGCGAGAACGCCCAGAGCTGGCGACCCGGGGTGAGCGACGTCCGGCGCCTCACGCCCGGCCCCGACCGGGTGGGCACCCGCTACGCGCAGGGGATGAAGGGCGGCCCGGGCGGCCGCATCGACGCTGACTACGAGATCACCGAGCTGGTCCCCGATCGGCTCATCGCGTTCAAGGTCGTCGCCGGCCCGGCGCATCCGACGGGCCGTTACGACTTCACCGCGACGGCCGCCGGAACGAATCTCCGCTTCAGCCTGAGCTTCGAGCCGAAGGGCATCCGCGAGCGGTTGCTGTCGCCGATGGTCGCCCGGACGATGCCGAAAGAGGTCGCGACGATCGACGACCTGAAACGGGTGCTCGAGTCGCCGTCGCGGCCCTGAAGGCGGCGGCCTCGCGTGGGTGAGCGCGATCGCGGGCCGAGCGTTCCGCGCAGCGACTTGAGCGAGACCGAGCGCGTGCGCGGGATCTACCAGAAGATGGCCCCGGGCTACGACCGGCAGCTCGACTTCGCCGACCGGTTCTTCTTCGGCGAAGGTCGGGCGTGGGTCTGCTCGCAGGCGAGCGGAGACGTGCTCGAGCTCGGCGTCGGCACCGGCCGCAACCTGTCCTTCTATCCGCCCGATGTGCGCCTCACGGCGATCGACCTCAGCCC
>WNGF01005353.1_pt1 | contig 31724 bp, 24 predicted proteins | sample 5400641 | NCBI WGS metagenome assembly WNGF01 (sample SAMN13153371, study PRJNA577476) | soil metagenome | isolation source: 80 cm soil or saprolite under grassland replicate 2 | place: USA:California | collected 2016-06-15 | reverse complement strand
GGGATCTCCGCCCCTACGCTGGCCGCCGGCTCCCCGGCCGGCGGTGTCGTCGGCTGCCGCACCTTCTTCCTCATATCGGCCTCCTTGGTCACCACCATGATTAGTCAAACCGGTGTCCAAAGAAACCGGGTCCGATATACACCCAACCACCCTGGGCGCCAGTCGTCGTGCGGTAGATACCCGAGCCCTTCTCCCGCACGAGCGCGTGGAGCTTGTCCGGCACGTTGGGATCGATCGCGAGGCCGTGCACGTCGAGGCCTCCGAAGCCTCTGTTGGCCACCTTCCAGGTCTTCCCGCCATCGGTCGTCTTCAGCACGCCGGCCTCGTGCGTGCCGACGTACAGCACCTCGGCCTCGCCGGGATGGCCCGCGATCGCCATGACGTCGGGCCCGTGGTCGTGAGCGGGGAGCAGGATCGCCTTGGCCCACGTCCGACCGCTGTCCTCGCTCCGGTAGAGCCCCGCGTGGGCGCCGAGCCAGAGTGCCCGGCCGGCGGCATCGAACGTGAGCGCGTGCACGTGCTCAAAGACGGGCTGCAAAGCGCCAGGCTCCGCGCCTGCCGCAGCCCGCGCGGTCAGGAGGACGACGGCGAGCGCGAGCGGCCCGGCCCTACGCACGGCGATCCTCCTTGCTTCGCTCTGCCTCAGGCAGGCCGGGCTTGTGCTGCATGCTGGCCATGCTGCGCATCATGAAGTACATGCCGAGCGGGCAGGCGAGGAGCCCGAGCACGCTCAGCAGCGACCCCCCAGCCGCCGCCCATCCCCCGCTCCAGATCAGCGGGATCGCGAGCAGGAGCAGCACGGGCGCGCCCCAGCAGGCGGCGCGCTTCAGGGCGTCGCGCCAGCTCCCTTGACCTGCCGGTGGAAGGGCACGGGCCGTCCCACCTGTCGCCGCGGGGCGAGCGTCTCCATCCTCACGGCGGGCCGCGGCACGGATCCGCGCCGCACGCACCCCGGCCGCGAACTCGTCGGCATGGCCTTTGGAGCAGAACCGTTCGCCGAAGCGGTGGGGCGCGGCAACCTCCTCGGCGATACGACAACCGCAGTACCCACAATGCGACGGCGCAGCGGGCAGTCCCGTCTCCATGGCGCTCATCTCAGTAGGCCGAATGGGCGCCGCCGGGCTGCGTCATGCTGCCCCCCCATCAGGACTCTCATCATCACGGTGCTCATAGAAACTCCTCCGTCCCTGACGCCCGCCGGCGGCCTCGGACACGGGCCCCCAGGCGCACCGCCAGCGCGTCAGGCGGTCAGTTAGTCAGGCGATCAGTTAATTAGCTGTCGAGCTTTACGGAGATGGAGCTAGGCGGCGGGAGGAGAGCGCGAAGCGAGCGGTGCGAGCAACCACCACACCAGGCCGACGTGTGGCAGGTCGACCGCTGAAGTGTTGGCCCGGGGCGGCGCAAGGTCGGCCACGACGGCAGCCGGGATGGCGAGGAGGTCTGCTATTCGTCCTGATGGCGCTGGCATCGGGAGGCACCGACTGGCTATGACCTGCTGGTCGCAACTCGGCCCGGAGCAGTCCTGGCCGTCCGCTATAGCCATCGCCGGACCCGCCAGACCGCCAAGGCACACGAGCGCGCCCACCGCGATCAGGACGATGACAATCACGCGCCTCCAAACCAGAGCTTGACCGCTTACGCCAACCATGGCGATGAGCATACGCCGCCTGGCAAGTGGTTGCAAATCCGGGGAGTGTCTCAGCGCCGGCCGGGTCCGGGCGGTTTGAGCGTGGGCCGTGCGCCCTGCTCCCCGCGCACCCCTTCCCACATCGCCAGTGCCCAGAAGACCAGCGGCACCAGCAGGAGAGGCTGCAGGACCACGAGGACGCCCACACCCAACAGTGGAATGAGCGGATGGCCAAGCGCGTACCCCCAGCGTCCGAAGCCGATCATGAGCCGCTCGACCCCCACGTGGACGACGACGGCCGCCAGCAGGATGAGCGCGTAGCGGGCGAAGCGCGGCGGCGCGAACCAGCATGGGGCTCCGAAGAGCCTCACGCCCAGCGCGTAGAGGAGGATCAGGATGACCATGTCGCCCAGCGTCGCGATCGCGCATGCGAGCGTCGCCGCCGCCCAGTCCTTGGACATGCCGGTGAACGCCGGCGCCTGGAACATCTCCCACGCGAAATACGGGAGCAGGGCGACCGCCATGAGTCTGCCAGCGGGCCCGATCACGCTCCTGGCTCCTGGCCGCACGCTGTCTGCCGGAACTCAGTGGCGTCCGACAGGGCGCCCAACACTCAGCACGGCATCGAAGAAGAGCTTCGGCCGCCCCCAAAGCGAATTGAAGAAAATTGCCGTGACACTCACCGCCATCGCCGTCATGGCCCACACGGGATGGATGGGCCCGCCGCCGACAACTTCGCTCAAGGGGCGCACCCGAAGTATATCCAGGCGCAGCTCGCCCACGCCACGATCCAGACGACGCTCGACCGCTACGGGCATCTCATGCCCGGATGCGCACGCGGCGGAGGCGCGGAAGCTCGACCGGCTGGTGCTCGGCGAGAACGCTCACAACGCTGGGGCACGCGTGGCCGCTAACGCAGTGCAGCGGGTGCAAAATGGGTGCAGAGACGACGAAGGGGCCAGGGAGAACTCTCGCTAACCCCTCGTCTCTTCGGTGGTTGCGGAGGCTGGATTTGAACCGACGACCTTTGGATTATGAGCCCTTCCCGATTTTTGACACCGACGCGATCGCAATCTCCTGCCTCGTCGACGAAGCCCGCGAGGTCGGCTACTGTGTGGCGGCGGCTCCCTGGCGTTGACTCCCAGCCTGGGGGAAAGAGGATGGAGTGCCATGGCATATTGGCTCCTGAAGTCCGAGCCTGACGATTGGTCGTGGGCCGAGCAGGTCGCGAAAGGGCGTGACGGGGCGGAGTGGACAGGCATCCGCAACTTCTCGGCCCAGAACCACCTGCGCGCCATGAAGAAGGGCGAGCGGGCGTTCTTGTACCACACAGGCAAGGAGCGCGCGATCGTTGGCATCGTCAGGGTGATCGCGGAGGCGCATCCGGATTCGACCGACTCCGCCTGGCGCGCCGTCAACGTCGCCGCGGTGCAAAAGCTGCCGACACCGGTCAGCCTCGACCGGATCAAGGCGGACCAACGCCTCACCGGCATGGTGCTGGTCAGGCTCCCGCGCCTGTCGGTCCAGCCAGTTGCGGAGGCCGAGTGGCGCATCGTCTGCCAGATGGGGGGACTCGGCTGAACCACCCCGGCCGACCGGCTCAGTCACTCGGCAGCCGCATGGCCGTCGACCGTCAGCCCGCCGGAGTGATCGGCGTGGAGGCGGGTCAGCAGCGACGGCTCTTTCAAGGAAGTCGGCGCCGCCGAACCAATTCCTGGGTGATTTCTGGGAAAACGAAAGGGATTAGCGGCTCCTGCGTCCGCTAACCCCTAGCCGTCAATGGTTGCGAGAGCTGGATTTGAACCAGCGACCTTTGGGTTATGAGGGGAAATTCAGTTATCACAGCAACCAAGACGAACCGACTCGAACCAACGAAGACGCACCTTTACTGAACGGCATCACTGTCGCCTTTTGGCTCATTTCGGTCGCTGTCCTTCATAGTTGTTTCATAGGCTTCGACCGCCCCCGCGCCCGCTGACTAAGACTCACTTCCAACGTTTAGCATCGAACCCCGTCACGACGCGCGGGCTGGCGTCGTCCGAGCCGTCGAATCCACTAATTTATGATGTTGTCAGAAGCCAGCGCCCTTGGCTCCTTACGTCCTCCTCAACCTTGTTCGCAACCGGACGGTTATGAACAGCAAGGACGGGTCTTGAACGGGATTCGAACCCGTGTTTCAGTCACGATCACGTTTTCGCCAGCAGTATCACCGGGTTCTTGGCCGCATAATCCGTCGAAGTCCGACGCGACTAAAACATGCAAGGCAAGGTTCCCTGAAACATTGCTCGGCCGGCTGTCATCGTCGAGAAGCGGCGCCGTCGCGGCGTCGACGCCGCCGTTGCGGCGACGGGCGCCCCCACCGAGCATGCAACATCGTCAGGAACTCTCGCGCTGAAGGCGTGAGTGCGGCCTCTCGATGCCGGATGATCGAGATCGTCCGCCACACGTTCCACCCGCGAAGCCGAACGAGGGCGAGGGAGCCGTCCCGAAGCTCATCTTCGACGGAGAACCGGCTACAGCCGGCCACGCCATGGCCGCGAGCCACCGCCAGCTTCACGGCTTCCCAAGACGGCAGGTCAAGGCGGCGGCTCGGGGTAATGCCTGAGTCGGCCCAGAACGCCTCGACGGCAACTCGGGTTGCCGAGCCCTCCCCCGCCGAGATCCACGTCGCCGCTTCCGCGTCCCGCCGCGACATCCGCTGGCGGGCGAGCTGGGGAGGACCCACCAGCACGATCTCATCCTCGACGAGGGCCTCCGCCTCGATCTCGGGCGCTGCCGCGAAACCGCCGACCACCCCGAGCTCGGCGCGATGGGAGCGCAGCGCGTCCATCGTTTGCGCCGACGCCCCGGGCACGATGCTCACGCGCACGTCGGGATGGGCACGCTGGAACGTTACGACGACCTCCGGCAAGAGGTACGTGGCGGGGACGCCCGACGCCACGATCGTCAGCGACCCGGTGACCCGCTGACCGAACTCGCCGACGCCCCGGACGGCTTGGGCGAGAAGCGCTTGGGCGCGGAGCACGTGATTGGCGAGGAACTTCCCGGCAGGAGTTAGCTCGCCGCCTCGCGGTCGCCGCTCGACCAGCTTCACCCCGGCCTCCCGCTCCACGTCGGCGATGTGCTTGGAGACGGCCGGCTGACTGATACGCAGTTCCCGAGCGGCCGCCGAGAACGACTGGCACCGCGCGAACGCCGCGAACGCCCGCAGCCGTGCCTCCAGCTCCATAACCCGAGATTATACCGACATCGTCTCTTATGTATTTCAGTTCTGCCAGCCGGAGACCTAGTGTCTGGCTCAACGGGCCGCGAAGGACTTTTGCCAGTTCAACGCCACGAGGGAGGGCAGACATGGACCCACATTGGGCATCCAGAACTGAGATGAGAGGCAGGCGGCAGACACACTTCTCAAGTCTGACGCTGATCTCGTTGGCCGTCTCGTTCGCGGTCGGCGCCTGCGCCCCGACAGTGCCCGGCTCCGGCGTTCAGGGGAAGGCCGGAGGCATCAGCCCGAGCTGGTCAACCTCGGCGTATCAAAGCCAGGATCGCGCCGACGCGTGGCACTTCGCCTATGCCGTGCAGAGCTGGGCCGCGGAGCAGAGTGGCCACGTGGTGATGATTCCCGCCCGCTACACGATCGTTGCCGACCGGGCATTCTTCGCCGAGGAATTCAGCCACATCCCCCTGCGGGCGTTGCGAGGCGTCCGCGCTGACGACCCGAACCAGGTCGTCGTTCTCAAGCACCTGTGGACGACGCACGCGTCGTCGTGGGACTACGACACCGACATCAAGTTCGTCCTGTTCGGTCCAGGCTTCATCAAGGAAGGCGCGAAGCTCGAGAAGACGACGCTGCAGAATATCACCCCGACGTACGCTCGCATGATCGGCACCAATCCCCCCAAGGGCTCCATGGGTCGCGTGATGCTGGAGGCGCTCGTGCCGACGTCGAAGCGACCCAAGGTCATCCTCACCATCGTGATGGACGGTGGCGGGCGGTCGCTCTACGAGGCGTGGCCGGATGCCTGGCCCGTCATCAAGGGGCTCGCGGCCCGGGGCGTCGAATACACGGACGCGAAGGTCACGCAGCTCGAAACCGCGACGGCCGTGTCCCACGTCGCGATTGGGACGGGAGGCTATCCATTCACGACTCGCATCGTGGGGAACGAGATCTACGACCCGGCAAAGAAGCAGGTGACCCAGTCGTTCCCGGACTTCTCACCGGAGTTCATCAAGGCGCCCACGCTGGCCGACGAGTACGGCGTCAGCGCCAATCCCAAGCCGGTCGTCATCGGCACGAGCTTTCAGGACCGGGCGGCAATGGGCATGGTCGGTCACGGGGCGGCGCATCACCCCGGCAACAAGAGCCACATCGTCGTCCTCTTCGCCCAGCCGAAGAATCCGGCGTGGAAGGAGCAGTTCCCGGGGGGAGATCAGGAGCACCGGCTGATGACGAACATCGACCTCTACACTTTCCCGGCGTATCTCCGCGGCCGGAGCCCGATGCCGTACGTCAAGGAGCTGACCGGCGGCAGCGGCATCTGGATGGGGCACAAGATCGACGACAGCTCGAACGTCCGCTTCACGCCCGCCTACGTCGACTTCGAGTGCGACAACATGCTGATGATGATGGATCGTGAGCCCATCGATCGGTCCGACGTGACCGCGCTCGTCTACATGAGCATGAAGCCGACGGACTACGCCGCGCACCGCTGGGGCCTCGAAAGCCTCGAGGCGCGGGAAGCGCTCCGGGCGCAGGACGCCTGCGTCGGCAAGCTGGTCCAGAAGCTGAATGCTCGGGTTGGCGAGGGGAACTACGTGGTCACGATCACCGCCGATCACGGGATGATGCCGATGCCGGAGGTGACGAACGGTCACCGGCTCTCACTGCGGACCCTGCTCGAAATGATCGACAAGAAGTTCGGAGCCAAGATCAGTCTCGGCGGCGGGTTCATCAACCTCTGGTTCGATCAGGCGAAGATGAAGGAGATCGGCGTCACGAATCAGGACATCGCGGCATACCTTCGCTCATTGACGGCCGGCGAGTACTACGGTCCGCGCGAAAAGTGGCCTACCTACCTCGCCTACCGGCCAGACGACCGCCTCTTCTTCAACGCCTACACGTATGAGCAGGTCGAGACGTTCGTGAAGGCGAATCCGAGACGCTGGATGGCAAACCCCTACGCGGGAGAGGGCACCGCCGTCACCCTCGAGCACGACCTCGAACGGCTGTATGCAACCGGATCGGGCATGGACTATCTCGCGTATGGCACCCATGGCGGCGGGGAACTGCCGCGCATCGACGGCACCCGCTATTTCTATCGAGACGGCTCGGAGCTGGAGGAGGAACGCGAGACGTTCGAGGAGTTGATGCACCACTGAGCGCCCGCATCCCTTGCCCCAGGGGAGCTAAACTTCGGGGCGAAAACCGCCACAGACAGAACCACCGTGGTGGCCCCAACGGGATTCGAACCCGTGTTTCGTCGCGGTCACGTTTTCGCCAGCACTATCACATGGTTCTCGGCAGGAGACGATGTCCAAAGGCGACGCGACTAAAACATGCCCCTAGCCCCGTCGCAGGAGCCGAGCTGCCCGGGCCACGGCGGCGAGCTTCGCCTAGGCAACCGCCGCGCTCGCCGCAGGCCCGGTACTCCTTGCCGACCACCACGCCATAGAATCTCCGTCCCCGTAGCGAGCCAATCTTCGCCTCGAGTCTCCTGAACGTGCTCGGAGATCGGCCGCCCCGCCGCTCCCGCCACATACATCACCGCGATGCCCTCCGCGGCCACGACGGTATCTTCGGTCATGTGGTCGTTCCATTAAGTTGACTCTGCCTCCTGCGCAGTGCCCAGATACAGACCAAGCCCACACTGGTCAGCAAGATCGTCGCCGGCTCAGGGGCTGCTACCGCGGAAACAGTGTTGACTATCCCGGAGGCGAAGGCGGCATCAGCCGGCAGAGCCTGTCCGGTGAGGTCATATACGTACGAAAATAGTGGGAGAGTCCCACTCAGTCCAACCGAACTTCCCAGCGCAGAACCCTCGAGCAAAGACCTGACTTGCATGGCCGTGATCGGTGACGTGGTGTCAGCGAAGAAGAACTGCAGGTGAGGATTTTCGGCAAAGCTGACAATGGCCTGAAGACCTCCTGCGATGGCTTGGAGATCAATAGTTGCGAGGGGCTGGTCCAGATTAGGGGCCGTCAAGACGAACGTGGACTCCGCCGTGTCGATAGGAGGCCTCGATACGAAAATCTCGCTGCCTGCGTCGAGCGATACCGTTTGTGCAAACAGTCCGGGACTCTCAACTACCTGTGGGTCGGCTCCTTGCGCAACTCCGCCGGATGGTCTGGAAAACGTCAGCAGACCACCACTACTACTTGCCGTGACCCTAAGCGCGTAGCACGCTAACGAGCCTGGGCACGTGCCTGGTGTCCCTCCAGCGGTCCAGGTGATCTCCGACTTCGCTGTCGCCTTCACATCTCCGATCTCCAACTCGGCGTCCACAACATCGCTGCCTGATGACCTGTAGGAGACTGTTAGCCTGGTTGAGTCGTTGTCTGTTATGCCAACGCGGGCCCTATTGTGGCCGAGGCTCCACATTCCGCTACTCACCGTCCCTGACTCCTTTGCCGCCGCGTCCTCGTTGAACAGATAAAGGGTCGCGGCTCTAACTTCCAGCGCAATTGCGGGTGACGCCGTGGCCATAATTAGCATGGAAACCAAGAGCGCGCCTGCAGGTCGATACATGGTTCCCTCCCTTCGGGCGGTGATCCCTCGGCGCCGGCCGAGCGCCCGATCGCCGGGAAGAGTATAGGAGCTACAAAGGGCCGGTTGACGGAACGCCCAATCAGCCGGCGGACCGGTACTGTTGGTCCATAGGAATGTCACCCCTTAACTGTTCAGCAAGAATGTCACCCCATGCGGACATGGGAGACATTCACGTCGAGAACGCGCCCCATGACGTGGATGACCTGCCCCTGCGCGCGCGCCGATCTACCCGGAACATGACCAGGTCGGTGATCGCAGCCGGGGGCCTATCCACAGGATAGAACGGTCCGAGGATCTGATTGGGCGTCCGCTTCTCGGCCCCAACAGGGTTCCACGACCCGGCGAGAGCGAGCGCATTCGCCCCGAGCAACTAGTGGCCTCCTCCGGCGGGTCCGTGTCCTTTGACGACCTCGGCAGCACGGGCCGCGGGCGGCGTGTTGCGGCTCCTGCCGATCTTGATTTGCCCGTCGATCAGCACCATGGAAATGCCGAAGAGGTCGCCGGCCCGGAGCGCCTCGAGCGCGGTCTTCCCCACGGAACCGATCGGCGCGTCAACGATGCACAGGTCCGCCTCGCGGCCGGGCTCGATCACGCCAACCGGGAGTCCGTACACGCGCGCGGTATTGCCCGTCGCCATACAGATGGCCGCTTCGGGACTCACGTCCCCAAGTGAGGCCAGGTGCGCAATGACCCTGAGAATGCCGAGCGGCACGACACCCGTCCCGGACGGCGCGTCGTTGCCGATGATGATGCGGTGCAGCGCCTTGGCCTCCCGGGCGCGCTCGAGGGCGTGCAGCGCGGTCTTGCCGTTGCCGCAGTGGACGATCTCGAGCGCCATCTGCGTGGCCACGAGCGAGTCGATCTCCCTTTCACTCATCGACGTCGTGCCGCCGTTGATGTGGCCGACCACGTGCGGGTCGGTCTCGAGGACGACCTCGGCGCTGATCGGATTGCTTCCTGCGATGGAGGGGCCGCCGGTGTGGATGGTCACGATCATCCCGTGCTTCTTGGCCCAGCGGACCATGGGCGCGGCGTCCTTGCCGGTCCTGACCGAGCCGAGCCCGATCTCGCCCACAAGCTTGACCCCGTGCCGAGCCATTTCGGCGAAGTCCTCCTCGACCAGGCCGAGTTCGAGGATCGGCGCTCCACCGTGGACCTTGACGCCGGCGGGGCGCAGGTTCGTGTAGGCCTTTGCGGCGACGACGGCGAGCGCTTTCAGCCCAACGATGTCCTTGGGACGTCCGGGCAGGTGAACTTCACCCGCCGAGATCATCGTCGTGAGCCCGCCGTTGAGCCCGGACTCGATGAAGTCCATGGTCCGCTGGCGCGGCGTGAAGTCGCCGAAGACGGGATGGCAGTGGGAATCGATCAAGCCGGGGATGACGGCGCTTCCCCTGGCGTCTATGATCGTATCGGCGTCGACGTCGAGACCGCGGCCCACGGCGACGATCTTGCCGTCGGCGATCGCGATGCCGTCGCCGTCCAGCAGAGGCCGGGAGATGTCTCCCGAGGCGATCAGCCCCACATTCCTTATGAGCGTCTTCATCGAACCCCCTCACCTTACCCTCTCCCCAAGGGGGAGAGGGAGTCGTCTCACACTGTGAGATACGCGCGACGGGCGACCTCGTCTTCGAGCAGTTGCGCCATGGCGCCCTCCCACCGGATCTGCCCCTTCTCGATGATGTAGGCCCGATCGGCCAGCCGCGCCGCGAACTTGAGATTCTGCTCGGAAAGCAGAATGGTCAAGCCCTCACGCTTCAACGCCGCGATCTGCTGGCCGAGCGCCTGGACGATCACGGGCGCGAGCCCCTCGGAGGGCTCGTCCAGGAGCAGGATGCGCGGGTTGCCCATCAGCGTGCGCGCCACGGTCAGCATCTGCTGCTCCCCGCCTGAGAGGCTTCCCCCCCGACGGCGCGCCAGCTGGGCCAGCTTCGGGAAGTACTCGTAGACGCGCGAGGCGCCCCAGCCGCTGCCGCCCTTGGCGCCCACGAGCAGATTTTCCTCCACGGTCAGATCACTGAAGATGCGCCGGTCCTCCGGCACCCAGCCGATGCCGAGCTTGCTGATCTCGTGGGTGGGGAGCGCTGTGATGTCCCGCTCGTCGAGGCGGATCGAGCCTCCCGTCACCTCGACGAGCCCCACGATGGCCTTGAGCGTGGTGGACTTGCCGGCGCCGTTGCGGCCCAGCACGGAGACCACTTCGCCCTCGCGCGCCTCGATCGTGACGCCGTGAAGGACGCGCGAGAGCCCATACGCCGCCTCCACGCTGTCAAGGCGCAGCATGATCATGTCCCCGTGACGAACTGTGGGCGAGAAAGACGCAGACGGAAGGCCTAGGCGGGGCCGGAGCGCCCGACGACCCGGACCTCCAGATGGAGCAGGCGACGGTCCACCCTGCCGAAATCCTCGCGGACCTCGCCGCGAAAGCGCTCGACCTTCTCGTCGAGGGCGCCAAGTCCTTCCGCGACGGTCTTGATGTCGGACTTGAGGTCTTCGGCCACGACGCCGAAGTAGCGACGGGTCTCGGCGGCGCTTTCGTCGACGCGGGCGAGAATCCTCGACTCGAACTGCTCCATCTGGAGTCGCGTCTCCGCTGCGCTCGCCTGGATCTCCTGGCGGAGCTCGGTCCGGACCTGCTCGCCAGAGGCATGAATCTCCTGGCGGAGCTCAGTGCGAACCTCCTCACCCATGGCCTGGATTTCCTGACGGAGGTCGGTGCGGATCTGCTCACCTGTGGCCTGGATCTCCTGGCGGAGGTCGGTGCGGATCTGCTCACCCGTGGCCTGGATTTCCCGGCCGAGATCGGTGCGGATCTGCTCACCCGTAGCGTGCATCTCTTGGCGGAGTCCGGCGCCCATCGCAGACATCTCTTGGCGCAGGTCGCCACCGAGCCGTTCGAGGTCCGACGAGTCCGCGGGCCAGCGCATGCGCCATCCTTCCGCACCTCCCGCGGCGCTGTCAACGGTATCCAGGAAGGTACGCGCGGTGTCACTCGGCCTCTCCCAGATACACCTGCTGGACCTGCGGGTCGGCGCGGACCTCGTCAGGGCGGCCTTCGGCGATGACGCGCCCCTGGTGGAGCACCATGATGCGGTCGGCGACCGAGAAAACCACGTCCATGTCGTGCTCGGTGAAGAGCACCGTCAGGCCCCGGTCTCGCGCGATCCGCTCGGTCAGCGCCATCAGAGCGCCGCGCTCGGCCGGCGCCATGCCGGCCGTGGGCTCGTCCAGCAGCAGCACCGCAGGCGTGTTCGCCAGCGCGACTGCGAGCTCGAGCTTCTTGAGGTCGCCGTAGGCGAGCACTCCGGCCACCCTGCCCGCCTGGGCGGAAAGCCCGACCTGGTCCAGGAGCGCTCGCGCGGCGTCCACGTCCAGCCGGGCAGCGCGCCAGAACAAGGAATAGGTGCGCCGCTCGTGGGAGAAGAGCGCCACCTGTACGTTCTCGAGCGCCGTCAGCGTGGCGAACGTAGCCGTGATCTGGAAGGTGCGGCTCACTCCGCGGCGCCACACCGCGTGCGGGGGCAAACCGGAGAGGCGCTCGCCCTTGAAGCGCACCTCGCCCGCGTCGGCCTTGAGCTGGCCCGTGAGCATGTTGAAGAAGGTCGTCTTCCCCGCCCCGTTGGGGCCGATGAGCGCTCGGATCTCTCCGCGAGGCATGCTCAAATCCACGCCCGCCACGGCCTGGACGCCGCCGAAGGACTTGGCGAGCCCGCGCGTCTCGAGGACGGGCGCGCTCAGGAGCGCCTCCAGTCGAACACGCCGGCGATGCCGCGCGGAAAGACCAGGACCAGTCCGATCAGGATCGCCCCCAGCCCCACCTGCCAGTAGTCGGTGTAGCGGGTGATGACGGTGTCGAGGAGCTTGTAGGCGGCGGCTCCGATCAGCGGGCCTGAAGGAGCGCCGAGCCCGCCCAGCAGCACCATGACCAGCGGCTGAACCGACATGGGCGGCTCGGTGTATACGGGAAAGGCGCTGCCCTTGAGGAAAACGAAGATCGCTCCGGCGAGGCCGGCGAAGAAGGCCGCGACGACGAAGGCCGCCCACTGGAGCGTGCGGATGTTGATCCCGACGGCCTCCGCCCGCCGCGCGTGGTCGCGCACGGCCCGGAGCGCGAGCCCGAAGGGCGAGGCCGCCACGACCCGCAGCAGGACGACACCGGCCCCCGCGAAGACGAGCGCCCAGTAGTAGTAGCGCAGAGGCGACTTGAGCCAGGGCGGCGGCCAGATGGTGAGAACGCCGTTGTCCCCGCCGGTCACGCTGTCCCACTGGTGGACCACGGCGAACACGATCTGGGCGAACGCGAGCGTCAGCATGGCGAAGTAGATGCTCGTGAGCCTCACGCTGAAGTATCCGAAGACGGCGGCGGCAGCGGCGGCGACCACCGGCGCCGCGAGAAAGGCCAGCGGCATCGGCCAGCCCGCCAGCTCGAGCAGCAGCGCCGCGCCGTAGGCGCCGAGGCCGAAGTAGGCTGCGTGACCGAAGGACACCATGCCTCCCAGGCCCATCAGCAGGTGCAGGCTCGCAGCGAAGAGGGCGAAGGCGAAGATCTCTACCGCCATCCAGACCCAGAAGGTCGGCAGCAGGAGTGGCAGCGCCAGCAATATCAGACCGGCTGCGGCAAGCCAGGCCGGATGCCACGGGACGCCGCGTTCCCCGGCGACCGCGCCGCCGGCCGCGCGAAGCTGGATCTCCGGCCGGCCGAGGAGCCCCCACGGCCGGACAATGAGAACCACGGCCATCACGACGAACATGAGGACGATGGAGGCCTTGGGCAGAACCAGAACGCCGTAGGCGTTGAGCACGCCGATCAGGAGAGACGCCAGGAGGGCGCCCCACACCGAGCCCATGCCGCCGATCACCACGACCACGAAAGCCTCGACGATCACGGTCGTGTCCATCACTGTCGTGAGCGCGAGACGGGGTACCTGGAGCGCTCCTCCAAGCCCCGCGAGGAACGAGCCCAGGACGAACACACCCGTGAAGAGGCGCCGCTGATCCACGCCGAGCGCCGCGACCATCTCCCGGTCCTGCGTCGCGGCGCGAATCAGGATGCCCCAGCGCGTCCGGTGGAAGACGAGCCACAGCCCGAGCGCCACGAGCGGACCGAAGACGATGACCGCGAGGTCATAGCTCGGAAAGAGCTGGCCGGCGATGGGCACGGAGCCCGCGAGTCCCGGCGCTGCGGGGCCCGTCTTATTGTCCGAACCCCAGAAGAATCGCACCGCGTCGGCGACGACCAGGACCAGCGCGAAAGTCAGGAGCAGCTGGTAGAGCTCAGGCGCACGGTAGACGCGGCGGAGCAGGAGCATCTCGACGAGCCCGCCGAGCGCGGCGACCAGCAGGGCCGCGAGCAGCGCGGCCGCGTAGAAGGCGCCCGGACCCAGAGGGAGCGTGGCGGCGAGCGAGTACGTGAAATAGGCCGCGAGCATGTAGAAGGAACCGTGGGCGAAATTGACGATGCGGGTGACGCCGAAGATGAGCGACAGCCCCGACGCGATGAGAAAGAGGAACATCGCGTTGGCGAGACCGCTCAGCAGCTGGACGAAGAGGAGAGACATGGGGAACTTCCCCTCGCCCCCGAAGGGGGAGAGGGTAGGGTGAGGGGCGGTCAGATTAGGGGGTCGGACGGAGCTTCTTCACTTCGTCGTCGGACGGCAGCACCTTCTCGCCGGAGATGTACTCGTGGTTGACCATGATCCCGACGCCCCGCGCGGCGTCGAGCTTCGTCGTGCCCACCCACGCGCCCATCGTGGACTGGCCGTCCACTGCGCGGAAGGTGATGGGCCCGATGGGCGTCTCAACCTTGAGACCCTTGAAGGCGGTCACGAGCTTGCCACTGTCGATGCTGCCGGCTTTGCGGATGCCCTCGGCTACGGACTGGTAGGTGACGTACCCGATCAACGAGCCGAGCACCGGCGGCTTGTCGCCGCGCTTCGTGTAGCGGGCGACCCATTCCTGGTGCGCTGGACTCTTGATGTCGTACCACGGATACCCCGTCACGAGCATGCCCTCGGGCGCCTCGAGCTTGAGCGGGTCGATGTACTCGGGTTCGCCGAGGAGGATGCCGACCACGAACATCTTCTGGAAGAGGCCGCGCTTCTGCGCCTCGCGGACGAACGCGAGCCAGTCGCTGCCGAAGAGCGAGACGTAGAGCGCGTCGGGGTTCTGGCTCATGATGGCCGTGACGAGCGGGCCGGGCTCGATCTTCCCGAGTGTCGGCCAGTGCTCGCCCACGACCTGGGCGTCGGGCTTGAGCTCCTTGAGGCGGTCGCGGAATGTCTCCCACGCCCGCTTGCCGTACTCGTAGTTGGGGCCGATGGTCGCCCACTTCACATACTTCATGCGGCCGGCCTTCTCGGCCAGCATCCGCCCCTGCTCGTAGGTGTTGGGGCGGAGGCGCACCGCGTGATCGTGCCCTTTGGCCCAGGTGATCGCTTCCGTCAGCGACTCGGCCACGACGAACATCACCTTGTTCTGCTTGGCCCAGTCGGAGACCGCAAGCCCGACGTTGGAGAGAAAGGTGCCGGCGATGAGGGCGACCTTCTCCGATTCGACCAGCTCCTGGGCGTGCTTCACGGCCTCCGCCGGCTGACCCTTGTCGTCGCGGAAGGCGACCTCGAGCTTTCGCCCGAGCACCCCGCCCTTGGCGTTGATCTCCTCGACCGCCATTTCAACGCCGGCACGGTACGGCCCGGTGAACGGCGCCCCGATCCCGCTGTAGGAATTGATGTCGCCGATCTTGATCGGCGCCTGCGCCCCCGCCGGGGTGACGGCGCCGGGCAAGGCGAGGAGCATCATGATCAGCAGCAATCGTCGTGGATGCATGGCTCTACCTCCCAGTGGTTCGTGTGGCGCTTGAGTAAGGCAATCCGCCGCAAGGTGTCAGATCCAGGTGCCGACGGGCATGATGACCATCCTGCGGCCAACGCGGGCGTCGACGAGCACCTCGACCTCCAGGTGGCCGACGGCAGACCGGATGACGGCCGTCTCGCCGTTCTCGATTCCCGATTCGCGGGCGGTCTCCACGCCGATCCGCACCCAGGCGACTTTCGGATGCTCCTTCTCGAGCATCTGCGAGAGCAGCCACTTCTTGCTGTAGTTCGTCACCAGGGTCAAGGGGAAGTCCGGGACCACGCGCGGCTCGTGACGCAGCGCCGTGATGAACTCGAACCGCCCGGACTTGGTCGGAAAGACGTGGTCTGCGAACGGCACCATGGGCGCCACCGGACATCGCACCGGGCGCTCGAGCACCTGCTCGACGGTCACACCGTGGCGCTCGAGCGGCACGAAGATGCGTTTGAGCCAATCACGCGGCGTGCCCGCCATCTCCGGCCCGATGCCGAGCCGGTCGGCCAGCCGTTGGACGATCCAGAGATCCGACCGCGCCTCGCCCAGCGGCTCGATGACCTGGTTGACGCCGCCGATGATGTTGTGGCCCCACGAGACCAGCATGTCCTCCTCTTCGAGGAACGTGGTCGTGGGCAAGAACACGTGGGCGTAGTCCGTCGTGTCGGTGAGAAACTGGTCCACGACAACCACGAATTCGAGGCCCGCGAGCCCGCGGGCGACCAGGTTGGAGTTCGGCGACTGATTGACCGGGTTGCCGCCGTTGACGAACATCATCCGCACTGGCGGTTGCTGCGCCTCGAGGAGCCCCCGCCCGAGCAGCGGCTCGGGGATAGCGCGGTGCTGCCGGGCGCGGTCGGCCGCCTCGACTGTCTTGTCGAAGTGTCGCTGGGTGTTGTACCCGTGGGAGACGCCGCCGCCGGAGACGCCGATGTGGCCGCACAAAGCGCCGAGCGCGTCCACGCACCGGAAGATCTCGGCGCTGTGCTGGTATTTGTTGAGCCCCCATCCCAGCAGGATCGCGGCAGGCCTCGCGGCCGCATAGCGCCGGGCGAGCCCTCGGATCTCCGGCTCGGTCAGCTCGCACGCGCGGCAGAGGTCCGCCAGCGGGCGGGCATCGAGAAGGGCACGGTACTCCGCGAACCCGTGGGTGTGCTGCTCGACGAACGCGCGGTCCTCGAGTCCTTCCTCCAGGATGACCTTGGCCATGGCCATCGCCACCTCGGCGTCGGTCGCCACCCGCGGCTGGACGTGGCGATCGCAGAAGCCGGCGGACTCGCTCCGCACCGGGTCGATCAGGATCACTTCGCCACCCCGAGCCCGCACCTCCTTGAGGATCGGTACCGTGTGCAGGTTCGTCGCCATCGGGTTGCGGCCCCACAGGAGCACGAGGCGGCTCTTGAGGAAATCCAGCGGGTCGTGCCCGGCCCGCACGCCGAAGTCCAGGGCTTGGCCCGCCCGCGCCGCGCCGCTGCACAGCGAGCCGCTGGTCGTGGTCGCGCCGCCGAGCAGATTCCAGAAGCGCCGGCTCAGCAGCTTGGTGGCGCCCCAGGAGCCTGTCCGCTGATAGTGCATGATGGACAGCGGTCCGAGAGTCTCCGCGTAGTGGCGGATCTTTCCCACGACCTCGTCGAGGGCCTCGTCCCAGCCGATGCGCTCCCAGGCGCCATCCGGCCGGCCATTGCTGCGGCGTAGCGGGTACAGCGCGCGCTCCGGGCTGTACACCCGCTCTGGAAAGCGATACGTCTTGCCGCAGAGGTAGCCCTGAGTGAACTCGTGATCGGGATGGCCCTCGAGCCTCACCACACGGCCGTCCTTGACGTGGGCGACGATGCCACAACCATCCGGGCAGTCGAGAGTACACGAGGTATAGATCACCTTGTCCATCGCGTCTTAGTCCTTCTCATCGCGCTCATGAGCGCCCCGGAACGCCGGAGCGAATCCTGCTCGGGCGGCCCCGCACTCCCTTGCCCGAGAGGGCCGCGGTCTTCCACCACCCGAACTCTCGTCCCGGCCCCCGGCCGGGCGCCGTGACCATCAGGACCTTCGCGTCGACGGTCCCGACGTTCTTGCCCATGTGTGGGACCTCCGCGTTGAAGTAAAGGCAGTCGCCCGCCTTCAACGGGATCCGTTCCTGACCCAGCTGGAAGAGGATTTCGCCCTGGAGCACGAAGGAGAGCTCCTCTCCCTCATGCGCGGTCAACACATGGGCCCGATTGCGGACCGGGAAGGTCAGAATGAAGGCATCCATCCGCTGGCCCAGCCATCCCGCCGCGAGCGGCTGGTAGGTATAGCCTGTGGCCGACACGACGTGGGGCTCCCGGCGTTCGGCCGCCCGGACGAGCACGTGGCTCCTGCTCGTGTCGGCCTCTGGGCCCTCCGTGAACAGGTTCCCCAGCTCGATCCCGACCGTGCGTGTGATGAGAATCAGGTTCGCGATCGAGGTGGAGACCTGGCCCCGCTCGAGCCGCGACAGGAAGGGCTCCGACAGCCCCGTCTTCTCAGCGATCACGCGCAAGGTGAGCCCGCGGGCTCGGCGAGCCTCTCGGAGGCGTGCCGCGACCCGCTCGACCAGGGCATGGGTCTCGTGACTTTCTTTCAAAGCAATCCCGTATTGCCCCCTAGGCAACCACATGGATGTATCGTTGTCAACAGCGGACGGGCGCTTGACAGGGGCGGCGGCCTGTCCCACAGTGGGCGCCACTTCCGACAGGAAGTGCCCGAGACTCAGCGTGTTCAGTGAGTGAATCAGTCAAGGAGGGGTGGCCATGGATACACGCCTTCGAAGCCGTGTCTCAGCCGACGCGACCTGCTCAAGTGGGGCGGCGCGGGCCTGGCCGCCGCGGCCGGGACACCAGTGATCTGGACGCCGGCGCATGCGCAGTCGCCCAAGCGCGGCGGCACGCTCTCACTCCGCCTTTGGGATCCGCCCCACTTCGACCCGCACCTGACCATCTCGTTCAAGACCCACATCCCCTAACACCTTCAGCCACAGTCGGCTGCTCAAACCCAAAGCGGGCCCCGGCGTCGCGCCGGGCACCTTCCCGCTCGAAGGCGACCTGGCCGAGTCCTGGAGCCAGTCGAACGAGACGACGTACGTCAAGAGCAACACGATCCGCGTCCGCTTGGCCACGCTCGGGAGCTTCGGCAAGTGGGCCGTTCGCCGCGACAAGCTGGTCCGCAATCCTCTGGATCAGCTGACGCGCCCGCGTCGCAAAACACGGGTGCCAGCCGTGCCCACGTGGAAGACGGTCGAGACCCTGCTACAGCTGTGTGGAGTACGCGAGCGCGCGATACTTGCGCTCATGGCCTACGGCGGGCTTCGCCGTGGCGAGGTGGCGGCACTCGATGTCGGAGACGTCGCGCCAGATTTTGGACTGCGTCGAGTCAAAGGCAAGGGCGGTCATGAGGTCCCGGTAGTGTTGCCGACGCCGGCTCGTGCCATCCTCCGCGAGTATCTGGCTACCGAGAGAGCGGGCGCCGCCGCTTCGTCGCCGCTCTTCATGGTCACCTACAAGCGGCAGAGTGGCCATCGGGTCGAACGGCGGATCAGTGGGCAGCGGCTCTGGAAGCTCGTCAAGGCACTCGGGACGCGGGCAGGCATCCCTACGCTGCACCCGCACGCCTTTCGGCATGCCTGCGCTGTCGAGCGGCTACGGTCGGACAAAGAATCTGCGGGTCGTACAAGAACACTTGCGGCACGAGGATGTTCAGACGACGACGGGCTACACGAGGATCACGCAGCAGGACGTCCAGCAGGCGTTGGAGACGTTCGACAACGAGGAGGAGTGAAAAAAGGATTCACATCCCTCCCCCCGGGGAACTAAACTTCGGGGCGAAAATCACCACGAAATCGCCGTGGTGGCCCCAACGGGATTCGAACCCGTGTTTCATTCTAAGAGGTTGGCCACATCTCGCAACTCTCGCGATCTTGAAGCGGCGTTGCCACGTATCGCTGCCGCGGAGAGCGATGCTCGGCGAAGGATCGCGGCAGATCCGGCGCCTACGACCAAACTGCATCACGCGAGCGTCTCGTCGAGTTCTTCCCGCAGCAAGGCTGCGGGTCACGATCGATCTACAGTGACTCCCCTTTTGCAGCTTGCCCCTTCAAGAGGAAAGTCCTGGGAAGCTCACCTTCGCCACAAATCTTGAACGATCTGAAGTCTTTGTACCAAGGGCCGTCGGGCGCCTCCGGCTCAGATTCGCGCCACAGTTTCAACTTGTAAAGATCTTCAGCTCGTATGTCGCGATCCGCAACCCGATCGAAGAGATGCTGACGGAGCATCGGTGGAAGATCGGTCCACCGAATCTTGCATCAATCACCAAAGGTCATCCGCGCAAGTTCTTCTTTTAGCTGCTGCCGTTCGACAGAACTCGAAGATTCGGTCAGTCGATTCACGAGCAAGAAGAAACGTTCCTTCTCGGCTTCTTTGGATTGCAGCCCGGCCTCGATCAAATCTACCAGGACGCGGTTGGCGCTGGTCTTCCTGGTCTTGGCCAGGGCCCGCACGCGCTTGGCCATCCCGCTTGGAATCGACACGCTTTGACGAACAGATCTTTCCGTGTGAGCCATGTCGGCTATACTACACCATTTTGCACCACACTGCACCATCCCGCGTATGTGCCCTCGATAGGCAGACCGCTGGGTCCCTAACCCAAGGCGCTTCCAACCCAAAGCGCTCCTGCAAATCACTGTCAGCGCAATGCTTTTCGCGCCCACGACGGCGCTATGAAGGAGGAGGCTGCAAGGCGCGCAGATCTTCGCGTCGCAAACGGGCTCATTAAGGCCAGATTTCGAGCTCGGGAATCAGTCGGCGGGCAGTTATCTCGGGCGGGACGGTCGAAAAACTTCATAGTTGCTTTAAAAAAACCAAAGGGGCCGATTGCTTCGGCCCCTTTGGGTCTTCACGACTTAGGTGGTTGCGGGGGTCGGATTTGAACCGACGACCTTTGGGTTATGAGCCTGATTCAGGCCGCGACGCCAGTCGAACCAGATCGAGACCGACGAAGATGGCACGGGCTTCCGCGAAGCGACCGCAAGATGAGTCAATATCGCGTCGACCCGGTTCGTACACGCCAAGTGCACAGGCGCGGCCGGACAGCCCCTGGGAGCGCCCGGCGCTTCGGCGTCTCACCAAGTTCTAGGGCACGATCTCGAATTCGATGCGGCCCTGGCCAGAGGCTTCGACCGGGACCACGCCCGCGGTGACGCGCACGCGCTCCGCATTGGCGGCTCCCTTCGCGGCCTCGAGGCGGGCTCGGGTGGCCTCCATGCGCCGGGCCGCGAGGCTGCGGGCCGCCGCGTCCGGATTCGGCTCGGCCTTCGCCAGCTCCATCACGAGGGCGTCCAACCCCCGCGGCGGCGCCTGGCCCGGGAAGCGCTCCGCGAAGAGCCGCGCCGCGGCCGCCTCCGGGGTCTGACGGGGCTCGCGAGCGGCCGCGTCGATGCGCTGGCGGGCCGCCTCGCGCTTGAGCGCCACGAGGTCCTCCACCGTATGGACAGGTTTCATGGCAAGCGTCAGCCCGGGGGCATCGCGCAGGAATCTGGCCAGCCGCCCGGCGTGCTCCTCGAAGCCGCGGGCAAACTGGGTGGTGCCCGCCTCGAAGTAGACCGGCCAGATCTGCACCGTCTCGATGCGCGCGTCCTCGGTGTAGAAGATCTTGCCTACCCAGCTCACCGGTAGAGCCAATACGCTGACCGCGGTCTCGCGCACTGCAGCCCAGAAGGCCTTGCTCAGGTCGAACTGACGGGAGGCGAGGTCGCCGGAGACGGGCACCGAGAGGCGGATCTCCCCGCGCACGTTCTTGAGCAGGGAGACGAGCAGGCTGAACGGCACCCCGACCCGATCGCGCACCTCGTCACCGCTGCGCGAGGCGGCGTACTCGGGCTGGCCGATGAGCAGGTCGTTGGTGGCCTCGATCCGGTTATCGGTCACGCGGTAGTGCACGGTGGCCCCAAAGGCGCCGCGGCGCGCCACCCAGCCGATCAGCTTGTTGCTGTACGGGTTGACGCGAGTGAGCGGGAAGTCGGTGAGCTTGCCGTCGATCTCGAAGTTGAGCGGGCCGCCGAGCGCGCCCAGCGTGCCCTTGATCTCGAAGGGCGCGCCGCCGGTGAGCCGCCCGTTCATCGCCACCTGGCCGCGGCTGTCGGACGTAGTGCTGACCCCGCGTCCGGTCAGCGCGATGCGGGAGGCCTCCTCGACGAAGGCCGGCCTGGTCGTGCGATCCACGAAGCGCACGAAGCCTTCCTCCACTGCGAGCGCGCTCATCCTGATGACGGGCGGCGGCGCGGCGGAACCCGGCGGGGCGCCCCGGTCGCGGGGCGCGGGCGCGGCCTTTGGCGTGGATGGGCCCGACATCAGGAGCTCGAGCAGCGGCACCGCGCCGTCCGTCTCGCGCTCCAGGAGGATCCACGGCCGGTCGACCGCCGCGCGCTCGATCGTCACGCGGCGCGGCCAGTCCGCGTCGAGACCGGCCACGTCCACCCGCTTGATGTAGGCGAGCATGCGCTGCCCGTCGCCGAAGGTGGGATCGTCGAAGGCAAGGCGGCCAGTGGCCGCAACGGCCAGGGGCGCCAACGTGCCCCGCACGCGCAGGTCGGCGTCCATCTTGCCCTCGAGGGTGCCACGCGAGGGCAGGAAGGCCTGCATCGTCGCCAGGTCGAGCTGCTTGGCCGTGATCTGCATGTCCACCGCCTGGGTGTCCACGCGAAGCTGCCCCTGCACCTCGAGCAGGCCGCCGGTGGCGGTCTCCGTGCGCAGCTTCACCTGGGACGCCTCGCGCGCGGGCCAGCTCATGTTCTGGACCTGGAGGCTCGCGCTCTGGAGCTGGATGCGCCCGGGAGGGCTCACCGCTCCATTCACGATCGCGATCACTCCATCCTCCACCGCGACGCGGCGCACACGGACATCTACCTTCGGTGCGGGCACCTTCGGCATGGCCTGGCCGGACGGCGTGCCGACGCCCACCGCCGGCGCCACCGGCGTGAGCAGCGCGGTGATCGGGAAGCTCCCGTTGGCCACGCGCTCGATCTGGACTGACGGCTTCTGCAGCCGTGCGGCCTCGATCACCACGGTTGCGGGCCACGTGTAGTCGATGCCGGTGGTCTCGAGCCGCGCGGCCGTGGCTACCGGCCGGTCACCGTCGGCCACGGCCAGATCGGCCAGCGTGGCCGTGCCGCGGGCGGTGATCGTGAGCGGCTCGAACGTCGCCTTGACCTGGAGGTCGCCGCTCGCCTTGCCCGCGATCCGCCCGCGCACCGGCAGGTATGGCCGCGCGGATGACAGGTCCACGCCGCTGGGCGTGACCTGTGCCTCGAGCGCTCGGGCGGTGAGGTCGAGCTTGCCCCGCGCGATGAGCATACCTGCGCCCGGGGTGGACAGGTCGAGCTCCATCGGGATCGGGCCGCGCGCGGGCCACTGGAAGTCGCGCGCGGCGAGACGCACGCCGTTCACCTCGAAGCGCGCGGGCGGGCTCACCGCCGCGTCCAGGATCGTCGCGCTGCCGTCCTCGAAGATGGCCTCACGCACCGTCACGTTGGCCTTGCCGGTCTCGGCGGCCGGCAACGGAGCAAGGCCCGCCGGGGGCGTGGAGGCCGCCGAGCTCGCGGCCGGGCTCGACGCCGGCCGCGCCGGGGCGAACAGGGTGGTGATCGGTAGGGTTCCGTCGGGCCGTCGCTCGATGTGCGCCCACGATGTTTTCATGTGCACGCGCTCGATCGTGGCGGTGGCCGGCCAGGTGTAGTCGAGGCCGACCGCCTCGAGGCGGCCGACGGTGAGCACGGGCCGGCCGCCGTCGGCGAAGGAGAGATCGCCGAGCGCAGCGGTGCCGCGGGCATTGAGCTGCATCGTCTCCCCGAGCTGGCCCTTCAACACCATGTCGGCCTCGAGCCAGCCCTGCAGGCGCGCGGTCAGCGGCACGTAGGAGCGATACGGCGCGAGCGTGACGCCCGCCACGCGCGCGCGCAGCTCGAAGCGAACGGGATCGAGCGCGACGGTGCCGTCGGCGTCGAACGTGCCGGCCTCCGGGGTGCTGGCGGAGAACTTGACCCGGGCGCGTTGCCGGCCAGGCCACGTGACGTCGTTCGCGGTGAGCGCGATCTGTCCGACCCGCAGGCGCGCGGGCGGCGCGACCGAGGCATCGTCGAACCGCACCCGGCCATGCTCGACCGCGATCTCGCCGATCTCGAGCGCCAGCGCGCCGGTGGTCGCCGGCTTCGCGGCGGGGCCGGCCGACGGCGCCGGCGGCGCGTTAGGCCGGAGCGATTGCACCACGTCCGCGATCGGGAGGCGGCCCGCGCGATCCCGCTCGATGGTCACGCGGGGCCTGGCCAGGCGCAGGCGCTCCACGCGCACCTTCGGCCACTGCGCGTCGAGACCGGTCAGCTCCATCCGGTCGGCGGCGAGGAGCCGTCGCCGGCCCTCGCGTGTTTGGCCTTCGCTCCCGTTGCCCGTGGCGGGTGCGGTCTCGGGCGCGGGGGGCGCGCCGTCGGCCGCGCGCGGGCCGTAGACGGTGGCGCCATTCAGAGTGGCGCGCCCGCGCACGCGCGTCGTGACGCCGCCACCCCGCCCTGTCGTGCCGGTCATCTCAGCCGCGCCGGCCGCGGTGGTCACGTCCATCGTGACGTCCGTCTCGATCATGCCGTTGAACTGCAGCGGGAGATCGAGATAAGGCGCCCAGAAGGCCAGGTCGACGCGGCTGATTCGCGCGCGCAGCGCCGAGCCGAGCGGGATGGGATTCGCGGTGCCCCGCACATCAAGTGCGCCGCCGCCCGGCAGCGTCGCGGTGAGGATGACCTGAGCCGGCGCGCGGCCGGACGCGTCGAGGCCATCAACTACCAGCTTCACCCGCTCCAGCTCGAAGCGATTGGTCTGGCCGGGTCGCGGGTCATGCACGGTGGCGCGCCCGAGGACCTCGACGTGGCCCCGCGGCCGCCCGTCGGCTCCCTTCTCAGTGGTGAGGGCGAAGGTCAACGACGGGACGGTGACCAGCGAGGCGTCCGCGCCGCGCCGGCGCATCACCAGATTGTCCAGCCGGGCCTGGCCGTCGAGCCGGAGGCCATCCTGCGCGTCCGCGGTGGCGGTCAATCCGGCCGAGACGAGGGCGCGCTCCAGCACCACCGCGGTGTCGGGCGGCAGGTAGAGGTTGGCGAGGGTCGCGTCCATGTCACGGAGACTGACACGCACGCGCCCGTGCATCGGGGCGAGCCGGACCTCGGACACCTCGACCGACAGCGGCGCGCCGGCCACGGTGGTGGTCAGGCGTCCGCGGCCGCGCGGCTCCGGGTTCACGGTGGAGAGCTGGGCGGCCTCGATGGTCAGCGCGTCGGCCCGCCAGGCGCGGGGCGGGGTCAGCGTGCGGTCCTCGAACATGATCGAGCCGCCAGTGAGCGTGAGACGATCGAGGGTGAAGGCGGCCGCCTGCTTGCGCGGCTTGGACGAGCGCAGCAGATCGGAGATGTTGAGAAGCCCGCGACCGGTCCGCAGGATGCGCACGCGAGGATTGTCGACCGCGAGATCCTCGATCCAGAGGTGGCCGCGCAGCAGCGTGCCGGGGCGGAAGCGCACCTCGAGCCGGTCGAGCTCGGCGAGCGGCGGGCCCGGCTCGCGATCGTCCAGCCGGAGCCCGGCAATTCGCACGCGGCCGCCGCGCAGGTCGAAGTCGAACTCCCGCATCGTCAGCTTGCGGCCGGTCTGGGCCTTGACCTGCCAGACCACGGCCCAGCGGGCCAGGCTCGGCAGCGCGAGCCAGACCGCGGTCGCCGAGATTGTCAGAGTGGTGATGACAGCGACAAAGAGGAGGACACGGCGTCGGGTCACGGGCTCAGTATGCCCTGCCGCTGTGGCATCGGCTCCTGGGACGGCCAGGCGGCGGCGTCCGAGTCTGGCCCCTTATGTCACGGTGACGGAGGGCAAGGACGGGGCCACCGCCTCCGGAGGGCAACAAGAATGCGTACCTGGGTGCGGGCCACGGCATCTATTCGGTGCGCGCGACCAAGCTCTTCACGATCGTGGCGGACTCGATGGGGGGCGGGCACGACACCATCGGTGGGTGCTGCAGTGCCGCCAGCAACAAGTTTCGCTACAACGTACCGGACACCCCGAGCTGCTACGCTAACTTCCTCCGCGCCCTCGCCCGGCACGGCATGGGCGAGAAGGACATCGTGGCCAACATCAACTTCTTCATGAACGTCCCCGTACTGGCGGACGGCAGCATGGGCATCGTGGACGGCAAGTCGAAGCCGGGTGATTCCGTAGACCTCCGCGCCGAGACCCGAGTCCTGGCGGTGGTCTCGAACTGCCCGCAGGTGCACAACCCGTGCAACGACTTCAACCCCACGCCGATCCGCGTGGTGGTTACGGATCCCGCTGGATAGCGCCCGACCTGTTCTCGAGTCGTCCCGAGCTGGACCGCCGAGGCTGCGGGCAGAAACGAAAGAGGTTAGCGGTTCCTGTGTCCGCTAACCCCTCGTTCTTCATGGTTGCGGGGGTCGGATTTGAACCGACGACCTTTGGGTTATGAGGGCTACGGCCGTCGTCGCGCCGGCCAGTGCCCCACAGCGACCAACAATGGTGATCGCTATTTAGCGTGCATCTCTATGTGCTGCCGCTGGGCCTTGTAGGCTCTGAAACACGGCCACGACACGGCCAACGCGGCCAGAACGCGGCCAGCAGCGGGCACGCCGGAACCGACCCTTAGGTCAGGACTCGAAGTAGCTATCCAGAGGGCTGTCCGACCAGCCACCGAAACCCGGTCGGCCAGACATGCCGCTTAGACCAGGCCGCCCGGGGCGACCACCGAAGCCGGGGAAGCCCGGCGCCCCGCCTGTACCCCGCCGACCAGGCAAGTAACCGGACGCATCGCGGGTAAACCCAATGGCCTGGTTGTGAACGTCGTAGAGGACGCCCTTTTCTGACCAACCGATGTGCTGACCACCAAGCGAGAAGAGTCCGCTCGAGTGAATCCAACCCACGACTCGACCCGACGCGTCCCTGACACAGTCATCGTCAAGGATGAGTCGTGCAGAACCATACCTATCGAAAAGCCATTCCGCCATGCTCTTAGCCTCCCCTGTGTCGTCGATCACGTGTACCTGCGGAGCGGCGCTCAGTCGGATCTTGGCTAGGCAAGATGTGCCGTTTCGGAAGCTGCTTTGCTAGACTCCTGCTCAACCGGGGAGCGTGAATGCGACACATGACTTGGATTCTCGCCACAAAGGCCGTCATCGATTCACACTCACGGAATCTTCGAAGGCGTCTATCCAATTCCTTTGCTTTCAGGCTGGCAAAATGGCAGCTCCTCACCACTCTGTTCTGGACGCGATCCAAGACTCTGCTTGGCAATGTGGCAATTAGCCTATTCGCCGTTTCAGCGGCTGCCCTCGTCCTGTCTCTGCAAGCACTTCGCCTAACGCTGAACAATTTCAGTCCCCTCGAAGCAATCCTAGCCCAACTCGGAGCTACCTTCGGAACCATCCTCGCTCTAGTGTTGACCCTCTCGATCATCCCGATTCAGCGAGCGGGAGAAGTTTGGTCTCCGGCAGTCGTTCGCTTGTATAGGCTTGATCCCGCGACCAAAGCTATTTTCATAGTCTTGGGCGTCCTCTGTGTGGGCAGTTTTCTCCTAGCCATCAAGGGGCTTGCGGGGATTCCGGTCAGCGTGGCATTCGCCGTCGCCATTGCGCTCCTAGGGGTAAGCCTCGATCTGCTTCGCTGGTATCACGGACACGTTTGCCGACTACTCGAACCAAATCAGGCTGTGGACCTAGTAGTCGATCAAGCTCGACAAACAATTGATCGCATGCAAACTCTAATTTCCAGAGGAGCACGCCTTCAGCATCGATCTCTTGATCCTGCTAAGCAAGCCGAGTTTTCGCCCGAAGATCTCGAGCCGCTCATATATAGGCAGCTCTCGAACCACCCGACCGCTGTCACCGTTTGGATCAACGACCTTGCCGAGATTGGTGGCAAGGCCGTAGCGCGCGGGGACATCCTCCTCGCCGCCTCGGCCGTCAACGCACTCACGCAGGTAACTAAGCACTATCTGTCCGCACGGAAACAGAACCTCATTTTTTTCCCGTCTGCCGATGCGTACTTTCTCGCCTCAGAATCCGATGTTTCTGTGGTCACGGGTCCAGCCTATGAGGCCCTTCAGGGCATTAGCCGAAAGGCGGTGGATCATGCCGACCACTCTAGCGCGCTCCGAGTATCTGACGCGTTTCAGGCAATGGCTATCCACACAGCCAATCTCGGAGCCCGAGCCTTTCAAAAACACAGTGCGCCACTTACCTATGCGCCGCTTTCATATCTCCTGAACAGCGTGAAGTATGCGGAGACCAAGGCTCTCGACGAAGTGCCCTTCCAGAGTGCGCAGATTCTTGCTTCGGTCGTCCGCTCGTCTCCCGCTAATGTCGAGACCACTGCTATCTCTATTCCCGTGATTGACGGGATCTCCGATATCGCCATGTATTTTTATAACAAGCGCGCCGCTGGGTTAGCCGAGTACGTTGTGGGCCACATCCCCACGGTCTTAGGCCACATGCTGGCCCGCCACGATTTCTACTTCGATGCTGTCTTGCGCCATTCGCTACAAAAGATCGAATCTCTGGCGCCCTTCGCCATCCTGAACGAGTCTTTCGCGGGACCGCTCAATCTCTCTCACGCTCTGGGGAAAGTCTACCAGGCGCTTAGCGATCTATTTACCACAGCGGCCACCACTCTAGTCAAAGTCGACGAACAACGTGACCGGGTGAATCCGTACAGCGCGCTAGTGAATATTGCCGATATATATTCAGATCATCTGCGGAGGCTTGGTGAACACAATGAATTCGGCAATGGCTTTCTGCTGTGGGAGATCAACTACTCGATAAAACACATTGCCTCAACGATCGCATATCTTATCGATCATCCCATTCGACCCGAACACGATGACCAGCCGGAACTAGTAGACAAGCTGAAATGGATTCTGTCCTTCTGCTGGGTAGCCTTTAGCAAGAAGACGACTATTAGCCAGCAGCGCGCCGACGAGGTAAGCGACACCCTCGCATATGCAGGTATTCTGTTCTATGTGCGAAACTATCCCGACGTGCTTCACTCTTGCGTAGGGCATATCCGCTCAATCGTGGAATCTTATTGCGAGGTGGTGACTCCTCCTAACGACTATGCGATCGGAGACCTCATGTCGCATCTCTGGGCGTTGAGGCTCCTTACCGTCCATCGTAACGACGTGGCGATGACTGCACTTATCGATCGCGCTCTGATTCAACGGCCGCAAGCGTTGAGCGAGCCGCAATGGCAGGTTGCTCAGGAGGCCATTGGGCGGCGGCGACTACAATTTGAAGAACGCGTCTTTGACCTGAATCGCCGATTTGATCTGGACTCACCTGAGGGCCTTCTTCATACACTTTTACCGCGACCTGACGAAAGAGACTAGGCGCGAGCGTCCCTAAACCGGCAACTACGATCATCGTGGATGTTTTCTGTCTCGTCACTATTCCTGACCTCCTCTGTCATTCGCTAGTCTTGTCAGATCGGTTATCTTCTCTGCCAGGGCCCCTAGACTGTCCAGACCAGGGAAGCGCTTGTAGGCGCTGACAACGTCAAACACGTTCAAGTACTCAAAGTCCTTTGCCACGTAGATTTCGTTCGCCGCCTCCAGCAAGGTCAACTCCTCGCCCGAGAGCGTCCGCTGGTTGGCGTCGAGATCGGAGTACGACCTCAAGAGATCATGGGAGTAGAGCTGTTTGACCTCTTTTGGAGACTTGCCCTCAAGGTGTTTCGCCTTGAGCGCAAGCTCGATGGCCCTACAGCATAGAAAGAACGGAACCGCCGAGAACGTGCCCGGTTTTTGAAAGTCCCGGTAGCACTTGAGATAGTCGCACGCCGAGAGACGGAAGAGAACGGGCGACAAGTTTATGTGCCCGGACTCGATCTTGATGGTGTGATCTGCCACTAGCCAAGAATAACACCTGTATCACCCTCGCGGCCAATCACCCTATTTTTATCGGAACTCGACGCGAACTCTCGCCTCTTTTAGCATCTCCACTGCAAGTACGCCCGGACGCCGCCATTTAGAATCCTTATCGGATCTCTCTGGATCCATCGCCACAACAACGAGCAATGCCAGCCTGGATTATGAGTCCAGCACACCTTGAGCAGATCGGCTTACCCCGTACGTATATCGTCCCTCCGCGAGCGTTTTGCGCGGCGATGACGAGAGCGTTTTGTTCGGCATGTACAACCATGTCGAGCTTGATCCTCTGATTGGTGAGCCGCTCCGCGCTATCCTCCACGCCTGAGGGAAATCCGTTGTAACCCACTGCTATCGGGCCGCCTCCCTGCGCCGTGATAACCGCTCCGATCTTAGCTCGCGGATCCTTTGACCATCTGGCTACGAAACTTGCGAGCTTCCAAAACCGCGTATCCCACTTCTTGGCACTCTTCCTCGATCGCTTCCGTTTTTTAGCCATTCACGCTCACCTCACAGTAGTTAGAACGGCGCCCAAAGCCCTTTGTTTCTCTTAGCTACTCAACGCGGACGTCATTCTAGTCAAGACCGAGAAGCTTCCATCGGTCACGATACTTGTTCACACGGTCACGGAGGTTCCGCATTGGATTGTCTTTGTGTGCCTTCCCACCGCGGCCAGGTGTAGCGAGCCATGCCCTATGTTCATCTCGAACGTACTTGGCTACGACGTTTCGGGGGACGATGTAGTACTCGGGCACGCCAACACTGTTCAATCTCACGAAAACGTAGAAGAGGTTCTCGGCGATGTCAGTCTCGGCGGCTGCACAGCCAATCTTGCTTGCTGCCTTGGTTGGTTTTGACCTGGATACCGACACTCTTTGTGGCATCGGCGTTCGAGGCAAGAATGTCGATCCCGCGGGTGTTTCGAAGGGTCAACGAGGCGACGTATCCTCGACGCGTCAGTTCCCCTGCGACAAAATACTCCCCAGCGATTCCTGACAGGGTCCGGCTAAGCCTCCGCCGTGGTCTCATCTCTAATCCCGGGGTACGAGCTACGCGGCCCGACGGTAGTCGGCTCATCATCTTGAGCGTAGCCATCCTGATCGACTAGGGGAAAGGGAATCGCGCTGGACGGGCACGAGACACGGCCAGAACACGGCCAAACGCACCAATGGCTTCGGGGTTGTGATCCCGAAGCCATTGTTTTTTCTGGTTGCGGGGGTCGGATTTGAACCGACGACCTTTGGGTTATGAGGTCGTCAGCGGCCGTGTTGGGAACCCTCTGATCTCTTGAGAAACATGAGAACTCACCGATACTTGCATCCTGTGGAATGCTGGGCGATTCTTCACGGCCTTTCGGCGTGTTTGGGCTTCATACAGTAGCAGAATGGTAGCAGCCGCTCCCCTCTCTTGCACCATGCGCATCGAAGACCACTATGGCAGACTGAATCGCCGAACCGTCTAACCCGTGTCCTCGGACTTCTTTCTTACCTCTTCCCGACCGTTCAGCAGGTGAAAGTAGAACGCTCACCTTCTCGGTGGCACCACGAAGACATTCCTTCCAAATGTAACCTTCTGCGTTTGAGAGTTCTCGCCTTCATCAAAGTAGAGCTCAAATTTGTAGGACAGCAGTTCGGTTTGGTCGGAGCCCCCGCACGTATATGAAAAGCTACTGTGCTCTGCGCTGTAAAAATTATGCTTATGTGTCTGCGGTTCGACAACACTGCTCCTCCAACCCGGAAACTCCGGCGTCACCCTTGTCTGCTCTCCGCGTGGAGAATCGCAAGGCCCGGATGCGATCATGTACTTCAACCGTATTCGGTTCTCAGAACTATTGTTGAAATAGAACTGAAGTGATGTCGATGCTCCTCGGATGATAGGGTTCGGATGAACCTCCATCAAGGCTTCATAAATAGGCCGTGAACTCTTCCCGAACGGCCATACGCCGTGGAGCTTCGTGACGACGGCCGTCCCAAGTGTGCCAAGAAGCCCGATCAACGCAACCCAGATCGGGATCGGGACCAAGCGACGTGAACCCCTCGGCTTTTTCGCCATGGTGCGAAATCCTCGATTGGTCGCCGTCTAACGCGCAGCTTCAGTGGCGGCACCGAGCAGGGCGAGGTGTCGTCCGCTGAAAGCTGAAGTTAGACGCCCCTTCATCAAAGCGCCTTGTTCATGTCGACCGGCAACCCAGCCGCCTTCAATTCCTTCGCCAGTTGAAGCCGCCAGCCACCCTCCGGGTCAAGCTTTACGTAAAGCACGCCCGAATAGTCCGACGGAATCTCGACACCCTCTCGATAGAGCGCACACACACGGCTCCGGCCCAATCGGCCGAGGAAATAGCCGAGCTCGAGTATCACGTTCTGGCGCGCGCGAGGCTGCTGCTCGTCGGCGGAACTCGGAGCCGGTCCCCCGCGATCGTCGGGAGTCAGTAAAATAACCGCAAAGCCGACGTCGCTGTAATCCTCGAACTTCTCAATGATTGTGCGGCCACGGTTCGGCTGTTCGCGCAAGATGATG